>Ga0209624_10001028_pt1 | contig 23242 bp, 15 predicted proteins | sample JacPinW_OM2H0_O1_FD_188565 | JGI IMG/M metagenome (GOLD analysis project Ga0209624, IMG submission 188565) | Forest soil microbial communities from Algoma, Ontario, Canada - Jack Pine, Ontario site 1_JW_OM2H0_O1 (SPAdes) (version 2) | ecosystem: Environmental > Terrestrial > Soil > Boreal...
CCGCCGCGCCGAGCTGACGCGCAGCCTGCACCAGAAAGCCCTGCAGGAATTTCGGATCGCTCATGTCTGCGCCGGCCGACATCATCTTTGCTCCAGCGGTCGCGTCGTGGAACAGATAGGACGGCAGCTGGTAGGGCAAGAGTGAAAAGATATCCGGGATAGGGTGGTCGTCAAGCCATAGGCCCGCCGGTGCGATCAACGCGAGGCGCGCGACGTCGCCGGGTGCGACCGCCGCCATTTCGCTTGCAATCATTCCTCCCATGGAGAAGCCGACCAGGACAGGGTCCGTCAAGCCGAGGGCCGCGACGACGTCCCACGTGTGCAGGGTAAAGTCGAGCATGTCGCGAAGCTCATAGCACTGCTGGCTGTCGCCATAGCCGGGGATGAGCGGCGCATAGACGTGAAATTTCTCGGCAAGTGCAGCAAGGAAACCCAGGTCGAGATCAAGTCCTCCGGCGCCGTGGAGAAAGACAAGTGGCTGGCCCCTGCCGGATTCATAGTAGCGAACCGGCACGTGCGGCGTTTGGACGGTTTTCAGGTCCATCGAGGTGCCCCTAGTCGAGCGTACCGGCAATCCGCTCCAGGTCGACCTCTGCCGGCAATGCTCCGGGCGAAACGCGATTGGCCATCGGCCGGCACCAGAAGCGGTTGTCGCCAGCGTGCTCGGGAAAGATATTGCGAAGCTTGGGCATGACTTTTTCGGCGAACAGTCGGGTCGAGTACATCGATTTTTCCTTGGGCATGTCGCCAATATGCATCAAACAGAAGACATTGCCGACGCGCAGGCCCTTGATCATCTCTTCCATGCGCTGGCGAACGGTCTCTGGACTCCCGGCGATGATGTAACCGCCTTCCACCATCTCCTTCCAGCTCAGTTCCGGAAACAGACCACCCTTGGGAGGAGCGTACTGCGACAGGACGCCTTTCTGAATCGTCTTGATCGTGCGATAGCCGGGAGCGTCAGCGAAGCCCGGAAAGACATGCAGGCAGCGGTTGTAGAAATAACTGACGTGCTTGGCATAGAGGCGTTCTGCTTCCTGGTCGGTCTCGGCGACGCAAATCGTCTGCGCAAAGCCTGCGCGATAGGGAGAGAGGTCGGGCATGTTGCGCTCGGCGACGCGGTCCCAATAACTTTGCATGAGTTGCTTGCCGCGCACGTAACCGCCAAAGCTCAGATAGGAATAAGAGTATGTGTTGTCGAGGCAGAAGTCGAAGGTTTCAATCGAGCCGCCGCCCGGAATATGGATGGGCGGGTGCGGCTGCTGGATCGGCCGTGGCCAGAGGTTTACGTAGCGTAGTTTGGTGTAACGACCGTTGAAGGCGAATGGCTCGCGCTCGTGCCATGCGCGCAGGATCAGGTCGTTAGCCTCGCGGTATTTCTCTCGAGTGAGCGCAGGGATCTGGCCATAGCAATAATTGGTGTCCATCGAAGTGCCCACCGGAAATCCGGCCACCAGGCGCCCGCCGGAAATGCAGTCGAGCATGGCGAATTCCTCTGCGACGCGCAGCGGAGGGTTGTAGAGCGCGATCGATGCGCCCAGAACCACGATGGCAACGTCGCGCGTGCGGCGTGCCAGGCCCGCGGCGATGAGGTTGGGCGAAGGCATGAGGCCATAGGCGTTCTGGTGGTGTTCGTTTACGCCGATGCCATCGAAACCCAGCTTCCCGGCGTACTCGAGCAGGTCAATATAAGTGTTGTAGAGCTCGTGGCTCTTCTCGGGATCAAAGAGCCTGGAATCGATGTCCACCCATACCGAGCGGTGCTTCTGCCGGAAATCGGGCGGCAGGTAAGGCCACGGCATCAGGTTAAACCATGTGAATTTCATGATACCCCCCTGATCGGAGCGGATACGCTAGCACAAGACCACCCAATGTTGGGACAGGCACTCTGCCGCGAGGCGATAGACGAATCCGCCCTGCTGAAGTGTCCTTGATTTGAGGATCTGAGGCGGTCGATCGGAATGCAAAGTTGGCAGACCACCCACTCAGCGCAGACGACGTGAGGCGGCTCTACAGTCAACACGGCCCGGCGCTGGTGCTGTACGCGTGTCCATTTGTAGCGGATCGCAGCACCGCGGAAGACGTGGTGCACGGCGTGTTCCTGAAATTGTTGCGGCGCGAGCAAATCGTGCCCGAAGCTCCGGCGGCATATCTCTACCGCGCGGTAAGGAACGCCGCCCTCAACGTGCGGCGGGACCGGGCGCGTGATGTTGCGTTGCCGGATCAGGATTTGTGGTTCACGCACCGCGAGCACGGTCCGGAAGCGGCTTCAGCTTTACAGGAGGCGCTTCGCGAGTTACCGGATGAACAGAGGGAAGCGGTCGTAATGCGCATATGGAGTGGGATGACGCTTGAGGAAGTGGCCGAGGCGACCGACGTGTCGATCAACACAGCTGGATCGCGGTATCGGTACGCGATCGCCAAGCTGCGCGAGCGGCTGAAGCCGCACCAAAAGTAGCGGGGGCGACCAGGGTACAGAATGAACGAGGAGAATCAAAAGTTCGAGAATTTTCTACGGGGGTTCGAGCCACGCCTTCCGCGGCCGCTTCCGGTTGACTCTCGCAGTCGCTACGACTGGGGCCGGCTGGTGGCAGCCGCGATGATCCTGACGGCAGTCAGTGCATCGCTGTCGCTGGTGTTTCGAAGTCCCCGGGCCAGGTTCGCGGACCAGCATCCGGCGATGGCGCATGAATCTAGCGACACCCTAATCAACACCCCGATGATGTCGTCCCCAACTCTAACCCGTGCCGCACTAGCAGACCGAGGCGAATTCGACATCGAGACGAACCACATTGCGCCCGGCACTCTGCCACGGTTCGACCGCACCGACAGCAGCCTGCGCGCGCTTGCGAAGGAATGAGAGAGGAGCAAATAGAATGCGACGCCGACTTACGATCGCGGGATTGCTACTGGTTGTTTTTCTGAGCCCTGCGTCCGCGAAGGCCCAGACCGAACTTCCACCGGAAACGCGCAATGCCGCTTTGCGCTACTGGCTTGCCTTCGCCGATCTCCAGGATCCACCGGCGGACAAATCCACGCAGGACCTGCTGGAGAAAACCGCCTCCGGAGAAACAGCCTGGGATGACGCGAAGCTGGGCGCTATTCTCGATCAGAACCAGCGAGCGATACAGGAGATGCAGCGGGCGACGAAGCTGCCGGAATGTGACTGGGGACTGGAATACGGCCGCGGGCCCGAGGCTTCGATCGCATACGTGCCGAGAGCGCGCGTGCTGGCGCGGCTCAACACACTCTACGGTATGCGCATGCTGGCAAGGGGCCAGACGCAGGAGGCCGTGGATGCGTGGCTTGACGGCATCCGGTTTTCGCGACACCTGGCGCAGGGCGGAACGCTGATTTTCAAATTGGTAGCGCGGATGTCTCTCCTCTCGGATTTCAACGCGTTTGCCCGCGCAGCAGAAGCGGGACAGCTTGACGAAGCCCAAAAACAGGAAATTGCCGCAACCGTTCGTGCGTTGCCCGACGATGGTTTCGATTGGGGAGAGGCGATGGCGTATGAGGAAGCGTCTTTGGAGATCGCGGTTCGGCAGATGAAGCAGGCGATAAGTCCCGCAGCTTACTACCAGGAAATCCTGGGCCAGCCGGTGCCAGCGGACTTTTCGATTCCCGACACCAAAGACCTTGCCGCCTGCCGCTCGGTATTCACTCAGGCAGAAGCGGCCCTGCGGCTGCGGCCGGAAAAGGCACGAACGTCGTTGCCGGACCTCCAGGGTCGCGTAACGCAGCTGCACCCATTTTTTCAGAAAACCATTCCTTCGCTGGTAAGAATCAACGACGCGCGGTTGGAAATAGAATCGTCGCGCGCGAAACTACTGGCGGCGACCGGCAAAAGCTGAGGCGGGTGAAAGAAGTGGCCCCTCGGGGGGTGTTCCGAGGGGCCGTGGGGGTGGAGCGGGGACCTAGTGATAATCCTCCGGCGGCGATGCTAGAAATGCCGAGAGCGCCGCGACGTCATTTGGGTTAATGGACATTCCCTGAAATTCCCGAGGCGCGTTGCGCGGCGTCTGCAGAAAACCGTTGAGCTCGCGCGGAATCGGGCTGTGGTCGGTGAAGTCGGCGTAGGTGCGATTGCCGGCATGCGGCATACCCTGGAACTCGTCCACGAAATGGCAGGTGCGGCAGTTGATTGACAGCCCCGCAAAGGGGCCGGCCATTGGGCCGCCGTTCAGGTTCTGGGCCTGATTGACTACTGGATCGCCAACCGCGAGCGGCTTGTTCACATCCTGCATGTTGACGGCAAAATACTCGGCGAAGCGCGTCTCAAGAAACAGCCGCTCGCCGATGGTCTGCTCCGGCGGATCAAAATCTTCCCCAGCGGGCACCGCTTGGGGCCCGGACCTAGCACAGCCCCCCAACAGCAGCACTCCTGCGAGAAACAATGCCCACGCGACCAGCCATGCAATCGCCACATAGCCCCCGGGACGCGTCGATGGTGTCAAAGGACCTCGACTAGAAATTGAACTTCGCGGCGAGTTGCACAAGCCTGGGCGGTTGCGCGCTCACCACGTCGCCAAACGTCAAACTGTCAATATTTCCATCCACGGACTGCGGTCCAAAGAACTGAGCGTGGTTGAAAATGTTGAAGGATTCGATGCGGAACTGAAGCGATTTCGATTCGGTGAGGCGAACGTTCTTCAGCAGAGCCATGTCGAAGTTGTCCAGGCCCGGACCGTAGAAGAATCGCCGTTTGGACGTGCCCGGGGTTCCCAAGTTGTTCTCGAGAAACTGGGCCGTGTTGAAATAGGGCTTTCCGTTGCGGGGGTTCGGGTTCAGATCCAATGGGCCGCCGGAATAGTCCGGTTCGTCCACGCCAGAGTTGTTGATGCCGTTGGGTTCTGATCCAAGCAGCGAGTTGTCGCCGAAGTTTATCAGTGTCACCGGCAGGCCGCTGCTGAAGCGCGTGATCCCGGAGAATTCCCAGCCCTGCGTCCAGCCGTTTGAAACTCCGAAGACGCGTTCCAGCGGAATCTTGTAGCTGTAGCTGAGGACAAAATTATGCTTTACATCAAATGCGGAAAGCGCCTTGCTCAACGAAGGATCGATCGGGTTGACAGCCTCGCCAAGATTGGACGACTGATCCTGGCTCTTGCTGAAGGTGTAGCCGGCCAACACATTCAGGCGTTTGCTCGTGTGGCGCAAGGTGACCTGCAAGGCGTTGTAATTGGAATTGCCGATGGTGGCTTGATTGGCATTGCTGCCGAACTCGGGTCCGAGCGGCTCACGAGTGCCCTGGATCACCTTACCGGTGGAAGTGGTGTAGGTAGAGTCTTCGCCGAAGGGACCGCATGGCGTCTGGCCTGGCGCGAGGTTCGCAGGATTGCTCAGGAACAAACACAGCGATGGATTACCGGGATTGGCTTCCTCGATTACGAGCAGACGGTGCGCTTGCGTTCCCACATAGTTGAGGCTGACGACGGTATTTGCGCCAAGCCCGCGCTCCAGCGACAGCATGTATTCCTCGGTGTAGGGAATGCGGTTGGTCGTAAGGTAGTTCGGCAGTCCGGTGATGGGCTCGAACTGCGCCCAATTGATGTTGTCGTCCGGATGCTTGGCGCTTGAGTTCAATGGCGCAAGCGTCACCGGGAATACCTGACCGAGCGATTTGCCGCTCGCTGCGGTGACAAAGGGAGTCGCAAACAGCGGCGGGGCTGGGCTGGTGTAGGTGGTTCCGTAGGGCGCATTGGCGGACATCACGCCAATGGTGAGCGCCTCGATGGCGGTGTAAAACATGCCGAAGCTGGCGCGGATGCTGGTTTTGCCTGGTCCGCCTAGTATTTTGGAGAGCACACCGTCGCCAGACGCACTGGGCGAGTAGGCCAGGCCGATGCGCGGAGCAAAATCGCGATTCCCCGGAGGTGCAAGGGTTCGCGGCACTCCCGGATCGGTGGGATACAGAATGCCTGCAGGAGCTCCGGGGAATACCACGGACTGTTCGCCCGGCACGAATGTCGCGATCTGGTTGAACCTCTCATACCAGGGCTCGATACGATCCCAGCGCAGACCATAATTGAGCGTAAGGCTGTGGGTCACGCGCCAACTGTCTTGTCCGTAGAGGCCGACGTATTTGTTGCGGCCGTAAAAAGGCTGCAACTGGCTCTGGTTGTACTGGCTGGGAATTCCCAACAGGAAATCCGCGAAGTCAGAACCCGTTTCGGTGCCGAAGAAAAGGAAACTGCCGTTGAATTGCGCTGTCGCATTGACGTTGATCTGATCGTAATGAAATTCGCCGCCCACTTTGATCGTGTGAGTTCCGATCACTTTTGAAAAATTATCGAGCACTTGAAATGTATTGCCCGCCTGTTTCAGTTCATTCGTGTTGGTCCCAATCGTGAAACTGTTGAAGGCGACGCTTTCGACACCCTCGGTTTTAGGCGACAGTGGCACAATTCCGGGTGTTCCCGGACCGACTTCGAACCCCTGAGACGCCAGGCTCACGCCCACTCCGCCAACCGGCTTGCCGAGATCGTTCGAATCGCGCAGGTAGCTGAAGTGGAATTCGTTCAACGCGGTCGCACTCAGGGTTTTTGTGGCGCCAAGGTCAATCAATTGCGAGCGCCCCGTGTAGAGCGCGTTGAAACCCGGAACGTTCGCCCCTCCCTGGGCGACGGGATAGGGGTTGTTCTCCGACCAGTCGTCCAGGAAGTAATAGGCTGACAGCAGGCCCCAGCGCGTGTTGGCGTCGAGCCGGTAGGCGCCCTTGTCATCGCGCAAGGTTTCGTTGAAGGCGGAGGTGGAAAATGTTCCGTTCGAATTGTTGGGCGTCGGAATGTATTTCAGCAAGTTGATCGCAGGCGCAGACCAGGCGCTCTTGGGAATCGTGAGGGTTGGCAGAACGCATTCGGTCGTCGATGTGCAGGCAGGTAAATAGTACGGCTCGCCCGCAAAAACCGGGTATCCCAGCCTGTCTGAAAGAACGCCGGCCCAACTGGTTCCACTTACCGTCGTGGGGATGAGGTTTCCTGCGGCGTCGGTCGTCACAAACGAACTTGCCAGGTCGGATAGATTACCCGACTGGTCCTCGACGGAGGGAACCGGTATCTGGCCGGTGTCCAGGCCTTGGGTCGATCGCGTTCCCTGGTAATCCGCGAAGAAGAAGACCTTCGTCTTTCGGATCGGTCCTCCCAGCGTCCCGCCAAATTGGTTTTGATCGAATTCACCGCGCGAGGGGGAAAAGTAGTTGCGCGCATCGAGGTCCGTGTTGCGCAAGAATTCGAAGGCGTCTCCATGAAACTCGTTGGCGCCGGATTTCGTCACCACGTTGATCTGGCCCCCGCTGAACTCGCCGTATTCCGCATCGAAATTGTTCGTGAGAATCCGGAACTCGGCGATGGAATCGAGGTTTGGAATTATGGCGGCTCCCATATTGACGTCTTCTTCGACGTCGCTTCCGTTCACCAGGAACGCGTTGGCAAACTCCCGCTGGCCGTTGATGGAAATGGTCCCCGGATTCAGATCGCCGGAGGGAGAAAGCGCGCTTGCGCCGACGTCCTGCACGGTGCTGGAGGTGATCGAAGTCGTCGGCACGACGCCCGGCTGAAGAGACAACAGATCGGTAAAGCTGCGTCCATTCAAGGGCACTGTGGTCATCTGCGTGCCGGTCACCACCTCGCCCATTTGGGAGTTGACGGTCTCTACTTGAACAGCCGACTCACTTACCGTGACCGTATCGGTCCTCTCGCCGATTTCAAGCGTCGCGTCCACCACGAGCGTGCTGTTGGCGTCGATCGCTACATCGGTGCGTTTGTAGGGTTTGAAGCCCGCGCGGCTCACTTCGATGTCGTAGGGCCCAACCGGCAGGCTCAGGAACGAGTACATTCCCCGGTCATCGGTGATGGTCGCCTGCTGAACCCGAGTGCTGGTGTTCGTCGCGGTTACGGTCGCCCGAGGTATCGCAGCGCCGCTGGAATCCTTCACCTCGCCTGAAATGCTCCCGCCCACGCCGGCGCGGGTGACGAGTGCGAGCGATGGAAGGAGAACCAGAGATGCGGCGACGATCATTTTCAGAAAGACGGATTTGACTGGCGGCAAGTTCGGTCCCTGTATTCGAGCCATTTGTAATTCTGAAACGGATCCATTCTCAGTTGCAAACGGTTATCAACTGAGGGAGCGAGACTATTCCAGTTGATAAAGGGTGTCAAGAACTATTTGAAAACGGATATCAACTGGGATCCAGCGTTGGTTCGAACCTCTTCCTGACAACCGGACGCAGCTCAACCCCCGCATGATCGTTCTTTTTCGCGCCGGCCTTTTGCCGGTTTTTCTCTGGGGTGAGCCGAGGCGATAACAGGAGGCGCTGCCACCGAGGCCGCGTCTCCTGCTAGCTCGCCGGGACTAGAAATGGAAGCCGATCTCTCCGGTTACCGTGCGTGGGGTCACGTAGTGCGTGCCGCTAAACGTCGATAGGAAGTTGTACAGAGCATACTGGTTCGCAAGATTGATCACCGTCAACCGGGCGCTCCATTTATACCGTTCGGCGTGGAACAGGTTGTCGTCCCCGATCGCGATATCGAACAGATTCCGGGGAGCGATGCGTGGCGGATTCTTGTCGTCTTGTTCGGTTCCGGCGGCCGGGACCCTTATCAAATTGGACCCGAACTCGTTCGCCGGGCACGGATCGGGGATCGACTGAGTCGGTGTCGCGTGTACGTTCCCGCAAAACAACCCGGCTTGGAACTCCTGGTCCGCAGTCAAGGGAACGCACCCGTTTCCTACCGCCTGGAGCGTGAGGCACTGCGGGTCTACAAACGGGGCGCCGCCCGGACCTGTGAACGACTGCGGGCAGCTGTTCTCGTCGCTCACGCCGTAGCAGGGAGTGGCGCCCGCCACCAGACCGCTGTCATAGCGCCAGTTGAAGCCGACCCACGGCCCTGTTTTCCACGGCTGGTATTGCACATGGGTGGTCTGGTTGAATCGTTCGTCGTGGTCGATTCTGAACGGCACAAATTCCCCCGGGGCGGATACGACCGGGACGGCGCCAGCCCCTCCGATCTGCGGAGTAAAGAAGCGAGCGGCGACGCTCGACATCACGACGTAGGCCGTAAAGCCGTGGAGGTTGGTGAGGTTCGTACGCGCGGTGAATCCGGGAATCTTGGAGTTGTGCCACTCGATGGGGAACGTGATCGGAGTATTGCCCAGCACGCTGAAGTCGTAGCTGTTGTGGGTGTATTTCCAGATGTACTCGCCGTCAAACACGATGTGCTTGCCAAATGCCTGCTGCAGCCCGGCGTGGAATTCATTTCGGAAACCCGGATTCAGCGGAGACAAAGCACTGGAAGAGCAAAGCAGAAGCGGATTCAGGACCGGAGATGCGCATCCGATGCTGGAAAGCACCAGGTTTTCGTTGAAGGGTGTTTCCAGTGTTCGCGCATAGGAAACGCGAAGGACCGTGTTGCTCTGCTTGACGTTGTAGGCAATGCCCAGGCGAGGTTCGGCCTGGCTTGCCTTCGTGAGTCCATTGTAAAGGTCGCCGCGAATGCCCAGGTTGAAGGACCACTGCCCCTTGGTAATCGTATCCTGCACGTAGAGAGCCAGCTCCTTGACGTCGGTGTGCCCCCGGAACGCGAACAAGCCTCCGCCGCGAGTGAGGTCAAACGGCAATAGAGTCGGGTTGAAGTTGGGGTAAAACACGGAGCCAAGCTGCGCAGGAGACCCGGGGTTTGCGGCTGTATTCGGCTCGTCCCCGGCCGGGCAGTCCGCAGGACTTGTAAATCCGGCGACCGGGACGAAAGCAAACGCGCCGGGGCTGGTTGCCGGAGCCAGGCACGGCGCGTTCAACGTAGGATCGACGATTCCGAGGTGGTCGTCCTCGGTGATAAACGTCTGCTCATAGGTGACGCCGGCCTTGATGTTGTGAACGCCCTTCACGTAGGAAATATTCGTGCGAGCGCCGGCATTGGTCAGAAAGCGCAGTTGAGAAACGGACTCCCTTTGAAGATTGACCGGGCCTACATCGGCAAGAGGGTTCTCACTTGGATAGTAGTTGTACTGGTCGTGACGCACGAATGCGCCGGCCGTGAGCACGGCGTTTGAACCGATCAGATGGTTCCACGTCGGGGCGACATTGAACGTACGAATCTGAGAGCGCTGATCTGCCGGGCCGATGAGCGTCGGATCCGCCGTTCCGAGCAGGTCACCTTCGGTGATGCCTGTATTGAGGTTGTCGAATGTGTTGGGAGTCTGGAACCACGAACGCGAGAATCCAAGATTGAGGTGCACCGAGTCCGCCTTCGAAAGCTGAAAATCCAGACGATCGAACAGGTTCTCTTCATTTCCCTTGTCGTGCATCACGATGAATTCCGGTGGGTCCAGGAACCGGCCGCTGTCCAATCCGGTTGCGGAGATGAAATTTCCCCAGTTCTGACCGCCGTACCCGAGGTTGAAGCCGAGATTCGAGGAGCCGAACGAGCCATAGGAAGTTGTGATTGAGCCGTGGGGCGTGGTCTCGCCTTGGCCCGAGCGCGTGGTGACATCAATAACCAGGCTGGTTTTGTCACCGTATTCCGCTGGCGGCGCGCCGTCAATGACCTCAAGCGATTGGATGGAATCCATCGGGATCTGATTGGAGAACACTTTGCTCTGCTGGTCGGTGATCGGCTGGCCGTCCACCGAGAACGAATTCTCCGCGTGGTCGCCAAGTCCGTGGAAAAGCCCGTTGGAATCCGCGGCGACTCCCGGGGAAGTCTGCGTGACCAGTGCACTGACCGAGGAAGAGGCGCTTTCCAGCGGGACCTCATTGAACAGTGCGCGATCGATGTCGGTGTGTGCGGTCGAGTCCGTCTCAAGCAGGTCGCCTGCGGCTTCGACGGTTACCGTGCTGTTCGCCCCGGCAAGCTCCAGACTGATCTTCAGGCTGAGCGGCACCGACGAACGCACGTCGATATCCTGAGAGTGGCCGGCAAAGCCCGTGGCGCCGACGGTCATGTGGTAGGGGTTGAACGGAACGTTGGCGAATGCGAAATTGCCGGTCGCGTCCGTGGTGGTGCTGCGCTCAAACTGGCTGACCGGGTTGTGAATGGTGACGGTGGCGCCCGGAATAACGGCGCCGGAAGGATCGGTCACAGTTCCCGTGATATTTGCTGAGTTGCCGTTCTGGGCCCGGGCGACCGGTCCCGCCGAAAGGAAGCATGAAGCAACAAGTACGACCCCGATCAAAGCGCTCAAGATTCTCACAATTTTTCTCCCTTTATGAATGCGTCCGCGGCAGATCGCTGCGCTGCGGATGTGAGTGAATGTGGAAATCGGCACGCGCCGCGCGACAGGCGCCGCGTGCTGGGAGACGATGATCTTTTTCAGGAGAACGCGCTTAGGCCGGAGGGGCTCGAGCAATGCTGAGGGAACCGACAAAATCGAGTTTGGGCGCAAATTCCGCCGCGAGCGCGAGTCTGGAAATCTGATCGGCTGGCTGCACGACCACTTGCGCCCTGGCCTGTGGAATCGTGGTGTGTCCCACGTGGCAGATTTGGCAGTGGTCCTGGTCGTACGCGTGGCTGTGCCAGTGGCTGGCCGCATGCGTAACCAGCAGGGGCAGCGCGAGAATGACCGCGAGCGCCAGCAGACGTTTTGTGGTGCGCTTCACCATTTTGAACTCAGTCAAAATCAAAACTTGCACGTCAAGCTACGGCCGCCCGCATCAGACCTGCAGCACGTCGCCGTCGCGAGCGACCATCTCATACAGCACCGGGTTCACGAAGACTCCCAGGAGCAGGCGAGAGATCAATCCCGCCACGATCACGATGGCGAAGGGCTTCTGCGTATCCGAGCCGATGCCTGTCGAAAGAGCGGCCGGCAGCAGGCCGAGACAGGCGACCAGCGCTGTCATCATGATGGGCCTGAGACGCAGAAGCGAGGCCTCGCGGGTTGCCGTGCGAATGTCCTTGCCTTCCTGCCGCAGCTTGTTGATGAACGAGACCAGGATCACGGCTGTCTGCACCGAGACTCCCATCAGCGCGAGCAGTCCCAGCACTGACGACACGCTGAACGGGGTGCCCGTCAGCTTGAGCGCAATCAGCGCGCCCACCGGTTCGGTCATGACCACGCCGAGCGCGATCGTCATTGGAAACTTGAAATTGCCATAGAGCGCGAACAGGATCATGAAAATCAGCAGCAGCGCCAGCGGGCCGATAATCTCCATCTGGTGCCTTGCCTCCAGGAACTCGCTGTACTCGCCGCCCCAGGTGAGCCGGTAGCCTGGAGGCAGCGATTTTTGAACTTCGGCGATGGCGCGCTGGCCCTCGGCGACCGCACCCTGCAGGTCGCGCCCTTCGACGCTGTACTGCACCCCGATGTAGCGGGAGTTATTTTCGCGGTAGATGAACGAAGCGCCGCTCGCCTCGCGGATGTCGGCGAGCTCGCGCAGCGGGATCTGCTGTCCGCCCGGCGTGCCGACCAGCAGGTTGCCGATCTCCTGGGCGTTCTCACGGAACTCCGGCTTCATGCGCACCACGAGGTCGAATAGTTTCTCGCCTTGAATCACCTGCGTTGCCGCCTGCCCGCCCACCGCTGCCTGCACGACGGCCTCGACGTCGGCCACGTTGATGCCGTAGCGCGCAATCTTGTCCCGGTCCGTATTAATCAGCAGGCTTGGCTGCCCGAGCTCGCGCACCACCGTGAGCTCAGTGAAACCGCGAACCCCGGAAAGACGCCGCTTGATCTCCAGGGCCTTGTCTTGCAGGACGTTCAGATCCGGGCCGTAGATTTTCACAGCCAGTGAGCTTTTCAGGCCCGTGAGCGCTTCATCGACGGCATCCTCGGCGGGTTGCGTGAAATTGAATATCACCCCGGGGAAGGCATCGAGCTGCTTTTGAAGATCGGCCGTCAACTCGGCTTTGTTGTGAATCGGTCCTTTTTTCCAGGTTGAATCGCCGTACGGTTTCAACCCCACATAGAACTCGTCGTTGAAGAAGCCGGTGGAATCGGTTCCGTCATCGGGACGGCCGAGTTCCGAGCCGACGTCGGTGACCATCGGATACTTCATCAGGATATTGCGCACCTGCGGGCTGAACTTTGCCGCTTCTTCGTAGGAGATGGTGTACGGCATTGTCGCGCGGACCCAGATCGCGCCCTCATCCAGGTGCGGCATGAACTCGCCGCCGATAAACGGAATCAGCAGCAGTGTCGCGCCGAAAATCGCGAGCGCCACCGCAATCGTGGTCTTCGGACGATCCAGACATTTCTCGAGCTGCGTCGCAAATTTCCTTCGAATCCACTCAAATGGCCGGTTCACCGACTCGTGAACGCCGCTGCGGAACCAGTAGGCGCACATGACGGGCACGAAGGTGAGGGTCAGAAGCAGCGCTCCCACCAGCGCGATCGACATGGTGTCCGCCATCGGATGGAACAGTTTTCCTGAGGGCCCGCTGAGTGCGTATATGGGAATGTATCCGGCGATGATCACGGCGACGGAATAGAAAATCGGCCTGTCCACGTCCTTGGCCGCCGCCAGGATTACCTCCTGCAGGTTGTACTGGGTGCCTTCGCGCAGGCCCAGCTCGCGGAAAATGTTCTCGACCATCACCAGAGTCCCATCAATGATGATTCCGAAATCGATGGCGCCGATCGAAAGCAGATTGGCGGCTACGCCGCGCGCATGCAGGAAGATGAAAGAGAAAAGCAGCGCCACCGGGATGGTCAGCGCGACGATCACGGCGGCGCGGAAGCTGACCAGAAAGAAAATCAGCACGATCAGGACCAGAATCATTCCGCGCAGCAGGTTGCCTTCGACGGTATCGGTGGTCACGCGCACCAGATCACTGCGGTCGTAGAACGGCACGACTTTCACATCCGGCGGGAGGATGCTTTCATTCAGCTGTTTTGTTTTTGCCTCGACGCCTTTCAGAACGTTCTGGGTCTGCTCTCCGGTGAGCATCAGGATGACGCCTTCGACCGAATCGTCGCTCTTGTTGAAGCCGAATTCGCCCAGGCGGGGGGCGTTGCCAATGGTCACTTCGCCGATGTCGCGGACGCGCACCGGCACGCCATTCTGCGATCCGACGATCACGTTGCCGATATCCTGCTCATCCCGCAGTAGGCCCAAGCCGCGGACGTAATAGAACTGGCCGCCCTGTGAATAAAACCCTCCGCCCGTGTTCGCGTTGTTGACGGAAAGCTGCTGGATTACTTGCGGCAGCGGAATGTGATAGCCGTACAGGCGCGCTGGATCGAGCAGCACCTGATACTGCATCACTGTGCCGCCGAATCCGGAGTCGTCGGCGACTCCCCTCACCTGTTTGTATTCGCGCTCGATCACCCAGTCTTCGTAGGTCTTGAGTTCTTGCGGTGTGCGGTCCGGGCTTTGGAGCACATAGCGGTAGACCAGGCCCGAAGGGCTTGAAAGCGGCGCAAGCGTCGGCGTCACTCCCGTGGGATAGGTGACCTCGCTCAGTCGCTGGAACACGAGCTGTCGCGCAAAATAGTTGTCCGTGTCTTCGTCAAACGTGAGGATGATGTCCGACAAGCCGTAGAGCGAAATCGAGCGCATCACGCTCATCTTCGGCACGCCGTTCATCTCCACTTCGGTCGGCAGGGAGACGAGCCGCTCGATTTCCTCCGCCGCGTGGCCCGGCCACTGGGTGATGATTTCCACCATCGGAGGGGAAAGATCCGGGTAGGCGTCGACCGGCATGTGCTCAAACGAGATCCCTCCGCCGACGGCCACGAATGCCGACAGGATCAGGACCAGAAACCGCTGCCGCAGTGCGAATTGAACGATGCGATGGATCATTTCTGTCTACGCCTGCCTTTATTGCTGAAACGAATTGGCGAACTGCAGGAACAAACTGCCGTCGCCCACCACTTTGTCTCCCACGGAAAGCCCTTTCAGAATTTGCGTCTGGCCATTCTGGCTCTCGCCGATCTCAACGGATCGCCTCCCGAATTGATTCGACCCCGCTGCCAGGTACACGAACGGCTGGTTTTCGTCGTCGCGCAGTACCGCCGCATCGGGCACGCTGATGGCGTTCTGAATCATTCCGGCCGTCACCGTGACGGTGCAATACATGTCGCGTTTCAATTTTTCCCCGGGATTATCAACCACGATGCGGGCCTGCAGCGTGCGCGTATTCGGGTCCAGCGCCGCAGAGACGTAGGAAATCTTCCCGTGGAAACTTTCCGGGTACGCGTCGGTCTGCACCACCACGTCGTCGCCGGTCTTCACAAACGCCAGATCCCCCTGGTAGAGATTCGCCAGCACCCACACCGTGCTCATGTCGGAGATTGTGAAGGCCTGCGTCTGGCCCGCCTGCATCACCTGACCCGGCGCCACCAGCCGCTCAACGACTTCGCCGCTCATCGGCGCGATCACCGGAATCTGGGCCGAAGACGGCGCCTTCGCCAGATCCTCCGGATTCTTGATTCCCAGAATCTTCATGGCCTGTTCGGCCGCGTTCAGGTCCGCTTGAGCCTCGTTGCGATCCGATTCGGCCTGCAGCAGGTCGCGCTCAGCGATGGCCTTGTGTTCGTAGAGATCCTTCGCACGGTCGTAGTTCTTGTCGGCGACGCGGAATGTCTCGTGCGCCTTCAAATAAGTATCGAGAAGTTGCGAGTAATCGGGACTCGATACTTCCAGCATCGGCTGACCTTGGCGCACGTGGTCGCCAGGTACGACCAGAATCCGGCTCACCGGTCCGCCCACCTGCGTGATTACCGGTGTGGTCTTGAATGCGTTGTAGGCCACCGCTCCGGTCAGCCGCAGCGTGCGTGTAAGCTTCGCTTGTTGAATTGTGACCACCTGCACGTGCGACACCTGGTCCGGAGGGATGGTGAAAAGCTGCGGGGTGGCCGACTTCGCCGCCTGCGAGGAATACGAAGTCATGTCGCTGGCATTGCGGTCCGAGCTGCATCCCGCAAGAACGCTGGCCAGCACAAATGCGAAAGTGATCCCGTATGCTCGGCCGCAATGCTTGAATTTTCGACTGCTCATGGCAGGTTCCTCGTTCCCACGGCTTCGCGGAGTTGCTCAAGCGCCAGCAGATAGGCCGCGAGCGCCTGCCGGTACGCAAGTTGAGTCGCGCGATAACTCCGCTCGGCGTCCAGAAAATCCAGCAAGCTTGCGGCGCCGCGCTTGTACGCGTATTCGCTGATGTCTCGGTCCTGCTTGGCATCGTCGAGGTAGCCGGAGCGGTAGAGCTGGACAATTTCGTTGTTTGACTGCAGGCCGTCGTAGGCATCTTCGACGTCGGTGAGCACCTGGTCGCTTGCGGCCTTTTCCTGTTCCTGCGCCTGCGTGATCGCAAAATGCGTGCGCGCAATTTCTCCCTGATTGCGGTCGAATATCGGCAGCTGGATTTGACCGAACAGCGAAGCCGAGCTCACCCCGGCGGTATGCGTGTAGTCGATCTGGCCGGTAAAGTCCCGCTTGCCGTTCGCCTTGGCCAGCGCGTATTGGCTGTTTGCGGCCGTCACGCCCTGTTGCGCCGCGCGCAGGTCAGGACGCGTGGCCAACGCCTTGGTTTCCAGGTCTTCCTTGTTTGCCTGCAGCGGCTGGTAGTCGAACGGACCCGCCACGTCGTAATCCAGGGGCACCGATTCCCGGCCGAGCAGCTGGCGGAGGTCTGAAAGCGCCTGCACGCGCTGCAGCTGTGCCTGCGACGCATCGCTCTGGAACTGCAGAAGTTGCAGCTTGATCTTCAGGTAGTCGTCCTCGCTGATGTCGCCGGCGCGAAAACGCTCCTTGCTGATATCGACCGAATTCTGAAAGCTCTTCAAGTCCTGCTGCGCCAGATCAAGCGCCGACTCGGCGAGCTGTGCGTTGGTGAAAAGCGTAGCCACTTGAAAGGTGAGACTGCGCTCGTTGTCCGCAACCGTCGAGCGCGTCACCGCGGTCTGATCTTTCGCCGCGGCCAGCCGGTGCTGCCGCTTCTTTCCGCGCTCGAACAGGTAGCTGACCCCGAGGTCAAACTGCGCCTCGTTGTCCACATAGCTCGAATCGAACTGGTCCGGATTGAAGACCGGCAGAAACTGCGCATCGCCCATCAGCACGGGGTCGGGCCGCAGGTTCGCGGTGATCTCCTGAGCCTCGCTCTCCTGAATCGTGACGCGCTCGGCCTGCAGCGTGTGATTGTGAGCGAGCGCCATCTGAACGGCTTCATCGAGCGTGATCTTGACCGGCCCCTGCGGTGTTGCCGTCGCCTGCGCACGCGCGGTCGCAGTCCAGCCGGCGACGGACATCACAACAACGGAAATTGCAAAGTAGATATGTCGTTTGCGCATAACAGTTCATCCCTCAGTGGATTAAACGGACGTGGATTGGTGTGCCGCGAGCGGCACCTGACAAGCTTAGTTTTACGCGCTAGGGGGAGCGCGAGCAGGGACTCGCCGAACCGCTGGGCTCGGCGCCATGCCCACATTGCGGGGTTCCGGCGTGGGTGCTACCAATGCAAAAGTTGGAACGTGATTCGGTGAAATCGGCCGGTCAATCGGCTGGTGGCTGAGGTGGCAGATAGGGCAGCTGGATTCCGCCGCGGAGCCATCGTGATGATGCCAGACGACGCTTCCCAGTGTCATGCCCACCAGCAGCAATGCCAGTAGGGCTACCGGAACCACCAGATACCGAGTTTTGGATCGCTTCCGCATGGCCGGCCACCGCGAGTCGAAACCTCTAAACCGATCATATAGTAGATGTAGGCGCGGGCCAAATGGGTGCGCGGTCCGATTGACGGTAACGATACGGGCGCAGGTTTGCGGAGGGTGAAGGCTTTGCCGGAGTCACAGGACCCGGAGGGGAGCTTGGGACCCTGGAGACGCGGACTCCTTCTGCGGCTGAACAGGGGCACCCGGAGGATTAGTTGGAGTGTTCGAGGGCCTTTTCGACCAGCGCGACGCACTTCTCGACGCGCTTGCGCAGCGGGCCGTCGATTTCCTGCTGGCGTTCGCGAAGGCTGAACAGCTCGTCGGCGATATTCAGTGAAGCGAGCACCGCCACCTTCAGCGAGTCAACCATTCGCGTCGCCGAGGCAACTTCGCGCATCTTGGCGTCCACGTAGGCCGCGAGTTCCTGCAGGTGCCCTTCGTTCTGGTCCGCGTTGACGTTGTAGGCCTGGTCGTAGATTTCGATTTTCACGTTCGTGCTCCCGGTTGAGTGGATCGCTGGGCTGCCGCCATTGTCGGTGATCCGGCCGACGGGCGCAACGGGATCGTTCAGATTGTCCGGAGCGAGGCGCCCAGTTTGGCTTCGAGCGCGGCGACGATCCGTGAGGAAAAGTCTGAGATTCGCGCGTCGGTGAGCGTCGTCTCGCCGCTCTGAAACGTCACGCGGATCATCAGCGAGAATTTTCCCGCCGGCATTTTCCCGCCGCGGAACAGGTCGGCGACTTCGATGGTTCGAAGCTCGGCAATCGAGAGCGCGCGAATCACGTCCACGACTTGCGCGAACTTGACACCATCAGACAGCAACAGCGAGAAATCGCGCTCGACGGCCGGGAAGCGCGGAATCGGCGAGAACTTCTGGGTAGCACGCGCCCTCTCGACACCCGCAACAAGAGGCTCGAGTCGAAGCTCCGTGACGAAAATATCCTGGCGCAGCTTGAGTTGATCCGCAATCCTCCGCCCGAGCTGACCTGCCACGCCGAATACAGCGTCATTGCCAGCCGAAATCCGCGCCGACGAACCTCCCGCGAGCCACACCGGCCCACCGGAATGCCATCTGAGTCCGCCGGCAAGCGAGCCGAGGTCGTCGAGATCGCCCTTCAAATCCGCAAAGGCAAATTCCCGGGCCGTTTCATGAATGGTCTTCTCGCGTGCCAGGCCGGTCGCACCGAGCGTGAGGACAGCTGTTTCGACCGGTTCCCCGCCCCGCAGCTCGTAGGTTTTGCCAATTTCAAACAGGCGCAGATTCCGCTGGCCGTGATTCAGGTTCCATTCCAGGGCGCCGAGCATGCTTACGACCCCCGTCGAGCGCATCACCGATGCATCCTCGGCCAGTGGGTTTGAGATCACAGCCGGGGTCACCCCCTCGGCGCGAAAGATTTCATCGCGTCGCACATCCACCAGCGGAATCGCCACGATTTCCTGGTAGCCGAGCGCCACCAGGCGCTCGCGCAGGCGATCCTCGGCTTCGGCGTGCAGCAGGCGATGTGCAGGCTGTTTTGCGGGCGGCAGCCGCGGCGGAAATTTGTCGTATCCGTAGTGCCGCGCGACTTCCTCGATCAAGTCAATCCCACGTCCAGCATCGCGTCGCCACGAAGGTTGCTTGCATTGCCAAACAGCCAGCAGTGAGCCGGGCGTCCCGCGATGCGCGTCGGTCCGCGAAGGTTGAAAACCGAGCGCCTTCAGGATTTCCTCGATGTCGCGTTCGGGCACGTCGGCGCCCATGACGCGCAGCAGTTCCTTGCGCGAAAGCTCAATCGACGGCGCAGGCGTGCGGCCCGGATACACATCCACAACGCCGGACAGGACTTCGCCGCCGCCCAATTGCTGAATCAACTCGGCTGCGCGGCGCGAGGCTAGCTCCGCCAGTTCCGGATCGGCGCCGCGCTCGAAGCGATAGGAGGCCTCGGTGCGCAGGCCCAGCGTCTTTGAAGTGCGGCGCACCGTGACGGGATCAAACCACGCCGACTCGAGCAGGATGTTGCGGCTGCTAAAACCGATTTCGCTTTCCGAGCCGCCCATAACCCCGGCAATTGCGAGCGCCCGCGAAGCGTCGGCGATCACGCACATGTCCTTGGTGAGCGCGCGCTCGACGCCGTCCAGCGTGCGGATCTTTTCGCCTGGACGAGCACGCCTGACCACGATCCGGCGCTCGCTCAGTTTGTCGAGATCGAATGCATGCATCGGCTGTCCGAGCTCGAACATCACGTAGTTGGTCACATCTACCACGTTGTTGATCGGGTTCTGGCCGATGGCTTGAAGACGCTGGCGCAGCCAATCGGGTGACGGCTGAATTTTCACCCCGCGCAGGACCCGCGCCGTGTAGCGTCCGCAAAGTTCCGGAGCTTCAATTTCGACGCGGGTGGCGTCCGATACCTGTATCGCCGCTTCCTTAAGCTTCGGCTGAAGCGCTTTCACGGACAGCCTGTAAATCGCTGCGACCTCGCGCGCCATGCCAAAGTGCCCCAGGCAGTCGGGACGGTTCGCGGTGATTTCTGCGTCAAAAACCGGGCCCGCCGCGGATTCCTCGACGGAATCAACCGCGACGCCTGCAAGCGAGAGCCGGGAACGCAGCTCGGCAGCCGGCGCCGTCGCGTCCACGAACTCCTTCAGCCAGTTGTAGACAATCTTCATCGTCCTTCAGTCGGTCGGCGCTGTCGCCGGGGCAAGGCGAGCCCCCCAAGCGCGTTCCCGTGCCTCGGCTCGGAAGCTGTGTCGTATGCGCACATTCTCATTCGGCACGCCGTGTCTCCCGTTGCCCAAAATACACGTGCGTCAGGTACTCAAACCGGACGCGCCCGTCTTGCGCGTGCGCTTGGAATAATTTCTCGAGCTCCGCGAGCATCGGCTCGTGTTGCGGATGGCCTTCGGGCGGCGAGTACGAGGAACTCAGCAGGCGCCCGCGCAGGCCGGCCAGGTCGAATACCTGCTCGTTTGCGAAAGACTTCTTCCCTCCGCCATGGCCGATAAAACTCCTCATGGTACGGTCCTCGGGATACTTCGCTTGAACCTTTTCGTAATCCGTCCCGAAGGCGCGCAGAAACGTCTCGTACTCGCGCAGGAACGGGGAGTCGTCCCTGCGTTCGTTCCAAATCACCGCAACCCAGCCCCGCGGCTTTAGCACGCGTTCGAACTCCGTGCGCGCGGTCACAGGGTCGAACCAGTGAAACGCCTGGCCCACCGTCACGTACTCCACGCTTGCGTCGGGCAGCGTAGTGGCGTCCGCTGAGCCCTCCACGCTGCGGAAGCGCGCGTATTTTTTCAGAAACTCCTCGCCCGCTTTTCTCATGGCGGCGTTCGGTTCGACGCCGTAGACCAGATTCCCGTTTTCAAGGAAGAGCTGGGTCAGCAATCCGGTCCCGGAGCCGATGTCGGCGATGACGGACTCTGTAGCCAGACCGCACTGCTCGCTCAGCAGATCCAGAATCGCGCGCGGGTACCCCGGCCGGTAACGGACATAGTCCTCCACGCGATTTGAGAAGCGCTGCTTGGGATCGGTTGCCAGTGTCGCGTCCGTCATGGTTGTAGGGGAGCTGCTTGCTAAGGGAATTGCCGCAGGAAACGTACGTCGTTCTGCGTAAGCACCGGCAGTTCACTGACGCCATATTTCATCATCGCCAGGCGGTCGACTCCCATGCCGAAAGCGAAGCCGGATAATTTGTCCGGGTCGTAATTCACAAAGCCGTAGACGGCGGGATTCACCATCCCCGCGCCAAACAGCTCAATCCAGCCGGAGAATTTGCAGACACGGCAGCCGCTTCCGCCGCAGACATGGCAGGTCGCATCCACTTCCGCCGATGGCTCGGTGAAAGGAAAATAGCTCGGCCGCAGGCGCGTCTTGGCTTTTGGTCCCAGGAATTCGCGCACGAAGTACTCGACCGTGCCTTTGAAATCGCAGAACGTAATATCGGTGTCTACGGCCAGGCCTTCGATCTGGTGGAACATGTAGCCGTGCGTCGAATCCGGATTGTCGCGACGATAGACCTTTCCGGGAACAATGATGCGCACGGGCGGCTTTTCTTTTTCCATCGTGCGAATCTGCATCGGCGAAGTATGCGTCCGCAGCAGATGTCCGCCGCGCGCTTGATCGATGTAGAAGGTGTCCATGTTGTCGCGCGCGGGATGGTGCTCGGGGATGTTGAGCGCCTCGAAATTGTAGTAGGGCGTTTCGATTTCCGGCCCCTCGACCACGCGAAAACCGATCGAGAGAAAAATGCGCTCGAGCTCTTCGTAGGTTTGACGGATCAGGTGCCGCGTGCCGATCGCGTGCTCGACACCGGGCAGCGACAGGTCAATTTGATCACGCGCTATCGATCGGTCCTGTGCCGCCTCTTTGGCCGACGCCAGCGCCCGAATCCGTTCCTCCACGTGTGCCTTGAGCTTTTGAAACTCCTGGCCGACAGTGCGTTTTAGTTCAGCCGGCGCAGGTTTCAGCCAGTTGTCGGCGATCATTGTAAGGACGCCGGATTTTCGAGCGGTCCACTTGAGTTCGAAAATCTCCCAATTCACCGGATCGGTGGCATCCTCGGCCTGCTGTTCGAATCTTTCACGCACTTGGGTGAAGCGCGCCACAACGGCTTCGGGCGTCGTGTCGCCGAGCTGCGCAAGGTTTTGTGTTATGGGATCGTTGGTCATCAGGAGGTGTTGTGCGCGGCGCAGGGGCTGGTCTGAGACCAGCCCCTTTGCGGCCATGGTGAAAATATCAGCTCGCGCGCGAAATACAAAGAACCGTCATTGCCAGGAGCGCGTCGGCGCTCTCGACGACACAGGACAAACCGGGCTAGGCTGCAGGCTTGGCTGGCGCGGCTGGCGGAGCCTTCATGTGCTGCTTTGCCGACACGACCAGCGCGGAAAATCCCTCGGCATCCCGCACGGCCATGTCCGCCAGAATCTTCCGGTCGAGATCAATCCCGCCGGCCTTCAGGCCGTGGATCAATTGGCTGTAGGTGGTGCCGTTGGCCCGCGCGGCGGCGCCGATGCGCTGGATCCACAGCGTGCGGTAATCACGCTTGCGCGTCCGGCGGTCGCGATAGGTGTAACGCAGCGACCGGTTCACCGCTTCCTTGGCGGAGCGGAAGAGCTTGCTCTTTGTGAGGAAGAATCCCTTGGCGTGTCTCAGCAGCTTCTTGCGGCGGGCGCGCCGCTTGGTACCGCGCTTTACTCGTGGCATGGTTCTGGTCTCCTCGTGCGCGCCTCGCAGGCGCTCCCACGGTGTCTGGATCTGTAATTCTCTACGACGTCAAAACCAAGGCGGTGAAACCTTGTGTGGTCCAACGGGGGAGACAAACGCGGCCCGGCCGCCCGCACCAACACGCGGGAAGCAAGACGGGTTTGTCTCGTTGAATTGCATTGCGCCCCGCATATTTGCGGGACAACCGGCCGGCAGGCACCCGTTACGCTCTGCCTGGCTCGGAGCGAAAACTAACGTCCGTAAGGAAGTGCGAGACGGATATTGCGCACGTCCGCCTTGTTCACCTGAACCTTGTTCAGAAGCTTGCGCATCCGGCGCGGCTTCTTCGTGCCCAGCAGGTGGCGCTTGCCCGAATGCCACCGCATGATTTTTCCGGTAGAGGTGATCTTGAAGCGCTTGGCTGCGCCCCGGTGCGTCTTCAACTTCATTTTCTTGTTCTTCTTCACAATTTCC
>Ga0209624_10001029_pt1 | contig 23228 bp, 24 predicted proteins | sample JacPinW_OM2H0_O1_FD_188565 | JGI IMG/M metagenome (GOLD analysis project Ga0209624, IMG submission 188565) | Forest soil microbial communities from Algoma, Ontario, Canada - Jack Pine, Ontario site 1_JW_OM2H0_O1 (SPAdes) (version 2) | ecosystem: Environmental > Terrestrial > Soil > Boreal...
GACTGAACGCCTCAGCGCTTGGAGAACTGGAAGCTCGCGCGCGCCTTGCGGTGGCCGTACTTCTTGCGCTCGACCACGCGGGAATCGCGGGTGAGGAAGCCGCCCTTTTTCAGCGCGGGCCTGAGGTCCGGCTCGAAATAGGTCAGCGCCTTGGCGAGACCGTGGCGCACGGCGCCCGCCTGGCCGGAGAGGCCGCCCCCGCTCACCGTCACCGTGAGATCGTACTGAGTGATGCGGTTCACGACAACGAGCGGTTGGCTCAGCACCATGCGCAGCACGGGCCGGGCGAAATACTGGTCGAGCGGTTTCCCGTTGACGGTTGCGAGACCCCTGCCCGGCTTGATCCACACGCGCGCCACCGCATTTTTGCGCTTTCCGGTCGCGTAGGCGCGTCCGTACTTGTCGAGCTTCTGCACATGGACGGGGGCTTCTTGAGCGGCCGGCACAGCCGACGTACCCGCAAGGTCGGCGAGAGAGGAAAGAGTCTCAGCCATTGGTTTCAGCGCTCCGGCTGTTCTTGGGATTGAGTTTGGCGACGTCGAGCACGGTCGGCGATTGCGCGGCGTGCGGATGGTCGGGACCTTTGTAGACGCGAAGATTGCCGAGCTGCTTCTTGCCCAGCGGCCCGCGCGGAAGCATGCGCTCGACCGCCTTCTCGACAATGCGCTCGGGAAACTTGCCCTCAAGGATCGACTTGGCCGAGCGTTCCTTGATGCCGCCGATATAGCCCGTGTAGTGGTAATAGACCTTCTGGTCGCGCTTCCTGCCCGTGAGCACAATCTTTTCCGCGTTGATCACGATGACGTTGTCGCCATCATCGATGTGAGGGGTGAAGCTGGGTTTATGCTTGCCGCGCAGCCGCATGGCGACGATCGAAGCGAGCCGTCCGACCACCAGGTCCTTGGCGTCGATGACAAGCCACTTCTTCTCGACCTCGGCCGTCTTGGTCGAATGGGTTTTGCCGAACATGGATTCGTCCGTTCGATTTCAGGAGGCGCGCTTCTATGCGCGTAGACATAGGAATGTCAACCGGCAAGCGCCGGAATCGTCAAGAAAACCGCCTAGGTCAAGGGTACGGTATCATGATACCGTATCCTGTCGACTGGCGCCCGCTTTCGCGCGCATCGGGGCGACCGATCATAGCGGAGCCGCTTCAACCCCGCTTTGGAATCGAATAGGTCCCGGTCGCATGGGCGACCATCTCGCTCTCTCCGTCAGAATAGATGGCGACTTCGCCGACCGCGAGCCTCTTGCCGAGCTTGATCAGTCTCGCCTTGCCGATCAGATCAACGGGCGCGGGCTTGCGGAGGAAATTGATCGAGGCGCTGGTGGTGACCGCATGCGCGACGGGGCCGATCTCAGCAAGAATCGCCACGTAGAGCGCTGCGTCGCAAACGCCGAACATCGTCGGTCCAGAGATCGTGCCGCCGGGCCGTAGGTGCCTGGGACGATAAGCGAGGCGGAGCGTGGCGCTCATCGGCGCAATATCTTCAACGCGAAGGTCGCCGCTCTCCCAGAACTCCGGAAAGACTTCGACGAGATAGGCGCGCAATTCGTCGATCGTGAACGGACGCGCTTTAACAATATCGTTCATCGAGCGATCCTGAAACTGCGGGTGAAGGCCGAGGCCTCGCTGCACTCATAGATTACCACGCGGGCGAGGCCTACGCGCTTCGGGTCACGAGCCGGTGAGCGGGCGGCGCCGTCAGAACGCCTGCAACTCCTTCCGGCACGCCTCGCTGAAATCCCGCAGCGGATCGACGTGCTTGTCGACCCAATTCGTCCGCATCTCATGCAGGGTTATGTTTGGCGCCAGGTAGGTGTCGACGATGATGCGAACCACAGTGTCGGCAGCCTCCACGACCTCTGGCGTCGAGAGAAGGCGTATCCGGTTGGTCAGCGCGTAAATTCCAATGAGGCCGGTTACGTCGTCTCGGCTGGTTTGCAGAGCGTCGGAATATAGTTTCGCCGCCTCATCGAGAAACCTGCCAAACAAGGCGGCTCGGGCGTCCCGCTCGGCGGCGCGCCGCTGGGCGCGAGTTTGCGCCTGCTGCGTCACCCATGAGGTTGCGAACGATGCGAGGCCGCCGATGGCCGTCCCGGCCAGCGCGGCAAAGGCGGATACGTAGGCCGTGTTCATCGGGCTAGCCCGATTTCCAACGTCAGGTGGGCGGCGTCGTTGCGCGGGGCGCGAGCGCAACCGCAGATTCGGACGTAAGCATGAAGAACGTCAGCGTCTCCTGAAGGTAGAGGCGCACCGCGCTATCGGTGTGGCTCAGATAGCCGATCGACACATCCTGTCCGAAGTGCAGATCGAAATCGCCGCCTCGGGTGGTGAGCACGAAGGCGCCATCGATGGCGGGCGCCCAGATGATCTCGTCCTTGACGAGCTTCTTGACGTGCTCGAGCACCGGGTAGCCGTTGTCGACGGTCTCCGCGAGCGCGGTGTAGGCGTCCGCGCCAAGCACGACCGAATATGGCCCGTTGACGCCGACCAGACGAAGTTGGCTCAGAGCCTGGGCGATCGCATCCGGGTACTGACGCACGTCGGCCGGAAGCGTCATGATCGGATTGCTGGTCCCCTGCCGGATGCCTTCAATCCCAGCGGCCGCGTAGCCTTCGAAGATGGCGCGATCCTCTGCGTAGGCGATCTTCTGCGCGGCGTCCTTCGCCGGTTGCCAATCGGAGTCGTTCGAGCCCCGCTCGACGTCGTCGATCTGCTGGCGATCGAGGTCGAAGGGGACCCTGAGCTCAACCAAAGGCTTGACCTCGCGCTGTCGCGCAAGCACGCCCTCGCCGGGCGGATCAATCATCTTGAGATGGCCAGTTCCGATAGCGGACAGATCGGCGCCGCCTGGCCCTTCGACGTCGACCACGCGCCGTCCGGCGAGGTAGCGCTTGAGCGTGCGCTTCGCTTCCTCTTCGATTTGCGCCCACGCCGCATCGGAGATCGGAGCAAGCTCGCGGTGAAGATTATTCATGGGCGCTTTTCTCCTTTGAGGGAGCCAATTCCAAGCGAACCGTCCGATGCCGTGGCTTTTGATGGCGCCGGCTCTGCCGTTGATTTCGGAGCAGGCGGCGCAGGCGCCGGGCCGTCTTCGCCGAGCGCGTCCAGGAAGGTCGCGGAGGGCACGAAAAACAGGGTTCCGGTCACGGCACGGCTGAAGTCGAGGATACGATCATAATTGCCGGGCGGCTTGCCGATGAACATGTTCTCGATCATCTGCTCGGTCACCCGCGGGGTGCGGCAATAGCCGATGAAATAGGTGCCATATTCGCCGTCTCCGACCTTGCCGAAAGGCATGTTGTCGCGGACGATCTGCAATTCCTGGCCGTTCTCGGTGATGGTCGTCAGCGCATTGTGCGCGAATGTCGGCTTGACCGAGTCGTCGAGTTCGATGTCCGAGAGCTTCATGCGGCCGATGATGCGCTCCTGCGTCTCGGTGGGCAGTGCGTTCCATGCCGAGAGGTCATGCAGATATTTCTGCGTGATCACATAGCTGCCGCCGGCGAACGCGGCGTCCTCGGCGCCGATGAGCGCGGCGGCGATCACCGCTTGCCCGCGCGGGTTCTCGGTGCCGTCGACGAAGCCCAGGAGGTCGCGGTCATCGAAGTAGCGAAAGCCGTGCACCTCGTCGACCGCGGTGGCTGCGTCGCCGAGCCGGCCCATGATCTGCGCCGCGATCTCGAAACACAGGTCCATCCGCTTGGCGCGGATATGGAACAACAAGTCTCCCGGAGTCGCGATTGCGTGGCGCGATCCGGACCGGAACTCGCGGAAGGGGTGAAGTTCAGCCGGGCGCGGGTCGCCGAACAACCGATCCCAGGCGTCGGACCCGATTCCCATCACGCAGGAGAGCCCGGCCTCGAGATCGCGAAATTCAACCGCGCGAACCAAGCCGGCAAAGTCCGCGCAGAACGATCGCACGACGGCGCGATTGGCGTCGCCCGAATTGATCGTGACAACCAGGAAGATCGCGGCGCGCGTCAGCGGCGCCGATACCGGCTGTGCAACGATAGCGTCGGGCTCTGAGGTGGTGTCGGCCATTGATCTCCCCGCCGCCGTTCTCTTGTCCGGACGGCGGCTGCGGATCAAGACTTATCTTTCGATCAAAACGCCCCCGGCGCTCTTGGGTTAGCTTGATCTGGCGAAACTTTGTGGCGGGCCGCGGAGTTTCGCAACTAGGCCAAATCGCGTAGGCTTGCCCAGGGCATACGATGTTTTCCGCTGACCTCATCACCCGCGCCAGTGAGCTCATCGCCCGTTACCGCGCGGCTGGCCTTATGGCGGCAACCGCGGAGTCCTGCACCGGCGGGCTGATCGCCGGCCTGCTGACGGAGATTTCCGGGTCTTCGGACATGCTCGAGCGCGGGTTCGTGGTCTATTCGAACGCGGCCAAGCAGGAGCTACTCGGCGTCCCCCCCGACACGCTTGTGAGCCGGGGGGCGGTCAGCGAGGAGACGGCGCGGGCAATGGCGGAGGGCGCGCTAGCCAACTCGCGCGCCGAGGTCGCGGTCAGCGTCACCGGAATTGCCGGGCCGGACGGCGGGACGGCCACGAAGCCGGTCGGCCTCGTCCATTTCGCCTGCGCCCGGCGCGGGAAGCCGACGGTCGCCCGCGAGGAGCGGTTCGGCGCCATCGGCCGCGAGGCGGTCCGGCTCGCCTCGGTCAGAGTCGCGCTCGATCTTCTCGAGGCGGCGGCGGGTCCTTAACATACGGCTCGCGCACAAGCGGCTGATCTCACCCGCGGCCATCAATCCATTCGGCCAAGCGACGCCCCAACGATCCGCATAGGCCACCTCGCTCACCGGCTTGCGTGCGAGCGGACCGAATTTCCCTGCGGATAGCCGATCGGCATCAACGCATAGGTCGACACGTCGGCTGGCAAGTCGAGCAGCGCCTTCACTTCATCCTCGCAGCGGATGTGGTTGGTGGTGATCAATGTGCCCAATCCGAACGCACGGCACGCCAGAATGATGTTCTGCACAGCCGGATAGATGCTTGCGCCGCGGATCCGTCGTTCATAAGCGAGCTCTCGCTCATACATCGCGTCTAAGGACGGAGGGAGCGTCTCGCGCGCCGGCACAGCGCGCTCTTGCAGGCAGGGGACCAGCAGCACCGGCGCTTCGCCCATATGATCCCACAAATACGCCCCGGAGGTCAGCATGCGCTGATATTGCTCGTCCGTCATATGCGCTCGCGATGTCGGAGGCCTTGCGGTAGATCATGCCCAGTCGGCGTCGTTGCTCGCTATCGCGCACCACAACGAACGCCCAGTTCTGCGCATTGCCCGCCGAGGGCGCTCGAATGGCGGCGTCCAAAATGCGGGTGATGATCTCCTCCGGGACTGGATCGGGTTTGAGCCGGCGCAAGGCTCGTGCGGAGTAGATGGCGTCAAACAGTGCGATCTCAGGCATCGCGGGCCTCACGTGGCGAATGCGTTCCGCAGCCTATCGACGTCTGCCATATTGGCAACAATCTCGGGCGTCCATAGAAGACGCACCTATTAGCCGTCGGCCGTCGGTCTAGTGTCGGCCTCGATTTGCGGGCGTCAGCGATTAACCCAAGTTTGTCTCGTCGAATGGAACGAGCGCGTCTCCAAACCGTTCCCTAAAGGGCTGGGCGAAACGATCTTGGAGATGAAACCGATGAATGCCACGGCCAGAACTCTGTTTGTTCTCCTTCTGGGCTCGGGATTCGCCGGCACGGCGCTCGCGGCGATGGACTCGGCTCAGACTACGACTGACAATCAGTCCACAGGGCATATGAGCCAGAAACTGCATGATGATCTGACCAAGGCCGGCTTCACGGACATTACCATCATGCCCGCGTCTCTGATTGTCCGAGCCAAGGATGCTCAGGGCAATTCGATCATGATGGTCATCAACCCGGACTCACTGACCGAAGTGACGCAGAAGTCCGAGGGCTTGGGTACAGGAGCAAAGCCGAAGGAAGCGCCTCTGGCCGGCGCCATCAAGGGCGAACCCAACAGCCCGATCCCCGCGCCCGCCCCGAAGCAGTAGCGCTGGCCGGCGCAGAAGAGCCGGCTCTACGACCGCCCGTAGACCGCATCGGCGCGATGTTCGAACGCGCTGGCGAATTTGCGGAAGGCGGCGTCGAACATCGAACCCATCAGCATGCCGAGGGTCCGGTTTTTGAATTCGTAGTCGATGAAGAAGCCGACGCGGGAGCCCTCCCCTTCAGCCTCGTCCTTGAAGGTCCAAATGTTTTCGAGCCGGCTGAACGGCCCGTCGATATATTCCACCCGAAGTTTGAGATTGGGCCTGTCCAGTGAGACCCGGCTCGTAAAGGTCTCGCGAATGAGCTTGTAACCGACGGTCATGTCGGCGATGAGCGTCTCGCGACCGTCCGCGTCAGGTTTTCGGCTGAGGATCCTCAGCGCCTTGCACAGCGGAACGAATTCAGGATAGCGCTCGACGTCGGCGACGAGATCGAACATCTGAACGGCGTTGTGGCGAACGCGGCGCTCTTCGCGGAACACGGGCAAGGGCTTGCGGACCTCCTGCGCTCCGCGTTGCTCCAGTCGTCAGGGCTTCGGCGCCGGCGGGGAGGGGACGGCCGGAGCAGGCGCGGGCGCGGATGGCGCGCTGGACCCACCTCCCAACTGCTTGAGCTGATCGAGAATATTGCCGGGCGAAATCGGAGCGGGCGCCGTCTGTCCGGCCGGAGCCGGCCCCTTGTCGAGGATCGAACGGGGCGCGCGGCTCCAGCTCGATAGGATCGACATCAGGAGCGCGGTGGCGAAGAACAACGCGCCCAGTACGGCGGTCGCCCGCGAGAGCGCGTTCGCCTGGCCGCGCCCGGTCATGAAACTGCCGGTCCCCCCGCCTGCTCCGAGCGCGCCGCCCTCGGAGCGCTGCAAGAGGACAACCGCGATGAGCGCGACGACGATCAGGATATGGATGACGATCAGAACGGATTGCATGAAGGTCTCAAGCGGCCGAAGCGCCTGGCCGCGGCGCCAGCGCCTTCGAAAGATGGCGCGCTCCTAACATGGCGCAAGGGGGGCGTCCATCGGGAGGGGGCAGTCACGCCTGAGTTTCGGAATTTCAGCTAGCGACCCCTTGCAGACCTCCCGATTTGAATGGACTGCGCCCGGCCGGCGCGAGCCTCGCGCACCTCTCCAATCAGCTTCAAGACCATCATGCGACGCGCCTGCGCCCGCTCTATATGAGCATCCAGTTCCACGAGTTTGGCCTCTAGCTTCGCCTGCAGCCGCGCTTTGCGCCCGCCGTCCTCAGGCGAGCGCAGGTGCGCGGCGACATCCCCGCAAAGTAGAGCCGAGGCTTTGCGCGAGGGTGGTGAACCTAACGACCTCCAATGCGTGATCGCCATGGTAGCGATACCCATTCTCGGAGCGCACCGCCGAGAGCAGGACGCCGCGCGCCTCGTAAAAGCGAAGCTTCGATGCGATGACGCCGGCCCGCTTCGCGAGTTCGCCGATGCGCATGCCTTGACCTTAATCCTTGGTTGAAGGTGTACGGCGAGGGCTCCTCACTCAAGGCGGTTAATATGGCGATGCAATCCCTGGTTCTCATCCCCGGGCTCGGCAGCGATGGCGCGGTCTGGCGACGGACGATCGCAGCGCCCGCCGCATCCTTGACCAGGCTCCAAAAAGCTTCCCTCTCGCCGGCGGAATGGTGGCGCTGGAGTGGATCAAGATCGCGCCCGAGCGCGTGAGCCGACTGGCCCTGGTGGATACCAACGCGCGGCCCGACGCTCTCGGTCGGAGAGCGTACCGGCATCTCGCCAACCTTGTTGCTGGGATGACGGGTGACTTTAGGCGGCCGTCCGAGCGGAGCGTTTCGTCGCTGGTCCATTCTTCAGCGCCGGACGATGTCCGCGCCGAACTCGTAGAGATGGGCGCGCGAATCGGCGCCCGGACCTTCATCCGACAAAATCGCGCGGTGATCGCACCGGAGAGACCTGCGAAAGGCCTTGCCAGAGATACGCGTCCCAACCGCGGTGGTCGTCGGTGAAGAGGACAGAATCACAGCCGTCGAGCAATCGCGGGAAATCCATCGCCTCACGCCGGGATCGACCCTTCACGTCATTCCGGATTGCGGCCACTTGCCCCCCATCGAGAAGCCGGAGGCCTTGGCCGCCTTGCTCAATGACCTTCTTGAGAGACGCTGACGTTTAGCGCGTCCTACTCTAGCGCCAGGGGCCGCAAACCGCCCCGCAAGCGAAACTCGCGTTGATGGACAACGCGGGCCATTCACCGATAATGCGCGGCGATGGCCAGGAATTCCGTCGCCTTCAGGCTCGCGCCGCCGACCAGCGCGCCGTCGACATTGTCCAGGGTCAAAAGTTCGCTGCAATTGCTCGGCTTGACCGAGCCGCCATAGAGAAGGCGAATTTTGGCGCAGGACGGCCCAAACATGTCGGCGAGCAGCGCCCGAATTCCGTTGTGGACGCCGGCAATGTCCTTGCGCGTCGGCGTGAGCCCGGTGCCGATCGCCCAGATCGGTTCGTAGGCGACAACGACCGTCTCGTTGCTCGCCTCGGGAGGCAGCGACCCTCGCAATTGCCGAAGGACTATGGCCGCCTGCTGCCCCGCTTCGCGCTGGGCTTGTGTCTCGCCGACGCAAACGATCGGCGTGAGGCCCGCCTTCAGCGCCGCTTCCGCCTTGGCGCGGACGGTCTCATCAGTCTCGTGGTGATAGGTCCGACGTTCGGAATGCCCTACAATCACATAGCTCGCGCCTGCGTCCTTGAGCATCGCGGCCGAAATGTCGCCGGTGAAAGCGCCGCTAACCTCGGTGTAACAATCTTGGCCCCCCAGGCGGAGATCGGCGCCCCTGATCCTGAAGGCGGCTTGCGCGATCAGCGTCGCCGGCGGGCAGACGAGCAGTTCGGCAGTGCCGGATTCCCCCGCGTCCGCCGCCTGCCGGATCGCATCGATCTCCGCCAGGGATCCGGAAAGGCCGTTCATCTTCCAATTTCCGGCGACCAACGGCCGTACGCCAGGGGTCATTCAGGCCTCTCCGCGACTTTGACGGCGGTTGTTATCATCGCCCCCCGCCCCTGCAAAGCCGCCCTTTCGCCTATGCAAAGCGCTCAAGCGCCGCTAGAGAGGGCGCGCTTCGCGGCCCGAGAACGAAAGGTGGATACGGCGAAATGCTCGAATCGATGCGCAATGCCTCCCAGGGTGTCGTCGGCAAGGCGATCATGACCATCGTCATGGGGCTCATCATCGTCAGCTTCGTCATCTGGGGCGTAGGCGATATGCTGCGCGGTTTCAGCCCCTCCACTGTCGCGTCGGTTGGAGGCGCGAAAATCTCGGCCCAGGACTATCGCATCGCCTACGATCGGGCGATCCAGCAATATCAGCGCCGGCTCAAGCGTCCGTTCACCAACGAAGAGGCGCGCCAGGTCGGCCTCGATCGCAGCGTCCTCCAGCAATTGCTGAGCGAAGCGGCGGTCGATGACGAGGCCGGCAAGCTGGGCCTCGGCATTTCCGAGGAAGCTTTGCGGGAGGTCATTACGTCGAACCCAAGCTTCCGTGACCAGTCCGGCGCCTTCGATCCCTCCCGCTTCGCCGGCGCTTTGCGTGACATGGACATGAACGAGCGCGGCTTCATCTCCGAATTGCGCAAGCAGGTCTTGAGGCAGTTCATTGTCTCCGCGCTGTCGACCGGGATCACCGCGCCCAAGGCCGAGACACAAGCGGAAGCCGACTACCAGGGGCAGACCCGCTCGGTGGACTATTTCCTTCTCCCGGCTTCGGCGGCGGGGGACATTGCGGCGCCTTCGGAGGATGCGCTCAAGGCCTTCTACAACGATCGCAAGTCGAGCTATCGCGCGCCCGAATACCGGGAGATGACCATTCTCGCGCTCGAGCCCGAGACGATCGCCAATCCAGCCGAGGTTACCGACGCCGACGCCCAGGCGGCTTACGAGAAGATTGCGGGAAAGGATCCCCAGTTCGGCGCGCCCGAGAAGCGCGATCTGCAGCAGATCCTGTTTCCCAATGACGCCGACGCCGCCGCGGCCGAGGCCAAGCTTAAAGCCGGGGTGAGCTTCGACGCCCTCGTCAAGGACCGAGGCCTCAAAGCGGAGGACACCGACATCGGCGAGACGACCAAGGACGCCATGCTCGATAAGGACGAGGCCAACGCCGTGTTCGCCTTGCCCCAAGGCGGGGTCAGCGGCGTTTTGAAGAGCCAGTTCGGTCCGGTGATCGTTCGCGTCAAAGGCATAACGCCGTCCACGGTCAAGCCCTACGCCGAGGTCGCCGACGCCGTGAAGAAGCAAGTTTCCGCTTCCCGCGCCGGCGACAAGATCCAGGCTCTGCACGACAAGATCGAGGACGCGCGGGTGTCCGGCAAAACCATCCTTGAAGCCGCAAAGGCCGTGGGCTTGACCGGGCAATCGATCGCCGCGGTCGACGGTGCGGGCCGCGACCCCAAGGGCGCGCCGGTCAACCTGCCAGACGGCCCCGAACTGTTGCGCGCCGCCTTCGCTTCCGACGTCGGGCTGGACGAGTCGGCGTTGAACACCAAGGACGGCGGATACGTCTGGTTCGAGATCTCCAAGATCGATCCTGCGCATGACCTCACGTTCGAGGAAGCAAAGCCGGAGGTCGAGAAGCAATTGCGCGCCGAGGAGGTCGATAAGGCGCTGGCCGGCAAGGCTGACGATCTCGTCAAGCAGATCAGCGCCGGGGGAAACATCGCTGACGCAGCGAAGGGCGCGGCCGCCGAAGTGAAAACAGCGACCGACGTTCATCGCGCCGAGCAGGAGAGCCTGCCCCAATCGGTGGTGGCCGCCATCTTCCGCCAGCCCGCTGACGGCGCGGGCTCCGCGGCCACGCCCGACGGGCGGGTGGTGTTCAAGATCACCGCCGACCGGACGCCGCCGGTCGACTTCGCCGACGCCCGCGTGAAGGCCATGGCCTCGGAGCTCGACACCGCGACTCGCGAAAGCGTGCTCGATCAATATGTCGCTGCGCTACGCCGTGCGCTCGGCGTCTCCATCCACCAGGACGTCCTCCAATCCGCCGAGGGCAGTTGATAAGTCGATGACCACTCTGCCCGATTATGAAGCGTTCGCGCGCGCCTATCTCGCCGGCGAAGCCGAGGTCGCGGTCACGACGCTGGTCGCCGATCTCGAGACCCCCGTTTCGGCCTATCTCAAGCTCGCGCGCGGCCGGGCCGGCAACATGTTCCTGCTCGAATCGGTTGAGGGGGGAGCGCAGCGCGGCCGCTATTCGATGATCGGCCTCGATCCCGACCTCATCTTCCGCTCGAGCGGCGATCGCGCCGAGATCAACCGCCGGGCGCTCGTCGATCCCGACGCTTTCGTCCCTTGCCCTGGCGACCCGCTCGACGCGCTGAGAGCGCTCCTCGCCGAATCGCGCATCGAGATGCCGCCTGGCCTGCCGCCGATGTCGGCGGGCGTGTTCGGCTATCTCGGTTACGACATGGTGAGGCGCATGGAGCAGCTCGCGCCGGCCAAGCCCGATCCGATCGGCGTGCCCGAAGCGCTTCTGATCCGCCCGACCGTGATGGTGGTGTTCGACGGCGCGCGCGACGAGATGTCGATCGTGACCCCGGTCCGCCCGGCGCCCGGAGTCTCCGCCCGGGCCGCTTACGAGAGCGCCATGTCGCGTCTCGACGCCGTCGTCGACGCGCTCGAATCGCCGCTCGATCACACCGCCGCCATGGCCGTCGATCCGCTCGTCAAGGCGGGCGAGGCGCGCTCGAATACGACCGAGGCCGAATATAAGGCGATGGTCGCCAGGGCGAAGGACTATATCGCCGCCGGCGACGCGTTCCAGATCGTGCTGTCGCAACGGTTCACGAGCCGCTTCGACCTGCCGGCGTTCGCCCTCTACCGGGCGCTGAGGCGGGTCAATCCGTCCCCCTATCTCTGCTTCCTCGACTTCGGCGGCTTCCAGATTGTCTGCTCCAGCCCCGAAATCCTGGTGCGCGTGCGCGACGGCAAGGTCGTTATCCGCCCGATCGCGGGCACCCGTCCGCGAGGAAAAAGCCCAACGGAAGACGAGGCGCTAGCGGCCGAACTCATGGCCGATCCGAAGGAGCGCGCCGAACATCTCATGCTGCTCGACCTCGGCCGCAACGACGTCGGCCGCGTTGCCAAAATCGGCACGGTGAAGGTGACCGACAGCTTCTTCATCGAGCGCTACAGTCACGTGATGCACATCGTCTCCAACGTCGAAGGGACCTTACGCGACGGCGTCGATGCCGTCGCGGCGTTGGCCGCCGGCTTCCCCGCCGGCACGGTTTCCGGGGCGCCCAAAGTGCGGGCGATGCAGATCATCGACGAACTGGAGAAGGACAAGCGCGGCATCTACGCAGGCTGCATCGGCTATTTCGGCGCCGGCGGCGAAATGGACACCTGCATCGTGCTGCGCGCCTCGGTGGTGAAGGACGGCCTGATGCATGTCCAGGCGGGCGCCGGCATCGTCTACGATTCGTCACCCGCCGCCGAGCAGAGGGAATGCGGCGACAAGGCGCGCGCCCTGTTCCGCGCCGCGGAAGAAGCCGTCCGATTTGCGGTTCGGGGCAAGCGCGGGCAGTAGGGGCACGACTCTCGGCCCCCTGCCGCCCGTGATCGCAGTGTGATCCAAATCACAGACGCCGCGGCTCAGCCCCTATATTCCATTACGAATGTCGGGAATAGCTGCCATTGCGAGTCGGGACAAATTCCCGACCCCGGCGAGTTATTTCTCTATCTATCTTATCCGATCGATTCGTTTTCGCGCGGCTCAGAGGAGAACCCAATGCCTATCAGGAAAATTGCTCAGGCGTCCGCCTTTGCCGCAGCGCTTGGGATCAGCCTCTGGGCCTCGGCGGCTTCTGCCCAATCCCAGTCGGTTAAAAGTGACGCCAAATACGCGCCGATTCAGAGCATCCGCTATGATTTCGGCTCTAAGTCGATGAGCGGGTATTTCGTCGACCAGGCCAAGAAATGCGTCGTCATGCTGATGGTCACCGAAAAAGGCGATCCAGACGCGGCTCCTTCGAGCACGGCGACGCGCGTTCGCCTCGTGCTCAATCCTGGCCAGACCGCGGGTCTCGACAGCGAGGAGGGCCGCTCGCTCAACTTCACCTGCGGCGAAGAGGCGACGGCGCTGATCGTCGATAGCGGCGAAAGAGAGAAGCTTGTCGAGCTTCAGAAACTGACGTTGCGCAAGACCGCCAGCGATTAGCCCATGAATTGACGCACCAAGCCTGGCTGCCTATCGCCAAAGCCGCCGGCTCGCCGAAGGCATGACTCCGCGTTGCGTCTTAACAGCTGAGGTCGAGCCAGACCCTTTCGGGCGAAAAGGTTTGGAACGCGGCCGCCCTCCCTGCGATTGTCTGTTAGACTGGGGTCGAAAAGCACCAGCGCGATCGCAAGACATGATGTTCCCGCGACTCTCAGGCCCGCTCCGAGTCATTTTCTGGTCGACCGTGGCCGCCGCGGCGATAGGGGCGACCTATGCTGAGATGCAGGTCTGGCAACGAGCCGGACAGGCGCTCGATCTCTACGCCATGGCGCGCGGCGCGGTGACGGGCGCATTGATCGGCGCCATCCTGACAACATTCAACGCGTTTGTCCTGAATGCGCCGTTGAGCGCTCCGCTTCGCCGGGCGCCCTTTGCGGTGCATGTCGCGATCAAGACCCTCGTCTATCTCGGCGTCATCCTGTTCGCTCTCAGGCTTGGCCACGATCTCTTTCAGCGCGGTGAAAACGGCAGCGAGGGGGGCGACGTGCTGTTCTCGTTGGCCGCTGCGTTCGTATTCGTCTTCATCCTCGACGTGAACAGTCTGCTTGGCCAGAACGTGCTGCTCAACTTCATCACCGGCCGCTATTATGCGCCGCGCCTGGAATCGCGCGTGTTCCTGCTCATCGACATGGAGGGCTCGACGGGATTGGCCGAGCGACTCGGTCCGCTCGCCTTCCACCGCCTGGTCAAGCGCTTCGTTGATGACCTCACCCAGCCGATCGTCGCGGCGCGGGGCGAAATCCATCGGTATATCGGCGATGAGCTGATCGCGACCTGGAAGCTCGAGGAGGGAATCGCCGACGGCCGGTGCGTCGCGGCCTGTTTCGCCGCCATCGACCAGTTGGCGAGACGCGCAGCCGACTATAGGCGAGAGTTTGGCGCGGCCATCGCTGTCAGAGCCGGGCTCCATTGCGGCCCCGTGGTGACCGGCGAGATGGGCTCGGTGAAGAGGGAGATCGTTTTTCTCGGCGACACCGTCAACACCGCGGCGCGCATCCAGGACCTTTGCCGTGAGACGGGCGATCGCGTGCTCGCCTCGGCCGATCTGATCGATCGCCTCGAACTGCCTCGCGGGATCGCCAAACGCTCGCTTGGCGATCTGAGGCTGCGCGGCAAGGGCGCCGACCTCGCGCTTTACGCGTTGACGAAGACGCCGCAAGGGGCCGGCCGCTCGGGCGCCCGAGACGTGGCGATGGCGCCAGCGGAGACGCCGGCCGCGCTGTAATGACCGGGATCCTGGACGAATTCAGGGAAAACAAATGACGGCTTGGCGACAGGGATTTGTCGCAATTGATCGCACTGCGCTATATGTTGGGGCGAGAGTGAGCAAGCATGCCGTCGCAGCGTACACTGGTTTGTGTCGGAGCAGCCGCTCTGGCGGTCGTGATCGTCGGGGCGGGCGCCGTCGCGTGGATCCGTGCGGAACGGCTCGAGCCGAATCCCGCTGATATTCCGATTGTGGCCAGCGCCCCCGCCGAGTCTAAGCCTCCGATCGTTCCTGCGGCTCCCCCCGCCCCGGCAACACCCCCGGCGGCAAGCCCATCGGCGCCCGGGCCGGCGTTCGACATCGTGAACGTCGATCCGTCCGGCGAAGCGGTCATCGCGGGCCGCGCGGCGCCGAACGCGAAAGTCGAACTGCATGACGGCGGCAAAACGATCGCCGAGGCCACCGCCGACGCCGCGGGCCAGTTTGTCATCATCCCGCCGGCCTTGGCGCCCGGCGATCACAGCCTCTCGCTGGCCGCAGGCGACGACAAGACGCAGCAGGCCATATCAAATACGGTCGCGGTCTCCGTTCCCGCGCAGGAAACCAAAGTCGCGGCTGCCCCGCCAACCAACCCCAATGGGCCCGCGCAGTCCGCGCTTGGGATGCGCACCCTGGTGACGCCGTCGTCGCCCAGCGGCTCTCGCGTCGCGATTCAATCAGTCGAGGCCGACGCCGCGGGCGGCCTCGTCGCCAAAGGTTCCGCAGAGCCCAACGCGACGGTGCGCCTCTATCTCAATCAGGCCGATCTCGCCGAGGCCAAGACGCAATCGGACGGCCGCTGGTCGTTGACGATCCAACGCGGCATGAGCCCGGGTGGGTATGTCATGCGCGCCGACGAGATCGGCCGTGGCGATGCGAGCGTGGTCGCGAGCGCCGATACCCCATTCGACTATCCAGAGACGGCGGCGCCCGCTTCGCCTACCGCCCCAATCCCGGCTTCAACAAGCGCCGAGCAATCGTCAGCGCCCTCGCCCGCCGACCCGGTGGTCGCCTCGATTCAAACCAAGCGGGTCGTTACTGGCCACACATTGTGGGCGCTCAGCCAAAGCTACTACGGCGACCCGACGCGCTACCCGGCGATTGTCGAGGCGAACCGGGCGCAAATCCACAATCCCAATGTCATCTTTCCCGGCCAGGTGTTCGTCGTCCCGAAATCGGACGCGAAACAATAGTCGGCGCGATGCCCCAAGACCGCCGCGACGACACGCTCTCTCAGCTTCAGCATAGGACGTTCGACGACGCGCTCGGCCGCCGGATCGTCGATACACACATCTGGGCTGTGCGCGAGGGGTTGCGCGGCGCCGACGCCTACCACCTGTTCGACGGTTACTGCCAGCGGCTGGTGATCGATGGAATCCCACTCTGGCGGGCGCATGCCGCGATGGAGACGCTGCATCCGCAGTGGAATGGCTATGGCTATACCTGGCGGCGCGATCTCAACGCCATCGAGCCGGAGAACTACGCCCACAGCGCCGAGAACGAGCGGCTTTTGGCCGCGAGCCCCTTCTACGCACTGATGCAGCGCGGTCGCGCCGGCGAGGACACCCCCGCGCTGCGCCGGCGCATCGAGAACGGTCCGGAGGAGCGCGATTTCCCGGTTCTGGAGGAGTTCCACGCGCTGGGCGCCACGGATTATTTGGCGCAACTTTTCATTTACGGCGAGAGAGGCGACCGCTCGCAGGGGTCAGGCATCGCGTATTCGTTCGCGACCGATCGTAAGGGCGGATTCAGCGATGACGATACGACGCTCGTGCAGGCGACCCTGCCCGCGCTGTCGCTGGCGATGAAGGCCCACGCCGGCCACGTCATCGCCTCGGGGCTGCTTGGCGCCTATCTCGGAGAGGACGCCGGACGGCGCGTCCATGCCGGCTCGATCTTGCGCGGCTCGGTCGACAATCTGCGCGCGGTGATTTGGTACGCGGACATTCGCGGCTTTACGCCGCTCAGCGACACGGCGCCTGGCCCCGTTGTCGTCGAACTGCTCAACGAAATATTCGAGATCTTGACCGCGTCACTCCGCGAGCGCGGCGGCCAGGTGCTCAAGTTCATTGGCGACGCCATGCTCGCCATTTTCCCGTTCGAAGACGCGGATCGGGCTGAGACTTGCCGCCGCGCGCTCGACGCCGCGCTCGAGGCGACGGGCAAGATTGAAGCGCTCAGCGCAGCACGAGTCGCCGCAGGCGGCCCAGTCGCTCCAGTCGATCTCGCACTCCATCTTGGGCACGTGCTGTATGGCAACGTCGGCGCGATCGATCGGCTCGATTTCACGGTCACCGGCCCGGCTATCAATGAGGTCGCGCGCATCGAGGCGCTTTGCCAGCCGCTGGGCCGCGCGGTGCTGGTTTCGGCCGAGTTCGTCGATGGGATGACGGTTGCCGATAGCCGGCTCAAGTCGCTTGGCCGGCACGCCTTGCGCGGCGTCAAGGAGCGCAAGGAGATCTTCGCGCTGGAGTTGGGCGCCATGCCAGCCTAGCCGCGCCGCGGTCCTGCGAGGCCTTGCCCGCTCCGCTCATGCCTCGGGGATTCCGGCGCGACGCATTTCATCCATGACCCTGGCGTGCTGGGTAAGATAAAGGGGATTGTCGCTCCAGACCGCGGATCGGAAATTCGCGATGGTAAAGTGGCGGTCGAGAGCCAGTCCGGCCGCGATCTCGGACCGCGCTTCATCCATTCGACCCATGTTCGCCAGCGCTGTCGCGTAAATGAAATGACATAGGGCGAAATTTCGATTGGCTTCGATGGACTGACGAAACCATGAAACCGCCTCTTCATTGCGGCCGAGCAGGCACGCCGCGAAGCCCGCTGTCAGGCGCCAAATATAGGCCCACGGATCGAGGGGACTGAGGCGGAGCGCTTCCAGGACGTGCGCTTCGGTCTCTTCGGCGCGGCCGATGAACAGCTTGTTCTGGCCGATCAGCGCATGAGCTCCAGCCATATTGCGATCCAAGGCCAAGGCCCTTTCATATTCGGCGATGCCCTGGGCCGCACGCTTGGTGAAGCCGAGGACCATGCCCATGCTCAGGTGAGCAAGAGCATGGTCGGGAGCCAAGGATAAGGCCTCCGCCGCGGCCGCCTCCGCCGCGGCGAAGCGTGCGGCCTTATCGTTCGTGGACAGACTGATCGCGAAATTGGCCTCAACCTGCGACATGCCGGCCAGCGCTTCGACATTGGCGGGATCGAGGGCCAACGCGCGCTCAAAGAAACTACGCGCCTTGTTCATGCTTTCGAACGTGACGCCTCGGTTGACCCAAGCCTCGCCTTGAAAATAGAGGTCCAAGGAGTCGGGCGTAGGCGCACGCTCCGCCCGTCGCGCCTCGACCGCGACCAGCTGCGCGTTGAGCGTGTTGGCGATGCGCGCAACGATCTCGTCCTGCATCTCGAAGAGATCGGTCATCGGCCTTTCGAACCGCTCAGCCCAAAGATGGTTGCCGCCTTGGGCGTCAATGAGCTGCGCGTTGACGCGCATGCGATTGCCGCTCCGTTGGACGCTGCCTTCGAGCGCGTAGCGGACGTTCAGCTCGCGCCCGATCTTGGTGACGTCGAAAGCCTTGCCTCGATAGGTGAACGCGGTATTCCGCGCGATGACGAATGACCCTCGGATCCGCGACAGATCGGTGGTCAGACTTTCGGTCACGCCATCGACGAAATAGTCCTGTTCGAAGTCGCCGCCGATATTGGCGAACGGAAGCACGACGATGGAAAGGCGGGGCGGCCCGAATTCAGACGGCGCCGGGTGAGGCGCGCTCTGAGAACCGTCAGCCTCGATGCGGACGGCATAGACATGCACCGGCCGCGCGATGTTCTTGAGCGCCCTCTCTCCGAGGTCGATGAACTCCGCCTCGACCCTCCCTCGCACATGCTCGTAGGCCGCGCCGGAAATGCACACGCCGCCGGCTTCCGCGACACCCTCCAAGCGGGAGGTGATGTTGACGCCGTCGCCAAGGATGTCCTCGCCTTCGACCAATACATCGCCAAGATGGACGCCGATCCGGTAGAGAACGCGTTTCGCCTCGAGCGCGCCTTCGTTGCCAGCGGCCATTTGCCTCTGCATCGCCAAGGCGCACTCGACCGCCGCGACGACGGACGCGAATTCGATGAACATCCCGTCGCCCATGATCTTGAATAGCCGCCCGCCGTGCGCGTCGATGATTGGCTGAGCGGCGTCGCGCCGTTCGCGTACGAGAGTTGCGGCGCCGGCCTCATCCTCGCCCATCATGCGCGAGTAGCCGACGACGTCGGCGGCGAGGATTGCGGCAAGCTTGCGGGAGGCGGTCATCTCTCAACGTGACCCCGGCGACGGCCCCGTTTCCTTATCACCGCCACTGGGTCAGAATTTCGTCATCACCTTATCGGCGGCGCATACTGCAGGCCGCCTTTGTTCCATAGCGCGTTCAAGCCCCGGCTGATCTTGATCGGCGAGCCCTGGCCCACGTTGCGCTCGAACGATTCCCCGTAATTGCCGACGGCCTTGATGATCCGATAGGCCCAATCGTTGGTAAGGCCGAGGCCCTGGCCGAAACTGCCCTCGACGCCGAGCAGGCGGCGGATCGCCGGATTGTCTGATTTCAGCTTCTCGTCGACGTTGGCTTGGGTGACGCCCAACTCCTCGGCAGTGATCAGCGCATAGTGGGTCCATTGCACGATCTGGAACCACTGGACGTCGTCCCTGCGCACCGAGGGCCCGAGCGGCTCCTTGGAGATGATTTCCGGCAACACGATATGGTCGTCCGGATTGGACATCTTGAGACGCTCCGAATAGAGGCCCGAGGCGTCGGTGGTGTAGGCGTCGCAACGGCCTGAATCATAGGCCTTGGTGGCTTCCTCGTCGGTTGCGAAAACCACCGCCTCGAGCTTCATATTGTTGGCGCGGAAATAGTCGGCGAGATTGAGCTCGGTCGTCGTCCCCTGTTGGACGCAGATCGATGCGCCGTCGAGCTTGAGCGCCGAATCGACGCCAAGCTTCTTGCGCACCATGAACCCCTGTCCGTCGTAGAAGTTGATGCCGGTGAAAAACATGCCGCCGGTCTGGCGCGACAGTGTCCAGGTGGTGTTGCGGATCAAGACGTCGATCTCGCCCGAAGCCAGGATCGTAGGCCGGTCCTTGGCGTTGATCGGCAGGTATTTGACCTTGTTCGGATCGTTGAAGATCGCCGCGGCGATCGCCTTGCATTCGTCGACGTCGAGGCCCTTGTACATTCCCTGATCGTCCGGCAGGCCGAAGCCCGCAAGGCCGGGGTTGGCGCCGCAGATCAATTGGCCCCGCGTCTTGACCTGGTCGAGCGTAGCCGCGTTGGCGGACAGAGCGCCCGCGACGGCGAACGCCGCTCCGGCAAGCCAAGCAAAGTGCGATCGCATGACAACCTCCTCAATGACGCCGAAACTGACCATCCGCTAGCCGCCAAGCGATCGGACGCGCGCCTCATTGTGGGGAGCGCCCGTCACTAGTCAATCAGTCGGTTACCACCTCCGACCGAAGGAAAGCACCGGTTCGATCCTTACCAAGCATTGTTCCCGAATTGGGAACATGGTATGCGGGACGGATGCGGGTCATCGCCCGAAATACACTTGTCGGTTTTTGGAACGCTCATCCGAAGACTAAAGTCGCGTTGGAACGTTGGCTAAAACGCGTCAAAGCGGCCCGTTGGATCTCGGTGTACGAAGTGCAAAGAGCGGCGCCGAAGTGTAAGGCGCTGAATGGCGAGAGAGTGAGATTTGAAGTCGCGGAAGGAAACTACCGCCTCGTGGTCGCATTCGATTTCCGTCGGCAGGCGGCGTTCATTAAGTTCATCGGCGCGCACGCCGAGTACGACCGCGTCAACGCGTTGACGGTATCGCCATTCTAAAGGGTGTTCGATGGATATTCGACCGATTCGGACTGAAGAGGATCATCGAGCTGCGCTTAAGGAGATCGAGGCTTGCTGGGGCGCCTCCGAAGGCACAGAGGAAGGCGACCGACTGGACGTGCTTCTTGCCCTTGTCGACGCCTACGAGGAGAAGCAGTGGCCCATCGATATCGACGAGAACTTTGATCCGGTTGACGTCCTCAACCATGCGATTGAAGAGATGGGACACACCCAAGCAGAGCTTGCCGAGCTCTTGGGTTCGCGTTCGCGCGCGTCGGAAATCCTGTCGCGGCGGCGGGCGCTGACAGTCGAGATGATTCATAAGATCGGCAAAGCGTGGAAGATTTCGGCGGATCTGCTCGTCCGTCCCTATCGGGTTGATCATGCCGCCTGAGCGCTCAAGCGCCTGTTCCTAGGATCCCAATGGCCAAACTGACCGACGAAACGCGCGCGTCCCTGCGGCGCCGCTCGCGCCTCGTGAATCTCGGCCGCGACGCTGAGTTCTCGCAGGGCTTCATCAACGTGCCGCCGTTTCGCGGCTCGACCGTGCTCTATCCTGATGTCGCGACGCTCAAGAACCGGACGCAACGCTTTACCTACGGCACCCGCGGCACGCCGACGACTGAGGCCTTGTGCTCCGCCTGGACCGACCTTTCGGGCGCGGCGGGAACGGTGCTCGTGCCCTCCGGATTGGCGGCGATCGTCGTCGCGCTGATGACGGTGCTGAGCGCCGGCGATCACATGCTGGTGACCGATTCTGTTTATCGGCCTGCGCGCGCGTTCGCCGACATGACTCTGAAGCGGATGGGGATCGAGACCACCTACTACGATCCCACAATTGGCGAAGGCGTCGCCGCCCTCATGCGGCCCAACACCAAAGTCGTGTTCACCGAGTCGCCGGGCTCGGAGACCCTCGAGGTCCAGGACATTCCCGCGATCGCCGCGGCCGCGCATGCCCGCGGTGCCTGCGTCATCATGGACAACACCTGGGCGACGCCGCTCTTCTTCTCAGCCCACGAGCACGGCGTCGACATGGCGGTCGAAGCTGGCACGAAATATCTGTCCGGCCATGCGGACCTTCTGCTCGGCCTCGTCTCAGCCAATGAAGCGTGGTTCGAGCGGCTTCACCAATGCGTCCATCTGATGGCCATTCCCGCCAGCCCCGAGGATGTGTTCCTTGCGCTGCGCGGTCTGCGTACCATGGAGCTCAGGCTAAGAGAGGCGGAGCGTCAGGGGTTGGCGCTGGCGCAATGGCTGGGCGGCCGTCCGGAGGTCTTGCGCGTCATCCACCCCGCCCTGCCCGACCATCCGGGCCACGCGCTGTGGAAGCGCGACTATTCCGGCTCGTCGGGCCTGTTTTCGATCGTGCTGAAGCCGGCGTCGGAGGCCGCTGTCGCGGCGTTCCTCGATAGCCTCGAGCTGTTCGGACTGGGCTATTCCTGGGGCGGCTACGAAAGCCTCGCCCTTCCCTTCGACTGCACAGCCGTCCGCACCGCGACGCACTTTGCGCCCGGCGGCCCGACGGTGCGCTTCAGCGTCGGGCTCGAGGATATCGAGGATTTGAAGGAGGACCTCGAGCGGGGCTTCAAGCGCCTGCGGGCGACGGCGTGACGATGATCAACCAGGACTGCGCCTGCCCTTGCGGCGCTTCACGTTTCACCGTCGCCGGGACTCCAACTGGCCGCTTTTTATGCCATTGCACGATCTGCCAGAAGGCGTACGGCAAGCCTTTCGCCGACGTCACGTATTTGGGCCCACTCGGTCACCTTGCCAGACAATCGCGCAATTGAATTCCGCCGCCATCGTGCGCCGCCCGCACTGAGGCGGGGGAGATGCGCGAAATGCGGCAATCCTGTGGTTAGTCTCCTGGGCTTTCCTCGCAGTTTGGCCCTCGCGTTCGTCCCGACGCAGAATTTCCCGCAACCTGCCGAACTGCCCGCGCCGGATCGCCACATCTTCTATGACCGGCGCGTCGCCGATATCGCCGACTCGGTTCCGAAGCTCAGCGGTTATTGGGCGAGCGAGGCCTATGTCACCCGGTCGATTCTCGCCGGCCTTTTTGGCCGAACGCGCGCCGCTTGAACTGACGCGGGAAACTCTGAAGCCATGCGCAACTTCCTCATCGACACCGACACCGCCTCCGACGACGCCGTCGCGATCATGATGGCGCTCTCCGAGCCCGGCGTGCGCGTTCTCGGCCTGACGACCGTCGTGGGCAATGTGGGCCTTGAGCAGGCGACCCGAAACGCGCTGCTGACCGCCGAGATCTGCAATTCCGACGTTCCCGTCTTCGCCGGCGCGGACAAGCCGATCAGCCGCGCGCACGACCATGCGCACTGGTTCCATGGGAAAGACGGCATGGGGGATCGCGACTACCCTGTGGCGAAGCGCAAGCCCGAGAGCGAGCCTGCGGTCGATGCCATCTTGCGCTTGGCGCAGGGAGAGCCCGGCCTTACCCTGGTCACGCTCGGGCCGCTCACCAATATCGCGCTTGCGCTCAAGCGTGATCCGAGGCTCGCGGAGCGGATCGGTCGCTGCGTGGTGATGGGCGGCGCGCCCTGCTGCGAGGGCAATGTGACGCCGGCGGCGGAATACAACATCTGGGTGGACCCCGAAGCGGCGCGTGCGGTGTTCCGCTCGAAGCTCAACATCGAAATGATCGGCTGGCACGTCTCGCGCGGCCCTTCCGTTCTGAAGGAGGACGAGATCGCGGCCATCGAGGCGCTCGGCACGGCGAAGGCCAAGTTCGCCATTGAATCAAACATGACCGCCCGCGAGGCCTATCGGGTCCAGACCGGCGAGACCGGCCTATCGCTGGCCGATCCGACCGCCATGGCGGTGGCGCTCGACCGCTCGATC
>Ga0209624_10001030_pt1 | contig 23224 bp, 21 predicted proteins | sample JacPinW_OM2H0_O1_FD_188565 | JGI IMG/M metagenome (GOLD analysis project Ga0209624, IMG submission 188565) | Forest soil microbial communities from Algoma, Ontario, Canada - Jack Pine, Ontario site 1_JW_OM2H0_O1 (SPAdes) (version 2) | ecosystem: Environmental > Terrestrial > Soil > Boreal...
AAGGGTAGACGACACGGTGGCATTGCTCGGCGCGCCGGCAGAAGGTCGAGTCGTTGATCTCACCAGCGCCGATTCGGTGCGCGCGTTCTTTGAGGCGACCGGAGAAATTGACCACCTCATCCTTCCGGGAAACGAAGTTCACATCGCGCCGTTCCGCAAACTCTCCATTTCCGACGCGCAGGCCTCCATGGCCAGCAAGTTTTGGGGACAATATGCGGCAATCAAGGCCGCTCGCCTGTCACCCACCGGTTCGGTTGTGCTGTTCTCCGGCGTGGCCTCCCGCAAGCCGGGCGCGGGTGCGCCCGCTTTGACGGCCATCAATGCCGCGGTCGAGGGACTGGGCCGGGCGCTCGCCGTGGAGCTGGCGCCGGTGCGCGTCAATGTGATCGCGCCGGGGGTTGTCGACACCGAACTGTGGGCCGGTCTTGCGGACGACGCGCGAGAGGCGATGCTCAAATCGTTCACCCAGCGGCAGCCCATCGCGCGGCCCGGCCGTCCGGAAGAGATTGCCTCGGTCGTGCTGACCATGATGGCGGCAACCTATATGACCGGTGCTGTCGTCGACGTGGACGGAGGAACGCTGCTGGTCTAGAGAAGTGCGCGCAGTCGGTTTACCAATTCCGATCCCGCCTGCTCGGCCTCCGATGTGGAAAAATCAGGCGGTAATTGCAGCAGCCGAACATTGGGGGCGCTCTGGCGGAATTTCTCGATGGCAGACTGGTTCGAGCCCATCCCCGGGCCGCAGACCACGACGCCGGGTTTGGTTCCGACTACCAGCGCGACGGCGTCGGAGAGATAGCGGGTCGTGAAAACCTCGTAACCGGACCGCTGCAACAAAACCTTCAGGTACGCCAGAAGATCAAGCGAAGTATCCAGGCAGACGATCCGAGTGCGGCTGGAGGTATGAGGCGTTTCCTTTGAAAGCTCCGGTCGCAGGGAAAATGCCTGGACCGCTTCCTGCTCCGATGCGTAGGGATGGAACACGCTGAGCAGGTTCGTGGCTTGCAGAACCTGAAACACAAACGGCGAAAGCTGGCACAGCTTGAGATCGCCTCGTTCAGCTCGCAGCACGCCGAAGATGCGAACCAGCGCCCCCAAGCCGCCGCTATCCACATAGGTCACGTCGGCCAACTGCAGCACCACGTTCTTGGTCAACCCGGTTCGTTTCTCGAGCTCGAGTTGAAGAAAGCGGACCTCATCGCCGCTCACGATCCGTCCCCGGCATCGAACGACGACCACATCCCCGACGTTGTGAGATTCCAGGCTCAGCTGCATGGCGGCGTTAAACCTATCACACTACGCGTTGGCTTCGGGTTCTTCAGAAATGCGAAGCCGCATCAACCAAACGATCGGCGCAAGATCCACCCGGCGGTTTGCGCAGTCGACACTGGGGGGCAGGTCAGCCGGCCCGGTGCAACCCGAGCCGGTGCGCCCCCCGGTGCAACGAGGCCGCACGATTCCACACAGTCGCTCGTAGGTAACTGAATCCGCTGGTCATACGGGTGCAATACTTTTTTCACGCGAGGTTCAACTTTCCGAAGTATCATGTCTGCTCGCCTTTCTGGGCGTTCCCACATGGCTACTGTCACTGCCGATATTTCCATCGCCCCGCAGTCCGCGCCGGAACGTGTGGCTGCGGCGAAGCGCCCCTACCCGGGGGCGCTGGTCGTCGTCGAGGGAATTGACGGGTCGGGCAAAAGTACGCAGCTCTACCTGCTGAAGCGCTGGCTTGAAATCGGCGGTTACCGGATTCATTTCACGGAATGGAATTCTTCGCCGCTGGTGAAATCGGCGACGCGCCGCGGAAAACAGCGCCGGCTGCTGACGCCGACCACTTTCTCGCTGCTGCACGCAGCTGATTTTGCCGACCGCTGCGAGCGACAAATCCTGCCGCTACTGCACGGCGGCTACCTGGTGCTGGCCGACCGCTACGTGTACACGGCGTTTGCGCGCGACGCGGCGCGCGGCTGCTCCCCCCACTGGCTCCGCAACCTTTATAGCTTCGCGCCGGTGCCGGACATCACTTTCTATTTCCGCGCGCCGCTGGACGTAGCCGTCAACCGCATCGTGGCCGGCCGCCCGAAGCTGAAATATTATGAAGCCGGGATGGACCTCGCGATTTCGCTTGATCGCGCCGAGAGCTTCCGTATCTTCCAGGAAAAAATCCTGACTCACTACGACCAGATGGTCGAAACCGACCACTTCGTGCTGATGGACGGCACGGTGCGCGTGAACAAGCTGCAAAAGCTGATGCGCCAGCTTCTGGGCGAACGCGTGGACCTGAAGCAGTTCGCTCCCAAGAAAAAATGACCCGACGCCCCAGCTACGACCCCGCGGCAGGTCCCAACGGCCGCTCCCCGAAACGCTCGAAAAAAGGGAAGAACCACTCGGCGAACGGATCTTCGCGGTTCTATGGAATGCCCCTGCCGGGCGTGCGTACCGAGGATCTGAGCGGCAGCCTGATTGTGGTCGAAGGCACGGACGGATCGGGCCGCTCAACGCAGATTTCACTGCTTACCGAATGGCTCGAGGGCGAGGGATTTGCGGTCGAGACCATGGGGCTCCGTCGGTCTTTTCTGGTGGGCGAGGATATCGACGGTCTGCTGGCTGAAAACGCGGTGACGCGCACCACGCTTGCGCTGATGTACAGCACGGATTTCTTCGACCAGCTGGAGCGGCGAATTCTGCCCGCGCTGCGTTCGGGATTGATTGTTCTCGCCGACCGCTATATCTTCACGTTGATCGCCCGCGCGGCGGTTCGCGGGATCGGCCGGGACTACTTGCACGGAATTTACGATATCGCGCTGCGGCCGGACCTGACCTTCTGGCTCAACGTACGGCCGGAAGTCGCCTTCGACCGCGAGTTCAAGAAGTCGCAGACGATCAGCTACTGGGAGTCAGGGCGCGACATGTCGCTTTCAAACGATCTGTTCCAGTCCTTCATCCGCTACCAGTCCATGATCAAGCGGGAATTCGAATATCTTTCGAAGCGGCACAGTTTCATTGAACTCGATGGCGAGGCCAACGTCTCGAAGGTAAATGGCCTGCTGCGCAAACGCATCGCCTCCCAGCTCGGGATCCAGAGCACGAAATACGAGCCCTCGCACGCGCTCGCGCATCTCTGGCGCTAGAATTGGCTGCCCCCGTCCAACTAACCGCGATTGACGCCGGCTCCAATGCGATCCGGCTGGCGATTGCGCGCGCCACTTCTCCCCAGCACATCCAGCTTCTTGAAAGTGAACGCGCCCCGGTGCGCCTGGGCCACAACGCCTTCACGCGGCGCCTGCTTGACGAAAAAACGATCACCCGCGCGGTCCGCGCCTTCCGCCATTTTCGCGACCGCATGGATCACTATCACGTGACCTCCTACCGCGCCGTTGCAACGGCCGCGGCGCGCGAGGTCCGCAACTACCGGCGCTTGCTTGAGCGCATCCAGCGCAAGACCGGAATTGAACTGGAAGTGATCAGCAGCGAGGAAGAAGCGCGCCTGGTGTGCTCTGCCGTGCAGTGGGCGCTGGGGGACCGGGTGCAACCGCGGATGATTTTCGATCTCGGTGGCGGAAGCCTGGAGCTGAATTTCTTTGAACGAGGCGCGCTGCGGCATCGCCTCGCTCTGCCGCTGGGCACCATTCGACTGATGGAGACCTACTCGATTGACGGCGCGATCGACGAAGATACCGCGCGACGCCTGCGTCACCACATTCTGTCGCTGCTAAAAAGCGCGATGCCCTCGCCTCCGAAGCTTACGCGCGCCATCAGCGTCGCCTGCGGCGGAAACGCCGAAGCGCTCGTGCGTCTGGCTCCGGGCCCGCTGGTGGGCAGGGCGCCCACCATCAATGTGCGGCTGCTCCGCGACCAGACCTGGCGGCTGATCCGTCTGGACGTACCTGGCCGCATGCGCGCGTTTCGTGTACGCAAAGATCGCGCAGAAGTGATGGGCATCGCCGCGATCATCATCTCTACGGTGGCGAAGTGGCTCGGGTTGCGCTCGATGCTGGTTCCCGGGGTCGGCGTGCGGGAAGGCCTGCTGCTGGATCTGGTTGCCGAACAATATTCCGGCGGCGCCAGGTCCGCCGAGGAAAAAGGCCGCGCCGAGGAACTGCTGGCCGGCGCGCGCTGGTTTGCCCGCCGGCTGGATTACAACGCGCAGCACGCCGAGCACGTGACGCGGCTGGCGCTCGCGCTGTTTGATCAACTCCGCCCGATTCACGAAATGGGCGCTGACGCGCGGCTGGTACTGCAGCTGGGAGCGATGCTGCACGACGTCGGACATTTCGTGCACAACAAATCGCACCACCGTCATGGCGAATACCTGATCCGCAACGGACAAGTTCCGGGCTTGCGCGGCTGGCGGCGCGATATGGTGGCGTCGCTGGTTCGCTACCACAATTGCAAATCGGAGCCGCAGCTCGAGCATGCCTCCTACGCTTCGCTTGACGGCCCGCGGCGTCGGCAGGTTCGCCTGCTCACCTCGTTGCTGCGCATCGCCGAAAAACTGGAATCCGAGCACGCGCAGAAGATCTCCGGAGTGGATATACAGATCGCCGGACGACGGGCCGTCTTCCAAATTCGCGCCTCCGAAGGCACGCGTCTGGATCTTGCGGGCCTGGCGCGCAAAGCGGATTTATTCGAGAGAGAATTTCATCTCCGCGCCGAATTCCGGCGCGTTCAGCGGAAGCAAAAGGTAGCGTAGCCCATGATTCTCTATCTGGTTCGCCACGGAATAGCCGTCGATCGTACCGATCCGAAATCGCCACCGGATCCGGAAAGGCCGCTCACCGCAAGAGGCGTGCAGAAGACCCGGTCCGCCGCGCTCGGCCTGCGCGCGCTGGGCGCGAAACCCGACGTGCTGGTCACCAGCCCCTATGTTCGCGCCGCGCAGACAGCGGAGATATTCGCCGAGGCGCTGGGATTCCCACTGGAAAAAATTCGCGTGAACGACCACCTGAAACCGGCCGGGAACCCCGGAGAAATATTGAAGGAAATCGCGCACTTGCGGGCGAAGGAAATTGCCTGCTTCGGTCACGCGCCGCATCTGGATCTGCTGGTCGCACAGCTTGCCGGCGCGCGCGCCGGGTTCACGGAACTGAAAAAGGCGGGCGCCGCCTGCTTCGAGCAGGTCTCCGCACACGGCCGGTGGGAGTTGCGCTGGTTCTTGACGCCAAAGGTGCTCCGGGATCTGGGTGAGTAAGCAGGGCGCCTAGGCGGTCCGCCGCACCCCGGCGGAAAACTGGACGATGGAGTGTCCCCACTGAAATCCCGCCCGCCAGGTTAACCAGGGGGACTGGGGGCCTGCGGTCCGGGCCAGAAATTCCTCAAAAGCAAGCCTTCGACCGCCGTCGATTTTCTCGATCCAGGCCGCCACCATCGCAGGATCCCGCGTGTCGGCATTCCGGCGAATCTCGCCCCGCAGCACGTCCAGATCGTGCACCTTGCCCAGCAGATCCTGCATGCGCTTCAGGTCCTCGGACCAGACTTCGTAGCGTTGCGGCAGAAAATTCTCGACGATATAGCGAAAAAGTTTGATCCCGATCCGGAGCCGGTGCCAGGCGGTGCTTGACCGCCGCTTCCGCGCCTGTTGGTAGAGCCCCGCGGCTTCGTTCAGTCTAGCCAGCGCCAGGCGCTGATAGACGACGCTATTCATGGGAAAAAAGCGCGCCTTCAGGGTGAGCTTCCGCGTCAGTTTCTTCCATTCCCTGCGGTCGAAACCATCCAGCGCTTGCTCGGCGGATTTGCGGTGCTTGTGCTCCTGCCGCGACAGCAGACGCAGCATCTGTTTTCGCAGGGGGTCTCCGGCCGGCCCAAGCGTCTTTACCAGGGCGCGTTTTACCTGCGTGTCGCGGAGTTTGCCCAGGGCGTGGAACAGCGCGCGGCTCGCACGTTTGAGCCTGCGCCAACCCGGGCCAGGATTTACTTCGCTGAGTGCATCGGACATCGTGCGGCAGCGCCGCAACGCCACGCGGAGGTCGTGAACCGCGTCCGAGTCCCAGTCATGACGCACCTGTTCGGCACGCTCGACTACGCGGTCCATCCAGAGCTCAAGACCAACACCTCTTGCGGGGTGGTTGGAAGGTAAAGAAAATGTGAGAGCCATCGAACGTCCAATCGAATTCGGAGGGCCGGACAGAAACGGTATGGTAACCCGGCCGGGCCAATTTTTCCAGCGGCGGAAATCTAGGAAACGAACGAGCAGCCGACCCTGGTTCGGCCGCTGTCCATCCGCACGGTGTGCACCTTACGCAAAACCACCCGCACCGGAGGCAGGATCGGCACGTGCAGTACCGCGTTAAACTGACTGGGCAGGTCTTCCGGTTTGTCAAACTGCAAAGCGACTCCGCCATAGCTCAGGTCAATCACCTTGGCGGTCTTCTGGCTGCCTTCGGTAAGGATCGCGTGGGCCTTGGTTCCGGCAAGCGAGACGCGCTCCCACTTTCGATGATCGCCATGCTGAACGGCGGGCCCAACGACGCTCGGGCCAGGCGCGGCAGGCGCTGTGCTTCGCGGGGCCGGGGGTGCAGCAGGAGCAGGAGGGGCCTCGCGCTCGCGAATGGGCTGCGGTTCAATCGGAATCACGTGCGGCGGCGTGCGGCCTGAATGCTTCAGCTCGTACAGTCTCTTGTCCGCAAGCCCCATCAACGTGCTCTTTTGATCGCCATCTTGCGGATGCACGGCAACGCCGAAATCAAGCGTCACTCCGATCGTAAGCCCCAGTGGCGCAAGCTCGCTTTCATATTGAGAACGGACGCGGCGGCAAAGCGTGACGGCCTGCTCTGTATCGGTTTGCGGCAACAGCACGGCGAATTCGTCTCCGCCGATGCGAAAGGCAAAATCAGAACTGCGCAGGGTTCGTCGCAGAGTCGCTGCGGCGATCTGCAAAACCTGATCGCCTTGCAGATGCCCGTGGCGGTCGTTGACTTCCTTCAGCTTGTGAAGGTCCAGGATGACGACTGCGAGCTGCTGTCCGTAGCGCTTGGCGCGGTTCATTTCCTTTTCAAAGTATTCATCGAACAGACGGCGATTATGGAGTCCCGTCAGCGCGTCGGTGGCTGCGTTGACCTGCAGTTTCTTCAGTTCGTCGTATTCGATCAGAACCGGAACGCGGAGAAAATTTGCGGTCGACAGAACGTCGACCATCGCCGTCTTCAGCGAGATCTTTCTTCCCTGACTGTCGGCAAGATCACTGCGCCGGCGCAGGATGCGCACCCAGTATTCGTTGCCCTGTTCTTCGCTGACGTCGATCTGAGCGACGGTGCGGAAGAACTGCCGCAAGAACTGTCCCCGAATGGAATCTTCCAGACCTTCCAGTGTTTCCACAAGGAGGTCGAGATAAGATTCCTCTGATGATGGCTGCGGCTGCAAAGGGTCGCCTAGTTGTAGCATTCGCCGTTCGAGACACTACTGACTTGCCCTGGAATCACGGGCACCTGCGGGGCAACATGGTTATAGCACGGGGCAGTCCAATCAAGGAACGGAACCGAACGAATCGGCGTCTGTAACTCGCTGTCAGAAATGGGATTAAACGGCTACGGCGGATGCGGGATGGGAGCCGACACACGGAAAAGGAAAAAGTGAAAATCGATTCCACTTTACGTTCGGATTGCTCCAATTTTAGGGATGCCGTGGCTGTGGAAAACTCTTAGCCAATCGGCTTCAGGAATTCGACGCCAATCAGGTACACATCACCTGCTTCTTGCTGGCGTCTTACCTTGGCTTGAATCGGGGCCATACCGGCGGGAACCAGGCCGGAGGACGTAATAGAGGGTGCCGGAATTGTGAGCGTGATGAAACCGCCGATCGCCAGTGGCCGGGGACTCGCCAGGAAAGCCCCTAAAGCACCTATATCCAGAGTCTTAGCGAGCTCCATGAACTGCTCACCCTGAGCATCGCGACCGCGGATGAACAGGGGTATCTGCAGCTGAATGCGTTGATAGCGCCGGCGGTCATCCTCTAGCGGCGGCACTGCGACCCGTTGATGGACTGCATTTTCTCGTGCGCTCATTGGTACCCCAGTATTAGTACCCAATTGAACCGCAATTTGGATGCAAGTTCGGGCCTTGAAACTGAAATGTTTTTAAGTGGTTGTTTTTCAATTACTTAATTCTATTCTCAGAATGAGAACTGTTCGTTGATGACCCGGAGTAGGGACTTTTTCGGCAATTGATTTCCACGTTTGTGCAAAGGTGGAACGTATTTACCATTGACACATTTTGAGCCCCCTGCCAGCATACGACTCCGCGGCGTATTCCACCGAATTCTCATTCAAATTGAGAGATCGGTGTCTTTTGGTGTGCGCCGGGGGCCTCGGGAGGGCAAGTTGCCGAAGTCGATGACAGCGGAAAAGCAGGCCAGCCGCCAGGCCGGTTTTCAACTGGTCGCGAGCCTCCTTGACGCCCTTGACCGCCCCCTGCTGGTGTCAGATCGCCGGGGACAGATTCTGTTTACAAACCTCCACGCCCAGGACTCCTTGCAGGCGCAGGGACTGGATGCCAAGCCTGATCTGAATTTATTTCAGGACGTGCTCCGCACCGACCGGAAGGCGGTCTTGTCTCAACTGGAGGGCGGCGAGCAGGAAGTTCATCTGGCGCTTGAAACCATCCTCGGCAGCACGCGAGCGCGTGTGCGCTGGCTACCGGAGCCGGATTGGCTTGCGGTCTTTATCGAACCAGCACCGGCCGAACCAACCGCCGATGAAGCGGAAATGCGTCAGAAGGTCCAGGACCTGATCCAGGAAAGAGAAATCACCTACCGAAATCTTCTGGCCGCCTATCTGCGATTGCAAGAGGCCAACCGGCAGAAGACCGTTTTTCTTGCGTCCGCGGCGCACGAACTGAAAACACCGCTCGCGGTGATGAAAGGCTACTACGAGCTGCTGCTGTCGGGTTCGCTCGGCAAGGTCAGCCAAAAGCAGCGCGATATTTTGCGGGAATCAAAGGAAAGCTGCGATCGATTGGTGCGCCTGGTGTCCATGTTTCTGAACTATTCGGCGCTCGAAAGCGGCAAGCTCGTTCTGCAGTTCCACGAGAACGATCTGCGGGATTGCATCAACGACCTCGCGGGACGCTGGAAGGACGCATTCCAGCGCGCCGAGGTGCACCTGGATATCGAGATTCACCCGAGTTTGCCGCTGTTCAGGTTCGACTATCAGAAAGTGCAACAGTGCATCGTGAACCTGATCGACAACGCGTTGAAGCACACGCCTGCCGGCGGTCGCGTCAGTTTGCGCGCCGCACCACACTTCTGGGAGCGGCGCCTGGCCGAAGCGTCTCCGTTGCAGGAGCGGCGCCAGCGCACCGGCCAGCCCCCGAACAGCATCCTGATCACGGTTACCGATACCGGTACGGGAATCGCAGCGGAATTTCATCAGGAGATTTTCGAAGAGTTCGTGCGCGTGGATCCGTCGTCGTCAGGCATGGGTCTTGGTCTGGCGATCACCAAACGGCTGATTCAGGCGCATCGGGGAAAAGTGTGGGTGGATAGTGAAATGGGCCGCGGAAGTTCGTTTTCCTTCCTGTTGCCCATCTACGTCGAGTAGGCACGAGCGGCATATTCTCGCTCCCTAGGAAAAAAACGATGGCGATGAAAGAGAAAGTCAAAGAAAAGATCATGGTGGTGGACGACGAGCCCAGCATCCGGAAGTATCTGCGGACGCTGCTGGAAGTCGATGGGTTCCAGGTCGAGACTCTGCCCAGCGGCAAGGAAGCCCTGCAGCGGGTCGGCGAAGGCGAGCGCCCCGACTTCATCATTCTCGACGTGCTGATGCCGGAAATGGACGGCCTCGAGACGCTGCGGCAGTTGATGAAGGTGGACCGCGCGCTCAACGTTATCATGCTGTCCTGCACGAACGAGGTGACCACGGTGGTTGAAGCCATCCGTGTGGGCGCGCTCGATTACCTGACCAAACCGTTTGAAAAACCCGAACTGGATGCGGCCTTTCTGAAGTGCAAGCAGAAGCAGCAGCTTCGCTCGGAAAACCAGGCCCTGCGGGAGTACTGCGAGGCTCTCACCGAGGACGTCTCGTTCCTGGCCGCCAGCCCGCAAATGATCAAGATCCGCCAGCAGATCCTGCAGATTGCGCCGGTCGACGTGCCGATCTTCATCTCGGGCGAAAGCGGCGTCGGAAAAGAGGTCGTCGCGCGCATGATTCATCTTCGCTCCAAACGCCAGCAGCAGCCGTTTATCAAGGTAAACTGCGCTGCGCTGCCGGGAGAGTTGCTGGAATCAGAACTTTTCGGCTATGAACAGGGCGCCTTCACCGGGGCCGTGCGCGCAAAACCCGGCAAGTTTGAGCTCGCAAACAAGGGCACGATTTTCCTGGACGAAATCGCCGAGATGAGCCCGCACCTTCAGGCCAAACTCCTGCACGTACTCCAGGACGGCCAGTTTTCCCGCCTGGGCGCGCGCACGACAGTGAATGTGGACGTCCGCGTACTTGCCGCCACCAACATGGACGTCAAGGAAGGAATGCGCTCAGGCCGGTTCCGCGAGGATCTCTATTACCGCTTGAACGTCCTGTCGCTGCACATACCGCCGCTACGGGAGCGCACCTCGGAAATCCCGCTTTTGTTCCGCCATTTCCTGGTCAAGTACAGCGAGAAATACCAGAAACAGGCACCGGATCCATCCAAGAGCCTGCTCGAAGCAGCGCTGCGTTACCCGTGGCCCGGCAATCTGCGCGAACTCGAGAACTTCGTCAAGCGCTACGTGATTCTGGAAGACGACGAGGGCAGCTTCCGCGAACTGCTGGAGATGACCGGCCAGCAGCAGCGCATGGCTCCCCGCGCAGAAGCAGCTCCGCCGAAAGAACAGGGCCTCAAGGCGCTGGTGCGCGGCCTGAAGGACGAAGCCGAAATGGAAGCCATCGCCGATGCGCTTGAGAAAACCAACTGGTGCCGCAAGGACGCAGCGCGCATGCTGGGAATCAGCTACAAAGCGCTGCTCTACAAGATGCGCCAATTCAACCTCGACTCCGGCCGTGGCTCGCGCTCGGCGGCCGCCAAGGAAGCGGCGAAAGCTGCTGCGGCAGTGAAGGAGGCCGCGGCTAGAATCGAGGAGCCGAAGGAAGCAATCGAGGAAGTTGCTCCCGCAGGTCCGGGCGTTCGCAGTTCCTAATCGAATCGAACGCCGGGCGAAGTTTGATTGCTCAGGCGCACTGCAAGTCCACAAAATGATCCGCGAGGACGAGCCCGAAAGGCTCGTCCTCGTCAGAACACCATCTGTTGCCCCGACGTTTGAATCCCGATCGATGCGTCCAATTCATCGCCCGTTCCAGCCAAACTCGACCCCAAAAGTAGCGTGAGTCGTGGGCGGGTGCGTAGTCCTGGGCCCCTGCAAACTGTTGCATAAGTAGGGCACACGCTTCGAAATAGCACTACCTCTTGAAGCTTGCCATGTCCTAATATCGCGAACCGAAACAGGCCACAGGCGAGAATTTGTCGCGTGTGAATCGAGTGGCGGTCACCACTCATCTGAAAAAACAAAAGTCCTTTGTTGTTTACAAAGGAGTTGTTGATCGCGCGAGCGCTAAGCATCGGCCATTCTTGCGCGATTTCAGGTGCAACCTCAAACCGGGCCGGGATTCACCGAGCAATCGGGGCTTTGGAAGAGGGATTGCTGCTCCTGTTTGTCGGGGACATGTGAAACTTCAATCCAGTACTGAGGGAGTCTCGGGAATGACGGAACGTCGCTTAGCTCGCCGGTACGATCTATCTCTGCCTGTCAACATACGTATGCCCATCAACAAGGAGCCTCGTTCGCATAGCGGCCAGACCCGGGACATCTCGACACGCGGGGTGTACTTCACCATGCGGGACGACCTGACTCCGGGCTCGGAGGTCGATTTCACGCTGACGCTGCCCGCGGAAATCACTCGCGGTTCCGAGGTCTTCGTGCGCGCTCACGGGCGGGTCATTCGCGTGGACAAGCGGTCCGATGACGACCACGAAACGATCGGCGTCGCTGCGGTCATCGAACGCTACGATATCGTCCGCGGTGAAGGCTCCCGCATCTAAATCAGCGAGTACGCGACCAGCCGCCGGACCTGACTGGTTCCGGCGCGATGTGCCTTTTTCAGGTTTTCGCTTCCCGGCCGCCACACACCGGCGGCCAAGTTCCCGCCTCGGGGGCACCCCCCCTCGATTCCGGATCAAGTGCTCGCAACGCACGGGGGGTACTAGCTGTCGGTCTTGCTCGTTCGATTCAATCCGCAGGATCCGTGCGATCGCTCCGGTGGGCTAGCAGGGAACGACGGTTCCTTAAAGTGCCAACAATTTTCTGGTCCGCGGGCGGAAAACCCGCAGGACTACCTCTCGTCCTTGGCCATGGCTCCGCCGCTGCCGATACAAAAAGGTCCGCAAAATCAGAAAGATAGAGCAATTCCCGGCCAGTCGGCCGAATCTCGCTACCAGCACCGATCGCTTGGCGTTTGGCGTCCGGGGTGCAAAGTACATTGCAGGAGAACTGGGGGCTTAGCTTTTAGGCCTTTCACCTGAATGGCATCTGCAGCCTCACTCAAACCCGAACCGCCCGTCAACCAAGCCGAACTGCCCCCGGACAAGGTCTTTTTTGGACCTTCTCGGGCGATGCAGTCGGTCCGGCAGAAAGTCGAGCGGGCCGCCGGACTGAACGTACCGATCCTGATTCTCGGCGAAAGCGGGACCGGGAAAGAAGTCCTGGCCCATTTCGTCCATAACGCTTCGCCGTGGCGCGAGGGCCCTTTTGTAAAGGTGAACTGTCCGGCGATCCCTGGCACGCTGATTGAAAGCGAGCTATTCGGCTTCCAGAAAGGCGCGTTTACCGGCGCAAACGCCACCAAGCCCGGGCGCATGGAAATGGCCCAGGGCGGCACGCTCTTCATGGATGAAATCGCCGAGCTCGATGCGAGCTTGCAGGCGAAGCTGCTCCACGTCCTTCAGGACGGCCATTTCACACGCATCGGAGATCACGAAGAAAAGCGCATGGACGCCCGCGTCATCTGCGCGACGAACCGAAACCTGGCGCGTGAAATCGAAAGCGGCGGCTTCCGATCCGATCTTTTCTATCGCATCAACGTGATCAGCATCACCCTTCCGTCGCTCCGCGAACGCCGCGACGATATTCCCTATCTGATCGAGTACCTCCGCCAACAGTTCAATAAGCGGTTTGAGCGCGAGGCGCCTCCGCTGTCAAATGAAACGCTCCATCTTTTGAAGCAACGCGATTGGCCGGGCAATGTGCGCGAACTCGAAAACTGCATGGCGCGCTATGTGGTCCTGGGCTCGGAGGAAACGTTCTACGCCGAGCGCACCGAGAGGGCGGCGTCCCACTTCACCTACGAGACCAACGAAGACGGAAACATCCCGCTGAAGCGCATTGCCCAGCAGGTAACGCGACGCATGGAACGCGACGTCATTCTGAAGGTTCTCCAGGCCAATCACTGGAACCGCCGCAGAACCGCCGAAGTTCTGAAAATTAGCTATCGCGCCCTGCTCTACAAGGTTCGGCAGGCGGGATTGCCCGCCAAGCGCCCCCGGCGAAAGCAGGATGACGACGGCGGTTTTGACTCTCCCGGGCCGGCGAAAGCCGACTGAGCTTGCCGGATTACCCCCGGGGCCCGAACGGGGGATCGGAAGCCCTGGCGGCGATCGCCCGTGTCTGGTATGAAATCATCCGATTTCTCCGTCTTGCCCCTGCCCATCAATTCGGCTAGCCTAATTTCAGGATGGTCAAAGCTCACGCCAAGTCAAATCTGAAGGTCTGTCTGCTCTCGCCGCATCCGATGGTTCTCGACGAATTCCATCGATTGCTGGAGGATTCAGGCTTCCAGATCACGTCCAAGCAGCTGGATTCGATGCTGGCGCCGGATCTTCGGAATCTGGATGTGCCGAAAGCGTCGGTTTACGTCGTGGACGCTCATGCTGCGCGCCAGGCTACCGGAGCTCTGCTCGGCAACATCCTGGATCGCTTCGCGACTGCACGGCTTCTGGTCGTTGGGGACAATATCAAGGAGACCGACAGCTTCGCCCTCCTTCGCCAAGGTGCCAAAGGAATTCTGACGTACGCCGAGGCCCGCGACCAGCTCCCCCGGGCTCTGACGCAAGTCGCCGCCGGCGGCATCTGGGTGTCGCGGCCCGTTCTTTCTCGCTTCGTCGATTCCATCCTAAGCACCACGCAGGGGCGTCGTTTGCGCGTGGACTCGCCGAACGAACTCAGCCGGCGCGAACAAGAAGTCCTCGCCGGTCTGCTGGAAAACCTGGCCAACAAGGAAGTGGCCGACCGCCTGCACATTTCCGAGCGTACCGTAAAGTTTCACGTGTCGAACCTGCTCGCCAAATTCGGGGTCCGGCGCCGAGCCGATCTAATTCTGCTGTGCTATCAGCGCCGCGGCGCGAGCGCCTAGTAGCAAAACTGTTGTCCGCCGCTTCACAAGTATCCTCTGTCGCAAGCCTTTCACAGTTTTCGCCGCCTGCGTTTCTGCCTTGATACCGAGTCCATGCAGCGATTGGGGGACGCTGCGCCGCAGAATGTGAACCATCCTGGTTCGCTGCTATAATCGCTCAGCACAACCTTCGGAATCGCCCCAAGCCGCATGGCTACTTTTTCGATTGAGAATTTTGGCTGTCGTGCCACGGAAGCTGATGCCGCCGCGCTTCGCCGCGAACTGCTCGCAGGCGGCCTCACGCTCGCCGGCGAGCATGCCTGCGCCGACATCGTGGTGCTGAATACCTGCACCGTCACAGCCGCAGCGGATTCGCAGGCGCGCGATGCGGTGCGCAAGATTCATCGCTCAAACCCCGGTGCAAAAATCATTGTCACCGGGTGTTACGCCCAACGCGCTCCAGAAGAGCTTGCTGCCATTCAGGGCGTGGCCTGGGTGGTAGGGAATTCCCATCAAAGGCACATCCCGGAAATTGCTCAGGGACTCGGAGTGCGCCCGCAGGGTGCGGATTTTGTCCCCGTAGCGGCGCTCGAAGACGACCCGATGTCGCTTGCGCGCGGCCCTGCGAAAGTCCTGACTGGCGACATCTTCGCGCAGTCGACCGTGCAAATTGCGCCTGCCACACTGATGGCCGGCGACCGTACGCGGCCCATTCTGAAAATCCAGGATGGCTGCAACAACCGCTGTTCGTATTGCGTGATCCCGTTCGTTCGCGGAGGCAGCCGCAGTTTGACACCGGACGCCGTGATAGGCGAAGTGCGGATGCTTGGAGGAGCAGGTGCAAAGGAGGTCGTGCTGAGCGGCATCAACCTGGGAAGTTATGGCCGCGATCTGGTTCCACGCGCGACACTGGCTGGTGTCGCCCAGCGGATCCTCGATGAGACCGACATCGGGCAACTGCGCTTCAGCTCGATTGAACCGCAGGACATCACCGAAGACTTCGCATCGCTTGTCGGTTGCTCGGATCGCCTGGCGCGCCATTTTCATATCCCGCTGCAATCCGGTTCCGACCGCATCCTGCGCGCAATGCATCGTTGGTATCGCACCGAGCTTTACGCCGAGCGCGTCGACCTGGTCCGCCGCCTGTTGCCCGACGCGGCCATCGGCGCCGACGTGATCGTGGGATTTCCGGGGGAAACGGAGGCCGATTTTGAAGCCACCGTCGAATTCATCGAGCGATTGCCCTTTACCTACCTGCATGTGTTTTCATTTTCCGTCCGTCCAGGGACTGCCGCGGCTGCTCTGGGAGATGCGGTCCCGTTGCAAACCATTCGCAAGCGCGCCGGCGCGCTGCGAGACCTCGGGCGGCAAAAATCCACCGCATTCCGCGCCTCCCAGGCAGGCCGCACCGTGCGCGCATTGACGCTCGCCCGAGGCGGAGACAACTGGACCGAAGCACTGACTGGAAATTATCTGAGAGTGCGCATTGCCGGGCGGCATCCGGCAAACCTGTGGCGCAACGTGTGTGTGGAACCAGAGGGCGGAATCGAGCAGGGTCCAGGCGAGGTCGAGCAACTCAGCTTTCGAAAATGACGTGTGCGAGCGCGAGATTGCCGCTATGCGTGATGGACAGCGAGATATTTTTCACGCCCAGTCCATCGGCGATTTCGCGCGCGACGCCCGCCAGGCATAGCACCGGCTTGCCACCAGGCTCTCGCACTACTTCGATGTCGCGCCAGCGAACGCCGCGGCTCCACCCGGTTCCGAGGGCCTTCATCGCGGCTTCTTTCGCTGCGAATCGCGCGGCATAGCGTTCAAAGGGGTTCTTGTGGTGCTCGCAGTAGGAAACTTCGGCCGGGGTGAACAGCCGCTCAAGCAACGGCGTGCCATGGCGTTTGATGGCGGCCTCGATGCGATCAATTTCGGCGATGTCTAGTCCAAGACCGACGATCATGGTTCCTTCGCCTGGTAACCTGATTTGCGACGAGGCGCAATTATACCGAGAATGAAGACCCTTCGCAGAGCGCCCTCTACACACACGAAAAGACGCCGACCGTCCCGAAAAGTCACCAGCGATCCTGCAAACTGCACGCTGCGCCGTTCGGGGGAATTGCGAGTCCTGCAGGCGCCGGCAATGGCTCGACTGGATTGGCTGGTCCACGGATTCAGCACACGCCCCGGTGGCACAAGCCGGCCCCCGTCAAGTGATGGCGCACCCACAAAAAATGATCGTGTGCTGAATCTCGGCTTTACCGACTGGGATGCCCGCGCCCGTGTGCTCGAGAACCGCAAGAAATTCTTTCATGCCATCGGTGCGGACCGAATGCGCGCGGTCACGCTGCGCCAGATTCACTCCGACGCCATCTATCGCGTGGATTCCTCAGACGCAGGAGCCGGTGAAGCGCTGCAGGGCGATGCGTTATTGACGCGCGATTCCGGAATTCTGCTGGCCGTGCAGACGGCGGACTGTGTACCCGTCCTTCTCGCCGATACGAAGCGGCGCGCCGTGGCTGCAATTCACTCTGGCTGGCGTGGCACGCTTCAGCGCATCGCGGCCAAAACGCTCGGACGCATGCAAATGGAGTTCGGCACGCGGCCCGAGGATGTGGTCGCTGCGCTTGGTCCCGGCATTGGCCGCTGCTGCTACGAAGTCGGCTCTGAGGTTGCGCGCGGTTTCGATGCGCAATTCGCGAACGCCCGGGAATGGTTCGACGGTCCGTTTGATGCGCTCGCTTCTGGCGAAAACGATCCCAACTGGTTGCCCTGGCTCACCATGAAGCCGCCCGGCCACCAGCCTCCGCCGCTTCGCGTTCGCCTGGATCTTATCGCCGCCAATCGTGCAATTCTCGCCGGTGCCGGCATACCGGCGGAGCAGATTTGTTCCTCGGATCTGTGCACGTCCTGCCGTGGCGACCTTTTGTTCAGCTATCGCCGCGAGCGCTCAACCGGGCGCCTGATGGCCGCAATCGGAATTTTGTAGGCGGCCATCAGAGCGCGCCTGAAATCTGCGCGGGCCCGCGTGAGGCTGCCTCGGCCAGCGCCAGCTGCCCGCACGCAGCCATCACATCCTGCCCGCGGGAATCGCGCACGAATGCAGGCACATTCTTATCCGTGAGCACCGCCCTGAACTCCGCCACGCGCCGTTCGTCTGGCTTCTGGTAGGGAAGGTCGCCGGGATTCCAGGGAATCAGGTTCACCTTGGCGCGCAGGTTGGCGAGCAGGCTGACAACGCGTCGCGCGTCCTCTGGCGAATCGTTGAATCCGCCGAGCAGAACGTATTCGAATGTGAGGTGCTCCCACGGCCGCAGGGGATATTTCCTGCACGCCTCGAGCAGTTGCGCAAGCGGATACTTACGGTTGATAGGCATGATTTCGTCGCGCTGCACGTCGGAGGACGCGTTGAGTGAAATCGCGAGTTTCGGCCGCAGTTTTTCACCGGCCATCCGCTCGATGCCGGGAACGATTCCGCTGGTCGAAAGCGTCGCGTGCTTCGGCGAAATGGAGATGGCTTCCGGATCGAGCAGAATGCGTAGTGCAGCCATCACCGGGTCGTAGTTCAGCAGCGGCTCGCCTTGGCCCATCAGAACAATGTTGGTTTGCGGTCTTAGGGCCGCCCGATTGTCCTCCAGAGCAACCAGCACTTGCCCCACGATTTCACCCGCCGTGAGATTGCGCACCAAGCCGAGCGTCGCGGTCAGGCAAAAACGACAGTCCACAGCGCAGCCTGCCTGTGTTGAAACGCAGATCGTCTGACGATTTTCTTCCGGCATGAACACGGTTTCAATGCTGGCGGGCTTTCCCTCGCTAATCGAGAGCACGTAGCGCACTGTGCTGTCAAAAGACACGTAGCGGCGCACAATCTGCGGCAGTGCAATCTCGCCTTCGTGAGACAGGCGCTCGCGCAGCGCCGCCGGCAAATTCGTCATCGTGTGGAAATCGAATCGCCGCTCCGCGTACAGCGCATGATAGATCTGCGCACCGCGATAGGCCGGTTCCCCCAGTGTTTGCAGGAATTCGCGCAGCTCTTTCCCGGATTTGCCGAGCAGGTTTCTTCCGGCGCTGGGGACTTGCGGGGACATATTGGATTCATCATAGCATGCGAGGAATAGCACAACGTTTTCGCCAGCCGGAATGACATTTCCCGCGGGGCCATGCCACAATAGAAGTGCACATGGCCGACACAACTCACGTGGTGCACAAAGAGACCCTCCGGAACGGTCTTGTCGTCCTGACCGAGCCGATGGAGCACGTCCACTCGGTGTCCGTTGGGATCTGGCTGCGGTCCGGATCCCGGCGCGAGCGGGCTGAGATCAACGGCATCTCGCATTTCATCGAGCATATGGTGTTCAAGGGCACACAGCGGCGCACGGCGGAAGATATTGCGCGGGAAATCGACCGACTCGGCGGAATGCTCGACGCATTTACCTCCAAGGAGATGGTCTGCTTCAACACCCGGGTCCTGGACGAACATCTCGCCAAGGCCTTCGATATCCTGGCGGGTTTGGTCCTAGAACCGAAATTCGCACTCGACGATATCGTGCGCGAACAGTCCGTGGTGCTTGAGGAAATCCGTATGACCCAGGACAATCCCGAGGACCTGGTTCACGAGCTGTTCACGCAGAACTTCTGGCATCCGCACGCGCTTGGCAGGCCGATTCTTGGCACGCCCGAAACGGTTTCGGCGTTCACGCGCGATACACTCCAGGCCTGGTTTCAGCAATGCTACGCGCCGAATCGCCTGGTGATCACCGCTGCGGGCCACCTGACCCACGCACAGCTCGTGGACCTGGTCTGCTCCCGCTTTTCAGAGCTACCGCGCATCGAGGACGGCTATAGCGATCCCAAGCCCGTCCCGTCACCTCACATCACACTTCGCAGCAAGAGCGAACTCGAACAGGTGCACGTTTGCCTGGGCGTGCCCGCCCTGCCGCTGACCGATCGCCGGCGTTTCACCGTCTCGGTGATGAACAATATTCTGGGCGGAGGGATGTCGTCGCGGCTGTTTCAAAATATTCGCGAGCGGCAGGGCCTGGCCTATTCAATTTTCAGTGATCTGAACCCGTATCGCGATACCGGAGCGCTGTCGGTGTATGCGGGCACGTCGCTTGACACCGCCGGCAAGGTTGTACAGTCCATCCTCGGGGAGTTCCGCAAGATGCGAGATGAGCCGATCGAAGCCGAAGAGCTCCGCCGTGCAAAGGATCATCTGAAGGGTGCGACGCTGCTCGCGCTTGAGGGCAGCGGCGCACGCATGAGCAGCCTGGCCCGTTATCACATGTATTTCGACCGTCACTTCACGCCGCAGGAGCTGATCACCATGCTCGAGGCGGTCTCGGTCGAAGAAGTCCAGCGGGTTGCCGAGGAGCTTTTCCAGCCCGGCCGCATCGCCGCAAGCGTGGTCGGCAACCTCAACGGATTCCAGCTTACTCGCGACCAACTCGCCTTCTAGCGGCATCGGTTCGGTTCACGGGAGTTCTGCCGTTTGCCGGTTTCCTGCCGCGGGGCCGCAAGCCAAGGTCCCCGGGGTGTCTTGGTCTGGGCTGCTCGACCTCCTGCCCCTGTTTTTCGTTGCGATGTGGTTCCGATGCCTCCTTTTTCCTTTGACGCCGCGGCATCACTTTGCCATCATCCCTTCCGGAGACACTCCGCATCTCATTCCGCATATCCATTCTCGCTTCCGGCAGCACGGGTAACGCAACGTTGCTCGAGACCGAGCGCACCACCCTCCTTATTGACGCTGGTTTGGGCCGGAGGGAAATTCTGCGCCGATTTGAGGCGCTGGGCCGGCCGCAGCCGGAGCGGGTGGACGCGATCCTGATCACCCACGAGCATTCCGACCACTCCACTGCAGTCGCGCAACTCGCGCGCATGTGGAACTGCCCGGCCTACTTGACCGAGCCGACGCACCGCGAGATTGTGAAAATGTACGCGGACGATCCTGAGAAGCCCGGAAAGAAAGCCACCATCGAGCGCGTCGAGCACATTCGCCCGGGCGAGCGCTTCCAGATCGGGGACATCGAAATCAATCCGTTCGCGATCCCTCACGACGCTGCCGATCCAGTCGGGTACGCCTTCCGCATGAACGGCGCGAAAGTCGCCATTGTCACCGACCTTGGCTATTTGCCGGAGCTGGTAAAGCAGCACCTTCGCGAGGCCGATTTCCTGATCCTGGAATCCAATCACGATCTGGAAATGCTCAAGGTCGGACCGTATCCCTGGCACATCAAGCAGCGCGTGATGAGCCGGACCGGGCATCTTTCCAATGCGATCGTCAGCGAATTTCTGGGTGACGCGGAGGTCTTCGACGGCCGCGCGCGCCATGTCGTGCTCGCGCATCTTTCCGAACAGAATAACAATCCCGAAGTCGCTCGCATCTCGGCCGAAGAGGCCCTCAACCGCCGTCCCGTCGAATTCGCCTTCCGCGGCACGCTCCACATTGCCAGCCAGCACATCCCCCTGGGCCCGTTCGAGCTATAGACTTGCCAACTTGACCGACGCCGCGGCTTGCGCTGACAGACTTGGGTTTCCATTTTTCGGGTATTATGGAGCAGGGATGTTCCCCGCCAGCAGGTTGAAATCAGGGAGCCAAAATTGATCGCACGGTATACGCGTCCGGCGATGGGCCGCGTCTGGAGCGAAGAAAACAAATTCCAGAAGTGGCTTGACGTCGAGCTGGCCGCCACGGAAACGCTCGCCGATGCCGGAATCGTCCCGAAGGCAGCCGCGCGGAAATTGCGCGAGCGGGCGCGCATCGACGTTGCGCGAATCAACGAGGTCGAGGCCAAGGTCCGGCACGACGTGATCGCGTTCACCATCGTCGTGCAGGAATCGGTGGGTGATCCCGAGGTCGCACGCTGGCTGCATTACGGGCTGACCTCGAACGACGTGGTTGACACGGCGCAGGCCCTGCTGGTCCGCGAAGCTTCCCGGCTGATTCAAAAGGCGATTGGACGGTTCGGGGAAATCCTGGAAAAACGCGCGTGGGAGTTCAAGGACACCCCCGAAATCGGCCGCACGCACGGCATCCACGCCGAGCCGATCACTTTCGGTCTGAAAGTCGCGAACTGGTACGCTGAAAACCGGCGCGACGCTGCACGGTTTGAAACCGCGGCGCGCGAAATGGCTGTCGGAAAGATCTCCGGCGCCGTAGGCACCTGCACCCATCTGGGACCCGACATCGAGCACAAGATCTGCGCGCGCCTGGGTCTGGTCACCGCGCCGATCACCTCCCAGGTGATCGAGCGCGACCGCCACGCGCAATATCTTTCCTCGCTCGCAATCCTGGCGGCGTCGCTGGAGCGCGTGGCGACGGAGATTCGCCACCTTCAGCGCACCGAAGTCCGCGAACTGGAAGAACCCTTCGGCGGCGAGCAGCGCGGCAGCTCGGCCATGCCACACAAGCGCAATCCGGTTGGAAGCGAGCAGGTCTGCGGCCTGGCGCGCGTGGTGCGGGCGAACTCCGTCGCGGCATATGAAAACATCGCGCTCTGGCACGAGCGCGATATCTCGCACAGCTCCGTCGAGCGCGTGATCCTGCCCGACTCGACTATTCTTGCCGACTACATGCTGCACCGCATGACCGAGATTGTCGCCAACATGAGAGTGTTTCCTGAGCGCATGCGTCGCAATCTCGATGCAACGCACGGGCTGGTTTTTTCCGGCCAGCTCCTGCAGGACCTGGTCGAGCATGGCGCGCCGCGCGAAGAGGCCTACAAGTGGGTGCAGGGCCATGCCACGGCCGCGTGGGAATCGGAGGCGAGTTTCAAGGATCGCATCGCCGCAGACAAGAACATCAAGAAGTTCGTCAGCAAGAAAGACCTCGCGCGCACATTTGACTTGCATCGCCAACTGCAGGCGGTGGATGCGATATTTCATCGCGTTTTCAAACACAAACCCCCGACCTAGAGTGTTCCCGGCCCGGCCGTGGGATCAGTCTTGAGAGGTCGTGGAACCTAGCGAGGTGCCGACCCGGAACTTCTTGTAATCGGTGTAGTGGTCGATCGAGTTCTGCTTCAGCTTCACCACGAAGATGCGTCCGGCGAAGTGCACCTCTGCGTAGGACGGCAGCCAGACCTCGTCGTTGATTTTTTCCTGCTCGAAAACGAAGTTCGATCCCTTCTCGAGCGAACCAAGCAGGCCCCCGCCTACCTTCACGCCTTCGGCAAAACGAGCCTCCAGGCGGACGATTTCGCGTGCCTGCTCGTCCACCCACATGACGCCAGTGAGCTTCTGAATAATTCCGTCGATTCTCTTCTTCGGTTTGTATTCGGGGTTTCCGTTGAAATCAAAGGCGATCACTTCCTGACCGCGAAAGTGATCGCGTCGCGGGTTCGTGAACAGCTCGGCGCGAAGGAAGTCGGAAACCTCGGCTTCGTCCTCCTCTTCCTTCTTCGCCTGTTTCTTGGGGTCGCCGGCGAACTGGGCCTGTTTCTTCTTCAAGTCGTCGAAACGCTTGTTGAAACGATCGTCTTCTTGTCTCTTCTCCTCGCCGCCCAGCGGCTTGCCGTCCTTGGCCAGGAGGTGGAGGACCTGATCATCGCCGATGTAAAACACGTCGTAGTCTTCGACCGAGCGTGATTTCACCTGTCCGCCGGAATCGGTCTTGTCTTCTTCTTCCGAGAGGTGGCAGGTGTAAAGCTTGCGAAGGTCTTCAAGAGCCTGCTGATTCCTGACGATGTCGCGCAGCAGTGTGGGGATGTCCGGTAGCGGCCGACTGTCTTGGTCGGGACGGGCGGCGCACATGGTCCAAGGAGCGGCGGCGAAAAGCAGGGTTGCGCCAACTGCGAGACTGCAGAAGCGGTGCGAACTGGGAAAGCGGACCATGCGGTTCATCCAGAGGATTGGTCAGGCTCGCCTGCCGTCGATGCGAAA
>Ga0209624_10001032_pt1 | contig 23221 bp, 21 predicted proteins | sample JacPinW_OM2H0_O1_FD_188565 | JGI IMG/M metagenome (GOLD analysis project Ga0209624, IMG submission 188565) | Forest soil microbial communities from Algoma, Ontario, Canada - Jack Pine, Ontario site 1_JW_OM2H0_O1 (SPAdes) (version 2) | ecosystem: Environmental > Terrestrial > Soil > Boreal...
ATATCTCCGAGCCGGCCTCCTTTCCGCGGACGACGCCGCCAACATACGCACCCTCCTCCGCCAATATCTCGATCAGCGAATTCTCTTCTATAAGGCCACTCGCCCCAGCAGTCTCAATGAGATCAATGCCCGCACCACCCAGCTCCAGAACGACTTGTGGTCCGCCATCCGGCCTGCTGCCGCGCAGCCGAACGCCATAGTCAGCCTCGCCGTCTCCGGCATGAACGATGTGCTGAACTCACAAGGCTATACCCAGGCCGCCTGGTGGAACCGCATTCCCTTCTCTGCCTGGTGCCTGATGTTTCAGATCGCCATCGTCGGCAATATCATGCTCGGCTTCTACCTTCACGATCCCGTTAACATGTCCAGGATAAAAAGTGTCCTTTCCCTGGTCCTGCCTCTTGTCCTCTCGATCTCCTTCATGCTTATTGCAGACATCGACAGCCCGCGCCGAGGATTCATCCGCGTAAGTCCGCAAAACCTCATAAGCCTCTCTCAATCCCTCGGCTCCTGACGCCATCCATAAACATCTCGCGTTCAAGGAAACGTCGTAACCTTCGGCGTAACCCGCGGATGCATCGACGTCGCCCCACCCGTATCGTCGATCACATTGCTAATCTCGCCCTTGTCCCCCAGGCAAACCGTAATCATGTCGTGAAACCGCACCGTCGGTCTCTTCGGCACCTCAATCGCCCGCGTCAGCACCACATCGGGCTTTAGAAACACGCTGTAGATTCCCAGCCCCCAAGCCTCATGGTTGGTCACCGTGTCGGCTACCTTGTACGAAGCCCATCCATTCGTCCCAGCCGCACTCGTATAGCTCGCCTGGTTAGGAGGATCGTACGGAATCTCCGATTGATAGAAGTAGGTCCGCCCGTCTTCTCCGTTCCAAAGCACCTGAAACTTCTGATGGTGCTCAACAAACAACCCATAAATAGTGACTCGATTGCCATTCACCACCAGCCCGTTCTCACTAAGGTTGCTGTCCCATCCCACGCCCGCCCCATGATCCGCGCGCCAGATCCACGTATGGTCAACGATCACGTCATTGCTGTTGATCGTCAGATTGGCCACCACGCGACCAACCCCCGCCCCGCCCACTCGAAAGAAAACATCGTGCAGCGAAACAGGGTTCTTCGCATGGCTCGCCTTACTCCCGCTCGGCCCCACCTCCAGCAACACCGGCGAGCTCTTCGCTCCCGCATCGAACAGCAGCCCAGCCACGATGATCCCATCCGCATCCGCCGTCGTCATCGCCGCAGTCCCATTGACTGGCCGCAGCGTCGCAAACCCAATCCCCATCACCACCGTATCCGGCCGCGTCACCCGAAGCACATCGGCAAGCTCATAGATCCCCGGCGTAAACAGCAGATTCATCCCCTTGGCTAACTGCGCATTCAAGGTCGCCGCACTATCCACATCAGGATGCGCAATGTAAAACCTGCTGATGGGAATCGTCCTGCCCGGTGTCGATCCACCATGCCACGTGATGCCTGAGCTATTCGTGCGCAGCGAAGGCACGCGAACGCTATAACTCCCCGCAGCATCCACCTGCAGAAAAGGCTTCTCGCGAACCACCGGCGTCTCCGCGACCTTGGTGTACGGCGGCACCGGCCACTCACCCACCGGCGGCTTCACCACACCGACAAACACCATATTCCAGTTCGACCCAGTCCACGACTTCCACTCACTGTTCCGAGAGATCCACTGCTGCTGCGTACCCGAATCCACGTTCCCATCAATCAGCGAGTCGGACATCCATCCCCCGCTCGCCCAGCCGCGATGCTGATGCAGCACCATATCGCCTTGAACATGCATCCGCCGGAACGATACAGCCTGCGAAACAGCCCATTGCAGCGGACCCCCTGCAGGCGTCACCGAAACACCCTCGATCGCTCTCCAAAACGTGGTCGTCGCATTGTTGTTGCTCACGCTCGCATCGGCATGCACATTGCCCTTGATCCGAACATCATCCGGCGACGCCCCCAACCCAATCACCTCCGTGTAAAACCCAACCGGAACATTCAGGTCATAGTTCCCCGGAAGGTACAGGAGCGCATTGCGCTCGGGCCCAAACTCATTCCTCCGCTGAACCGCGTAAACCTTGTCGATCTGCTCCTGCATCTTCGCCGCCGGCATCGACGGGCTGAAGATCATCACGTTGGGCCCGAACTCCGGCTTCGCTCCATCAGCCGCCATCGCCACACGACCAGACAAAACAAGCAGCCCAGCAATCAACATCAAGCCCAAACTCCCAACCACACGCCCGCTGCAACCCATCCGCTCTCCCATCTCTCTCTGGTCTCTCCTGAATAAACGACACCCCCTATCTTGGCGAGCTGTCTTCGTGATTCCCAGTCCCGATACTATCCACGCGAACCCGAAAGAGACAACGCAACCGCAAACCGGTAGTGGGTCAGTTTGAACTCCGGGAACCGAAGTTACCCCGTTTTCAGGGAGCTTCAAGCTGTCCAGCAGTTCACCACTTCATATGGCGAGATCTTGCTAGTGAGCTCTTTCTTAGCTGTTCGGGCAGCTTGGCGATGACACCGTTATCATTGGATTTCGAATCATGAATCGGAGGGATGGATGGAGGAAAGGTGCCAGACCAGACATCATAGGCTCCAGATCATTCTGCTGCTTCAATTCACCGCCGCGTTGCCTTTAGCTCTCGCTCAACAGGCGCCACCTCCTACTCTTGACGAAATCCTGCTTCGTCTTGAGGAAAATCTCAATCACTACGATAAGCAAGTACCCAATTTCTTCTGCAACGAACACGTCGTTTCATCGCTAAGCTACGGGCAGAAACATCAGAGCACAGTCACCGATTCGGTCTTCCGAGTAGTGCGCACCTCATCGGGAGTTCTTACCGAGTCGCGTGAGATTAAAGCTGTCAACGGCACTCCAGCGAACGGAGAGCACGTCGGTGGGCCTGCGATCCTCAACGGAGTCTTCAAGGGTGGTCTCGACGTGGTCTCCCTTAGACAGAAGGTTTGCATGAGCTATACGCTACAGCCGATTGAACCTGCGCATTCGGACGAACCCTATATCATCCAGTTCACCACCCTACCCAACACTCAACGCCGTTCAGAATGTGTTCTGAGGGAGGAGGGGGCCGGACGAGTTTTCGTTGACCCAGCCACCATGCAGGTGACGCGGATGGAGCTTAGGGCACCTCACCACGGAATCAATTCCGGAGAAGCAGGCGTCTGGTACATATCAATCAACTATGCCCCGATCTTGCTTGTCGGGCAGACCTTCTGGATGCCTACAGCTCTGACTTCGACCGCGACCCCAAGTGACGTTTACACGCCGACAGTCTATTCGTTTTCCGCCCGTTACACCGACTACCACAAGCTGGAGGTTACTTCCCATATCGTACCCCCTCAGTGATTCGTGAAATCAGAATCAACGTGGTAGTCGATAGGTAATGAGAAAAGAGTGTGTGTCGATTGGTCAGCACGCACTCCTTAGGGCGCTTCTGCACCGAATTTCTCGTAAAGTCGCGTTTTCGGAAACTTCAATCAAGCGCTTCAAACTGATCCACTACCGCAAAACCACCCGCTCCCCCGCCTGCGTCACAAGTACCACGGAATATTGATCACCATGATGCGCTGATTGCCGCGAACCAGCAAAAGCAGTTTGAGCAATTGAGCGCGCTGATTGTGCAACAGATTCTGCGACCAGTGTCGAACCACAAGCTCAGGCACGAGCACAGCGATCTGGCGATCGGGATGCTCTTGCTCCACCTTCAGTATGTATTCCACCAAGGGCACCAGCACGAAGCGGTACGGTGACGGAAGAAGAACGAGCTCCGGGACAACTCTGCCCGATGTCCTCACGGGGGTCACAACATTGCGCTCCCACATCTCCTTCACCTCATCACAGCAATCCTCGGCATCCACGTGAACGGCCTGGATCTGGTCACTCATCCTCATGGCAAACCGCAGGCCCTTCTCAGTAATCCGCGTCCATCGCTCCAGCGGAACAATCACAAACGGCTGCGTAAGGTTGTCCATGCGCATCGGACAGTCGATCGCCACCTGCCGGCTAACACTGTCGTAGTGACGCTTCACAACGCTCATCGTAAGGATCAACGCGGGGACAAGAAGTGCAATAATCCACGCACCGTCTCTGAACTTCGCCACCAGCACCACCAGAAGCGTGACCCCGGTAGCAAAAGCTCCCACTCCGTTGACCAGCATCCGAAAACCGGCGCCTTTGCCCCCCAGTCTCTTCCAGTGCATCACCATGCCCGCCTGCGAGAGGGTAAAGGCAAGAAAAGCTCCAATGGCAAACAGAGGGATCAACCGGTCGGTCACGCCGCCAAAGACGATCAGCAGCAAAGCGGTAAAGCCAACAAGGGCGACAATCCCATGCGAGTACAGAAGACGACGGCCGCGAATCTTGAAGACATGCGGTAGATAGTCGCGCGACGCAATCGCGCGAGTCAGCCGCGGAAAGTCCGCATAGGACGTATTGGCCGAAAGCGCCAGGACCGCGAGAATGGAGCCGATGGTCAGGTAATAGAACCAGCCCCGGCCCATCACCGCGAAGGTGAGCTGCGACAGAATACTCTGGTAGCCCGGACCCGTCGGATCGGTGGCCCCTATCCCGTAAGCGCGGCACAGTAGAGCGATGCCCGCAAGGAAAACCATCAGCAGCACAATGATGATCGTCAGAGTACGCTTCGCGTTCTTCTGCGTAGGATCGCGAAAGGCCATCACGCCGTTACTCACAGCCTCGACGCCCGTCATCGCCGTGCAGCCGCTGGCGAAGACCTTCAGCAGCAGCCAAACGGTCAGCAGGGACGTACCCGCCGGAAGCCGAGGAGGCGCGACCACAGGAACGGGATGGCCACCGGCCGCAACAGCACGCACTCCGCCCACGACGATCACAAGCAGCAGCGTGCCGATAAAAAGATAAGTAGGCAGCAGGAACGCCGAACCCGTGTCCTTAACCCCGCGCATGTTGATCAGCGTGAGCACAAGCAGGATCACAAGGCAGAGCGCGAGCGTATGCGGCTGCAATCGGGGAAACGCGGAGATCAGCGCTCCCACGCCGGCGGAGATGCCGACTGCTGCGTTGAGGATGTAGTCAATCATCAGCGCGGCCGCCGCCAGCAGACCCGCGAACTCACCCAGGTTCTCCGACGCCACCGTATAACTCCCGCCTCCGTGCGGGTAGGCATCGATGGTCTGACGATACGAGAAGAAGACGATGGTGAGCAGCAGAATGATTGCGAAGCTGATTGGGACGATATGCGCGAGGCCGGCAAGCCCCAACGGGATCAGTAAAGTAAGAGCAGCCTCCGGCCCATAAGCTGCAGAACTGAGAGCATCCAGCCCAAAGACCGGAATACCGGCAATGGGGCCGATATGTTCGGCTCGCTCCTCCGACGTGGCGAGCGGCTTGCCAATCACCAAATCGAACAAAGACATGAGATTCTCCGTCGGTCGACGATGAGAACAAGCCCGGCCTTCCACAAAGATTAGTTCGAGGATGCGTAAAGAAGCTGTAAAGGCACATCGAACCCCAAAGGCCATCAAAGAAACTTCAAAGAATTTTCTGAAGGAGGTGTCCCAATTTTAAAACCCGGGAAAAGGACAGTTTCCTCACCACGTTTGCCACACAATCCACCACAACTTCACCACGATTTACCACCACGAAACACGCCAAAAACGCAAAAACCCCCAACAAAAACCACGTTTCCTCCTCTCATTTTTTTTTGCAAACAAAAACCCGAAAAGTAGTAGAAACTTGTACCCAGACATGAAGAAAAAACCACGCATAGGCATCCTCTTTGGCGGCCGTTCCGGCGAGCACGAAGTCTCCCTCCTCTCCGCCGCCTCCATCCTCAAGTCCATCGACCGCAAGAAATACGACGTAGTCCCCATAGGCATCACCAAACAAGGCAGTTGGGTCACCTCGGACGACGCCCACGCCCTGCTCACCGGCCAGCAAACCCCAGCAAATCCGCGCCTCGCAGGAGACCCCCAGGCCACGCCCACCGCCGCCGTCCTCAAGCGCGGCGAAGCCATCATCATCCCACCCGTCCCGGCAAACTCCCTGCAACCCCTCCAGCTCAACGCCAGCGCCGACATCACCCGCCGCACCAACACACTCGACATCGACGTCATCTTCCCCGTCCTCCACGGCACCTTCGGCGAAGACGGCACCATCCAGGGCCTCTTCGAATTAGCCGACATAGCCTACGTAGGCTCCGGCGTCCTCGGCTCCGCCACCGGCATGGACAAGTCCGCGATGAAGCAGCTCTTCGCCGCAGCCGGCCTGCCCCAGACCCCACACGTCGACCTCATCCGCAGCGAGTGGAAGGCCGACCCCAAACGCTGCACCCGCCTCATCGAAAAATCCCTCACCTATCCGCTCTTCGTAAAACCCGCGAATCTAGGCTCTTCCGTAGGCATCAGCAAGGTCCACGACCGCAGCGAACTCGCCCCCGCGATGGACCTCGCCGCCGGCTTCGACCGCAAGCTCGTCATCGAACAAGGCGTAGGCGGCCCCGGTGCCAAGCCCCGCGAACTCGAAGTAGCCGTTCTCGGCAACGACACTTCCGAAGCCTCCGTAGTAGGCGAAATCGTTCCCGGAGCCGAGTTCTACGACTACGAAGCCAAGTACCTCTCCGACGCAAGCATCCCCATCATCCCCGCCAAACTCACGAAAGCCGAATCCAAACAAATCCGCGAGATGGCCATAGCCGCCTTCCGCGCCTGCGACTGCGCCGGCCTCGCCCGCGTCGACTTCCTCATGGAGCCAGCCGTCAAGGCCAGGAAGGGCAAGAAAGCCAAGCCAGCCCGCATCTACCTCAACGAGATCAACACCATGCCCGGCTTCACCAGCATCAGCATGTACCCCAAACTGTGGGAAGCAACCGGCCTACCGTACAAGCAACTCATAGACCGCCTCATAGCCCTTGCCGTCGAACGCCACCACGAAAAGCAACAGACCTCCTTCACCCGCGTCTAAACAACATCGTTGGCAAACACGCGCAGCAAAGTACCGCAATGAGAGGGGGGACAGCATCGAAACTATCGGCAAACCAATCGCACCGGGCCGCCGCAGCCCCACTCACATCGCCGGGTCCGCTCTGCTGCATCTCCTCCTCCTTGGTGTTCTAGTCCACCAGCGTACGTCGTGGGTCGCCCCCATCCGCCTTCCCGGCAGCGAACATGGCAGCAATCTTCTCCTCACCTACTCGCCCGGACGAGCCCCCATAAAAACCACTGCACCGAACCCCAAAACCCAGCCCAAACAAGCCACAGCCCCCACGCCGCTCCCATCAACTCCTACACCAACGCCAAAGCCCCCCACCACCTCGCCAAATTCGCAGTCCCCAGCCTCCGCGCAGCCTGACTCTGCGGCAGGCGCCGATTCGCTCGGCTCCGGCAACATCAACATTGCATTAGCCAGCTACTTCCCGCCACCGAAGCCTGACCTCTCGACCCTCCCCCGCGGCACAAAAGGCGATGTCATCCTCGACATCGTTATCGACTCGGCCGGCAAGATCGCCGACATCAAGATCACCAGCGGCCTGGGCCACGGAATCGACGAGAACGTCATCGCAACCGTCCAGCAGTGGACCTTCCATCCCGCAACCAAAGACGGCCAGCCCGTAGCCAGCGAGCAGGAGCTTCACTTCCACTACGAAAAAGTCTGACCAATGTACTTTGCCGACCAACGGGAGGCCCACAAGAGATCGCCTACGTAGGACTGGTACACCCGCCACGAAGTGGCCGCGCGAACCGGGGTCCCCACAAACAGGTCTTAGTTTGTGGGGTGGCCGAGCGCAGTGGGCCCGTCCGGCAGGACATGATCTTCTAAACCACCCGGCTATGCTTGTATCCCGCCGAAGTCAGTGCCGCAAGTAGCTCTTCCACCTGCTCGCGCCCGCGCGTCTCCATCGTAATGTCGATGACAGTGTCGCCGAGATTGACGCCGTAATACGCGCGGTTATATAGCGTGTTCACGATGTTGGCGCGATAGCTTGCGATCAGCCGCGTCAACTCAGCGAGCGCTCCGGGCTTGTCAAGCAGGTGAATACGCAGAAGAATCAACCGCCCATCCTGCACAAGTCCGCGCTCAATGATCCGGCTCAGCAGCGTCACATCGATATTTCCGCCGCACACCAGCACCGCAGTATGTACGCCCGGCAACGTCGTTTTCTTCTGCAACAGTGCCGCCAACGCAGTCGCGCCTGCACCTTCCGCTAACGTCTTCTCCCGCTCCAGCAAAACAAGAATTGCCGAAGCGATCTCATCTTCATCGACGGTCACAATCTCGTCGACATATCGCTCAACAACGGGATACGTGACATCTCCCGCCCGCCGCACAGCGATACCGTCGGCAATCGTCGTCGAAGGCTCAACCGTCACCGGATGCCCCTCTGCCCGCGCAGCCAGCATCGACGGCAGTCTTGAGGTCTGCACACCAACGATCCGTATGTCAGGCCGAGATTCTTTGATCGCGCAAGCAATTCCACCAATCAACCCACCGCCGCCAATCGGCACCACCACCGCTTCGAGTTGGGGAACCTGTTCCAGCAACTCGAGCCCAATCGTCCCCTGCCCGGCCATTACCGTTGCGTCGTCGAACGGATGGATAAATGTCATTCCCTGCGCCACGCACAACCGTGTGGCCTCCTCGCAGGCCTCGTCGTAATTGGCGCCGTGCAGCACCACCTCTGCGCCAAATCCACGCGTCGCCGTCACCTTCACCAGCGGTGTTGCCAGCGGCATCACAATCAGCGCCCGAATCCCACGCGCCGTCGCATGATACGCAACCCCCTGCGCATGATTGCCCGCACTCGCCGCCACCACCCCGCGCGCCGCTTGTTCCGGTGTCAGCGTCGCAATACGATTCAAAGCCCCGCGCTCCTTGAACGAGCCGGTCATCTGCAGGTTTTCCAGCTTTAGATACACCTGCTGTCCCGTCAGCGCAGAGAGCATCTGCGAGTGCGGACACGGCGAATAATAGATCGCTCCCCGCAGTCGCTCCCGAGCGGCCTGCACATCGGCAAGGCTGATAGTCAGTTTGTCTGTCCGATCACTCACTAGTCTGTTGATCTTCTGATCTTCGTTCGAAATCACAACTCGTCCCTTCAGCTTAGATCACCAGGATCAATCGGCACCTTACCGGCGCTGACGAAAACGGTTCGCCAGCGCAAACTCATCCCGCAACTCCGGCGTTCGCAGGTTCTCCCGCACATGCGCCAGCCGCTGTTCCAGGGCCAGCAGTGTATCTGCAACCGGCTCGGTGTTGGTCAACGCCACGTCTCGCCACATGCTGTACGGGCTTGCTCCTAGCCGAGTCGTCTCACGCAGCGCCCGGCCGCCTATCGCCGCAATCTCCGGCGCATCCCCAAATCTTTCCTCAAGCAGCGCCGCCAGCGCAGTCGACAGCATCTGCGGCAGATGACTGACCCACGCACACAGCTCATCATGCCGCGCTGCTTCCATGTCGAGAGTCCGTGCACCGAAGCAACCGACCCACCCCCGCCACTCCTTCTCAATCGCTGTCATCTCGGGCTTAGTCGGCGTAAACAACCAAACCGCCCCATCAAACAGTCCACCCTCCGCAAGCAGCGCACCGCCAGACTCCTTGCCCGCCATCGGATGCCCGGGCAGGAAGTTGGCCGCACCTTCCCCACCAAACAACCGCACTGCAAGTTCCGCAATTTCGAGCTTCGTACTACCCACGTCGGTCACCAGTTGCCCGGCACGCGAAACCGGCGCCAGTCGCTGCATCCAGTCCTTAATCGCAAGCACCGGCACTGCCAGCACAATCACATCGGCCAGACGCGCCAACTCCAGCGCATCTTCGCAGCTGCCTGCTCTTCCATCAATCGCCCTCATCTGCACGGCCGCTGCCATCTCCAGCGAACTCGCGTCCCAGCCATCGATACGGCCACCGAATCCAGCAGCGCGTAGAGCCAGACCGGTCGAAGCCCCGATCAACCCAGTCCCGATAATAAGAACGCGCTCCATCATGCTTGAATCCTTGTCTTCATCCTAGGCAATCGTCCGTCCCACCACCGGCGCCAACAGACGCAGCCGTGCCATCAACTTTTCAAGCTGTTCGGGATACAAGCTTTGCGCGCCATCGCTCATCGCCTTGTCCGGATTTGGATGCATCTCCATCAGCAGCCCATCGGCTCCGGCGGCAACGCTGGCCAACGCCATCGGCGGCACCAGGTCGCGTATCCCCACGCCGTGCGACGGGTCGGCCAGTACCGGCAGATGCGTCAGCTTCTTCAGCACGGGAATCGCCGAGATGTCCATCGTGTTCCGCGTATAAGTCTCATACGTCCGGATTCCGCGCTCACACAGCATCAGGTCGTAGTTGCCACCCGACAGAATATACTCCGCGCTCAACAGCACCTCTTCGATCGTCGCCGAGATGCCTCGCTTCATCAGCACCGGCTTCCGCACATGGCCAAGCTCGCGCAGCAGGTTGAAGTTCTGCATATTTCGTGCCCCGACCTGGAAGCAGTCAATATACGGCAGCATCAGCTCGATCTGCGAGATCTCCATCACCTCTGTGATCACCAGCAGCCCCGTCTCATCCGATACCTCGCGCAGCAGCTTCAGCCCGTCCAGCCCCATGCCCTGGAAGCTGTACGGCGAGCTCCGCGGTTTGAATGCTCCACCCCGCAGAAACTTCGCACCGGCCGCCACAACCTGCTTTGCGCTGGTCAAAATCTGCTCTCGCGACTCCACCGAGCAGGGGCCTGCCATCACCACGACCTCGTTGCTGCCAACGACGACGCCATTGGGAAAAGTAATCGTCGTCCCGGCAGGCCGAAAACTGCGCCCAGCCAGCTTGTACGGCGACGATATCCGATACGCCTCAAATACTCCTGGCAGAACCTTGAACTCGGCAACTTCAAAGTGCTCCGGTGTGCCCACTCCGGCCAAAATCGTCTGCACCGCCCCTGTCGTGCGATGAACATTGAAGCCGAGCTCCACCATCCGCTCGATCACCTGTTGTATGTGTTCTTCCGTTGCCCCGTTCTGCATCGCTACAATCATCGTCTTCGCTTCACTCTCTCTATATACGTAACTAACTCCATCACAACATCTGGCCCCTAAATGTCACGGCGCTGCAGCGTCCGCATCACGTCGATAATCCGCTCATATACGTGCAACAGTTCCGCATCGTCCAGCGGTCCCGGATTCGCCGCGCGCACCCGGTCGAAGACATCCTGCTCCCGGCGCGGCTCATACACTGGAAGATTGGCCGTCTTTTTGAGCTCTCCAATCGCACGTGCAGCCGCGGCGCGCTGGCTGATGAGACGAACGATCTCAATATCCAGCTCATCGATCTTCTTTCTCCAGTCGGAGATCTCCATCCACTTGCCTCATCGTGCAGCGGCGCACTCTCGAGCGCGCCTCGCTGCGAAATATGTTGTTCTCTCAATGATAAACGCCGCTTCGCGCCAACATTGCCAGCCATATCTCTGTCGAAGCTCATGCTCGCAACCCCGCGATAAAGCGTCCAACCTCACTTGCAGCTTCTTTCGGCGGCGTCTTCTCGATCAACGCCACCAGCGCACTGCCAATCACCGCAGCATCCGCAAACTCACCCACCGCCTTCACATGCTCGGCATTCGAGATGCCAAACCCCACCGCAATCGGCAGCGTCGTAAACTGTCGCAGCTGTGCCACCAGCTCCGCGGCATCGCCCGCGACCTTCTGCTGCGTCCCCGTAATCCCTAATCGCGAGATCGCGTACACAAATCCTTGCGAAGCCCCCGCAATCGTCTTCAGCCGCACATCAGGGCTCGTCGGCGCCGCCAGAAACACAGGAGCCAGCTTATTCTCGCGCATCGCCTCCAGATACTCCCCGGCCTCCTCCACAATCATGTCCGTCAGCAACACGCCGTCCGCACCGGCCTCCGCGGCCCGTGAGCAAAACGTCTTCATCCCCATCCGTACCACCGGGTTCAAATAAGAAAATAAAACCAGCCCCGCCGAAGGTCTCGCATCCCGCAGTTCCTTAGTCAAAGCGAGCACATCTACCAACGTCGTCCCTCGAGCCACCGCCCGTTCACTGGCACGCTGAATCACCGGCCCATCCGCCAGCGGATCGCTGAACGGCACGCCCAATTCAATTACATCCGCGCCGTTATCAATCGCCGCCAGCGCAATGTCCCGTGTCGTCGCCAAGTCGGGATCACCCGCAGTCAGATAAGCAACAATCCCCGGCCTCTTTGAGAAAGTTATGGGCACTTAAGAATCCTCTCGCTTATCGGAGTGTAAGTAATAGAAATCGCAGTCAATTCCAAGACGCAGTTGAGCTAGTTCGGACAATATCCCGTCATCTAAACCAAAGCCTGGGTAGTTGGTATAGAAATATCCGATCAATTGCATGCCACCATCTACCGTCACCCGTAAATCCCTGATTGCGGCAGAGCACGGCTTTAGCTGCTCCAACACATCCGCCACCTGCTCTTCGAGAGATGCAGATTGCTCCAATCGTGAGTCGAGATTCCAACGACTATGCTTTCGCTCTAGCTGCGTCCGAGGATTCAAGTCACCCTTCTTCCATGATGACGTTGGCTCAAGACCAAGACGCCTGGAGATATCGGCTGGGTCAAACTCGCCGACCAGCGTGAAGTAAGCACGATATTCGTTCGGTCTTGTCATAATCCGTTACGCCTTTGCGGCTGCCCCTTTCAAATCAAGCTCACGCGCCAGAATGCCCATGTCTTTATCGCCGCGCCCCGAGAGGTTCACCATCAACACATCCGCCTTCGCCATCGTTGGAGCCAGTCGAATCGCCTCGGCCACTGCATGAGCACTCTCCAGCGCCGGCAGAATTCCCTCCGTCCGCGACAGTGTCACCGTAGCCTTCAACGCCGCCTCATCCGAGCACGAAACATAGCTCGCCCGCCCCGAATCATGCAGCATGGCATGCTCCGGCCCAACGCTCGCATAGTCCAACCCAGCGCTCACCGAATGCGTGCTCGAAATCTGTCCGGCCTCATCTTGTAACACATACGAGTACGTACCCTGCAACACTCCCGGCGTCCCACCACCCACCTTTTGAAACCGCGCCGCGTGTTCCCCCAGCCCGGTACCGCGCCCACCAGCCTCAACACCGATCAGCTGCACATTTGCATCCGGCAGAAACTCATAGAACGCTCCAATCGCATTCGACCCGCCGCCAACGCAGGCAATAATCGCCGTCGGCAGCTTGCCTTCCTGCTCCAGCATCTGCGCCCTTGCCTCGCGGCCGATCACGCGATGAAAGTCCCGCACCATCGTCGGATACGGATGCGCCCCCAACGCACTCCCGAGGATGTAATAGGTCGTCCGAACATTCGTCACCCAGTCCCGCATCGCCTCGTTGATCGCGTCCTTCAGCGTCGCCGACCCTCCCGACACTCCCTTCACCTCCGCGCCCAGCAGCCGCATCCGGTAGACATTCAGCTCCTGCCGCCGCATGTCTTCCTCCCCCATGTAGATCACGCACTCCAACCCAAACAGCGCACACACCGTCGCGGTCGCCACCCCATGTTGCCCGGCGCCTGTCTCCGCGATGATCCTCTGTTTGCCCATGCGCCGCGCCAGCAATCCCTGCCCCAGCGCATTGTTGATCTTGTGCGCTCCAGTGTGCAGCAGGTCTTCGCGCTTCAGGTAGATCTTCGCGCCACCCATCTGCTCGGTCAGCCGCTTCGCCAGGTAGAGCGGTGTCGGCCGCCCACAGTAGTTGTGCAGCAGGTCATCCAGCTCCGCCTGAAAGCCCGGGTCTTTTTGAGCTAGAGCATACGCGTGCTCCAACTCCTCTAACGCCGCCATCAAGGTCTCAGGAACATACCTGCCGCCATACGCGCCAAACCGCCCCGCCACTGCCGTCGGCAAATTCATCGTCGCATTTGCGCTCATCTCGTTCTCTCCTCCTGCATGACAAAGCAAAAGCCGCGACTGTGAAGGTCGCGGCTCGTTTGGATATCGAATCAACTGAAACTTCCAGATCTCTCAGATGAAGCTACTCCGCCGAGGCCGCTATTGTGCGCCAATAGCGGAACGTAAACGAAAATCGGCTGGTCCCAGTAATCATCTTGGTTACAAGATACATGCTGTCTCTCCGCTGTGCAACCTGCGAAGACCGTACGCCGCCCGCGAGCGCAACTTAGACGGCCGCCGGTTCGCTCAACTGGTTCATCTCGTCCTCAACGCCGTTATTCGATACCTCCGCGTCGCTCACCCTTCTTCTCATGGACTCGACACCCAACACAGCCAGCACGGTAATCTCAGGCTCGATCGGTTGCCGATAGTCCGGCGACGCATGAGTGACGTAGTACGTAAGAGGGAAAAGCGCGATCAACATCAGATACGGAAGCGCGGTTGTTCGATCCCTTCGCCAGAAGCTGAACGCCCCGATCAGCATCAGCACACTCATGCCGGTACAGAAGAGGATGTCCGCATTCTGAAGAGGCTCCTGTTGGAGATAGGCGGGTGCGAAGCTCCAGAAGCCGGTCCAATAGCTGAACGCTCGCCGCAAGGAAACTTCGACAAAAAACACCGGATGCTGACGTATAAAGTTCGTCGCCAAAACCTGCTTCTCGGCCAGATAAGCAGTTTCGCCGACTGATACGAAACGCTGCATCTCGACATCACTGCTGGCAGGGTGGGCCCACTTGGCGTTCGACTCGAAGGTATCGCCGTTGTTTCCCGCCCAACACTCCATCCAGAAGTTGTCGCGTACCGGGCGAACAACATGCAGCGTCCTATAGTTGTGGATGGTCCACGGCGTCAAAACGATTAGAGCGCCAAACACAGCGACAACACAATGTAGAATCCATCGCTTCCCTGCGCGGCTCCTCTGAAACACCGAGAACAGCAAAAAGACCGGGAACATCGGCAGAACCGACGGATTCGCCAGCATAGTAATGCCATAGAGGGCGCCGAAGCCCAACCACGCCACAGGTTTCTTCTGGTCATGCAGCTGTTGCGCGACGTAGAAGCAGGTCGTGAAAAGCAGACCCGTCAGCGCGTAGTCCCACACCCTGGCTGCGGAAAAATAAACTGCGTAAGGATAGAAGACCCACGTCCATGCGGCTACAACTGCGATCCTGTCTCCCAACGCATATCGTGCGCTGAAGTAAATAGGGATACAGGTGAGCGCAGAGAACAGACTGTTGAGAAAAAGTATCGCGAATGCGGCCTTTGCCGTGTAGAGCCCAAAGACGTGAAAAATGCCGGCCACAAGATAAGGAAAGACTGGAGGAACGAGTGCCGTAGGCCCGGTCGCTGGAAAAAACGGTGAGCTAAAGCCGTGACCTAGTACGATAGAGCGTGCGACCCAGCCCATCTCCCAGCCGAACTGTGCGTGATTACTTGCAGGGTCGGTCTGGTCGCGAAAAACAAACACGACCACAATAAGTCGTACAAGTAACGCAGCGAGAACGGTCAACAAAACCGGATGATTGTTCCATAGTCGACGGAACGGACTCGCGCGCCTACTGTCTAAGGTGGCCCACTCGCCATCTCTCTCAAAATGCGAGTGATGCATACTCAAACGTATACTCTTTCTTTCCAAATAACCAGCAAAGTGCCTGGTTTGGTTCGTTCCGTCACCCCGAGGATCGCCGCGAACGTCACCATCATTAGAGGGTTAGACTCCTCGACGAGCCGACAAGACTCATGCGATCTCAATATCCATCAAGAGGTAGTCCATGGGCAAGTCAGACTTGACTCCGAGCTGGCGCGCAAGGGTGGCAAGCTGCGCGTAGTGGCGAATGCTGTGCAGAAGGGCATGGAAGAGGATGGTCTTGCGTGCGGAGCGGGCCGGACCCATGGAACGGGTGATGAATTCGATCGATGCGTCCCAGTCGATGTCTGAGGCCAGAAGCTGCTTGAAGATCGTGATCGCTTGGACGTGAGTGGCGTAGATCGACTCGACCGAATCAATGGGAATATTGGCGTAGTCCGAGACAGGGACATCCGAAAGTCGCTGGGCGAAGCGAAGCTCGACGGCAACAATGTGCTGGAGAAGTTCAGCAACTGTCTTCACTCCTGCGATGTCACAGGGCAGAGAAAGGAGTTCGGGATGGAGGGCGAGGAACTGTCGCCAGCCGTTGGAGGTTTTTTCATTCCAGGCAATCATCTCCTGGGCGGTGAGGACTGGTTGGCTCATGCTTGCTCCTGGCGTAAAGCGCGGTATGCAATATCGCGGCGAAACTGCATCCCTTCGAAGGAGATCTTCGCGAGCTCGGCGTATGCCTTGTCAAGAGCGGTGCGAAGATCGGTGGCGACAGCGGTGATGGCCAGCACGCGGCCACCGGCAGTCACGAGTTGGCCGTCCCTGAGAGCCGTGCCGGAGTGAAAGCTCACTACGTCGTCAGCTTGTTGATTCGCAGGCGGGAGCCCGGTAATGAACTTGCCGGTGGCGTATTTACCCGGATAACCGCCGCTGGCCGCAATGATGCAGACGCTGGCGCCGGGACGCATCTTGATCGTGAGCTGGTTGACGGTGCCGTCAATCGAAGCGTCGAAGAGGTCGAGGATGTCGGTCTCGAGGCGCAGCAGAATAGCCTCCGTCTCGGGGTCCCCAAAGCGCGTATTGAACTCGAGCACCATCGGGCCGCGCGGCGTCATCATGATGCCGCAGAAGAGGACGCCTTTAAAAGGTTCGCCCTCGGAGCGCATGCCATCCACCACCTTTTGAGCCACGTTGCGCAGCAGCCACTGGCGCATGGCCGGCGTGGCGAGGCCATCGGTAGAATAAGCGCCCATGCCGCCAGTGTTGGGGCCGGTGTCTCCTTCGCCGATGCGCTTATGGTCCTGCGCCGAGGCGATCTCGATGGCGTGGGTGCCGTCGCAGAGAGCGAAGAAGGAGAGCTCCTCGCCGGTGAGGAACTCTTCGAGAACGACTTCGGCCTCCGCAGTGCCGAGCAGCGCGCCGCTGAACATCTGGGCCGCAGCCTCTTCGGCCTGGAGGTGGGTCTCGCAGATGACGACGCCTTTGCCGGCCGCCAGGCCATCAGCCTTGACGACAACGGGGACGGTGAAGCGGCGAAGCTCCCGACTGACCTCTTCGAGCGTCGTGCAGACGGCATGGGCAGCGGTCGGGATGTCATGACGCTGCATGAACTCCTTGGCGAACGCCTTGCTGGTCTCGAGCCTTGCCGCGGCCTGCGTAGGGCCGAAGACACGGAAGCCGCGCTTGGTCAGCTCGTCCACGAGCCCAACCGAGAGTGGGAGTTCAGGACCGACAACGGTAAGCGCGGGCTGCTCAACAGCCACAAGGTTGACCATCTCATGCAGATTGCCGGCGTCGACGGGAATGCAGCGTGCGAGCTGCGCGATACCGCCGTTGCCAGGAGCGCAAAGTACCTCCGTAACTTGAGCTGATTTGCGTAGAGCCCAGACGAGCGCATGCTCCCGACCGCCACCACCGATTACCAGAACCTTCATCCGTTCACGTGCTCCTGTTATGCCGATTCGCCTTGTAGTTCGAGGCTAGGCATCACCGCGGATGAAGTCAAACGGTGCACTTATTTCACGGCAACGGAGATAGCTTCCGCGAGCGACTGACTCAGCAGCGCCAGTTTGGCCGAGGCGCCGATACGAACCTGGTAGGCTCCTTTGAAGGGCATCTGTTCGCTGAGGGTAAGCCGTACGCCGGGCCGAATTCCCTGGTCCGCCAGATAGCGCAGCATCTCGGGGTCCTTATCCGAGACGCTGAAGACCTTTGCCACCTGACCAGGCCGCAGCTGCGAAAGAGCTTGCGGCTCAAGGCCCGGCAGAGAGCCATCCAGAGCCGGAATCGCGTGTCCGTGCGGATCGAACTCCGGGTGGCCAAGCTTTGCGGCGATGCGTTCTTCAAATCGTTCGGAGATGAAGTGTTCGAGCCGCTCGGCCTCTTGGTGCACTTCATCCCAGGGGTAGTCCAGCACCTTGTGCAGAAAGGTCTCGATCAGCCGGTGATGCCGAATGATCTCGAGAGCACGCTTCTTTCCCGCCTTCGACAGCTTCACTCCGTGGTGTTTCTCGTAGACCACCAGCGGCGGCTCCTGCGCGGCGAGTTTCTGCAGCATATTGGTCACCGAGGCCGCAGTGATGGTGAGGTGGCTGGCAATCTCGGTGCTCGAGACCTGACGTTCCGGTTTGCCGCTAATTTGAAAGATCGCCTTCAGGTAGTCGTCGATGGCTTCGCTGCCCGCACCGGCAGCTCCCTTTGCTTCGGTCGTTTGCAGAGGCTTGCTGAAAGATTTTGCCATAGAGTAAAAAGTTGACTTAGCTTAGCATTAAAGTAATATTTAGGCATGACTAATTTTTTGATTAGCCAGGAGAAGAGAAAGTTTACTCCCCAGTTTCGACGTAATGAGATGTGGACCTACTTCGGGCCGGCGTTTGTAGCCTCGGTGGCCTACATCGATCCGGGTAACTTTGCGACGAACATCCTGGGCGGAAGCCAGTACGGCTATCGGCTGTTGTGGGTGCTCTTGTGGTCGAACGTGATGGCCATTCTGATTCAGTATCTTTCGGCGAAGCTGGGCATTGTGACCGGGCTGACGCTGCCGCAGAACTGCCGCAAACATTTTTCGCGTCCAATGACGATCGGCCTTTGGCTGGCGGCCGAGGTGTCAGCGATTGCCACCGACCTGGCAGAGTTTCTTGGCGCTGCGCTGGGTTTCTATCTGCTCTTTGGACCGGCAGTATTGGCGCACGGGTGGTCGCGGACGGAGACGCTGTTCGGCGCGGCGCTGGTGTCGGCGGTAGCGGTGTTTCTCATTCTTGCGCTGGACCTCGCGGGCTACCAGTGGCTGGAGTGGGGAATCATGACGTTCGTCGGAATCATCGGCATTTGCTATGCCATCGAGGTCTTCCTGGTGCATCCGGACTGGAGGCTGGCGGCGTTTTCTACCCTGATTCCGACACTCGACCCGAAGGATCTCCATGGCAGCCTCTATGCCGCAGTCGGGATGCTGGGCGCGACGGTGATGCCGCACGTCGTGTATCTGCATTCGGCGCTCGTGCAGCCGCGGCGGGCGGAGATGGTGAAGCAACCGGTAGTGCCTGGGTCTTCAAGGCGCAGGAAGTATCTGCGGTTCGAACTGATCGATGTCTTTGTTGCGATGAACGGCGCCTGGCTGATCAACTCCGCGATGATCGTGATGGCGGCGGTCGCGTTCGTCCATAGCGGCAGCGCACCCAGCATCGAGGACGCGTATCACACGCTGGGGCCGCTGCTGGGGCCGCTGTCGGCGACGGTGTTTGCAGTGGCGCTGCTCTGCTCCGGTCTCTCGTCCTCGACGGTAGGTGTGATGGCCGGACAGGTCATCATCGAAGGCTTTCTGGACATCAAATTCTCCATCTTTCTGCGGCGGCTGATCACGATCATTCCGGCGCTGGTGGTGATCGCGGTTGGCCTCGACCCTCTGAAGATCCTGATTCTTTCGCAGGTGGTGCTGAGCTTCACGCTACCCTTTGCTCTGATCCCACTGCTGATTCTTACCAGCCGCGTCTCGGTGATGAAGAGCTTCGCGAGCGCCAGACGGACACGTATTGCGGGATGGTCCACGGTAGGGGTCATCCTGACGCTGAATATCGTGCTGCTGGCACAGCTTGCGCTGGGGCTGTAGCGGTTTGGGGCTTGAAAGGATTCTCGGTGTCTGCCGAATTCCAGAAAAAAATCGGCGTTTGCAATGTGGGCATCTAGTTTCGCATCGCAAGGGTTACGGCATACTGTTAGGGACAGAATCAGGAAGACCCCTGGGAGAGAACCATGATTGGCGATGCGGAACAATATCAGGCGCTGGTGACGCTCTATGGCGGTTATGGCGATGGCGAGTTAGTCGAGCTTGGGCGCGGCATGGCCGATCTGACCGAGATGGCGCAGGAGGTTTTGCGGGGCGAGTTGAACCGACGCGGATTGAAGATCACGTCTGCGTCGGAGCCCGTTGAGGCTCGAGTTTTGACTGACGAAGATCTGTTAGACATGCGGGCCTACGCCGCGCTAGCGCCAGCCGAATGCATCTTTGAGTATGAGGAAGAGCGAGCAGCATCGGCCGCCTACTACGCACTTCTGAGAGAAGGCATTGAAGCCATCGTCGTTTCGGCATCCAACACCAAGTCCGACAATCGCGGACCGCGCGTTGTGGTGATCCCGAAGGATGCGGAGCGGGCTGCGGCTATATTGTCGCAGCCGCAGGCGGACGAGTTGCCCACGGCCGCAGAAGAACCCGAGGAGTTCGATCTACCACGTTGTCCGGCGTGCGGTGGGGAGGATACCCTGCTTGAATCGGTCGATCCGGTGAACCAATGGCGATGCGATGACTGCGGCAACGTCTGGCTCGAGGATGCTGTTCCTTCCATTGAGTAAGACAGCTTTCGATGACTGGAAGGTAAAGCAAAAAGACCCGCTCGAGGCGGGTCTCTTGGTAGATGGATCAGGTGGTTGAAGAATCACAACAGCTTAGTGAGGCTTCTCTTCCGGCTTGGGCTGAGGTTGAGGCTTTTGCGCCGGGGCCTGTCTCGCCTGCTGGGGTGGAGGAGCAGATCGAGCTTGCGGTTGAGGATGCTGTTGCTGCGGTTCCGGCCGAGCTTGCGGTTGAGGACGAGCCTGCGGCGGCGGTTCGGGTCGCGACTGCGGTTGAGGTTGAGGATGAACCTGCTGCGGTTGCGGTTGAGGACGAGCCTGCGGCGGCGGTTCGGGTCGTGCCTGCGGTTGAGGTTGAGGATGAACCTGCTGCGGTTGCGGTTGAGGACGAGCCTGCGGCGGCGGTTCGGGCCGCGACTGCGGTTGAGGTTGAGGACGAACCTGCTGCGGTTGCGGCTGAGGACGAGCCTGCGGCGGCGGTTCGGGTCGCGACTGCGGTTGAGGTTGGGGATGCGGCTGCTGCTGCGGTTGAGGATGAACCTGCTGCTGGGGTTGTGCGGGACGCGTCTCCGGTTGAACAGGACGCGTCTGAGGCTGGCCGGGGCGGTTCTCGGGCTGCACAGGTCTGGTCTGAGGCTGGGCAGGGTGGACTTCAGGCTGGCCTGGCCGCGCTGGCTGTACCTGAGGCTGGCCGGGGCGGTTCTCAGGCTGTAGAGGTCTGGTCTGAGGCTGGGCAGGCTGTACCTGAGGCTGGCCTGGTCGGGCTGGCTGAACCTGCGGTTGAACCGGACGTGTCTGAGGCTCGCCGGGACGGTTACCGGGCTGGGCGCCTGGGTTCGGGCGTTGGATGCCGGGCTGTGCAGCGATCGGACGTGCAGCGACCGCCACAGCGGGACGGCCCTTGTTCTGGTTGTAGAACTGTTGACGATTCTGAGACGCCTCGTGCTGATTCTGGAGCTGGGTCGTCATCGGAGGAGTGCGGGGTTGACGCAAGGCTGCTAGTTCCGCCGGCTGCGGTCTTACAGTGAGGCCGCCTCTGCCCCCGTTGTAGGAGACTCGGTTACCCACATTCTCATTCGGAACGGAGCGGGTGTAGACGTAGTTGATGCGGGGGTTTATGCGATTGACGGAGCGATTATAGTAGAAGTTATTACCGCTCCAATAGCCACCATAGTAGCCCCTGCCCGTGTAACCGAAGCCGTAGTTCACGCCGCCGTAGAAGCCGACATACCGGCCCCAGTAGCCGCGGTGGAAACCGTAGCGGCCGCCATAAAAGCCCCAGTAGCCGGGCGTCCAGAGTGCGCCGTAGTAGGGGGGAGCGCACCACGCTCCCGGAACCCAATAGTAGCCTCCGGGGCTCCAGGCCCAGTAGCCGGGGGTCCAGAGATAGTTCGGATCGGGTGCCTCGGGCTGCTCATAAACGGGCAGCGGCGGGGGCGGCTCGTTGGCGTAGTCCTCCGGCTGGACAGCGTCGGCATCGGCGTTGAGCTGGTTGTAGTCCTGAGCGTCCTGATCGCTCGGGTAGGACTGATCCGGCGGCGGAGCCTGCTGGGTGTACGGCGGAGGAGCCTGCTGGTCTGGCGGCAGAGGGGCCTGCTGGGCGGCGTACTCCTCGGAGCCTTGCTGGGAGGGGGCCTGCGAGCTCACCGCTAACACGCGCGACCGGGGAGCTTGAGCGGGCGCATTCGTCTGTTGCGGCTGGCTGTTATCGACGGGAGCCAGATTGCCGTTTGCCGCATCCGCTCCGCCGTTGTCGGGGGCGGAGGCCGGGCTGGGGTTTGAAGCACTGTGGCAACCGGAGATTCCTGCCGCTCCAACAAGGACAGCAAGACCAAGGAAGAAACCTGGAAGAAACCTGGGGGCGAATTTATACATAAACTGTAGTTCTCCTGACTCGCTTACCGCATAAACCCGAAATTCGTGAATGAGACGTCTAAGTAAAGATGCCCTTTGTAAGATGCGCTTTTTCGTTCGGAGGGGATTTTAGTGGCAAGAATGCCATTTGACGAGCCGGATTCCATCGGCGATGAGCGGCCGGGCGGGATTTTGTTTTGCTGCTTCTCCGTTCCGCTTCCGCTCGATGAGGGATCGCAGTAAAATGAAGTCAATGGCAGGCTGTCTTCCCAATACGAAGCGCTTTCGCCACGGTCGTCCTGACCGCGGTCGCTGCTAGCCCCATCTGACTCCCATGAAGACTTGCAGGCTTCAGCCCTTGCCGCTACCGGCTCGAAGTCGAGACTACGGCCCCGTTACCCCTCGCGTGATCCCCGGCGCGACATTGGAGAAGATATCATGGCGACCCAATCGCATCCTGATTCGTTCAAAAGCCAGTCCACGCTGACCTCAGGCTCGAAGTCCTACAATTTTTTTAGGCTTAAGGCGCTCGAAGGCTCAGGCGTCGACCTGGCCCGGCTTCCGTTTTCGCTTCGCATCCTGCTGGAGAACCTGCTGCGCCACGAGGACGGGCGCACCGTAACCGCCGACGACATTAAATTTCTTGCGTGCTGGGATCCGAATGCGGAGCCATCGCGCGAGATCGCCTACATGCCGGCGCGTGTGCTGATGCAGGACTTTACCGGCGTTCCCGCGATTGTCGACCTCGCTGCGATGCGCGACGCGATGCGCGTCCTCGGCGGCAATCCCGAAAAGATCAATCCGCTGCAGCCCGCGGAGCTGGTCATCGACCACTCGGTGCAGGTGGATGAGTTTGGCACGATGCGCGCGTACGACCTGAATGCGGCGCTGGAGTTTCAGCGGAACCGCGAGCGGTATGCGTTTTTGAAGTGGGGGCAGACGGCGTTCCATAATTTCTCCGCCGTGCCGCCGGGAATGGGGATCTGCCATCAGGTGAATCTGGAATATCTGGCGCGGG
>Ga0209624_10001033_pt1 | contig 23207 bp, 22 predicted proteins | sample JacPinW_OM2H0_O1_FD_188565 | JGI IMG/M metagenome (GOLD analysis project Ga0209624, IMG submission 188565) | Forest soil microbial communities from Algoma, Ontario, Canada - Jack Pine, Ontario site 1_JW_OM2H0_O1 (SPAdes) (version 2) | ecosystem: Environmental > Terrestrial > Soil > Boreal...
CGCCTAGCTGAATGTCGGTGCCGCGTCCCGCCATGTTGGTTGCGATCGTGATCGCGCCCGGGACGCCCGCCTCCGCAATGATAAAGGCCTCTTGCTCATGGTGACGGGCATTGAGGATCGCAAAATTCTTTGACGGCTTGCCAGCGCGGGCGGCGGCATAGAGCGCCTTCAAGGCGTCAGGCTTGGTAAAATCAATCTTTTTGTACCCTTGCCGTTCGAGCTCATCGCCGAGCTGCTCGGATTTTTCAATCGATGTTGTGCCCACCAGCATCGGCTGCATTTTCGCATTGGCGCCTTCGATCTCGCGGACGACAGCGCGCATCTTTTCTTGCGTTGTCCGGTAGACCTCGTCGTCCTCGTCGGCGCGCTTGATCGGTAGATTGGTCGGAATCTCGACGACGACGAGCTTGTAGATCTCCGCGAACTCGTCGGCCTCGGTCGAAGCGGTGCCGGTCATTCCGGCAAGCTTCTTGTAGAGACGGAAATAGTTCTGAAAGGTGATCGAGGCCAGCGTGACGTTTTCGGGCTGGACCGTCACGCCCTCCTTGGCCTCGAGCGCCTGATGCAACCCTTCGGAGTAGCGTCGCCCCGGCATCATGCGTCCCGTGAACTCGTCGACGATCACGACTTCGTCATTGCGGACGATGTAATCCTTGTCGCGTTGGAACAGCTTGTGAGCCCGCGCCGCCTGATTGAGGTGATGGACAAGCGTCGCGTTTGACGCCTCGTAGAGCGACCCTTCCTTCATCACGCCGGCCGAGCGCAGAAGGGCTTCAGCGTGCTCGTTGCCCGCCTCAGTCAGGTTGACGGTGCGCTGCTTCTCGTCGAGTTCGAACTCCTCGCGGGCGAGCTCCGGTATGATCGCATTGACCGAAACATAGAGACCGGAGCGGTCCTCCGAAGGACCTGAGATGATGAGCGGGGTGCGCGCCTCGTCAACCAGGATCGAATCGACTTCGTCGACGATCGCGAAGGCGTGGCCGCGCTGGACCATCTGCGCCATGTCGTACTTCATATTGTCGCGCAGGTAGTCGAAGCCGAATTCGTTGTTCGTGCCGTAGGTCACGTCCGCTGCGTAGGCTTGTCGGCGCTGATCGTCGTCCAGGCCATGCACGATGACGCCGACGGTCATGCCGAGGAACTGGTAAATCTGACCCATCCACTCGGAGTCGCGGCGGGCAAGGTAGTCATTCACTGTGACGACGTGGACGCCCTCTCCGGCGAGAGCGTTCAGATAAACCGCGCTAGTCGCAACAAGCGTCTTTCCCTCGCCGGTGCGCATTTCGGCAATCGCGCCCTCGTGCAGCACCAACCCGCCCATGAGCTGGACATCGAAGTGGCGCTGCTTGAGAGTCCGCTTGGCGGCTTCACGCACTGCGGCGAAGGCGGGCGGAATGAGATCGTCGAGCGCCTTGCCGGCCTTGAGCTCGGCCCTGAACTCTTCTGTCTTGGCTCGCAGCTGATCGTCGCTTAGGGCGGCGAATTCGGGCTCCAGCGCGTTTATGGCGGCGACTTGGGGCCGGTAGCCCTTGAGCCTGCGGTCGTTGGATGAGCCAAAGACCCGCTTCATGACGGAGTCGAACTTAAGCGCGCCGAGCATTTTCGACCTTTCCTACCCCGCCGCCCGAAGCGGGTTTCCGCTTCTTTGCCGGGCCGAACGAGCAGCGGCGGCGCGGACGATGGCGGCAACAATAAAAAGCGCGAAAAAGGCTAAAATCGCCCATTTTCGCGCAGCTAAACGGAATTCTTGGTCAGATAGGAGCCGCGCTTCGCCTTGTCAATGATCGCGGGTCCCCGCTAGACGCAGCTAGCGCTGGCATTTGGGGCAGTAGAATGTCGAGCGCCCAGACTGGGTGATCCTGGCGATGATTCCGCCACAGCCCTCCCGCTCACATGGCGACCCTTCGCGATCGTAGACCTTGAAGACGTGCTGGAAATAACCCAGTTCTCCATTGGCTTGCCGATGATCGCGCAGCGTCGAGCCGCCGGCTTCGACGGCCTCCTCGAGCACGGCCCGAATCGCCTCAGAGATAGCCGTTGCTGCCCGGGTAGGAGCGCCGCGCGCGTTCGCCAGAACGCTCGCCGGCCTGGACGGCGCCAAACGGGCGCGGAACAGAGCCTCGCACACATAGATGTTGCCCAATCCAGCGATGCGCTTCTGGTCGAGCAGAGCGGACTTCAGCGGCGCGCGCGAGCCGGCGAACAGGGCCGCGAGCCGCACGGCGTCGAATTCCGGGGCGAGCGGCTCGGCTCCGAGTCCGCGCATCCGCGGATGCTGCTCCAACGTCTCAGTCGGCGCGAGGTCCATGAAGCCGAACCGTCGAGGGTCATTATAGATGACGACCCATCCGTTATCGAGAACGAGGACGACGTGATCGTGCTTCGGATCTTTTGACCGCTCGTGATGGAACTTCCCCGGCGTTGAAACCGCGGTCTTTTCCATGCGGAACGAACCGGACATGCCCAAGTGGGCGATGAGGGTCTCGCCGCCATCCAATTGGAACAGGAGATATTTGGCCCGACGCTTGACGTCGACGATGCGCTGGCCGGTGAGCCTCTTGGCGAAGGAAGGGGGAAAGGGGAAGCGAATGTCCGCCCTGCGCAACTCGACCTTGTCGATCCGGACGCCGAGCATTACGGGCGTGAGGCCGCGCCGCACAGTCTCGACTTCGGGCAGTTCCGGCATCGCAGGGCCTCAGCTCACAGAAAGAAAACCGGCCCGGCGGCTGCGCCCGCGAAAATCCTGACCATCGTCGCCACTAGGTAAGGGCGTTTGTTCGCCGCTTCAATCCACGCGGCATGATGCGTCCGCCTCGCGAGCAAGCGCCAGTAAACGCCAGTAAACGAGCCTAAACGCTAGTAAATTTACTTGCGTTTGCTAAGCGTTTATTTTTTGGAATCGGGACTTTTCAATGAGTTACGGCCGGCTCAAACAAAATTTTTTCGCCGCCTCTAAGGCCAGTCGCGAATCGTATGAAGCAATCTCCTTTTCCCTCTCTGTCTTCCCCTGAATCAGACTTTGACGGGACGCCTACCGCAATCGATGGCAAGAATGACTATATTACAAGATTCTGCTTAGCCAAAGGGTTTTCTATCGCCAAATATGCAGACCCTCGCCGTTCCACAAAGCCAGCTCCGTCGAATCGGATTTGTAACGGTCGTTGACCGCGTCCGCCGCGCTCAGCGAGCGCGGCTAGGGCCTCGACCCCACTGCAATCCGCTCTGGGATTCTTGTCCCGCTCAGGGATCGCAGGCCTAGATGCCTGTCCCGCCGTATCGTCCTTCAGCGCCCCTGCAACAGCTGCGATCAGTGACGACAGGTCAGCTTCTCCGAGCCGCCCTACGATCAATGATATGGCCGGAGCAGCCATGCTGAGCTTCCGGATGCCGAGCCCTCCTGCGAGAAGGAGCGCCGCATCCGCCCGCAAGGTCAGCCTCTTCGACCAGCATTGACCGATAGGCCACGCCCGGACGGCGTCGCGCGCGATACCGCAACCGTTGACGCCGACGACGACGACGAGCAACTCTAAAGGGCGAGAATCCACCATTGCCGACGGGACTGGTTCCCCTCCCACCCTGTTCGTTGGGGCGGGCCGACGGTCGGACTCGCCCTGAGAAGATTTGAGCAGGTCGCGGCCGAATGGGGCGGAAGCGCGCATGCCTCCTGGCGCGGTCCGGCCCCTATGACTCCTCGGGCTTGCGCTCGCCGCAGCCTAGGAAACTGCTTCGCTCAGGCCTTGTTCGGAACGTCCAGAAGAGCCCCGGTCCGGAACAGCAAGCCTGCCGCACCCGCGCCGATGAGCGGGGCGATGACGAACAGCCAGAGCTGCGCGACCGCGCCAGGATTTGAGCCGATTCCGACCAGCGCCGGACCGATCGATCGGGCCGGATTGACCGAGGTGCCGGTAATGTTGATGCCGACCAGATGGATGACCACCAGCGTCAGCCCGATGGCGAGGCCGGCGAAGCCGGTCGGCGCGAATGGGTGGGTGACGCCGAGGATGCACACCAGAAACAGGAACGTGGCCACCACTTCAAACACGAAGGCGGAGACGACATTGTATTCGCCGAGGTAGCCCACGCCCCAGCCGTTTTGGCCGAGCCCGCCGGTCCAGCCCTGAGCCTTGCCGGACAGGATGAGATAGAGCACCGCGGCAGCGACGATCGCGCCCAACACCTGGGCGATCCAGTAGCCGATCATGTCGGCGACGCTCATGCGGCCCGCGACATAGACGCCGAAACTGACCGCCGGATTGACATGGCAGCCGGAGATCGGCCCGATGCCGTAGGCCATGGCGACGATGGCGAAGCCGAACGCGCTCGCGATGCCCAAGAGGTCGACTGCGGTCGGACCCGACCCCATGCCTCCAACCACCGCCGCCCCGCAGCCGAAGAACACGAGCGCGAAAGTGCCGATAAACTCTGCGACCTGCTTGTTCATTCCTATCCCCTCCCGCGACCAAATCCCGGTGCGCCTTTATAGCCACGGCCCAAGCATCGGAAAAGGGCGCCCAAGGACGTTGTCCATCATCCAGGGGTCCGGCTCCGGTCATGAGCCTGCGCATGTTATGGTTTTCAGCCGCGGCATGATCGACGGCCCCTCTCCTGGCGACGCCTTTGGCGCTCAACCATTCGACAATGTCGGCGGAACGACCAAACTCCTGCGCTCCAGGGCCTTCGGCAGCCCTTTTCCGAGTTGCCGCTTAGCCGGCGCTTACCGAAAGGCAGTCCGACCGTCAGTTCCAGTTTGGCCCAAGATAATCAGTTGTAATAGTTGGCGCGCCCGGAGAGGCTTGAACTCCCAACCCTCGGTTTCGAAGACCGATACTCTATCCAGTTGAGCTACGGGCGCTCGGAAAACGCGCTGGCCATAGCACGAAGCGCCGGCGCGTTGAAAGCATCAGGTCGCAGCCTTCTTGCCGGGGGCCCGAAAAATGGACCTTCTTCTTGCCCGCTTGGTCCATTTCCTCTGGCGTCAACAGGACGATCGCCTTGCTCGCGATCAGACCGCTCTCGTTGACGGCGAGAGAGAGAGCCGCCGCGCTCACATTGTCGGGCAGGTCGACAATAACGAAACAATCGACGTCGCCGAACGCGAAATACATCGATTCCAACTTGCCGCCGACATCCTCGAGATGCTTCTTGACGGCGTCCCGGCGGCCCGTGCCGCCTTCCTTCGCGAGACCAATGGCGCCTTCCGGACTGTAGCAGGCCTCGAACAAATATTTGGGCATCGCGTGCTCCCTGACGGCGCCTCACGCTATCTTCGCCGAAGGCAAGGTGCAAACGCGGGGTTCAACACGTGGCTACGACGAACAGCCGCGGAAACGGGAGAAGAACGGTCCCGTCCGCCTCCGCCGGATAGGCTTTGGCGACCGCCTCCTCATAGCGAGCCAGGAAAGAATCCCGCTCGCTCTCATCGAGCGGGTCGAGGAACGGGCGGAGGCCGGTGCCTTTCAGCCACTCCACGACGGCACGCGCGCCGGCGAGCGGATGAAAATAAGTCGTCCGCCAGACGTCGACATGGGGCGCATGGGCGCGCAGCAGGCGGAAATACCAGTCGGGGGGATGCCTTTCGGCGCGCGCCGCGGCGGCGTGTTTGAGCTTCGCCGCCCAAGGCCCGTCGCTCGCGACCTCGCCCATCAGCCGATGCGACGGCTCGTCCAGATTGTCGGGCATCTGCGCGGCGAGCGCGCCTCCAGGCTTGAGCTTGCCGATGAGCGCCGGCAAGAGCGTCTCGTGATCCGGAACCCATTGCAGCACCGCATTGGCGAGGATCACGTCGAGCGGCTCTTTTGGGCGCCATTCGCGAATGTCCGCCACCTCGAAGGCAATGTCGGGGAGACGCTTGCGCGCCGCTTCGATCATATCGATGGAGGAATCGAGGCCGACGATGCGCGCGCCCGGATAGCGCTCACGCAGGACTTCGGTCGAATTGCCGGGACCGCAGCCAATGTCAGCGGCGCTAATAACCTCGGCGTTCGGAATTCGCGCCACGAGATCGCGTACGGGCCGGGTTCGCTCGTGTTCGAATTTGACATATTGTGCGGCAGACCAGGTCATCGCGGGCGTCCTTGTCAATCGCCGTCTTCATGCGACGCGGTCGGGTGACGGCGCAAGGGCGCGGCCGCCTTGCCTTCGTCGTGTTTGGGCGCCTAACCTTCACGCTTAGCGAACGACTCCGGCCTCAAGGCGAAACTGCCCATGGCGATTCTGGTCCTCGGCCTCGTCATCTTTCTCGGCCTTCACTCGACCCGCATCGTCTCCGAGAGCGGCCGCGAGAGGGCGATCGCGCGGATCGGCGAGGGGCCCTGGAAAGGCGTCTATTCGCTGATTTCGGCGATCGGCTTCGTTCTGATCGTCTGGGGATTCGCGCGAGCGCGTTATGACGCTCCCCAACTCTGGACGCTCCCGGCGGGCGCCCGTCACATCACGATGCTTCTGATGCTGGTCGCGCTCATTCTGTTCGCGAGCTTTCTCTTCAAGCGAAGCCATATTGCGGTCCTGACCCATCATCCGATGCTATGGTCAGTGCTCTTGTGGAGCGCAGGCCACCTCTTCGCCAACGGGTCGGCGGCGGATCTGGTGCTGTTCGGCGCCTTCTTCGTCTGGTCGGCCGCCGATCTCGTAAGCGCTTATGCCCGCGACCGGCGGAACGGCGTCGTCTATCCCGAGCCGCAAGTCGCCGCCACGGCCGGCGCCGTCGTCGTCGGCTTGGTCGTCTATGCGCTGCTAATCGGCGGCCTCCATCTCTGGCTATTCGGCGTGTCGCCGCTTGCTCTGTGACGCGCTATTCGGGTGGCCGCGCCGGCGGCCTGGAGCCGGCTTCGCGCAAGCGAAACATTGAATTCGCACCGTGACCTGGTTCATACTGGCATGACAGCGCCGGCGCGACGAACATGCGCCAGGGAGGCAAACGAGAGCGATGGCCGACAAATCCAAGACCAAATCAAACGGCAGCGGCAAGCGGCAGTTGCGATCCAAACAATGGTTCGACAATCCTGACAACCCGGGAATGACTGCCCTTTATCTCGAGCGCTATCTCAATTTCGGCTTGACGCCTGGCGAACTGCGCTCCGGCAAGCCGATCATCGGCATTGCGCAGACCGGCTCTGATCTTTCGCCCTGCAATCGCCATCACCTGGAACTCGCCAAGCGGGTGCGCGACGGCATCACCGCGGCCGGGGGGCTCGCGTTCGAATTTCCTGTGCACCCGATTCAGGAGACGGGAAAACGGCCGACCGCCGCGCTCGACCGCAACCTCGCCTATCTCGGCCTCGTTGAAATCCTGATGGGCTATTTCATCGACGGCGTGGTGCTGACAACCGGATGCGATAAGACGACCCCGGCCTGCATCATGGCGGCGGCGACGGTTAACATTCCCGCCATCGTCCTTTCCGGCGGGCCCATGCTCAACGGCTGGCACCACGGCCAGCGCAGCGGCTCGGGCACCGTCGTCTGGCAGGCGCGCGCTGACCTTGCCGAAGGCAAGATCGACTACGAGGAATTCATGGAGATCGTCACCTCCTCGGCGCCCTCGATCGGTCATTGCAACACGATGGGCACCGCCTCGACCATGAACTCGCTCGCCGAGGCGCTCGGCATGAGCCTGCCCGGCTGCGCCGCCATCCCTGCGCCTCACCGCGAGCGGGGCCAGATCGCCTATCGGACCGGCCAGCGAATCGTCGAAATGGTGTGGGAGGACCTGAAGCCGTCGGACATCCTGACGCGCGAGGCGTTCGAGAACACGATCGTCGTCAACAGCGCCATTGGCGGCTCGACCAACGCGCCGATCCACATTAACGCGATCGCCCGCCACATCGGCGTGCCGCTCTCGATTCAGGATTGGGAGACGATCGGGCACAAGGTGCCGCTGCTCGTCAACATGCAGCCCGCCGGCAAATACCTTGGCGAGGAATATCACCGCGCCGGCGGCGTCCCGGCCGTCGTCAACGAATTGATGAAGCGCAAGCTCATCCATGAGAAGGCGCTGACCGTCAACGGCAAGACGATGGGAGAAAACTGCGCCAAGATCCATTCGGACGATCACGACGTCATCATGCCGATCGACAGGCCGTTGAAGGAGGACGCTGGCTTTGTCGTCCTGAGCGGCAATTTGTTCAACGACGCGATCATGAAGACAAGCGTGATCGACGCGGAGTTCCGGGCCCGTTTCCTCTCCAACCCGAAGGATCCGGACGCGTTCGAAGGTCGGGCGATCGTGTTCGAAGGACCCGAGGACTATCACCACCGCATCGACGATCCGAAGCTGAAGATCGACGAGCACAGCATTCTGTTCATTCGCGGCACGGGGCCAATCGGCTATCCCGGCGGCGCGGAGGTGGTCAACATGCAACCGCCGGCGGCGCTCCTCAAGAAAGGCGTGCACGCGCTGCCATGCGTCGGCGACGGTCGGCAATCGGGCACCTCCGGCTCGCCCTCGATCCTGAACGCTTCGCCTGAGGCCGCGGCGGGAGGGGGATTGTCGCTGATCAAGACCGGCGACCGCGTGCGCATCGATCTCAAGAAGGGCACGGCCAACATCTTGATATCAGAGACTGAGCTCAACGAACGTCGCGCGACCCTGGCGCAAAATGGCGGGTTCCCCTATCCCAAGAGCCAGACGCCATGGCAGCAGATCCAGCGCGAAATGGTGGCGCAGTTTGACGAAGGCATGGTGCTGAAGCCCGCGGTTCAGTACCAGCGCCTGGCGCAGACCATGGGCGTGCCGCGCGACAATCATTGACGGGATGACGCCGCGCTGGCGGTTGTGGTTACGAATCGAAGTCACGCATGACGCCAGCGACGGCGACTGAGCCCATCGGCCCTTCGATCGACTCGCATCCGGCCAAACGGCCGGAGCGGGTCACGCTTAAGGGGCGATGGGTGACGCTCGTGCCACTCGACGCGGGCGCGCACGCCGCGGCGCTTTATGAAGGTTCGACCGGTGACGCAGCGCGCGAAGCCGTGTGGGCCTATCTGTTCGATGGGCCATACAAGAGCCCCGACGAATTTCGCACGAACATCGAGGCGAAAGCTCGCTCCGCCGATCCGCTGTTCTTCGCTCTGATCGACAACGTCTCGGGCCGAGCGGTCGGCTACCAGACTTTTCTGCGCATCGATCCGCCGAACAGGGTCATCGAGGTCGGCAACATCATGTACACCCCGGCGATTCAGCGGACTGCCGGCGCGACCGAGGGGCAATACCTGTTCGCGAAATATGTCTTCGACGAGCTTGGCTATCGCCGCTATGAATGGAAGTGCAACGCGCTCAACGCGCCGTCACGGCGCGCCGCGGAGCGCTTCGGCTTCACGTTCGAGGGGATTTTCCGCCAGCACATGATCGTCAAGGGCCGCAACCGCGACACAGCCTGGTTTGCGATGCTCGACAACGAGTGGCCAGTCCGCAAGGCGGCCTACGAGCGCTGGCTTGCGCCGGACAATTTCGATGGTGAGGGTCGTCAGAGCCTGAAGCTCTCGGCCCTGATGCCGAAGGGGAATGTATGATGCCAACAATTGCAGAAAAGCGCGCCCGCTTCGCCGAGCTGCATGCGGCTCCGGGCTGTTTTGTCATTCCCAATCCGTTCGACATTGGCTCAGCCAAGTATCTTGCCTCGCTCGGCTTCCCGGCGCTCGCCAGCACCAGCGCCGGCATGGCCTTCACTGCGGGCAAGGGCGATGGCGCCGTCGACCGGGCCTTCGTGCTGAGCCACCTCCGCGACCTTGCCGAAGCGACGGACCTGCCGCTCAACGCCGATTTCGAGGCCGGATTCGCCCGCGACGCTGACGGCGTCCACGAGAGCGCGACGCTTTGCGTCGGCGCTGGCGTCTCCGGCTTTTCGATCGAAGACTACACCGGCAATCCTGGCGCTCCCCTCTATAGCGTGGCCGAGGCGGTGGACCGACTGCGCGCGGCGCGCGCCGCCATCAGCGCCAGCGGCGAAAAGGTCCTGCTGACCGCGCGCAGCGAGGCGATCCTGCGCCAGGCTGGCGGGCTCGCCGAGGCGCTGCGACGGCTTCCCCTTTACGCGGAAGCCGGCGCGGACGTGCTGTACGTGCCGCTCCTTAGGACGGCGGAGGAAGCGGCTGAGGTCGTGCGCGTTGCGGGCAAGCTCCCGGTCAACGTGCTCGCTGGCTGGCCGGGCTTCACCAAGCGCCAGCTCGAAGATCTTGGCGTCAAACGGATCAGCGTCGGAGGATCGCTCGCCCGCGCCGCATGGGGCGGCTTCATGCGGGCCGCGAAGGACATTGCGGAGAACGGGCGGTTTGACGCCTTCGCGGATTTGCCGACGATGAAGGACATCACGGAGGCGTTCGGGTAAGGGGCGCGAAAGCGTCTCGCCGAGACGCCAGTCGGGTCTGCCATTTGCGAGTCGGTTTCGAGCGATTCCAACAGCTTGCGGCGCCATTTCGGATCGCTTGCTCGGCGCGCGCACTCTGATTATCACACATAAGACTTGTTTATATTCCGATTTCCTTCCGCCCGCTGGCGCCTACGGCGTGGAGCATCCGGCATGATCAAGAAGGCGGCGGCTTTTATGCAAATGTCGGAGCCGACTTTTCGATGCGGAACACGATACCGCGCTCGCCGCGCTCGATGATCTCCAAACGGTCGCCCGTCACCCCGACCAGATGCGGAATGTCGATCACCGCAAGCGGATCGGTGCAGCGTACTTCCAGCCGATCGCCCGGCGTCAAGGATTTTAAGGCTTTGCGGGCTTTAAGCGCCGGAAGAGGACATTTCAGTCCCGACAGATCCAGTTTGGTGATGGTCATGGCTCGACATGCGCGGATCGTTGGCGGCCCGTCAATCGCGGCTTCTCTCGTTTTGTCGTAGGCTGCTCCTTGTATTCCGCCAGTCTGCAGGCGATCGAGGCGGAGCCGTCATTCAATCGCGGGATCCCAGATTGATCGTGTCGTTCGAGAAAAGGGACATGTTTGACCGGGGCCTTGCAGGTCCGCTTGCCGCACGCCAAAACGCCACTGCGATGACTGAAGCTTCCGGCGTGCCGGGCGTGATCCTCGCCGGCGGTCTGGCGCGGCGAATGGGTGGCGGCGACAAGCCGCTGCGCGAGATTGGCGGCCGCTCGATTCTGACCCGCGTCATTGCGCGGCTCGCGCCGCAATGCGAATGCTTGGCTCTCAGCGCCAATGGCGATCCCTTGCGCTTTGCGTCGTTTGGACTCCCCGTCGTTGCCGATGGGATAGAGCATTATCCAGGTCCGCTCGCCGGAATCCTGGCCGGGCTCGACTGGGCCGCCGCCCACCGGCCCAATGCGCAATGGATCCTGAGCGCTCCTGGAGACTGTCCTTTTCTGCCCCGAGATCTGGTCGCGCGCTTGCGCCACACCGTGTCCGCTGAGAGCGCTGAGCTTGCGGTCGCAGCCTCCGGAGGGCGATCTCATCCTGTAATCGGACTATGGAAGGTCGCGTTGCGCGACGCGTTGCGTCAGGCCCTAGTCGTCGAGGGCCTGCGCAAGGTTGGCGAGTGGACAGGGCGCTACCGCGTCGCGACGGTCGCCTGGCCGGCCGAACCGCTCGATCCGTTCTTCAACGCCAACACCGTCGAGGATCTCGCCGAGGCGGTGCGGCTGGCGGCGATTGAAGACCCGCCTTGACTCTTAGGAAAGCCGCCGGACGTTCGACGAACCTGGTCATCCTCCGAGCAAGGTTTCTCTCAGCTCGAGCAGTTTTGCGAGCTCCTGCTCCTGTTCGGCGATCCGCGCCGCATTCAGATCGTCGTTGCCTGCGCTAGAATCCGCCGTTGACTGTTCAACCAGCTCCTCGAGATTCTCCCGGACAGCGGCGATGCGCTCATCCACCTCGGTAAGCGTCAAACCAGTTTTCATCGCCGCATTCCATTCTTGTCCACAATCCAGCCCAGTTCGGATTGGGGCGTTGGCTCATTGAAGGCCTCGCCGGGAACAGGGTCAAGGTCCCGGATCAATTCCGGTCGGCTGCGTGGGCATGCCGCCTCCAAGGTGAAGCGATCGGCGCAAACTCAATGTGTCTCGTTCGCAACAATTTAACGCAATTGACCAATTCGTGATTTCCAGATTGCCCCAATGCATTGCACGGGGCCTATCTGGCGCCATAATTGCGCCATCAGCGAGTCGCGCCGAAGCCTGGGTGGTTGCCGCGCGTTCCTTGAGGTTGTCGATCGGGGGAAATCATGCGCCGCAACCTGATCAGCGCCGCCGCCTTCGCGGCCGGCCTTTTTCTCAGCGCCGGAGCAGGGCCGGTATTCGCCAATGCGCTCGATTCGCAGTTGCAGCCGGTTGCGACGCCGATCCCGCGCGAGACTGTCTCGTTTGACGGAAGGGAAGCGCCGGGCACCATCGTCATTCGCACCGGAGAACGCCGACTTTACCTGATTCTGCCTGATCATCAGGCGCTCAGATATGGGGTTGGAGTCGGACGGCCCGGATTTACCTGGGCCGGCGTCACCCATATCGGGTACAAGCGAGAGTGGCCGGACTGGACGCCGCCGGCGCAGATGCTGAGGCGCCGCCCGGACCTTCCTCGTCACATGGAAGGCGGACTGGACAATCCGCTTGGCGCGCGCGCCATGTATCTCGCGGGCACACTTTATCGAATCCATGGCTCCAATGAACCCGATACCATCGGGCAGGCGGTTTCGTCAGGCTGCATCCGCATGACCAACGACGATGTCATTGACCTTTATGGGCGGGCAAGGGTTGGCGCGCGGGTCGTGGTGACGCGCTAGCTACGCTGGGGCGTTTTGTCAGCGGAAAGCGGCGCTTTTCGCCAGCAGGGCGCGGTTCTTGCGCCCTGGAACCCCCCGCACGACCAGAGCGTTGCGTTTCGAGCGTCGACGAAATTTACAGCGGCACGCGATCGGTTTAAATCCAGCGAGGTCATCGCGAGGAATGAAACGACGCGGTGATCTAGGAGTCGCCGGGCGCCCAGCGTTCCCCTGGATGGCTTTCGTGAATGAGGAAAGGGGTCGAGTCGGTAGGCCTGGCGTCACGACCGCGCGCGACGGGTCCGGGTTAACAGACCCTCAAGGCAACCTTCGACAACGACGTAGCAGGCGAGCCCGAGATAGCCCCAGGCGGTCAGTTCGATGAACTGCAGAAGGCCTCCGTCGAACGCGGCCATCGCGCCATAGGTGAATAAGAGATGATAGTTGGCCTGAAACAGGAACAGCAGATTGAAGGAGCACAACGCAAGGCCGCCCGCCGCCATCCCCATGACGACGAACGTCAGCCACGCAGGTCCATGAAATAATCGATTGAGTAGCGCAAAAAAGCCCATCGCTCACTCGAGTCCCGCCTCCAGACCTCGTTGCTTCGCTCGCAATGGCCGCTCCGTTACCGGACCGGTTCGAATCGAAGATCAGCGTCAGCCGTTGTGGCTCACTCCCGCCGAAATCCCAGCTTCTTGCTCGCCGCACGCATCGCTGGCGACGCTCTGGCGCCTCAATTGCGACTGGGGTCGCGGGCTGCGTTGTTCCCGGGCCCATATAACGTGTTGAAAAGTTTGCGCGTCGGCGCGTGAGCAGCGCCTTTCTTTCAAACCAGTGCGCCTCTATATTGTGAGGGATGAATGCGCACGCGCCTCTAGCGGTCCAGCCGCTTGTCGATCCGTTCGGTCGCGCGATTGCCTATGTGCGAGTCTCGGTCACCGACCGGTGCGACTATCGCTGCGTCTATTGCATGTCCGAGGACATGAATTTCCTGCCCAAGCGGGACATCTTGTCGCTCGAAGAGCTGGACCGTTTGTGCTCGACTTTCGTGAGCCTGGGGGCGCGAAGACTCCGCATTACCGGCGGCGAACCGTTGGTCAGGCGCAACGTGATGTCGCTGTTCCATGGCCTGTCTCGACACCTCAGCGCCGGTACGCTGGATGAAGTGACGGTCACGACCAACGGCTCCCAGCTGGCGCGCTTTGCTTCTGAACTCGCCGATTGCGGCGTAAGGCGCGTCAACGTCTCGCTCGACACGCTCGACCCGGACAAGTTCCGCCAGGTGACACGGTGGGGCGACCTGAGCGCCGTTCTGGCTGGCATCGACGCCGCTTCCGCCGCTGGGCTCAAAATCAAGATCAACACCGTCGCCTTGAAGGGTTTTAACGATGAGGAAGCCCTCGATCTGGTCAAGTGGGCGAATGGCCGGGGTTTCGACCTAACCTTCATCGAAGTGATGCCGCTTGGGGACATGGAGCGCGACCGAGCGGATCAATTCCTGCCCTTGCCGGAGTTGCGCGCCCGCCTCGAAGCCTCGCTAACCCTGACCCCATCGACCTACGCCACCGGCGGTCCTGCGCGCTATTACGACGTCAAGGAAACCGGGGGGCGCCTCGGGTTTATCACTCCGCTTACGCACAATTTCTGCGAAAGCTGCAATCGGGTGCGCGTCACTTGCACGGGCACGCTCTATATGTGTCTCGGCCAGGAGGATGCGGTCGATTTGCGCGAACCGCTCCGACGATCCATGTCCAATGGTCCGCTCATATCGGCTATCCGCGCAGGCATAGCGCGCAAGCCCAAAGGCCATGACTTCGTCATTGCCCGGTCGGCGGCGCCCACCGTTCACCGCCATATGAACGCGACCGGCGGCTGACATTTTTTGCCGGCGGCACGCTGGCGGCGGCCGCTTCTCCGCGTTATATCAACCGAGTGAAGGGCGGGACCTTGACTCTCCGCTCCGATGAGGACCAGCGCCATGGCGAATGCTCGCGAACGTATCGAGAAGACTATCTCGGAAAATCCGGTTGTCCTGTTCATGAAGGGAACGCCTGAATTTCCGCAATGCGGGTTTTCCGGCCAGGTCATCCAGATCCTGGAATATGTCGGGGCTCCAGTCGTCGGCGTGAACGTACTTGAGGACGCGGAGATTCGTCAGGGCATCAAGGAATACGCCAACTGGCCGACAATTCCCCAGCTTTACATCAAGGGTGAGTTCGTTGGCGGATGCGACATCGTGCGCGAAATGTTCCAGTCTGGCGAGCTAACGTCGGTTTTGACCGACGCAGGCGTCCCGGTGAAGACCACCGCCGGGGCCTGACGCGCGCTCAAAGCGCGGCGCAGTTCTACAAGGCGTGGGCGAAAAACGTCCCCCCGTCCGGGTAGCCGCCCGGGCGTGATCGATGAGGCGTGGACCGAGGTCGGGAGGGCGCGCGCCCCGGGCCGGGTTGCGCTGCCGGCAGCCCTCCGCTTGTAGCCTAATACTTAAGACTTAATTGATATGTTTCGGTGTGAACGGTAGCCTGACATGTCAGCAGGCTCGTTCGCGCCAGAATGGTCGAGGTTTATGTCTCCAACCTACCCCTACCAGTTATACGAGATGGCGCACGCCGCTCTGGCGCCGGCCCGCGCCGTCTCAGATGCGACGCATTTGATATTCAGCAATCCTTGGAACCCACTCTCCAACACTTTCCTGGGCAAGAATATCTCGGCCGGCGCGGAGCTGTTCGAGCGCCTGACGCGCCGCTACGGTAAGCCGGCCTTCGGGCTTGACGACTTTAAAGTGGATGGCGTTCTCTATCCGGTCCTCGAGGAGGTCGTCTGGACGAGACCGTTCTGCAATCTCCTCCATTTCGCCCGGCCTGATTTCGCCGCAGGGTTCGGTCAGCCGAAGCTCCTGATCGTCGCGCCGATGTCGGGCCATTACGCGACCTTGCTTCGCGGCACGGTCGAGGCGTTCCTGCCCTATTTCGACGTCACCATCACCGACTGGGCCGATGCGCGCATGGTTCCCATGGCGCTGGGGCCCTTCGACCTCGATGACTACATCGTCTACTTACGCCAGATTCTGGCTCATCTCGGCCCAGGCGTGCATACCGTCGGCGTCTGCCAGCCGTCCGTGCCACTGCTGGCGGCGGCTGCGCTGATGGAGGCCGATGGCGACCCCGCCGCTCCCGCCAGCATGACCTTGATGGGCGGCCCGGTGGACACCCGCCGCAGCCCGACCGAGGTCAACAAGCTGGCGGAGAAGCGCGGCGTCGAATGGTTCCGCCGCAACTGCCTGCATACGGCGCCGTTCCCCTATCCCGGTTTCGGCCGAGAGGTCTATCCCGGCTTCCTTCAGCTCAGCGGCTTCATGGCGATGAACATCGACCGCCACGTCACCGCTCACCTGGAGATGTTCCAACATCTCGTTGCGGGCGATGAGGATCCGGCCGAGAAGCATCGCGAGTTCTATGACGAGTATCTGGCGGTTATGGACCTTGCTGCCGAATATTATATGCAGACGATCGAGACCGTTTTTGTGCGCCACGCCCTGCCGAAAGGCGAGATGACTTACCGTGGACGGCCGGTCGATCTGAAGGCGATCCGCGATGGCGGCCTCCTCACCGTCGAAGGGGAGAAGGACGACATCTCGGGGGTCGGCCAGACCTGCGCCGCCAACGACTTGTGCGTCAATATCCCCGAGGCAAGAAAGCATTATCATCTGGCCAAGGGGGTCGGCCATTATGGCGTCTTCAACGGCTCCCGTTTCCGAAACGAGATCGCCCCGCGCATCCGTGAGTTCATCCGGAGCATCGAGGCCGACGGCAAACCGGCCAAGCCGCCCAAGCCCAACGGAGCAGGGCACCACAAGAGCGCTTGAGGCGTTTCGCGGGCTGGCTAAGGAAGCCCTGCCGGACGTCTCAAATCGAGCGTCAGCGGAAACTCAGGATGCGGCGTCTCGGGCGGCGGTTCATAGGCCCCCGGCGTATGGCCACGGGCCTCGAAGCGCGCAAGGCGGCGCGCTTCCGCTTCATTGCTGTTGACCGGGAACGTGTCGTAGCTGCGCCCGCCGGGATGGGCCACGTGATAGACACAGCCGCCGAGCGGCCGCCCGCTCCAGGTATCGAAAATGTCGAAGATCAACGGCGCCTGCACGGGAATCGTCGGGTGCATCGCTGTCGCCGGCTTCCAGGCTTTGTAACGCACCGCGCCGACCGCGATGCCATTCGTTGCGGTCTTAGCCAAGGGAAGGCGGCGGCGGTTGCAAGCGACAACGTAGCGCTCGGGATCCGCGACCGTGAGCTTCACCTGCAGCCGCTCGGTCGAAGAGTCGGTGTAGCGCGCCGTTCCGCCGATCGCGCCGGTTTCGCCGAGCACATGCCACGGCTCCAGCGCCTGACGCAGTTCGAGCTGAACACCCTCGTAATCGACCTCGCCGCAGAACGGAAAACGGAACTCGGCCTGCGCTTCGTACCAGTCGGAGCGAAACGGATATTCGTGCGCCTTGAGATCGCCGAGGACGCCGAGGAAATCCTCCCACACAAAATGGGGCAGCATGAACCGGTCGTGCAGCGATGCGCCCCAGCGCGGCAGCGGCCCGTCCAGCGGCTCGCGCCACAGGCGAGAGAGGATCGCGCGGATCAAAAGCTGCTGGGCGAGGCTCATGCGCGCGTCCGGCGGCATTTCAAAGCTCCGGAACTCGACCAGGCCAAGCCGACCCGTCGGCCCGTCAGGCGAATAAAGCTTGTCGATGCAGATCTCGGCGCGATGGGTGTTGCCGGTCACGTCGGTGAGCAGATTGCGCATGAGCCGGTCGAGCAGCCAAGGCCGCGGCGCGGCGCCGTCTCCGGGCTTCGGGATTTGCGCGAGCGCGATTTCCAGCTCGTAAAGACTGTCATGACGCGCTTCGTCGATTCGCGGCGCCTGGCTGGTCGGCCCGATGAACAGGCCGGAGAAGAAGTAACTCAGGCTCGGGCGGCGCAGCCAATGGATGATGAGGCTCTTGAGCAGGTCTGGGCGCCGGAGGAACGGACTGTCGAGCGGCGCCTGGCCACCGACGACGACATGATTGCCCCCGCCAGTTCCCGCATGCTTGCCGTCGATCATGAACTTGTCGGCGCCGAGGCGCGAAAGCCGCGCCTCCTCGTAGACAGCCTCGGTGGTGGCGACGCATTCGCGCCAGCTCGACGCGGGATGGATATTGACTTCAATCACGCCAGGGTCCGGCGCAACGCGAATGACGTTCATGCGCGGATCGACCGGAGGCGGGTAGCCCTCGATCTGTACCGGAAGTCCGACTTTTTCGGCGGCCGCCTCAGCGGCTGCGACCAGTTCGAGATAGTCCTCGAGCCGCTCGACCGGAGGCAGGAACACGCATAAGCGCCCATCGCGCGGTTCGACAGTCACCGCGGTGCGAACCGCGCCGTCGATGTCGCCGAGGCGCTGCTCGACGCGCTGCTGAGCCGACCCTTCCGCCGCGGCGAATGAGGCGACCCGTTGGGCGTGCTCCCGCGCATCGTGGAAATCCGGCAACGGCCCGCGCGGCTCGGTCGGATCGGCTTCGACGACATAGGGGAACGCGGACGGCGGCACGTAGGGTAGAGCCCCCAGCGGCAGGCGGTAGCCGACCGGACTGTCGCCCGGGACCAAATGGAGAGCGCCGCGCCGGGTTTTCCATTTCTCGCTGCGCCAGCGGATCCCACTGGCTTGCGACTGCCAGCGCTGGACCGGCAGGACATAGCCCGAAGGCTCAGTCAGGCCGCGCGAGAAAACGCGAGCGATGCGGTGGCGCTCCTCAGGGTCCTTGAGCTCGGAGTTCTCCGGCGAGACGTTCGCCGGCAGATTGGCCTCCTTGACGAGCCACTCGGCAGGGTCCTCATAGGCCGGCGCGACATGGTCGGACGCAATGCCGAGTTCGGACGCGATTGCGCCGAGCAACGCCTCCGCCGTCTCCTTGCTTGCCCCGGTTTGCTGTCCCTCCGCGGCGATGCGCTCAGGGTTTTGCCAGATCGGCTTGCCGTCGCGCCGCCAGTAGAGCGAGAACGTCCAGCGCGGCAGCGACTCGCCCGGATACCATTTGCCTTGTCCGTAATGCAGGAACCCGCCCGGCGCAAACCGATCGCGCAGGCGCCGGATCAGCCGGTCGGCGAGCTCTCGTTTGGTCGGACCCACCGCATCGGCGTTCCACTCGCCCGATTCAAAGTCGTCGATCGAAACGAAGGTCGGCTCCCCGCCCATGGTCAGCCGGACGTCGTCGGCGGCGAGATTCTTGTCGACCTCCTCGCCGAGCGCGTCGAGCGCTGTCCAGGCGTCCTCGGAGAACGGCTTGGTGATGCGCGGATGTTCGGAGACCCGATCGACACGCATGTCGAAATTGAAATCGACGTTGGCGAAGCTCGCCAGGCCCGAAATCGGCGCGGCGTTGCGATAGTGCGGCGTGGCGGCCAGCGGAATATGGCTTTCCGCCGCCAGCAGGCCCGAGGTCGGATCGAGGCCGATCCAGCCCGCGCCAGGCAGATAGACCTCGGCCCATGCGTGGAGGTCGGTGAAGTCGTGGTCCGTCCCGGGCGGTCCGTCGAGCGCGACGAGATCGGGCTTCAGCTGGATGAGATAGCCGGACACGAACCGCGCGGCTAAGCCAAGATGGCGGAAAATCTGCACCAGAAGCCAGCTCGAATCGCGGCACGAGCCCGAGCCGCGCTCGAACGTCTCCTCCGGGGTCTGCACCCCGGATTCCATGCGGATGAGATATTGAATCTCGCCCGCAAGGCGCCGGTTAAGATCGACCACGAAATCGACGGTGCGCTGGGGCGTCCGATCGATCCCGCTCAAGAAGGCCTGAAGCCGAGGTCCGGCGTGCTCGGGCGTGCGGTAGATGACGAGATCCGGCCGCAGATCCTCCGGATATTCGAACGGCCACGTCTCGGCGCTCTCCTCGACGAAGAAATCAAACGGATTGTAGACCGTCATGTCGGCGACGACGTCGACCTCGATCTTCAGCTCGTTGACGAGGTCCGGGAAGACGTAGCGCGCAAGCCAGTTGCCGTACGGGTCCTGCTGATGGTTCACGAAATGGTTGGCGGGTGAAACCTTCAGCGAGTGCGATATGACCCGGGTGCGGCTATGGGGCGCGGGCCTGAGCCGGATGATCTGCGGGCCTAGGGACACCGGTCGGTCGTATTGATAGTGCGTGAGGTGATGGATAGCGGCTCGGATCGACATGGCTTCCGGGGGTTGGTGACGGCTCCAAGACACTTTCACAGTCTGCTGCGCCGCACAATCGCAGCTGCCTACAGCACCGCCGGGGCCTCTCCCACAAAACCACAGGCGGCCAGCGCCTCCAGCATGTGGGGCGGCGCGGGCGCTTCGGCCTCGATCGGCGGCTTCGACTTCGAGAGCGGCACGGCGACCTTGCGCGCCAGCAATTGGAGCGGAAGATCCGCCCGCGCCCCGTAGATCGCGTCGCCGAAAATCGGCCAGCCCTGCGAAGCGCAATGGACGCGCAACTGATGGGTGCGTCCGGTCTTGGGTTCGAGTCCGAGCCAGGCGATTGGCGCGCCGCGCCATGTCCCCCGTCCCTTGACGCGCCAAAGCGTCAACGCCTTTTGGCCTTTCGGGTCGACCTTCATCCACCAACCGATCTTGTCATCCAGGCGGCCGAGCGGCAGATCGATTGTTCCCTCTTCGCCCTCCGGCGCGCCCGCGACAATCGCCCAATAGGTCTTGGTGATCTTGCCTTGCTTGAACAAGTGCCCCAACGTTTCCAGCGCCTTGTGATGCCGTCCGAGCACGAGGCAGCCGGCGGTGTCGCGGTCGAGCCGATGCGCAAGCGCCGGCCTTCGCGGCAGGCCGAAGCGCAGGGCGTCAAAGTCGTCCTCGAGGCTCGCGCCGCCTTTCGGCCCGGCGTGAACGGCGACGCCGGCGGGCTTATCGAGAACGAGCATCATCCCGTCGCGATAGAGGAGGCGCGCTCTTGTTTCTTCCGGCGTCATGGGAAGAAGTGGTATGGCAGCATCGGCCGCGCAGGCATAGTGCGGCGGGAAGGGTTTGTGCGTTTGGACGAGGACGACGACAAGAAGGGGAAGTCTGGCCTCATGCGCCGCTGGTTCGGCGGCGGCGATGCGGCGACCGCGCCCGTCGATCTTCCGCCCCCGCCGGCTGTGAGCGGAGACGAGCCGCCAGCCTTCGCCGGCGAACCCGAGCCGCTCGCTGAAGCCCGCGCCCCTCCGAGCGTGGCCGCGGCGCCTCCGGCGCCGAAGCAAGGCTGGCTTCAGCGCCTGCGCTTGGGGCTGTCGCGCTCGTCGACGACCATCGCGCGCGGCGTGACCGACATTTTCACCAAGCGCAAGCTCGACTCCGCCTCGCTCGACGATCTCGAGGACGTGCTCATTCAGGCCGACCTCGGCCTCGCCGCCGCCAGCCGCATTCGCGAGGCGGTCGGCCATGGGCGCTATGAGCGCGGGATCAACCCGGACGCGGTGAAACAGATCCTGGCGGACGAGGTCGAACGCGCGCTTGAGCCGGTCGCGCGCCCGCTGGTGATCGATCCCATGAAGCGCCCGTTCGTGATCCTCGTCATCGGCGTCAACGGATCAGGCAAGACCACGACCATCGGCAAGCTCGCCGCCAAGTTCAGGGCCGAAGGCAAAGCGGTCCTGCTCGCGGCGGGCGACACCTTCCGCGCCGCCGCGATCGAGCAATTGCGCATCTGGGCCAGGCGGACTTTTTCCGCCCTCGTCGAGCGCGATCAGGGCGCCGACGCGGCCGGGCTCGCCTTCGACGCGCTGACAAAAGCCCGCGAGCTCAATGTCGATGTCGTTCTCATGGATACGGCCGGGCGCTTGCAGAATCGCGCGGAACTCATGAGCGAACTTGAGAAGATCATCCGGGTGATGCGCAAAGTCGACGCTGACGCGCCCCATGCCGTGCTCCTTGTGCTCGACGCCACCGTCGGGCAGAACGCGCTGAGCCAGGTCGAGATTTTCGGCCGCATCGCTGGCGTCACCGGCCTTGTCATGACCAAGCTCGACGGCACCGCGCGCGGCGGCATTCTCGTGGCGATCGCCGACAAATTCGCGCTGCCTGTCCATTTCATTGGCGTCGGCGAGGGCGTCGACGATCTTGAGCCCTTCACCGCGCGCGACTTCGCCGATGCGATCGCCGGGATCGACAGAGAGGCCGCATGACGGTGCCCAATATAGAACGCCCGATGAGTGAAACGCCTGTGACTGAAACGGCCGCTCCGAGCCCGCGCAAAGCGCTCAATCCGATGCTCAAGTTCGCGCTCGAACTCGGGCCGCTGGCGCTGTTCTTCATCGTCTACTCGCGGGTGGGCATCTTCGCGGCGACCGGCATCTTGATGGCGAGTGTTCTGGTTACACTCGGCGTCTCCTATGCGATGCTCAAGCGCTTTCCGATCATGCCGCTCATAACCGCGGTGATCGTCCTCATCTTCGGTTCGCTGACCCTCATCCTCCATGACGAGACGCTGATCAAGATCAAGCCGACCGCGCTCTACATCCTGTTCGGCGCGGCTTTGTTCGTGGGCCTCTGGCTTAACAAGCCGCTGCTCAAAATCCTGTTCGATGGAGCGATCCACGTCACCGACGAGGGATGGCGCAAGCTCACCTGGCGCTGGGCGTTCTTCTTTCTGGCGCTCGCGGTCCTGAATGAGATCGTCTGGCGCACCCAGACGACCGACCTCTGGGTCAAGTTCAAGACCTTCGGCTTCCTGCCGCTCACTCTCCTCTTCGCGCTCTCCCAGGCGCCGCTGATCATGAAATACGAAGCGAAGGACGAAGGGGTGGGCGACGAGCTGTGAGGGGCGGCTAAGCCCCGTCAGACGGAGGAACCCAAGATGCGAAAAGACATTTCTTTCAAGACCGACGATGGCCTGACGCTCAGGGGGTGGCATTACCTGCCGGACGGCCGATCGGGAAAAGTCCCGACCGTCGTTATGGCGCACGGCTTCTCCGCTGTTAAGGAAATGTACCTCGATCGATTCGCCGAGGCGTTTGCCGCGGCAGGCCTGGCGGCGATCGTGTTCGACAATCGTAACTTCGGGGCCAGCGACGGCGAACCTCGTCAGGAGATCGACCCTTGGAAACAGGTTCGGGACTATCGCGATGCGATCACTTACGCCCAAGAGTTGCCCGAGGCCGATCCGGACCGGATCGGCATTTGGGGCTCCAGTTACAGCGGGGGCCATGTGATCGTCGTTGGCGCAATCGATCGGCGGGTGAAGTGCGTTGTCGCGCAAGTGCCTCTCGCGAGCGGTCACGAGAATGCTCGACGGCTGGTGCGCGCCGACTACCTCGCTGGATTGCATGCAGCCTTCGATGAGGATCGGCGTACCCGTATGAAAGGCTCGGCGCCGGCCATGATCCCGGTCGTCGCCGAAGATCCTGCAGCGCCTTCGGCCTTGCCGACCCCCGACAGTTGGCGGTGGTTCACTGAGACCGGCAAGTCGCGAGCTCCGTCTTGGAGAAACGAAGTCACGCTACGCTCGGTGGAA
>Ga0209624_10001034_pt1 | contig 23198 bp, 12 predicted proteins | sample JacPinW_OM2H0_O1_FD_188565 | JGI IMG/M metagenome (GOLD analysis project Ga0209624, IMG submission 188565) | Forest soil microbial communities from Algoma, Ontario, Canada - Jack Pine, Ontario site 1_JW_OM2H0_O1 (SPAdes) (version 2) | ecosystem: Environmental > Terrestrial > Soil > Boreal...
CTGTTCGTCGTGCCCGCCGGCGGCGGCGCGCCTCGAGCGCTGACGGACAAGCTCGACCGGGCGGTCACATCCTTTGCATTCACGGGCGACTCGGCGGCGATCACGATTGTCGTGGAAGATGATCGCACCGCCTATCCGGCGCGTGTGGATCTTGCGAGCGGTGCAATTACGCGCCTGGCCACCGGACAATTTGTACTCTCTGCGCTCACCACGGCAGGGGGGCACACGGCGCTCCTGCAGTCCAACGACCGCGCGCTCGCCGAAGTGTACGCGCTCGAAGGAGGGCAGCTGAGAAAGCTCACCGCGCACAATGACGCCCTTCTGTCCGAGCTTGCGCTCGGGGCCGTAGAGGATGTGAGCTTCACAAGCAAGGGCGGCGCCGATGTGCATGGGCTCATTGTCAAGCCGCCATCTTTTGTTTCCGGAAAAAAATATCCGACACTCCTGTGGATCCATGGGGGACCCAATGGCCAGGATGACCATTCTTTGATTCTCGACGGCTATGATTTCGAACCGCAGATGTTCGCGGCCCGGGGTTTCGTCGTGCTGCGCGTGAATTACCGCGGCAGCAGCGGCCGGGGCATTGCATATGCGAAAGCGATATTCGCCGATTGGGGACACAAAGAGGTCGAAGACCTGCTGGCCGGCGTGGATCACCTCGTCGCGCTAGGCATTGCGGACCCTGAGCGGCTCGTGATCGGTGGTTGGAGCTACGGCGGGCTCCTGACGGACTACACGATTGCGAAAGATCGGCGTTTCAATGCAGCCATCAGCGGCGCGGGCAGCGGCAATCAGCTCACGACGTACGGCAGCGATGAATACATTCTTCAATATACGAATGAGCTCGGCGCTCCGTGGAGCAACACGGCGCTATGGCTCAAGCTGTCCTATCCGTTTTTTCACGCCGATCGGATTCACACTCCGACGCTCTTCCTGGGCGGTGAAAAGGACTTCAATGTCCCGATAACGGGCGGGGAACAAATGTATGAGGCACTGCGAACCTTGGGAGTGCCGACGCAGCTCGTGGTCTATCCGGGCGAGCATCATGTATTTGTGCGGCCGAGCTTTGTCAAAGATCTCGCCGATCGCGAATTCGATTGGATTGACCGTTACGTCCGGCATTGAGGCCTAGAGCCAAGCCCGGCACTTCCACCGGGTCTGGGGTATCGCCGAGTGGATGGCGGCAACGGCGCTTCACGCCTCCTTGCCCGTCTTTACCGCGTACCCGGCCTCGCGCCACGCCTTCATGCCGCCGTCTAGCGCCACGGCGCACCGAAAACCTATCTGACGCAGCGTCGCGGTCGCAAGCGTCGAGACTCGGCCGAACTCGCAGTAGACAAGGATTCGTCGGGTCGGATCGGTGAGCTCGTCGTTGACGCGCAATTCCAATTGGCCGCGCGGCAAGAGCTGTGCTCCGGGGATGTGGGCCTCTTCAAAAGCATCGCGCTCGCGCACGTCCAGCACGATGAGCTCATTCTTGCGGGATTCGAGACAGGTCTTAAGCTCGGCGAGCGACATGAACGGCACGCCCGCTGCGGCCTCAGAGAGCATCTGGGCCACCGTCTTGCCGCCGCTCATGTTGGTGCGCAGCGCCTCGGTGACGTGCTTGGGCATCGCGAGATTGAGGCTCTGCATCATCTCGATGAAGGCGCCACGCTCGCGATTCTGTAGCCGCGGGTTCTCGGCGAGCTCCTGACCGATGGTCGAATGAGAGCGTCCTTTGTATTCGTGTGCCGGAAATACCTTCAACGTGGGATCGAGCGCCAGCACGCCGTTGAAGAGGCTCTCATATAGTGCTCCCGCGTCACCGCTTGGCAAGTCGGTGCGCCCGGTTCCCCCGATAAGCAGTGTGTCGCCGGTAAAGATGCGATCCTCGACGCACAGGCACATCGAATCGCGCGTATGGCCAGGCGTGTGGATCGCCTGCACCCTCAGTCGACCTACGACGAGCAGTTCACCGCCCTGCAGGCGAAGGTCCACGAATGGAGCCGGACTTGCGCTATGCATGACCACCGGGACGCCGAGCTGGCGCGCGAGCTGTTGAGTAGCCGAGAAATGATCCGCGTGGGTATGTGTGTCAACGAGATACCGGATGTGCAGGCCATGCCTTGCAGCCAACGCGATGTAGCGGTCGATCTGACTGAGCTCCGGGTCGATCAGCGCGGCGGCGCACGTGTCCTCGCAGCCGATGACATAGGACCGGCATCCACCGGTAGCGACTGATTCGAATATCATTGAGGTCTCCGTAAGCCGTGTCGCTGCGTTGTTCCCAATATCGCGGTGCCGGTGCTAGAGCAGTTTGATCCATGATTGTACAACCCAGCATCGAGGAGACACAGACGGCGTTGTTTCATGGATATCTCGGAGCCGAATGAATTCGCAACAGAGCATACCGCGCGGTCGCGCAAGGGCTCATGAACGCTTCTCGATCCCGGGGGCACTTCGACGCAGAGAACTATCGGTGTCAACTCAACGCTGGAGCCGCACGCTCCTGATAGGACCATCGCGCGCAGATAACCCTTGGTGTCTGACATCTATTGCGGCAATACTTCAAACGTAAGGGCTCTGTGCCGCTGAATTGATCTTCCGGGCGTTTAATGATTTGCCGAAAAGAGACACTGACATGCACCATTCTCGCCTTTGCGCGGTGTTGATCGATTGCAAAACAACCGACGTGGACGAGGCAGCCGCTTTTTGGGCTCGGGCGCTCGGCCGGCCGGTGGATTTTAAGGATCCGGGAAGCCGCGGGAATTACCGCATGCTAGAGACTCCGCCTGACGAGCCAATCGTGCAGATTCAGCGCGTGGAACATGAAAGTCGCGCCCACATAGATATCGAGACCGACGACATCCCTACAGAGGTGGTGCGCCTGGCGAAGCTTGGCGCCAAGGTGGTGGAGCGCTTAGAGCGCTGGGTGGTCATGGAGGCGCCGACCGGTCAGCGCTTCTGCGTCGTACGGATCCAGCGCCCAGGTTTTCCGAAGAACGCCAACCGCTGGAATGGGTAAAATCACCGCCCTTCATCTGCAGGGCTGCCGCGCGCCGCACGCGTCACGCCATAGCGCGCGAAAATTCGACCGAATAACTTGCACCATTAGGAAACGCCAATGCGCGATCTGACACAAGGGCCTATTGCACGGCAAATCATCGGCATGGCGATGCCCATCTTCGCGGGAATGTTGCTGCAGACCCTGTACTACATCGTTGATCTGTATTTCGTATCGCGGCTGGGCAACGCTGCAATTGCGGGCGTGAGCGCTGCCGGCAATCTGATGTTCATTATTTTTGCGTTGACGCAGATGCTCGGTGTCGGAATCGTTGCCCTGATCTCGCAGGCCGTCGGAAGGAAAGACGCTGCCGAGGCGAATCTCGTATTCAATCAATCCCTCATGTTATCGCTCCTTTGCGCCGTGCTGACTCTGGTACTGGGGTACGCCGGGGAGCGTGCGTACATGGGAACACTTGGCGCAGACATACCTTCGGCCCTGGCCGGAACAGCCTACTTGCAGTGGTTCCTGCCGGGACTTGCACTGCAATTCGCCATGGTGTCAATGGGCTCTGCTTTACGCGGCACCGGCATCGTGAAGCCGACAATGGTCGTTCAGGGGCTCACCGTACTGATGAACATCGTCCTCGCACCGATACTTATCGTGGGGTGGGGTACGCACTACCCGCTCGGTGTGGCCGGAGCGGGGCTCGCGACCACTATTTCAATCGCGTTCGGCGTGTTTCTGCTTGCCGTGTACTTCTTGAAACTCGAAAAGTACGTTCAGCCACATCCATCACTGTGGGCGCCGAGGCTGGGTGTGTGGCTGCGCATATTGAATATTGGGTTGCCTGCCGGAGGAGAATTCGCGCTCATGTTCGGGTACATGGCGATCATCTTTTGGATCATCCGCGACTTCGGGGCCGCAGCGCAGGCGGGCTTTGGCATAGGCTCACGCGTCATGCAGTCGATTTTTCTGCCGGCAATGGCCGTGGCGTTCGCTACAGCGCCGATCGTGGGCCAGAACTTCGGAGCACGAAAGCCAGATCGCGTGCGCGCCACGGTCGGCACTTCAGCGCTGATGACCTGCAGCGTCATGCTGCTGCTAACGCTTATTTGTCAATGGCGCAGCGCGATGCTGATCGTGCCGTTTTCCGCCGAACCGCATGTCGTCGCCTTCGGCGCGCAGTTCTTGACCATCATCTCCTGGAATTTTGTGGCGAGCGGCATTATTTTTACTTGTTCGAGCACTTTTCAGGGGCTCGGCAATACGTGGCCGTCATTGGCGAGCAGCGCATCCCGCCTAGTCACATTCGTCGGGCCGGCGATCTGGTTGTCCGCACAGCCGTGGTTTCAGATCCGTCATCTTTGGTACCTCTCGGTAGCCACCGTGAGCCTTCAGGCGCTTACGAGTCTGTATCTGGTTCGCCGGGAACTGCGCCGCCGCCTGGTAGCGCCAGTGCTGGCGCCGGCGCCGGGTTGAGCGCACCGCTAAGGAGCGCATCTCTGCAGTGGCGTGTGTATCCACAGCAGTCGCCCGCTGCGCAGCGAGCCGCGCTGCCTCAGTACTCGAACTGATACATGAGTCCGATACTGCTTCCAGGATCGTTGTCCGGCGTCGTTCCCTGCGTGGTCGCCGTGCCGTTGCCAAGGCGCGTCTGCAACTTCAGGTGTTTCGACAGATCCACATCGACTTCCACCTGGCTGAATCCGGTCGTGCTCTGCTTCGCGCCGACGAACACGCGATTGGATACATATCGGCCGGCCTCGATGGCTGCGCCGGAGGTTTGACCGGCGACGCCCGTGCTGGTGCCGCCGCCAACCGAAAGCCGATCGAGGCCTAGCGCCTTTTGCACCTTGACGAGCGGATTGGGTCCACCGCCGCCCACGCCGCCCAGCGTCGCAAGCGCGGCCCCGATCTCTGCAACCTGCAGCACCGAGAGCTGTGCGGCGCTCTCGCCGAAGAGAAGGCGAGCCAATATCTCATCCTGGGGAAGCGGCGGGGTGCTACTCAGGTCGAATTGCGGCGCATCCGCATAGCCCGTGATGTGCAATGTCGCCGTTGCATCCGCAGCGGTAGTCTGCGCGGTGAAGTCGAGCGTCGGATCGATCTTGTGCTTGAGTCCTGCGCCGTTGAAGCTGACCTTTCCGTTCGTGAAGGTCAGCTGGCTGCTGGAGAGCGAGAACGTGCCGCGGATGAGATCGAAGCCGCCGGTCGCGTGAATGCTGTCGGTAGTGCCGCCTAAATGCACGTCGCCGCCCAACTCGGCGTTGAGTCCGCGGCCTTGCACGAGAAGCTCTCGTGGAGCGTGCAGATTAAGATCGACAGCGACGATAAGCTTCTCGCCTGCCGCCGGGGGCGCTTGACCAGGGCGGCGGACGTCGAGTACTGCGACGTCGGGAGGCAGACTATTCGGAATCCCAATGAGCGTCCGGTTCAGGTTGATCGTACCCGACAGATCAATGCGCTCGCGTAGCGTTCCCTTTAGTTGCAAGTCGGCATTTAGGTTTGACGTCAAAATGTCACTGGCAAAGGGTTGCGCGTTGCGCGCGGTCAACTGCAGGTCGATGGGCATCTTTGCTTGCAGAAGACCGAGCGTGCCCGTCATCGACAGTTCCCCCGGGGCGGCATGCGCTTGCAGGCTGGCGATCTTCAAAGTGCCATTGCTCCCGATCACGTGCGCCGTAATCCCGGACAGATGCAACCCCTGGGCGTAGTCACGTATGTCGCCTTCGGTAAGATCGATCGTGCCTTTAATATCGGGCGAGCGCAGATTACCCGTCACGCTGGTATCCACGCTGAGCATGCCCGCCGCCCTCTGGCCACGGGCCTCCAGCATCGGATTCGCCAAAGCCGCATCGAGCTTGCCGGCGAGCTTGAGATTGAACGTGCCGTCGGTGCCGAGCGGCATGCTACCTGTGAGCGCCAGTTGCGATGAATCTCCGGCACTGAGCTTGGCATCGATCTGTGCCTCGCGCCCGTTGAGTTGCGCGGTGGCATGCACGTCGAGCGCGTGCAGATCGCGTGCCGAAGTGTTTGCGAAGCGCACCCCGGTGGCTTTGACCATCACGAGACCCGAGGGCGCGGCGGCCGCACCCTTTAGCTGCGCGTCCACGTCGAGTTCGCCCTGTGCAAGCATGTCCGGCGCAAACGCATTGATGAGCGCCGGGTCGACCCGGTGGATCGAGGCGCGCAGGTCGAGCGCAGGCGTCACGCGACCGGCAACGGCGATGACCGCGTTCTGCAGTCCGAGCTTCAATTGAGTGATGGCGACTCCATCGGCGTAAGTCAGGCGCGCGGGCGCGAGAAGACGCAACGCCTGTCCATGGTAGCGGGCCTCGGCGTGCTCGAGGCCAAGCGAGTGACTCGCAACATCGAGATGCGCCGTCGCATCGACACTCGCCGGCTCGCCCTTGAAATTCGGCGACTGCGCGGAAAGCTTGACCGCCAGATCGTTGAGGGAACCGGTCGCGGCGAGATGTGCGTTACCGGAGAAGTCTCGCGTTACGAGGTTTTCCGCGTCGAGCTGCACCTGCGCCTGCGCGCGGCGTTCGACCAGCCTCACTGCCAGGTTGCCCTTGACGCTGCCGTCGATCTGCGTTCCGAGCAGGCCCTGAAGATCCACCAGGTGATCGATGCGCAGATTGGCATTGCCGACCTGAGGGATCAGATTCGCGCCCGTCGTAAGGTCACCCGCGAGATGCGCGCTTTTCCACTCTGCGCGGTGTACCTCGACGTGGAAGGCATCGCCGGTGGCACGCTCTAAAGCGGCATCGAGCTGAACGGGCGAGCCGTCGAACTGACCCTGCAGCAACAGTGCGGCACTTGCTTTCGAGGGCAGGCCGCGCGCCTTGATGCTTGCCTGGATTGTCTCAAGCGGCGCGCCACGGACCGACAAGTTCGAGGCTACTTGTAACTGCGCCGCGAACGAATTGATGGGGCCGTCGAGACTGCCGTTGATCTTCAGTGTGCCGGCCAGTGCGGGTGCGAATGCTGCGACGTTGGTGACACTGACCGTGTATCGCGCGCTCATGGCTTGCACGAACGGTGCCTCGCTCGTTGTCCCGCGCTGCGCGCTACCGCTCATTGACGCTGCCAGCGCACTGCCATTCAGGAGAAGCCGATCAATGCTGACCTCCTGATCCGTGACCGTGGCTACAAGTTGCAGACGGGAGGCGCCCCCAAGCAATCTTGCGAGAATGGTAGTGTCATTCGCCAATTGCGTGCTCGCTTGAACGTCAAGGTGCAAGGCGTCGGCGCTATGCTTCAAAGTGCCTTTGATTTCGCCCGTGCCTCTTGCTGATTGATGGGCGAAGGCGGCAAGCGGTCCGATGTCTCGAAGCTGCAGATCAAATGTTGCGCTGGGCTCTTTGGCTGTGATGGCGTTTGCCTGCAGCGTGAACAGCCGGTGATCGGCGGAGAGCTGCAGGGGCCATGCCGGGTCTTTCAGGCGCATCGTAGCGTTTGCGCGGATCTGCGAATCGGCCAGCAAGCGCGGCTGTGGTCCCGGGATTATGAGATTGTCCGCCGTTGCCCGCACGGCAAGGTCGCCACCTTCGGCGCTGAGCGTGGCGTTGAGTTTGCCAACGCTTATGCCACCCGGAGATTGCAGTGCATCGATGTCGAGTTCTCCATCGGCGCGCGGCGCGGTGAGGGTCCCCTGCCAGCGACCGCGTAGCGAAATCTTTTGCCAGGAAAGACCCGGGCGTGGGGTTAGCGCGGGAGCGTCGAGGCTGTAGGCGAGATTCGCGGATTTTTCGTCGAGATCAAGACTGCCGTGTGCCTGGGCATGCAGGTCGCCTGCTCGCACGCCGAGCTGAATTTCTTCCGCGCCGCGCGGTCCGTGCAGATCTCCTGCCACCGATAGAGTGCCCAGACCCGGATAGTGGAGCAAGTTCTCGAGCGCGCCATCCGCAGGCTCTTCGAGCTTCACGCTGGCATCCATGCGCTTGGGATCAAAGCGCAGCGTGACCTCGTAGTTACCACCCGCGCCGTCGGTACGGTGCGCGCTGATGTGGGCCGCCGCATTCTTAAGTGATATCAGGTGCGCGTTGCCCTGCACGGCAAGGATTGCACGGATACCGGTGAGCCGAGGGCTCAACTCAAGCGTACCGATCGAAAATCGCTGCACATCGATGTGCGGTATACGGGTGCTCGATTTGTTTTTCGGAGACTCGCTGACCGGTGCGCGCTCGATGGCGAGCCGCTCGACAGTTAGGCTTTCGGCGCTGACGCGCCATGCGAGCAGCGCAAGTGGAGACCAGCGAAGCGAAACATGCTGCGCAGTGAGCCAGACGCCGCGCGAGTCGCCAAGTTGCAATTGCTGGGCTTCGGGCCCTGAAGGAAACGACCCGGAAAGTCCGACGATGCGCACGTGGCCGTCCGTCAGTCGCAGTGTGATCTGCTCGATCCACGCCCGCCCGCTCGGCAAGTTACCCGCGATCAGGATGGTCGCCGTGAGCGCTACGACGATGAGCAGCAGCGAACCTGCGGTCCATGCAGTGATGCGCAGTGCACGGCGCATCAGAAGGCCTGCCCGAGACCGATATAGACCTCGAAACGGTCGTCATTGCTGCGGCGGTAGGTCGGCACCGCAAAGTCGAGCCGTATCGGGCCGATCGATGTGTAGTAACGCGCCCCAGCGCCAACTCCAACCGCCCAGCAGGTGCTCGTGCTCCCTGCGGGTGAACTGCAGCGCCGACTGTGAAAGATGTCGGTTAGGGGGCTTAAGTTCTCACCCGCTTCCCCGGCATCGGCGAAGAACGCCGCGCCAAAATTCTCGCCAAAGCGCTGCCGGAACTCGACATTGAAGGCTGTCATTGCGGTGCCACCTACCGGATTGCCGTCGGGAAACTGCAAGCCCACGGACTGATAGCGATAGCCGCGCACGGTGCCGCTGCCGCCCGCGTAGAAGCGCTGATCGGGTGGCAGATTGGGAACGCGGATCTCCTGGCCGTCAACCTCCTCGTCGACCGTGCTTGCGCCGAAAGCGCTCGCGGCGATGGCTCGCAGCGCGACCACGCTTCTTCCCGGGTCGCTGTGGAATAAGGAATGCAGGTCGAGATATTGCGCGAAGCTCGCCTGGCTTATGAAAAAGGTTGTATTCGGCTGGCCGCGCGACAAAGTGGGGGCGATGCTGAACGAGGCACGCTCGCCATGGGTCGGATCGAGTATCGGTGAGGCGAGACCGGTGGAGTCGTACAGGACCCCTAGCGGCAGCGAGAAGAGTGTGTAAACGTGCGTCGTCATCTCCTGAATAATCGTTTCATGCTCCGCGGAGATCCCAACGCTCGCCGACCACTCGCTCGATAGCTTGCGGGTCAGTGTTACGCCCGCACTCTCCGCGGTCTGGTCGTAGGCCTGGAGGTCCTGCTTGATGGCGCTCACTGCAAACTGCAACTGCTGATCCCGACGCTCAAACTCGGGAATGATGTATTTGATGGTGTTGTCATAGCCGATGCCGGTCGTGGCCGTTCCGCCAAGATTGATTATTTGGGCAGATACGCTGAGCTGCTCTGCATTGCCGAACACATTGCGATCGGTCCAGGTGACGCCGGCACTGCCACCAAGGTCACTCGAGTAGCCGGCGTTGAGGCTGACTGCATGGCGCAGCCGCTCGTGCAGCTGAAAGATGACGGGCACGCGGCCCTGCTCGTCCGGCGCCTCGCCGATGTGCACGTTCACCGTGTCGAACACGCCGAGCACGAGCAGATCCTTACGGGCCTGCTCAACCGCGATGGCGGAGTACGGTTGTCCGGGATGCAGCAGCAGACGTCGGCGCAGGATGGGTTCGCGCATCCGTTTCAATCCCTGAAAATGGATGTCGCCAATCAAGGCCTGCGCGCCGGGGAAGACGTGAAAGGTCAGATTGAGAACGTGATTTTCCGGATCCTCGTAGGCGATGGGCCCATCGACCTTGGCGAAGGCATAGGCATGGTTCTCGAGTGCCGTAAGCAGTCGCGCGCCTCCGGCAAGAATCTCGGAAGCGAGCGCCGGGTCACCGGTGGCAAACCCCAAAGTGTTGTGCGCGACATCGGGCAGATCCCCATCGATCGTGATTTTGCCGATGTGGTAGAGGGGACCGAGATCAAAAGCCACCTTGCAATGCGCGTCTGTCTTCTTTGGCAGTGCGCTCAGTGCATCGGCGAGGCCCGGGTCATCGAGCGCGTGGCCGTCGATCGTGATCGAAACTGAGCCTTGGTAGTAGCCGAAACTATCAAGAACCGTCTTCAGCCGTTCAATATCCCCCCGGGCGCGCGCAACTAAAGCAAATGGGCTAACGGGAGTGGAGCGCAAAGCAACAAGCTGCGACGTGGCCTTGAGGGTCGAATCGAACTTGTGATTGCCGACGGAGCCAATGTCCACCTTGTACGGTTGCGGATCGGCAGCCCGTGCAACGGACTCGCCGAGAAAGCAGATTGTGAGCAGCACAATGATCGAGCGCAGGGTCGCTCGCCACTGCGCATGGCTGATGAGGGGATGGGCGTTGCCGCTTTCTGAGCTCATGAGCAGAACAAGTTTGCCGTATGCGAGTTCAATTTGCGCGGTGGGCATGCCGCTACGGGTGGCCGACGTCGCGCAAAACGCGCGCACGGAGGCGGGGCGTGGCGAAGCACAGCAAACCCAAGGCGCGCAAGCCTGGCGTTGCATCGACGGCAGCGCTGAAACGCAGCACTTCTCCGATGGAGGCGCGCTCGGCCGCAGATCTTCCGACGCAAGGCGAGCGCTCCGCCGCCTGGGGGCTGCTGCGATGATCTTGTGGTTGAAGTGTGTTTCGACCGCGTTACGAGCGAGCGGTTCCGGCACGGGACGGGATTTCTGCAAGATTAGCGGAACTATTGTTCGGAAATTCCATCAGGCACGCGCGGCTTCTGCCTGACTCCGACAGGGCGGCTAGCGCTCATCGTGTGCGCCTAAATCGCGGAAAAACCTGCGCTTCAATCCAGTTACGTAGCTCGGCTAGTTTAAGGCGCTCACTCTGCATCGCCGCGCCGAGGCCATGTTTCCAGAGTAGCGCGCGATCCTGCGGGTCCGTATTGAGAGATTTGAGCTCTGCGATGAACTCTTCCAGAGCATTCTTGTTCCTGAAGAGTCCCTCGTCGACGAGCGTCGCTCCGTACCGGTCTGCTGCGGCGGCAAGGTCCAGATAGTCGTATTCCGGATGGTACTGCAGGCCCCAAAAAGTCCCGCGGGCCGAAATGAATGCCGCGGCCTGTAACCCCATGTCATTTTCGGCCAGAGGCTCGGCACCTGGCGGAAGCTCTTCGATGCTGTCGCGGTGTACGGTCAGAGCTTCAAATACGGCGGGCTTGCCGGCAAAGAGCGCATGCTCAGCGCCGGCCCGCGTCAGGCAGATGCGCCGGGCGAAGCCAAATTCACGCCCCAACGGATTCGGGCATACCTTGCCTCCGGCCGCGGTGACTGCAATCTGCATCCCCCAGCAGCTGCCAAAAAACGGCACACCGGCTGCAAACACGGCCTTGGCCAGATCGACTTGCCGCGTGACTTCGGGAGTTCCTTGGTACACATTCAAAGCCGAACCCGTCATGGCGACGCCGTCGTAATCCTCTAGGGAGGTGCCCGGGAGCACGACCCTGTCGCTATCGGCCGGATAGACAACATCGCAGGCGAGATCCGGGAGAATTCGGCGCAGCACCCGAGCGTAGCCACTGCCCGAGTCGTAGCCGACGGCAGCCTTTTGCCGGGCGCGCATCTGCGCGACATTGCCGTCGGCAATGAGGATCCGGGGTCCGCTCATGTGCTCACGCCACGGCCTTCAGATCCCCGGTTACGGCGGCGCGAAATATTCCCTCCAGCTTTGCAGCATTGACGGGCATCGGATTGCCGGCGGCGGAAGGGTCGCGCTCTGCCTCGCGGCCGATTACGGAGGAGTTGCTGATATTGACGCCGATCGCAGCCAGGGCGTGCGGGATGCCGAGTTTTTCCCGAAACGCCAAAGTCCACTGTAGAAGCCCGTCGAAGTTGGGTGTCTGCAGATTGAGCACGCGGGCAATTACCTCACTCTTCTCGATGATGGCGTCGCGATTCGCCATCATGACGTAGGGCAGAATCACCGCGTTGGTCAGGCCATGATGCGTGTCGAACCACGAACCGACGGGATGAGCGATGGCGTGCACTGCACCGAGGCCTTTCTGAAAAGCAGTGGCGCCCATTGAGGCTGCGGCGAGCATTTTCGCGCGCGCTTCGATGTCATGGCCGTTGGCACAGGCGCGCGGCAGATACTCCTGAATCAGCCGTAATCCCTCCAGCGCAATGCCATCCGCGAGCGGGTGGAAGCCAGGGGAGCAGTAGGCTTCAAAACAGTGCACGAATGCGTCCATTCCGGTCGCCGCGGTCACGTTGGGTGGTAGCCCCACGGTCAGTTCGGGATCGGAAATGACGATCGCCGGCATCATGCGCGGGTGGAAGATGATCTTCTTCTGGTGTGTCGCTTCATTCAGGATGACGCCGGCGCGGCCCACTTCCGATCCCGTGCCCGCTGTCGTCGGTACCGCGACGACGGGTGCAATTCCTGAAGCATCAGCCCGCGTCCACCAATCCCCAATGTCTTCGAAATCCCACAGCGGCCGCGTCTGCCCCGACATGAAGGCAATCACCTTGCCGCAATCGATGGCTGAGCCGCCGCCGAACGCAACGACGCCATCGTGCTTTCCCGCGCGATATGCACTGAGACCGGCTTCAACATGCGAAGCGGTCGGATTGCCGCGCACGTCACCGAACAGCGCTGCATGGGTCAAACTCGCCAGCGCGCTCTTGATCATGGCGCTCGTCTTGAGTCCCTGATCCGTCACGATGAGCGCTCGGCGAATACCGGCTTCGGCACACGCACTCGCTAGCTCGCCGATTCGCCCGGGTCCAGCCCAGATTCGCGTCGGATAGTTCCAGTTTGCACGCAACGCCGGCGTCATGGAGTGACCCTAAAGTGATAGGACTTGGGTCGGGTAAGCTGCTCGAAGCCGATCTTTGAGAGCGTGCAGCCACGGCCGGAATTTTTCACCCCCGTCCAGGCAAGCGCAGGGTCCAGGTAATCACAGCGATTGAGAAAGACGGTGCCTGTTTCCAGCTGGTCCCCGAGCTTTTCCGCCTGCTCGGAATCGGCGGAGAAAATCGCAGCGGTGAGGCCATACGCGCTGTCATTCATCAGGCGGATGGCTTCCTCGTCCGATCGTACCTTCATAATTCCGACGGCCGGCCCAAACGTCTCATCGCGCATGATGGACATCGAATGATCGACGTCGGCCAGAATCTGGGGAGCAAGGTATGGTGTGCCAGGCCGATCCGCCGCAAATCGCCTGGGGTCGATGAGGTTGCGCGCGCCACGCGCCTCTGCATCCGCAACCTGAGCGCGAATCGACGCGGCCGCCTGCGCGCGCACCACCGGGCCGAGCGTCGTCTCGGGGTCCGTTGGGTCACCCAGGCGATATTGGTACGTCAGATCCACCATTCCCGCAATCACGCGATCGAAGAGCCGCTCATGCACATAAATGCGCTTGATGCCGCAACAGGATTGCCCCGCATTGTAGAAGGCTCCGTCCGTCAGAGTCTCGATCGCATGAGTAATATTCGCGTCGGCGCGCACGTAGGCGGGGTCCTTGCCACCGAGCTCGAGACCCGCGGCAGCAAAGCCGGTGGCCAACGCTTGCACTACCGCATGCCCGCCGGCCACGGAGCCCGTGAAGCATACGGCATTGACTCGCTCGTCAGCGAGCAGCAGCTCCGTCTTCTCGTGAGACAGGTGCAGATACTGGAATATGTGCTGCGGCAGGCCGGCTCCAGCAATGGCCTCGGCGAGACGCTCCGCGCAGAGCGGAGTCTGATGGGAGTGCTTGAGCACGATGGCGTTGCCCGCAATGAGCGCGGGCCAGATGGCATTCACGGCGGTCAAATAGGGATAGTTCCACGGCGCAACGACAACAACGACCCCCACCGGGTCGCGCTTGATTTGACGTGCAAAGCCGGGCTTCGCTTCCGGGACGATCGGCGCGAGTGCCTCCGGAGCGATGGCGAGCATATGAGTCGTGCGCTCCTCAAAGCCGCGTACTTCCTGCGGTGCATGCCGGATCGGCCGTCCCATCTGCCAGGTGAGCTCCTGCGCGATCGCGTCGCGACGGGACACGAAGTCGCGCACCGCATCCGCGAGCAATGCGCAACGTGTCGGTAGCGGCAGCGAACGCCACTCAATTTGGGCACGGCGCGCCCGCTCTAGTGCTCGATTGATCGCGGCGTCGTCGGCAAGCTCGCGCTCGACGTAGACCCGCCCGTCGACCGGACTGATGGTTCTCAGCGAAGTAGTCACCGCGGTTTCTTCAGATGATCTCGAAGTACCGGGCGAGCTCCCAGTCGGTGATCGCCTTGCGATACTCGCGCTCCTCCCATTCGCGCGTGGCGGCGAAATGTTCCACAAAGGCGTCACCAAAGAGGGAGCGCGCGGCCTTGGACTTCAGGAGGCGCGCCGCAGCGTCCTGCAGCGAGCCGGGCAACTGACGCACCGCCGCGTGATCGCGGTCATAGGCGTTGCCCTCAATGGGAGAATCGGGCTCGATTCTGTTCTCGATGCCCCACAGGCCCGAACCGATTGCAGCAGCAAGCGCAATGTAAGGATTGATGTCGGCGGCGGCGATGCGGTACTCCACGCGCTGGCTCGAAGCGCCGCCACGAATGACGCGCAGCGCCGTAGTCCTGTTTTCCACTCCCCAGGTCGCGGACGTCGGTGCCCAGAAACCCGGCACGAGGCGCGAATAGCTGTTGACGGTGCATGCGACCATGCACAGCAGCTCCGGCATCAGCGCCTGCTGACCGCCTACGAACCAACGCATCTCATCGGACATATTGAACGACTTGTTGGGATCGTGAAATACCGTACCGCCGCTCACGCGCTGCAGCGAGATATGCAGATGCCCGCTCTGGCCAGGATAGCTGTTCGACCATTTCGCCATGAAAGTCGCCATCAGCCCCTGGCGCTGCGCGAGCACCTTGGCAAAAGTCTTGAAGAGCGCGGCGCGGTCTGCGGCCTCAAGCGCCTCGCAGTGCGCGAGCGCAGCCTCGATGACGCCCGGTCCGGTCTCGGTGTGCAGTCCCTCAATTGGAAAGCGCATCGCGACGCACAGCGACAGCAGCGCATGGTAGAAGTCCGCGTGCACGGAATTACGTAACACCGAGTAGCCGAAAAAGCCCGGGGTCAGGGTCTTAAGCCCGCGGTAGCCCTTCTCGCGCACCGACTGCGGGGTCTCCGAGAACACGAAGAATTCGTATTCGGCCGCCGCGCTCACCCCGTAGCCCATGTCGGCGGCGCGCTTCAGCACCCGGCGCAGCGTCCCTCGCGGGCAAACCGTCTCGGCGTTGGCGGAGAATTCACCAAGGACAAAAACGGTGTTCGGCTCAAAGGGAATGTCCCGGCATGTCTCCGGCAGCAGACGAACCATGGCGTCCGGATACGCCGTATGCCAGCCGGTGAAGCGGACATTGTCATAGAGCTGGTCGTTTGAGTCCCATCCCAGAACGACGTCGCAAAAGGCGAGGCCCTTGTCGAGCACCGAAAAGAACTTGTCGCGGCTGACGTACTTGCCGCGAAGTATTCCGTCGACATCAAACACACCGACTTTGATGTACTCGATCTTGCGCTCTTCGATCAGCGCTCTTAAGGTTTGTATGCTGCTTGGCTCGGCCACCGTCTGTGATTCCTGTCCGGATGAGGATCTGCGGAGGACATTCTAGGCTTCGATGTGGGCCGCAGGCTAACGCAACTGGTGCTCGACAATCCAAGGGCCTCGCGAGCGCCGGGAGGAAGTGCTTGCGGCTGCACGCTATGCGGCAGGCTAGGGAAGGGGCTGCGCCGCGAGCGCGCCGGACGGCGCGACGTAAACCTCACGGCCGTCGAGATAGGTCGCAAGCACTTGCGTGTGCTGCAGCTCGAATGGCTCGATTGCAAAGATGTCGCGGTCAAGAACGATGAAGTCCGCCCGCTTCCCGGGCTCGAGGGAGCCGGTTGTCAGCTCCTGCCTGAGCGCGTAGGCCGCATGGATCGTGTAGGCGTCAACGGCCTCCTGCAGGGGAATGCTCTGTTCAGGCAGCAGGGGCTCCTCGCCGCGGCCTGCCGCACGCGTCACGGCATGACCCATGGCATCGAACGCATTGAAACTGCTCACGCTCCAGTCGCTGCCACCCGCAATGAGCGCGCCTGCATCGCGCAGCGATCGCGCCGCATAGAGATACCGTGAACGCTGGGGGCCGATATAAGGCAGAGTGCCCTTGACGATGTAGTCATCGCGCTGCGCCCACAGGAGCTGAAGGTTTGCGATGACGCCGAGCGGCTTGAAGCGCGCAAAGTCCGCGCGGTCGACGAGCTCGAGATGTGCGATCTGGTCGCGGTTGTCTGCGGAGTCCGTGCGTTCGCGAGAGTAGGCAAAGGCATCGAGCGCCGCGCGGACGGCGCGATCGCCAATCGCATGGACATGAACGGTGAGGCCCGCGGCATCGGCCGCCGCGACGATCTGATTGAGATTATCCTGGGCGAAGTAGGAAGGACCACGGTTGCCGGTTGGGTGGCCGCTGGCATCGAGGTAGGGCTCAAGGAGTGCTGCCGTCTGCGATGGGTACTCGATCACCCCGTCAGCAAAGATCTTGACCGCATCGGCACGTAGGAATTGCGGGTCGATCGCCCATTTGGCGCGGAATTTGACCGCGCGGTCGATCAACGTTTGTGCTGGCTCGTGCAGATCCGTCAGTGTGAATGAACCGCGCACCCGCATGTCAAGCCGGTGCGCATCGTAGAGACGCTTGTAAAGCTGCATGTCGTGATCATCGACTGCGGCATCCTGCACAGAGGTAATGCCGGTCGCCCGCATCGCGTCAAAGGCCTTCTTCAGTTGCGATGCCTGAAAATCAATGCTTGGAGTCGGCTTGGCGCGCAGGATGAGATCTGCCGCCGTATCGCGCAGCGTGCCCGTCGGCTTGCCGTCGGCGTCGCGCTCAATGCGCCCGCCGTGCGGATCCGGCGTGCGGGCACTGACGCGCGCCGCACGCAACGCAGCGGAATTGGCCCATAGCGTATGTCCATCTGATCCGCTCAACACCATGGGCCGGCTTGCGATGATCGAGTCAAGATCCTTGCGCGTGAGAGTGAGTCCCGAAGGATCGACCTGTACCACCTCGAACCACAGGTGTTCGTCACCGGGATTGCTTTTCAGGCACACTGCCACCTGGACGCGCAGTGCCTGCGCGGTGATGAACTGGTCCCCGAGGCTGCACTTGCCCGAATCCTGCGCGCTCTCGGCCGGGTGCGTGTGGGCATCGATGATACCGGGCAGTACGACGCGGCCCGCTAAGTCAAGCACGCGTGTGCCAGGTCCGGCCCACCTCGAGATTTCCTCATCGGTGCCAACGGCGGCAATCGAATTACCACGCACCGCAAGAGCCTGTGCAATGCTGCGACGTGTATCCTCGGTGTGAATTCTGCCGTGCAGCAGTACGAGGTCTGCCGCAGAGCCCGGCACAGCGGCGTTGGCTGCGCCGGCAAGCCCAGCGATGAATCCAATCAAGGCGAGCATCAAGGGCCATCCGCAGCGCAGGGCCATTGGTATCAGCTGATCGACAACGCTATTAATATGATGCGCTCCATACGCCCTAGAGGTCGCCACGATGAATAGAGTAGCTGCATTTGCCGTGACATTCGCCTTGCTCTGTAGTCCGGCGGTGTTCGCGCAGGACGCAATGAAGTACGGCCTCAAGCACCTGAGCGTGCTTGCCGAGGACGACCGAGTGCGTGTCGTGCGTTTTGCCCCACACAAGGGCGATAAGACCCCGATGCATTCCCACCCACAGATGGTTGTCTATATCGTCAAGGGCGGGAAGGTCAAATTCACGCTGCCCGACGGTAGCACCAACGTGACGGACTTCAAAACCGGGCAAGTGATCTTACGGCCGCCGGTCACGCACGCGGATGAAGCGCTCGCTGACGTGGAAGCGATATTGATCGAATTGAAGCAGTAGCCCTGCTCGTCGAACTGACGCCAGATGCACGCGAATAATTTCACGCGACGGCGGTTCTTGCTCGCGATATTTGTCGTCTCCGGGTTCACCGGGCTGATCTACGAGTCGATTTGGTCGCATTACCTCAAACTTTTCCTCGGTCACGCCGCCTATGCGCAGACACTGGTGCTCGCGATCTTCATGGGAGGGATGGCGCTAGGTTCGTGGGTCGTGGCGCACTATTCGCTGCGCGTGCGGCGGCTCCTTTGGTCTTACGTGCTGGTCGAGGGCTTGATCGGGATATTGGGGCTTCTGTTTCACCCAACATTCGTTGCCGCTGCCAATGTCTCCTTTGCGGCCGTTATTCCCGCGCTGCCCTCAGCTGAGCTCATACAAGCCTATAAATGGTCGCTCGCCGCGCTTCTCATCCTTCCACAATCGATCCTCTTGGGGATGACCTTTCCGCTCATCAGCGGTGGGCTGATCCGGCGCTGGCCGGATCAGCCCGGTGAGACTCTGGCGACTCTGTATTTCACCAACAGCCTCGGTGCCGCGATCGGAGTCCTGGTGAGCGGCTTTGTGTTGATCGGCGCCGTAGGTTTACCGGGGACCATCCTGTGCGCCGGCGTCCTGAATCTGGCATTGGCCGCCGCTGTCTGGGTGGCCGTCCGCGATCAGACGGAGCCCGCAGGCGCGCCTCGCGCCGCAGCGGAATCGGGGGCGAATGGCACTGAGCTTGCCCGATGGCTCACGGCTGCGGCGTTCTTGAGCGGTACCGCCTCATTCATGTACGAGCTTGGCTGGATTCGCATGTTGAGCTTGGTACTCGGAAGCTCAACGCACTCCTTCGAGCTCATGCTGAGTGCGTTCATCCTGGGTCTCGCCTTCGGCGGACTCTATGTGCGACGTCGCATCGGCAAGCTCGCGGATCCGCTCTTGTATGTCGCGTACGTCTTCGTTGTCATGGGAGCTCTCGCGGCGCTGACGCTGCCGGCATACAACCTGACCTTCGATGCCATGGCGTGGTTTCTGCAAACCTTCAAGCACACTACACGCGGCTATGCCGCGTTCAACCTGACGAGCCAGCTCATCGCTGCGCTCATCATGATCCCGGCAACTTTTTGCGCGGGGATGACCTTGCCGCTGCTCACGCACGAGCTCATGCGCCGCGGTGGTGGCGAGCGCGCTATCGGCTGGATCTATTCCGCAAATACGCTGGGTGCGATCGCCGGCGTGTTAGTGACGATTCACGTCCTCATGCCGGAGATCGGAGTCAAGGGCGTCATTCTTGGCGGCGCGGGCATCCACACCATGCTCGGCCTGTCGCGGTTCGTGGCAGCCGGCAGGCGCACGTCGCGAAGCTCGATCATCGCAGCGGTAACGTGCCTCGCGGCATTCGGCTTTGTCGCCTTCGTCATAAGTCTCGATCGTTCGCGCATGGCCTCTGGCGTGTATCGCACGGGTACGGCATCGCTCCCCAAGGGCGCAGCCGTTGCCTATCTGCGCGACGGCAAGACGGCCACGATCAGTCTCATCGAGGGCAACGGCACGGTGACGATTGCGACCAACGGCAAGCCCGACGCGAGTGTGCAGATGGGACCCGGCAGAGCCACGATCGATGAGAGCACTATGGTACTGGCGGCTGCGATCCCGCTCAGCCTGCACCCGCATCCGGCGCGCGTCGCGAACATCGGCTTCGGGTCGGGACTGACCACGCATACCCTGCTCACGAGTACTCGCATCAAGCGCCTCGACTCGATCGAGATCGAACCGCTGATGGTGGAGGCTGCGATCGATGGCTTCGGACCTCGAATTGCCAACGTGTTCGAAGATCCGCGCAGCCACATCGTTTTCGAGGATGCCAAGACGTTCTTTGCAACTGCGCATGAGCCGTACGATCTCATCGTTTCCGAGCCATCCAATCCGTGGGTGAGCGGAGTTGCAACGCTCTTCTCGGACGAATTCTACGCGCGTATCACAGCGCACCTCGCCCCCGACGGGTACTTCGTGCAGTGGGTCCAGGTCTACGAGACGAATATCGAGGTCATGGCGTCCGTCATCAAAGCGCTCGCGCCGCACTTTGGTGCGTACGCGCTCTACAACACCGACGATTTGAATATTCTCATTGTCGCGACGCGCGGCGCCGCGTTGCCCGTGCCGCGGGATGATCTCTTGCAATCACCGCAGCTGCGCACCGAGCTTGAGCGCATCGGCGTGCAATCCGTGGCTGACATTCGCTCACGCATGATTGGCGATAACACAACGCTGGGGCCGCTGCTGCAGAGCATTCCGGTTCCCGCCAATTCCGACTACTATCCCTTCGTGGATCTGAATGCGCCTCGGCTGCGCTACCTCGGCGCGAACGCGCTGGAATTGCCGGCCCTAACGGTTCTGCCACTCCCATTCGCCGAGCTGATTGACGGTGCCGTGCGCCGCGAGCCGACAGCTGAGCCGGCGGCGAACAGCAGTTTGGTGCGGGATCGGTTCGTGCAGCGGGCCGTCGCGATTCGCGACGCCGTAGCGAGCGGCAGCCTCGATGGCTTGGATCCCTTTAGCGCGCGATATCTTTGGCTGATCGACACGCGCGCCGAGCAGTGCGCGCAAAAGCAGACACAGCAGGATTGGGAAGAGGCGGCGCGCAACATCAGCGACTATACGGTGGCGTATCTCAACGCATCTGAACTTCGGGAAATCTGGAAGAAGGTGCTGTCAAGTCCCTGTTACCGCGAAGTGCCAGAGGAGGAGCGGGACTGGGCAGACTTGTACGCCGCGATAGCGCAGCGTGATGCCGCGCAAATCGTCAAGCTCGGCTCCGCCCTCATCGCCAAGCAGCCCACTTCTGAAGACGATCTCAGCTATCTCACAACCGTCACCGCGGCTGCGTACGTGCGATTGGGCGAGGATGACCGGGCGCACAGCCTGCTGCAGGCTCAATGGCCACGGCTCAAACACGCCGGGCAATTCGACCTTGCGTTGCGCGACCTTCTGGCGCTGACGGGCGCGCCATCCTCGCGCACGATCGCGCAGGCAGTCCCGTAAGCAGCGGCAGCGCGCGCTATTTCTCGTCCATTCCGAGATTCTTGATTAGGAATGCGTAGATGTCGGCGCTTTGCTCAATCGCCTGCGTCAGTGTGGGCCCGCCGCCGTGGCCTGAGGAGGATTCGAGGTAGAGCAGCACGGGCGCCGGGCCGGCCTGCGCACGCTGCAATTGCGCCGCGAACTTGAAGGAGTGCATCGGCATGACGCGCGTATCGTGATCGCCGGTGATGATCAAAGTTGCGGGATAGCGCGCGCCAGGGTGCACGTTGTGCACCGGCGAGTACGCATAGAGCGCTTTGAAATCCTCGGCGTTATGCGGCGAGCCGTAGTCACCGACCCAGCCCGCACCCTGCCCGAAGCGATCAAAGCGCAGCATATCCATAACTCCGACCTGGGCGATTACGGCTGCGTATAGATCCGGACGCTGCGTCATACACGCGCCGACCAGGAAGCCGCCGTTCGAGCCACCCTGAATCGCAAGCTTCGCGGTAGAGGTGTAGTGCTGCGCAATCAGCCATTCTGCCGCGCCGATGAAGTCATCGAATACGATCTGCTTGTGCGTCCTTATCGCCTGGCGGTGCCAGGCTTCGCCATATTCTCCGCCGCCACGAATGTTGGCGATCGCATAAATGCCACCCATCTCCAGCCACGCAATCCGCGATGGATTGAAAGCAGGCAGCAGCGAGATGCCATAGCCGCCATAGCCGTACAGGAGGACGGGGTTGCGGCCGTTCAACTTCAGCCCCTTGCGATAGGCAAGCTGCATAGGAATGCGCGTACCGTCTTTGCCGGGGTAAAACACCTGATGTTCCTCAAGCGAGGATGCATCGAACGCCACCTTGGGCGCGCGAAACACGGTGCTGCGGCCGCTTTGCGGCTCATAACGGTATACGGTAAGTGGCGTGATGAGATCGGTGAAACTATAGAAGGTCTCGCGGTCGCTCGAATGCCCGCCAAACCCGCGCGCGGTGCCAGGCCCGGGCAAGACGATCTCCCGCTGTGGTGTTCCATCGAGTCCATAGGTGCGCACCTGCGTATGCGCATCGTGGACCGCTCTTACAATGAGTTCGTGATCGACGAGAGTAACGCTGGGTTCGGTGAGATCAATGGCATCGCGGCCTTCGGCAATCACCGTTTTCCAGCTCTTGCGTTCCGGGTGTTCCGGATTGAACGCAATTACGCTGCCACGCGCGGCGTTGAGCGTCGTCAGAACGAACACATTGCCTGCATCGGCGCCAACGTAGATGTATGCGGCGTCAAACCCGACAGCGACCGGCTTGACGCTTGAGCTCTTGGACGCAAGATCAAGCACGTAGAGATTCTCCACGCCCCGATCTCCAACCTCCCCATCGCCGGCGGCGATTACCAGCCAGTGCCCATCGTCAGAAAGATGAGGCTCGAATTGCCACGTTGGATGACCACGCTCCTCGAATACCTTCCTGTCTGTCGATGTCGGCGAGCCGAGCACGTGGTAATAGAGTGCATTGTTCAAGTCCTGCGTGCTGAGCTCAGCACCTGCCGGCGGAGCCGGAAAGGCGCTGTAGTAGAGGCCCGTGCCGTCGTGAGAAAAAACGGGTTCGTAGTACTTGCTGTAGCGCAGCACGTCGGGAAGATCCTTACCCGTCCTGAGATCGCGGATGCGCCATTCGGTCCAGTCGGAACCCGAGACTGAGACGCCGTACGCCAGCAGGTTGCCGTCGCGGCTCGCGACGTAGCCAACAACCGCGAGGGTTCCGTCAGAGGAGAGTGTGTTGGGGTCGAGAGCGACCTGCGGCGAATCGGCAAGATTCGCGGCTGTGAAGAGCACGCTTTGATTTTGCAGGCCCGTGTTGCGCGTGAAAAAGTAGCGGCCACCCTCATGAAAGGGAATGCCGAACTTCTCGAAATTGTTCAGGATGGCAAGTCGCGCGCGTAGCTCATGATGGGCCGGAATCGAAGCGAGGTATGCGGTCGTGAGCTCGCCCTCCGCCTTCACCCAGCTGCGCGTCGCCGGGGAGTCGAGGTCCTCGAGCCAGCGGTAGGGATCTGCAACCTTGGTACCAAAATACTCATCGACTATCGTACCGCGCGGCGCCGGTGGATAGGCGAGCGTTGGCTCGGCCCCGCTCGAGGGGACGCACACGAGCGTTGCGAGTCCCGCAAACACCGCATGAACCGTGGATCTGAAACGCGACCCCTTGCAGAG
>Ga0209624_10001035_pt1 | contig 23182 bp, 21 predicted proteins | sample JacPinW_OM2H0_O1_FD_188565 | JGI IMG/M metagenome (GOLD analysis project Ga0209624, IMG submission 188565) | Forest soil microbial communities from Algoma, Ontario, Canada - Jack Pine, Ontario site 1_JW_OM2H0_O1 (SPAdes) (version 2) | ecosystem: Environmental > Terrestrial > Soil > Boreal...
AGGTCAAGTTCCTTGCCGATCTCCGCAACTGCGGCGGCCAGGCATCCGTAATCGACGACGCCGCCCCGGCGAGGGTACGTGCCGAGGCCGATATTTTCCGCAACGGAAAGATGGGGCGCGAGACTCAGCTCCTGCTGCACCACGGCGATGCCGAGCTGATGCGCCTCCTGTGGCGTCAGAGAAGCGATCGGACGGCCATCGACCAGGATCTGTCCGCCGTCGGGTCGAAGCGTGCCCGACAGCAGGTTGATCAGCGTGCTCTTGCCCGCTCCATTTTCGCCCAGCAGGGCGTGGATGCGGCCCGCGACGAGCTCGATCGAGACCTCGCGAAGGACAGGATTGCCGAAGAAAGCCTTCGAGACGGTCCGCGCTTCAAGGATCGTCTGGTGCACGCCCATTTCGCCGCGCTGCTGTATGGCGCGAAGCTACTTCTTCAGGCTCTTCGCGATCAGCTCGTCGAACAGCTTCGTATCGTAGGGCGAGTAGATGTAGCCGTCCGCTGCGAAGTCCTTGGCGCGGGCGAGGTAGCTGTCGAGACTAGCCTCGTCGATGATCGGCAGGGGCACGTCGATGTAGGCCGGGATGTCATCGCCCTGCAAACCCTTAACAGCCGCATAGACCGCGAAGGCCGCGAGCCAATTCGGCTGCTGCGTCGCCCAGGCGGTGAGCTTCTTCTGCTTCCACATCTCGAGGAATGGCCGATAGTTCTCGCCCGTGATCGGAACGAGCTTGCGCCCCTGCTTCTCGAACGCGGTCACCGCTCCCGCCGAGAGCGCCCCGCCCTGGCTCCAGACCCCGTCGATCTGGGGATTGCTGAAGAGCAAGTTGGTGACGGCTTCCTGGGCGGGCGCGGCGTTGTAGGGCGTGTTGGTCTCCGCCAGAATCTTGATGTCCGGATTGGCCTTGAACACGGGCTCTGCGCCTTTACGCCGATCGTCGCTGACCGAAACGCCGGCCGGGCCGTTCAAGACGAGAATGTTGCCCTTGCCGTTGAGCTGCTTGACGAGCCATTCGGCGGCAAGCTTGCCCCACTGGCTCTGGTCGGTGTCGATCTTCGTGGTCAGGTCATTGGTGTCGACGAGGCTATCGAAATTGGTGACCGCGATTCCCTTCGAGCAGGCGTCGGCGATGACGCGATCGAGCGCGGTGGCCGATCCGGCGTCGACAATGATCGCATCGAGCTTGGCGTCGATCATCGACTGGATCTGCTGGATCTGCGTGTTGGCGTTACCCTGGGCGTCCGTGATCGTCAGGCTATCGACCAGACCCTGCTTTTTCAGCACGTTCGCCATATCCTCGATCGTGCCGGTCGTCTCCTTCATCCACGTCGGGATCGAATAGATGTTGGCCCAGCCGATCTTAAAGGGCGCCTTGTGCTCACCCTTGATGCAATTGGCCGCTGCAACCGCGGAACCCGCGCTTGCAAGTTGCAAGAGCGCGAGACCGGCTGCGACAAGAGGCACGAGGCTAGGCCGCGCAAAATTCATTTTGTTCATGTCAGCGTTCTCCGTTCGCGAGCGTCACTCGCCTGATCAGCGTCCGCGTCATTCCACCCGTCGATGCTGCGTCGCCCGCCGTCCCCAACCGCCGATGGCGTATCTGCACGTTAGCGATCCGCGTTTCGATAAGTCAACGCGCCCATGCTTGCGCGACGGGATCGGACGATTGTAGGCGGTAAGTCAGACAGGGCGTACGATCGCCGATGCGGCGGTCGCTGAAAATCACACCTGACCAGGGGAGCTTTGAACATGGCCGGAGTGTACAGCGGACCGATCATCGACGCGCACATTCATCTGTGGGATCTGGCCATGGATCGGCATCCATGGCTTTGCCCCACGGGAGGCGCCATCCAAGCGCTCGGCGATCTCGCGCCAATCCGACGAAATTATCTCGTCGATGACTACCGGCGCGACGCGGCGAACCAGAACGTCGCCGCCTCCGTGCACATAGAAGCCGCCTGGGACCGCGCTGACGATCCACTGGCTGAGATTGAGTGGCTGGAGACGCTCGACAAGTCATCAGGCGTCGCTGCTCGTTATATCGGCTTTGCTGACCTCACGGTTCCGGACGCCGCGGCTGCGCTCGACCGCCTCTCAGAGGTCAAGCGTTGCGTCGGCGTCCGGCAGATGTTGAGCTGGCATCCGACCGAGCCGGCTAAATGCTTCGCGCCACGGCCCGGCATCGCTGGTGAGCCAGACTTTCGCCGTGGCGTCGCGCTGCTCGCCCGCCACAACCAACTCCTCGAGTTCATGCTGTATCCCTATCAAGCCGAGGAGGTCGCGCGGCTGGCGCGCGACTTCCCCGATCAGACCTTCATCGTCAACCACTGCGGCAGCCCGATCGATCGCAATCAGGAGGGCATGCTGCGATGGAAAGAAGGCCTGAAGCGGCTCGGATCGGCGCCCAATATCAAGATCAAGATTTCGGCGCTGACCGCTTACGATCCGAGCCCGACGTCTGAAAGCCTGCGCGAGGTCGCGCTTCATTGCATCGAATGCTTCGGCGTCGATCGATCGATGTTCGGCAGCGACTTTCCTGTCGGTCGCTTATGGACGAGCTTCGACGCGATCTTCGATGGCTTCAAGGCCATCGCCCGCGATTTCTCCGAAGCCGAGCAGTCCGCGCTTTTCCATGACAATGCGCGGCGCGTCTATCGAATGGAGGCACTCTGACGCGAGCCCCTTGGGCGAAGCCTTATTTGTCTGTATATTTCCTCGCCCATTCAACGCCGTCCCAAGTGATCATCTTCGTGGGCACGATCTTGATCAGGTAGCGCGGCCGGTCGTAGGTCGGCACCAGATATTCCGGGCCACGCTCGCCGAGGTAGCGCACCGAGGTGCGGTTGGCGACGCCCAGGCACTCTCCCTGCATCGGAGCCGGGCCGGAGACGATCTCTGCCTTCCCCTGCGCGACGATGCGCCTGTAGGTCCCGCTGTCGTGTGCGCACGAAATGCCGACGTTCGGATTCTTCTTGATATGCGCAACCCAGGCCGCCCGCTCCCGCACGACCATCCAGAAGGCCTCGCCGTCCCATTCCTGCCAGACTGGGGTCACGTAAGGCACCCCGTTTTCGTCGATGGTGGCGATCCGCGCGACCACTGGCTCGGCCAGAAAGTCTTTGACCTCCGTCTGTGTGAGCTTGCGGTTCTTTCCCATCCATTCGGGGTGCTGTTTGTCCGTCATTTGGGTTCCCGGCTGGGACTGCAAAGTTTAATGAACGGGGTCCAGCACGACCACCGGTATCTCGCGGTCGGTCTTGAGCGCATAGTCGGCATAAGGCGGCCAGAACTGGAGCGCCTTCGTCCAAAGTCGCGCGCGTTCGTCCCCCGTCGCCGTTCGCGCCCGCGCCTTCAGCTTCTTGGTCGCGACTTGCACGTCGACATCCGGGTTGGCGAGGATATTGCGATACCATCCGGGATGTTCGGGCGCGCCGCCCTTTGACGCGACTATGATGTAGCTGTCGCCCTCCGTCCCATAAAAGAGCGGGAAGATGAACTTGTCGCCCGACTTGCGGCCGGTGGTTGTCAGCAGGAGCGCCGGCGCCGTGATCTCCCCTCGCTCAGGCACGTTGACCTTGTACATGTGCCCCTCCTTCCCGCCGCTGGCGAGATAGAGGTTCGTATGCTTGACCATCCATTCCGGCATGTTCGGAGCGAGCTTTGCTTCAGTCATCGTGGTCTCCTCGGAAGGATGGGAGCATAGCGCCGCGTGTCGGATCGGCCAAGCGGCCGGCGAGAAGCCCAAGCCGCCGTCGTGTTGCAATGTGAGGTCCCGGGACTTACGCTCACGATCACCTGCGAAGGTCCGCATTCGCGGACGTCCCGCAAGAGCGAACGCGACAAGAGGCAGTCATGGTGGAAATTCCCGCGAAATATCTGGATCTGCTGCAAGAGAAAACAACCTTCGCTCACCTGGCGACAATCATGCCGGATGGGACGCCGCAAGTGACCCCGGTATGGTTCGACTACACGAATGGAAAGATCCGGATAAACTCCGCCAAAGGTCGTGTGAAGACACGCAATATGTCGGAAGGCGCTCCGGTGGCGCTGTCGATCCTCGATCCCGACAATGCGTATCGGTACATCCAGATCCGCGGTCGGGTCGGGCATGTGACCGAAGAGGGCGCAGACGCGCATATCGATTCCCTCGCCAAGAAATACCTGGGCAAGGACAAGTATCCCTGGGCTTCACCCGATCAAATCAGGGTCATCTTTGAAATCGAGCCTGGCAAGGTGCAGGCTCAGGGCTGATCGTCGTCCTCTCTTAGAGGGGGCGGCGACCGCGCGGGCGGCATCGCTCGGGATCCGGATGGCTTGTGTGGACCGCGAGGAAGGCCTCGTGATGTGTTGCGACGCCGCGCGGCTCGGCAGGTCAAATTCCTCGCGACTCGCGGCGCGCTTTCAAACAGGCATTCGTCATCGCCGCCCGGGCCTGAGAGACTACGTACTGTCCCACGAAGTCCCCTCACTGCGCTATTGGATCCGTCGCTGGCCATGAGGCCTCATGAGGTCGGAGCGTGATCATGCTCAAGCTAGGATATAAGGCGTCGGCAGAGCAATTCGGGCCGACGGAATTGCTGCAGTTTTCTCGACTCGCGGAGGAGGCGGGTTTCGACTCGGTCTTCATCAGCGATCATTTCCAGCCATGGAAGCATCATGGCGGCCACGCTCCCTTTTCGCTCGCATGGCTTGGCGCGCTCGGGGCAGTGACGTCGCGGATCACCATCGGCACGAGCGTGCTGACGCCTACCTTTCGCTACCAGCCTGCCGTCATCGCGCAAGCCTTCGCCACGCTCGGGGTCATGTTTCCCAATCGGGTCATCCTCGGCGTCGGCACCGGAGAATCGTTGAACGACGTCCCCTCGACCGGCATGGCCTGGCCCGATTTCAAGGAGCGGTTCGCCCGTTTCCGGGAGGCGATCACCCTGATCCGTCAGCTCTGGAGCGAGGAGCGGGTGACGTTCGAAGGCCAGTATTATCGGACAAAGGACGCGACCATCTATGATCGACCTCAGACGCCCGTTCCGATTTATGTCGCGGCTGCGGGCGCGTTGATCGCCAAATATGCTGGGCGAATGGGTGACGGCTTGATCTGCACCAGTGGCAAGGCGCGCGAGCTCTACACCGAAACGATCTTGCCGAAGGTGTCGGAAGGGCGCGCCGAGGCTGGCTCGCGAGCAACAGATTACGCGAGGATGATCGAGGTCAAGGTTTCGTTCGATACGGACATGAAACGGGCGACGGAGGACACCCGCAACTGGGCAGTTCTTGCGCTGACGCCTGAGGAGAAGACCTCCGTCCACAGTCCGGAGGAGATGGAGCGCCTCGCAGACGGGCTCTCGGCCGAGCGCGCCGCGAGCCGCTGGATCGTCTCGACCGATCCGGACGAGCATGTCGAGCGTATCGGCGCCTACACCAACCTCGGCTTCGACCATCTGGTCTTTCACGCGCCGGGCCCCGATCAAGAGCGGTTCATCCGGCTCTATGCGGAGCACGTCCTGCCCCAACTCCGTCGCCGTGTCGGCGCGCCGGTCGAGACGCCCAAGAGCGCATGACCTCTCTCGAGGTCACTGCCTTGAATGGCCTGCCCTTGATCAAGGCTGGCGACGACTTGGTCGAACTGATCGCCTCGAGTGTCAAGCAGAACGGCGTCGAGCCGCGGGCACAAGACGTGCTCGTCGTCGCCCAGAAGATCGTCTCGAAGGCCGAGGGCCGCACGGTCGACCTTGCGACGATCAAGCCCTCGGCGCAGGCGATCGCCCTCGCGGCGGATGTCGACAAGGACGCGCGGCTTGTCGAGGTCATATTGTCGGAGTCTGTTCGCGTCGTGCGGGCGCGCCGCAACGTGCTGATCGTCGAGCACAGGCTTGGGTTCATCATGGCGAATGCTGGCGTGGACCAATCGAATGTGGGACCAGTGGGCGGCGGCCAGCGCGTGCTTCTGTTGCCGGAGCATCCGGACCGCAGCGCGGTGGCGCTACGAAACGGTCTGACGGAGAAGACCGGAATTGATCTCGCTGTGGTGATCAACGACAGCTTCGGACGTGCGTGGCGTCAGGGAACAGCGGGCGTTGCGATTGGCGTCGCCGGCCTGCCTGCGTTGATCGATCTGCGGGGACGGCCCGACTTATTCGGCCGAAAGCTCGAGGTCAGCGTCATTGGTTTCGCGGATGAGATCGCCGCCGCCGCTTCTCTCGTGATGGGCCAGGCGAACGAGGCCTCGCCAGTTGTCCTCGTCCGGGGCTTGCGCTGGTCCGCGCCTGAATCGACAGCGGCCAGCCTCATTCGTCCCTCAAATGAGGATCTGTTTCGATGAGTCGGGATCTTGTCGTCGCCTTATCGGGCGGCATCGGGGGGGCGAAGCTCGCGCTCGGCCTCAGCCGGATCTTGAAGCCGGACAGTCTGCTCGTCGTCGCCAATGTCGGGGATGATTTCGAGCATCTCGGCCTGCATATCTCACCGGACGCCGACACGCTCATGTACACGCTGGCCGGCCTCGACAATACGAAGCTCGGCTGGGGCCGGCAGGACGAAACGTGGGCGTTCATGGAAACGCTCTCGTCGCTAGGTGGCGACGACTGGTTTCGTCTTGGCGATCGCGACCTTGCTGTCCATGTCGAGCGCACGCGTCGGCTGGGGCAGGGCGAGAGCCTCTCCGCCATCACGGCCGACTTTTGCCGCCGCCTCGGCGTCGGTCCCCGTGTGCTGCCGGCGACGGACGACCGATTGCGCACCCGATTGCGAACGGATGAGGGATGGCTCGATTTCCAGGACTATTTCGTGCGCCTTCAGTGCCGCCCGGTCGTGCGCGAGCTTGCCTTCGAGGGCGCCGCGGATGCGCGCCCTCATCCTGACCTTTTGGCAGCGTTAGGCGACGAACGGCTGCGCGCGGTGGTCATCTGCCCGTCCAATCCTTTCATCAGCGTCGAGCCGATCCTTTCCGTGCAGGGCATGCGTCAGGCTCTCTTGGCCTGCGCGGCGCCTGTCATCGCAGTTTCCCCCATTATCAGCGGGCGCGCAGTCAAGGGGCCGACAGCGAAAATGATGGCGGAACTCGGAATGACGCCAAGCGCCAGTGCAGTGGCTGAGCGCTACGGTGATCTGCTCGACGGTTATGTGATGGATAGTGGTGACGCGGAGGAGGCGGCTCACGTAGCGCCGAGGGTGACGCTTGCCCCCACGCTCATGACGACTCTCGCGGAGCGCGAGCAACTGGCTCGTGTCGTCCTTGAGGCGGCGGACGCGCTCGGCTCTTCGAAATGCAGGGCGGGCCTCGTCGCGTGAGTGGCGTCTGGGCCGTTGTGCCTGTCAAGGAATTCGAGGGCGCTAAGCAACGGCTTTCGCCATGCCTGAGTCCCGACGAACGTCGCCTACTAGCAACGACGATGCTTGAGGACGTGCTCGAAGCCGTGAGCGCGGTCGAGGCGCTCGCCGGCGTGCTCGTGGTCACGATCGATCCGATCGCAACATCGCTTGCCAGTCGCCACGGCGCACGCGTTGTCTGGGAAGGCGCGCGGGATGGCCACACTGGCGCCGTCACGGCCGCCGCGCGCCTGCTCGTGCGCGAGGGTAGGGCAGGGATGATGACCATGCCGGGCGACATTCCGCGACTGTCGTCAGAGGAGATCGCCGCAACCCTCGCAGCGCACCGCCCCGCGCCTTCTTTCACGATCGTACCCGCGCATGACGATCTCGGGTCTAACACCATTATTTGCTCGCCGCCCGACGCTGTTCCGCTGCGCTTCGGCGAAGACAGTTTTTATCCGCATCTCGATGCCGCGCGAGCCCGTGGGATCGACCCGCTCATCGTCCGCCATCCTGGAATCGGGATGGACATCGACAATCCCGTCGATCTCGTCACGTTCCTCAAAATGTCCCCGCCCGTCCGCACGCGGACGCTTGCTTTCCTCGAACAATCGGGCGTCGCTGAGCGCCTCCTGGCGACGAGTTGAAGTGCGCTGCGAGGCGCCCTTGCCAGGAGTAAGTATCCACATGCAATATCAGTATAAAATGTGATATGGGACGACCGGCGGACGACTCGGAAATGGCGCCGCAACCCACTGACATCGCTCGAAATGGACTCGGAAACGGCCTATTCCGCGGCGACGAGCTTCCGCGGCGGCGTCAGAACGACGGGAGCCAAAACAGCGGCGTTCAACGACGCAGCGCGCCTCTCGTCCGGAACCGGAGCGTAGAGCGTGGTCCGCTGCTCGGGCGTCCGCCCAAGCGACCTGATGAGGTCTTCCATCGCCTCGGGCGGAAACTCCTGCCCGTGCTCCGTGCCCGCGGCGCGGGAGATGCTCTCGTTCATCAAAGTGCCGCCGAGATCATTGGCGCCAGCGTCGAGGCAGGCGGCGGCGCCCTGGGGCCCCATCTTGACCCAGGAGGTCTGGATGTTGGTGATGTGGGGGTGCAGCGCGAGCCGCGCCACCGCGTGCATCAGGACCGCTTCCCGGAAGGTCGGCCCGCGGCGAGCCGCTCCCTTGAGATACATTGGCGCTTCCATGTGCACGAAGGGCAACGGCACGAATTCAGTGAAGCCGCCGGTTTCCGTCTGCAAATCCCGCAGGGCCATCAGATGCCGCGCCCAGGACACGGGATGCTCGATATGCCCGTACATGATCGTCGATGTCGTGCGCAGGCCAAGGCTATGCGCGGTCCTCGCGACATCGAGCCATTGTGCCGTGTTCACCTTGTCCGCGCAGATGATTGCGCGCACCTCGTCGTCCAGGATCTCGGCGGCGGTGCCTGGCAAGGTGCCGAGGCCCACGGCTTTGAGCTCGGCCAGAAACGACCGGATCGGCAGCCCAAGCGTCGCTGCGCCTTGGGTGACCTCCAGTGGCGAGAAGGCGTGAATGTGCATACCCGGAACCGCCGCCTTGATGGCGCGGCAAACGCCGAGATAGGTCGCGCCGGTATAGTCCGGATGGATGCCACCCTGAAGGCACACTTCGGTCGCGCCGCGCTCCCACGCTTCTGAGGCGCGGCGGACAATCTCTTCGAGCGCGAGGTCATAAGGCGCGCCGCGCAGCGCCTCATGCTTTTTGCCCTTGGAAAAGGCGCAGAACGTGCATCGGTACGAGCACATGTTTGTGTAGTTGATGTTGCGATTGACGACGTAGCGGATGACGTCGCCGCTGACCGCCTGACGAAGCTCATCGGCGGCGGCTACAACGCGGCGATAATCGGCGTCGCGCGCCGCGAATAGCCGCACGATTTCCGGCGCGTCCAGACGGGCGCCCGCCTGAGCGCGCTCGATGATCCGCTCGAGCGCTGGGTCGATGGAGCGCGCATGGATAGCGGGCATGCGCGGAGCGACTTTCGTTCCGGGCGCCCAATTGTCGTCACGCGCGAAGCCCTCGGCGTCACTGAGACGCCGCGCCTGCGTGGCGATCTCCGGCGCGGTCCAGGTCGCAAGATCGCGCAAGTAGGAGGGATAGATCGGCAGGCGGTGCACCAGCAGCTTGCCGGCGGCGGCCGTACGCTCGGAAAGCTCGGTGGTCGCCGGCCATGGCGCCTCGGGATTCACGTGATCCGGGGTGACGGGGGAAACCCCGCCCCAATCATTGATCCCCGCCGCAATCAGTCGCGGATAGACGCCCGGCGACAAGTTGGGAGGCGCCTGGATGTTCATCTCAGCACCCAGGATAAGCCGCGCGGCGGCGAGGCTCCAAAGCAGGTCGTCAAGATCGGGTTCCACGGCTCCGGCGAGCTTCGTGCCGTTCTTGGCGCGGAAGTTCTGGACGATGACTTCCTGAATGTGCCCGAACTGCCGATGCAGATCGCGGATGGCGAAGAGCGCCTCGAGGCGCTCGGCGCGCGTCTCGCCGATGCCGATGAGAATGCCGGTCGTGAACGGCACGCGCAGCTCGCCCGCCAGTCGCAGCGTTTCAAGACGAGCCTCGGGCTGCTTGTCAGGCGAGCCATAATGCACGCCGCCTGGTTCGCCGAGCCGCGCGCTGAGCGATTCCAGCATGATTCCTTGGCTGGCGGTGACCGCACGCAAGCCGGCGAGCTCAGAGCGGTTCATCACGCCGGGATTTGCGTGCGGCAGCAGTCCGGTCTCGCGCAACACGAGCGCGCACATCGCTTGGAGATAGTCGATTGTGGTTCCGTGCCCGAGCGCGTCGAGGGCCTCCCGGGCGGCGCGGTAGCGCATCTCCGGCTTATCGCCGAGCGTGAAGAGCGCCTCCGTGCAGCCGGCGGCCGCCCCGGCGCGCGCTATCGAGACCACCTCCTCTGCAGAAAGATAGGCGCGCCGTCCTGCGCGTGGCCGCTCGGCGAAAGTGCAGTAATGACAGACGTCCCGGCAGAGATGGGTGAGCGGAATGAACACCTTGCGCGAGTACGAAAGATGGCGGCCATGTCCCTCATCGCGCAGACGGCCCGCGGCGTCGATCAACTCCGCGAGCGGCGCTTGTTCCAGCCGGATAGAAAGCGCCTCGTCGCTCGAATCGCTCATTCAACTACCTTTGAAGCTGGTTGGCGTGCGTCCGCCCTATATTTGGAGGCGGACGACGAATGATGTGGTATCTCTACCGCAGAAGCAATCGAGCGGCGAGCGGACGATAACGCGCCGATGAAAATGGCGCAGTCCTGCGACGAGGTTTTCACGCTCATTTGATGGTCGCGACGTCGCCGTCGCTATCGACGCGGTACATGCGACGCGGCGGATTCGGGAGTTCGAGTTATGAGGCAATTGGGAAGGCTGGGCGTCTGGTATCCGATCGACCGCTTGGACGGGGTGGGAATTAGGCGCCTGCTGCGGACGGTTGAAGACCTCGGCTATTCGACGTTCTGGTACCCGGAGGCCCTCGGATATGAATCCTTCTCCATCGCGAGCTTCATGCTGGCGAACACCGAGCGGCTCGTTATCGGCAGCTCCATCGCGAATATCTATGCACGCGACCCGTTCACCGCGAGGCGCGGCCTCCGCACGTTGTCCAGCCTCTACGACGCTCGCTTCATCCTCGGCCTCGGCGTCAGTCACGCGCCCATGGTCGAGCGGCGTGGTCACGTCTATGACAAGCCCGTGCCGACGATGCGGCGCTATCTCGACGGCGTCTATGAGGATCCGTCAAACGCGACGGAGTGGCCTGTCGTGATCGCGGCGCTCGGGCCCTTGATGCTGAAACTCGCCGCAGAGCGCGCGGCGGGCGCTGTCCCCTATAACGTGACCCCCGAACATACACGCGAAGCGAGAGCCGCCCTGGGGCCGCACAAGCTGCTCGTGGTCGAACAGAAGGTTTGCCTTCAGACGGACGCCCCCGCTGCGCGCAGCCTCGCCCGGCGGGAGCTGCATCGCTATATGACCATGACCAACTACCGCAACAACTGGCTGCGTATCGGCTTCACCGAAGCCGATCTCGCCGACGGCGGTTCCGATAAATTCATCGATGCGATGGTGCTCTGGGGCGATGCGGCGACGATCACCCGCGGTCTCACGGCGCATTTGCAAGCGGGCGCCGATCAGGTCTGTATCCAGCCGGTCCACGCCGAGGGAGACAGCGAAGCGCGCGATCGAACTCTGGCGGCGCTCGCAGGTGTTGGAGCACTCGGCACGAGCGTTCTCAGTCGGTGATGCGGGTGCTCCGTCGGGCCCGTCGCCTCGACCATGATTCCGCGGAATGCAGTCGGTCCGTGGCCGGCGCGCGCGAGGCGTGTATCGGACCGCTGTGAAACGCCTGGCTCTTGCTCAAAAGAGGATTATTCCAGGGACCGGCCAGCGGATCGCCGCTACGGATCCACTCGCACCCTGCGTTACGAAAAGGGTTTTGAAATCCTCCCCGCCGAGGCAGAGATTGGTGAGGGCGGGATCCGCGCAGACAAGGGTATGCTGGATGCCGGTGAGATCCGGCGGGAGAACATAGATCGCGCCTGATCCCACCCGGCAATAAGCAAGCGGCCGTCGGCGTCGAAGGGCATTCCGTCAAGTCCGCTTTCGAACCCCGAGCTCAATTAGGGTGATCGGACTGTCCAATGCGCCGTTTCTCCCAATGGCATAGCCGAGGACGCAGCCTGTTCCGGTCTCCGCCACGATCAGGGATCGTCCGTCCGGCGAGACACACAAGCCATTGGGGAACAACTTGCAATGACTAAGGCCAAAGCGAGCCTGCAGCGCCATAACCGGCTTTTTCTATTGGTTGCGGTCCTCGTCATCGCCACAGTCATCTCACGCGGTGTGTTCATAAGACCCACGAATCTGATCCTGGTCATGGCCAGCGCCGCCGCCTTTGGATTGGTGTCTTTCGGCCAGGCTTTGGTCGTCATAGGCGGGGGATTCGATCTGGCGGTCGGCTCCCTCGTCGCCATGTCCATCTCCGGGATCGTTTTTTTCGCTCTGACTTTGGCATTCTCGGCGGCACGATTGGAGCTCTCGCCGCTGCGCTGGTCGCTGGGCTCATCAGCGGCCTCGCGGTGTCGCGAACAAAGATTCCTCCGTTCATCGTCACGCTCGGCATGCTGTTAGTCGCGGACTCGATGGCCTGGATCGTTGCTGCGGGTCAGCCGATCACGGTCCCGAGTACAATGACGCCATCTCGCCGCTGTTCGAAAGCTTTCTTCTCGGCGAAGACGTATTTCCGATCATCGTCCTCGTTCTCGGATTTGTCGCCACAAGCCTGCTCCTCCATCGGAACAAATGGGGACGTTACATCTACGCTATCGGCGACAACGAACCGACCGCGCGAATCGCCGGCGTGCCGGTGATCAGGACGAAGCTGCTCTGCTACGGCTTGTCGGGCTTCTTATGCGCGGCCGGCGCAATCATCTATCTCCACCAGAACATCAGCGCGACGCCCGGCGAGGGCGCCGATCTCCTCTTGAGTTTCGCTGCGACGATTCTTGGCGGCGTCTACATGTACGGAGGCGACGGAACCATTCCCGGCGTGCTCGTCGGGGTGATCTGTCTCGCCAGCATTGCCAGCGCGCTGACGATCGCTGGCGTTTCCCCGTCGAACTACCAGGGAGTCCTCGGCGTGATCGTTCTGGCAATTGTGCTAGTCCAAGCAAGAATACGAAAATAATACCGGCGCGGCCGTCTAGAGGTCCTGACGGGGCCCGCCCGCCGGCGATTGTTTCGCGGCCGCGCGACAGGCTGCTTGATTGAGTACCCTCTGGTAGGCCTGGATCAGATCGAGCTTTCTTGACTAAGGGCCATCAGTACTCTCAGCGCGACAAACGCCGCTGGTGCGAAGCGCAGACTTCTTCAGCGACCTCTTTTACCCAAGATCGCGGCCGACACGCGGGGCTCGCACGACACCGGCTCACCATCGGTTGACGGGTAGGATGAAGAGTTGGGCGATCTGCATATGGGGCGGCTGCTCGAGCGCGAACAGCACCGAGCGGGCGATATCTTCTGGTTCCAACGCGATTCGAGCCTGGTCGAAATACGCTTGTTCGAGCGCCCGGTCGCCGCGATGGCGTTTGAGAATAATATTGGTTCGCGTAAGGCCCGGAAGCACCTCGGTTACGCGGATAGCTGTCTCCGAGAGATCGGCCCGCAGTCCGTCGCTGAACGCCCTGACGCCTGCTTTACTGGTGGTGTAGGCCGCCGTTTCAGGGACAAGCCTGAGCGCGCTGATCGAACTCATGTTGACGATATCGCCTGAATTCCGCTCGATCATTTCTGGCACGACCGCCCGTGTCACCCGAACCATCCCGGTCAGATTAACATCGAGGATACTGGTCCAGTCGTCGGCAGGCCCGCGGGCAAAGTGGGTGCGGCCGCCAACGTCGTGGCCCGCGTTGTTGATGAGAATGTCGATCGGCCGGAAGTCGGGTGGGATCGATTCGAGAAGCCCATCGACGGTTGGATGATCCGTCACATCGAGCTCGAGGGGAAGCGCGAGTGGACCAAGCGTCCCGGCCAGTTGGGTCACGGCCTCGTCGTCGATATCCGCGAGCGTAACATGCACGCCGCGCTCCACGAGTGCGGCCGCGATCGCCCTGCCTATCCCGCTTCCGGCGCCCGTCACCAGAGCGTTGCGTCCGCCTAGCGCGGCCATCGGAACGACCTCCCAAAGCAAATCTGATCAAACCACGCGCGACTTTTCCAGACTCGTACGTCGATCCACTTCCTGCAGGAAATCATAACTGTTATTTCATCTTACGGTCTTTGCATTGGCCGCGTTGGGGTTGATCCTCAACCTCAAGATCGGTTGTCGAATCCGGGAAGGGACGCGCAATTCAGTGGCCTCAAAGGGCGGCGCGGTGAGTAGATCATGCCGTCTCTAAATTTCCGCAAGCTGAGCATCACGCAGGAAAGCGTCGTCTTCGCCCTCGCGGCAGTCCTGTTCGTAGTTTTCTCGCTCACGCTGCACAATTTTCTCACGCCTGGCAATCTTATCGCGCTCGTTCGCAGCGTCTCGATCCTCGGGATTTTGGGGCTAGGCATGGGGCTGGTCGTGATCGGCCGCGGCATCGATCTGGCGATGGTCGCGACCATGGTCGTGGCCGTCTCCTGGGTCCTCTCACTCGCGACCCATCAACACGTGCCGCTGGGTTGGGCCTTGCTTATTGGCGCCGCCTTCTCGGTCCTCGGAGGATTGGTCAGCGGCGTTCTCATCGCTTACGCCGTCGTTCCAGCTATCTTCACAACTCTCGCAATGGGCCTGGTCATTTACGGCGTCGGCCGGGCGTGGCTGTTCGAGGTGGACGTCCAGAACACGCCCAACGACTCTGCGTTCTTCCAGTTTCTTAGCGACGCGAAGCTATTAGGACTTCCCCTGCCCATCGTGCTCTTTGCACTATTGGCGCTGGCCCTTTGGGCGCTCCTGCGGTGGACGCGCTTCGGACGATATATCTACGCAAGCGGGGACAATCCAGCCGCGGCGCGCAACGCCGGCGTTCCACTTCGACCGCTCATCGTTTCTCAATACGTGATCACGGCGCTGGTCGCCTACGCGGCCGGTCTTGTCATGGCCGCCACATCAGCCGGCCTGAGCACGCGCGTCTACAATTCGACGATGATCTACGACGTTTTGCTCGTCGTCGTGCTCGGCGGAATTGGCTTAAGCGGGGGCCGTGGCGGAGTCCGCAACGTTCTAGTGGGCACGCTCCTCATCGGCGTGCTTTTGGACGGGATGACCATACTCAACGTTCCCTATGTCGAGCAGAATCTGATCAAGAGCGTGATCCTGCTGGTCGCCATTGTCATCGACAGTTTCGTGAACCCTCGCGACGAGCAGACCGCTCAACAGGAGCAGGGGGACATTTAGTCTAAATACTGAAGTTGTTAAAAAGGGAGGATCCAATGAAACTGAGAATGGTGCTTGCTATCGCGCTAGGGCTCATGTTCGCCGGGGGCGCGCTGGCGGAAGACAAGGGTCTCGACAACCACGCCAAGCGAGATCCTTATTACGAGAAGCTCAAGGGCAAGAAGGTTCTGTTTGTCCCCCTGGCGATGGGTTTTGACCTTACCGAAGGTTGGGCGGCGATCATGCGCCGGCAGGCCAAGGATCTTGGCTATACCTTCGAGATTCGTGATCCGAACTGGAGCACGGACGCCGGCACGCGCGCGATAACCGACGCGATCGCGCAGAAGTCAGACCTCCTTATTGTCCACAATCCTGACCTCCAGTCCTACGCGAAGCTTGAGCAGCGCGCAGTCCAGGCGGGCATCAAGGTGCTGCAGGTTAATCTCGAAACGGTCAATCCGACGGACACTTACATTGGCGCGGACTGGGTGAAGGTTGGCTTGATCGAGGCGCAGGCGCTCGTCGACCATTGCGGCAAGGAATCTGGCAAGTCCGGGAAGGTCGCCATCCTCGAGGGCCAGCCTACGGCAGCGTCCAACCTCTATGAACTCTACGCCTACAACCACGTCTTCGCCGACCATCCCGAGATCCAGGTCGTAGCCGATCAGGCCGCCACCTATGATCCCGCGAAGGCCCGGGCGATCACCGAAACGGTGCTGCAACAACACCCTGACCTCTGCGGCATCGTCGGCAACTGGGACAACCAAGACGTGGGCGCGGGCGCGGCTGTCCAAGCCGCCGGCAAGTCCGGACAAGTGTTCATCGTGACCTCAGGCGGCGGAAGCAAGACCGGCTGCGACAACATCAGCAAGGGTTTGCTCAGCGAGATCGTCAGCTATGACGTGCCGCTGCAAGGCGATGCGCTCAATCAGGCGATCGTCGAGCTGCTGCTCTCTCCGGCGAAAGCAGGGACGGTCCAGACGACCTATTTCACGCCGCTGACGCTGCAGACGAAGGACACGATCTCCCCTCGTCAGTGCTGGACGCTCGATGATCTCAAGTAAGGGATTGTTCCAGCCTGGACGCCAGCACGGGTCGATCCCTTGACGCAAGGCGCCGGGAGCGTGCTGACCCAACTGCGTTATCGATATTTCCCCGATCACCTGATCGGGGAAATATTGACCAAGCGCTGGATCGACAACGCGATCCCTTTCCTCGTCCTTCTCGTCGCAATCGTCGTCTTCGGGATTTTGCTCCCGGGCTTCTTGACGATCAACGGCCTCAGCGATCTTGGGAGACAGTTCGCAGAGTTCGGCCTGATCGTGCTCGGGCTGACGATTGTGATGATCTCGGGCGGGATCGATCTGTCCGTCGCGTCGGTCTACACGCTCGCCGTCCTTCTTTCGCTTATCTGCGTGAACGTCGAAGGCTGGCCAGTCGGCCTCAGTTTCCTCGCCGTCATGGCGCTCGGCGTCGTTTGCGGGGCGATCAACGGCTATCTGATCGGCTATTTGCGACTTCGGGCGTTCCTGACGACGCTTGTCACCCTCATCATCTTCAGATCGATCTACGACATCGTTTTTTTGCGGACATCGACCGCAATCATTTCGAGCCTCTCCGATTCCGATCTCTGGACTTTCATTGGCGAGGGAACCGTCCTTGGCGTCCCTTTCACGCTCGTCGTAACGGCGCTGATCGCCATCGCCTGGCATATTGTCCTGTCTCGGACCCGGCCCGGATGGCGGCTGACGGCAGTCGGGGGCGCGAGGCGCTCCGCATATAATGCGGGCATCAAGGTCCGCCGCACGGTTTGCGCGGCCTATATCTGGTCATCGGTCTTGAGCGCGCTCGCAGGCTTCCTCTTCGCTGCGCGCATCGGCAGCACGGGCGCCGACACGGGCGTAGGTCTGGAAGTGTCTGCCCTCACCGCGGCGGTGCTCGGAGGTAATTCGCTTGGCGGGGGGCGCGGATCCGTCGCCAAGGCGGTCATGGGCGCCCTGTTGGTGCTCATCGTGACCGACAGCCTTACAAGTTTCGGCGTCTCTGGGCCGATCAACTCGACGGTGCTGGGTTGCGTGCTGATCGCGGCCGTCTTCGTCGACATGCGCTTCCTGCGCAATCGCGACAGGTGGTTGTCGAAAGTCTATGTGTCGCCCGCCTATCTCTCGCTTCCTCCTCCTCCGTCCGCCCTCGATCCGACCTCGCCGTACGCGCTGAACGACAAGCTGAGGTCCGTCGAGGTGATTGGACTCGGCCAGATCGAGGGGCCCGAAGACGTCATTCTGGACCACGAAGACAACCTCTATTGCGGCACCCGCCACGGCGACATCGTCCGGTTCTTCGGCTCCGATCACTCGCGACACGAGATATTTGCTCATATCGGCGGTCATCCACTTGGCATGGCCTTTGATCGCAAGGGCGACCTGCTCGTCTGCATCGGAGGCATGGGGCTCTATGCGGTCTCGCCCGACAAGACAGTGACGAAGCTGACAGATGAGACGAACAGGAGCTGGCTCTCGGTGGTCGACGATTCCCGTCTCCGACTGGCCGACGATGTCGACGTCGCGCCCGATGGGCGTGTCTATTTCAGCGAGGCGACCGTCCGATACGAGCAGGAGGATTGGGCGACCGACGCTCTCGAGAGCAGGGGCAACGGCCGCATCGTTTGCTACGATCCTCGGACGAGCGCCACCCGAACAATCATCCACAAAATCGTGTTCGCGAATGGCGTCTGCATGTCGCGAGACGGGCAATCGTTCTTCTTCGCTGAAAGTTGGACGTGCGCCATCAAGCGCTATTATTTCGAGGGTCCAAAAACGGGTCGGGTCGAGACGCTCATCGATAACCTGCCCGGCTACCCCGACAACATCAACCGCGCTTCGGATGGGTTCTATTGGGCGGCGCTTCTGGGCATGCGAACCCCCGCGCTCGACCTCGCGCTCACCATGCCGGACTTTCGCCGACGCATGGCCAAGCGCGTAGCGCCGGAGCTATGGCTTTATCCCAACATCAATACAGGTTGCGTCATTAAGTTCGACGATGAGGGGCGGATCGTGGAAAGCCTCTGGGATCTCGGCGGCGTCAACCATCCGATGATCACGTCGATGCGCGAGCACAAGGGCTATCTCTACCTCGGCGGCGTCTCCAACGACCGGATCGGCCGCTACAAGATTCCGGGCGCAGACCCTAACTGGACCGCGCAGGACGACTATTGGGGCGGAACGCAATGATCGCTGCCCTCAAGCGCGCCTATGCGGCCTTTCGCGGCTTTGACGACGAAACCGGATCGGCGCCGATGATGGACGGCCCGCTTCGGCCCAACGCTCTGCTTGACGCGGCTCCCGTCGCCCTGTCGCTCGCGGACGTTGACAACCTTACGCAGCACCGCGGCGCGCTTTTCTGTTCGAGTGGATCTCAAGTCCTCCGGCTCGCGCCGCAGGGAAGCACCCTCATTGCGAGCGACGTCCGCTCCTTCGAACGATCTGTGACCTTTGTCGCCGCCGGTCCTTCGGATAGCCTGGCCGTTGGTCTCGACGGGCGCGGTGTCCTCATCCTCGAAGGACCGCACGCGGGCAAAGTGATCGCCGAGATTGGGGGACAGCCGCTTCGCTCCCCGACAGCCGGCCTTTTCATCGATGCGGACACGCTCATCGTCGCCAACGGCGCCGAAGGCCGGACCGCCGCCGACTGGAAGCGTGACCTCATGGAACGTGGGACCACGGGAAGTCTGTGGCTCGTCAATCTGTCCGCGCCTGGCGCGACCGCGAAGCGGCTTGGCGAGAACCTCGCTTTTCCCACCGGTCTCGCCCACGCCGCCGACGGCCGATTGTACGTGTCGGAGGCTTGGCGACATCGCATTCTGGCCGTCGAGAAAGAGGCGATAAGCGCGCCGCAGCTTGTCGTCTCTGAGCTGCCAGCCTATCCGGGGCGCATCGTGCCCGCGCGTGACGGCGGGTTCTGGCTTGCTCTTTTCGCGCCTCGCAATCAGCTTGTGGAATTCGTTCTGCGCGAAGACGCTTATCGTCGAAGAATGATCGACACCGTGGATTCGAACTTCTGGATCGCGCCGTCTCTCTCAAGCGGCGTGAGCTTTCTCGAACCAATCCAAGGCGGGGCGCGCAAAAAGCTTAACAGGCTGAAGCCCTGGTCGCCGAGTTGGTCTTATGGGCTCGTCGCGCGCTGTGCTCCGACAATGCAGCCGCTTCGGAGCTTCCATAGCAGAGCCGACGGCGCGACCCACGGCGTCACGTCCTGCTGTGAGTTCAACGGCAAGCTCTATGTCGCCGCGAAGGGCTCCGGCCGCATCGTCGCCATCGATCTTGCCGACGTCGGAGCGCACGATCAATGAGCCCAATCCTCGAGTTCCGTCAGGCGACCAAGGCGTTTCGTGGCATTCCCGCAATCAAGAACATCGACTTTACCCTGAGCGCTGGCGAAATCCATGCGGTGGTGGGAGAGAATGGCGCAGGCAAGTCCACTCTGATGAAGGTGCTGGCGGGTGTCTATGAACTGACTTCCGGCGAATTAATCTTCGACGGAAAGCCGCTCCATCTCAAATCTCCGGCCGAAGCGCTCGCTCAAGGGATCGCGATGGTCTTTCAAGAAACCAATCTCGTCCCGTCGATGAGCGTGGCGCAGAACATCTATCTCGGCGAGGAACAGCTTTTCAACCGGCTTAGGGGTCTTTACATCCAGGCCCAGCGCTTCCTGCTTTCGCTCAATTTCTATGTCGATCCGATGGCGCTCGTCTCGACGCTCGGTGCGGGCAAAAAGCAAATGGTGGAGATTGCCCGCGCGGTCCACCATCATGCCCGCGTGCTGATTTTCGACGAGCCGACCGCGAGTCTGACGCCGGAAGAGAAGTTCCACTTCTTCAACCTCGTCCGCAGGCTCCAGCGTGATGGCATGTCGATCATTTTCATCAGTCACGCGCTTGAAGAGGCGCTCACCCTTTCAGACCGGATAACGGTGCTGCGCGACGGCGAGGTCGTGGCGGCGGACTCCACCCGCAATTTCGATCGTGCGCGGCTTGTTCACGCGATGGTCGGTCGGAACCTATCGAGCGAGCTCTATGGATCCACGCAGGAGCGGAAAACGCGGCCTTATGGCGAAGAAATTCTCAGCGTCCGCAACCTATCCATGGGCAATATCGTCCGTAACACCTCGTTCTCGGTCTTCTCAGGACAGATTACCGGCATGTTCGGTCTGGTAGGTGCAGGCCGGACCGAGACGATGAAGATCATCAGCGGCGTCCTCAAGCGCGACTTCTTCTATGGCGGCGAGGTGCGCTTGAAGGGGCGGCATGTTCGTTACAGAACCCCCAGGCCGGCGGTCGTCGATGGTGTCGTCTACGTGACGGAAGATCGCAAAGTCGAAGGCTTCTTCGAGACCATGTCGATCGCACAGAATATTCAGGTTGGCGAGTTGACGACTCGCGGGAATCCGCTGGAGTTGGTCACCATGACCGAGGCGCGTCGGATGGCGGGCGAATGGACGAAGCGCCTAGGGGTTCGCGCGATTGACCCGGGCGCCCGGGTCATCGAACTCTCGGGCGGAAACCAGCAAAAGGTCGTCATTGCAAAATCGCTCATACAGAAACCGAAGCTGGTGATTTTCGACGAGCCGACGCGAGGCGTCGACGTCGGCGCTATCGTCGAGATACACCGGTTCATCAACGAACTCGCCGACGACGGAATCGCGGTCGTCGTCATCTCATCCTACCTACCGGAAGTTTTGGCTCTCTCTGATCGCATCCTGGTTGCTCGCCAAGGCCGCATTGTCGAGGAAATGGATATATCAGAGGCGACAGAGGCCAAGATCATGTACGCGGCGGTGCATTGACGCTGCGCTTTTGTAGGCGACCTGCCACCTGGCAAGCCGTCCAACCCCCAAGCACGCCGCAAATCCTCGCAACATCAAACTGACATATCCGGCTACGGATAACTGTTGGCGCCGCCAGTAATATCTCCGCAAATCATTGAATCAGCTGGGATTAATTTTACCCCATGAACACCTGAAGCGATGACGGCGGGAACGGCCGCGGCGGCAGGAGATCCCCTATCGACACCCCGGAAATTCATGGACTCGTTCTACGCTCAACAACGACTACTTCAAGGAGATGAACCAGGGCGCCACTCAAGCGGCGGCGAAGCTCAACATCAGCGAATCCCACGAGATCAACAACGTCGACGTGAATGTCACTAGGGGCACATCGAAAACGCGCCAAATCTCGGCATCGATGGAATCACAATGGTCACGGCGACCGAAGGTTCGGAGGTCGACCGTTTGAGGCTCGTCAATCGCCTGAAAATTCCGGCGGTCAACAACCATACGAAAGCGGTATGAAACACGCCCTTGGATATCGGCGACCACTATGTGGCCTTTCACGCTCCCGCGAACGTCACCGCGACGCGGGTTCGTACAGTGCAGGTCTTCGAGAAGCTCAGGGCAAGGGCAACGTCGTCTATATTGAAGGCATTAAACTCGACGCCCGCCGGCCTGGCGGATGGAGCCGCACCACGACGGCGTCCGTGATCGCCGACATCCTCACGTCTCATCCGGACATCGACGCGGTCACCGTCTCCAATGACGATTCGGCGATCGCTATCGTCAGTGCGCTTGAACAACGCAAGATGAAGGCGCTGGTTAGCGGCCGCGACGCCATCAAAGAGGTGGTCGCGCTCGTCGCGCAGGGCAATGCGTTCAATACCTACGCTTACGGTCCCTCGCGTCGGGAAGCTCTACGTCGAACGCTTCTTGAGCGATCCCGTGCAGAGCCTTCGCGACCTGACGAGCAACAAGGGCCCAATCGTCATTTGCCCGTATTGAGCAGGCCCCACCTCAGGAAGCCTCCGTCCGTCGCATCCTTGACCTCAAGGGAATCAGCAAGGCTTTTCGCCGGAAAGCCGGCGCTTACCGAGGTAACTCTGTACCTCAACGAGGGAGAGGTCGTCGGGCTTGTCGGCGAGAACGGCGCCGGCAAGTCGACCCTCTTGAAAATCATTAGTGGAGACTTGCAAGCCGACGCAGGTACCATCTCTGCGCGTGGGCGCGAGGTCGAGCTTCGGAGCTATCAGGAAGCGAATAGCGCCGGCATTTTCCATATCTACCAGGACCTGGCCCTCGTCCCGACCATGTCCGTGGCAAGACAGCTCCCCTTCAGGAACTGAGCCAGGCCGATTTCGACGCCATTGGTGGCGTCAATCTCAAGGGCGTCTTCCTGGGGCTTCAGCATCAGGTGCCGCACATGAAAGAGAAAGGCGGAGGCGCAATCGTCAAGACGTCCTCGTTGTTCGGGGTCATGGGGTACGCGACGACAGCGACATATTGCGCCAGCAAGTGGGGCGTGCTCGGACTGACGAAATCTGTGGCGCTTGAGGTTGCGCGCAAGAACATCCGCGTCAATGCAATCTGCCCCGGCTCGACAATGACGCCGCTGCTAACAGGCATGTTTGGCGGCGAGCAGGCGGCCAGAGACACCGTCTTGCCTTCGCTTCCCATGGGAGGCATCGCTGACCCCATGGAGATCGCGGGTCTCGTGCTGTTCCTGGCGAGCGACGGGGCGTCGTTCATCACGGGAGAAGGGGTCGTTATCGGCGGCGGCGGCTTTGTCGCCGGCGCAGGGAGACGCAGGTTAACGAGCCGCTCGTTAGGCGCATCAGGTTTCCTATAGATGTTATGACCCCACAGGGGCTGCCATCGACTTGCATTCAGGCGTGTTCGCATTACGCTGAGCAGTGAAGGTGTTGTAGAAACGAACCGTGATCTGGAATGACCGCGGCTTATGCGACGGTTATGGATGATCTTGTCGATCACGGCCGCGACATAGAGCCAGCCCTCGGCCGTCCAGATATAGGTGAAGTCCGCGATCCACCTCTGGTTCGGCCGCTCAGCGGCGAATTGCCGATCGAGAAGGTTGGGAGCGACGGACGGCGATCTTGCGCCATCGTCTTTTGGAAGCCGCCGACGTCGCGGGCGAGCGCGCAG
>Ga0209624_10001036_pt1 | contig 23182 bp, 17 predicted proteins | sample JacPinW_OM2H0_O1_FD_188565 | JGI IMG/M metagenome (GOLD analysis project Ga0209624, IMG submission 188565) | Forest soil microbial communities from Algoma, Ontario, Canada - Jack Pine, Ontario site 1_JW_OM2H0_O1 (SPAdes) (version 2) | ecosystem: Environmental > Terrestrial > Soil > Boreal...
CTGGCCTGCCACCTCGGTTAGCACTCCCACGATGAGTGCGCCGAGCATTGCCCCGTAGGGCCGGCCGAGGCCGCCAAGGATCACGGCACCGAAGATAATGAAGAGCTCGTTGAAGCCGGTCGTCGGACTCAGCGTGGTCTCCTCGAGCACCAGCCCGACTCCTGCGACGGCGGTGAAAATGCCGGCAATGAACCAGGTGATCGAGATGATCCGTTCGCTGTCTATGCCGCAGGCCTGGGCCAGCTCGATATTGTTCGACGTTGCCCGCAGGGACTTCCCGAACTTGGTGTACTTGAGCGTCACGTGGAGCAGGACGAGGAACGCGATTGCCGTGCAGATCATGATCAGGTCCCCGGTCGTGAGCAGGAACGGTCCGACCTGCGCCGCTGTGCCCAGCGTCTGCGTCAGTCGCTTCGGCTCGGCGCCCCAGATGATGACGATCATGTTCTGGACGATGAACGACACCCCGACTCCGGCGATCAGCAGCGTGACCGGCCGGACCTTCCGTCGCATGAATGGCCGGAAGACCACAAGATTGGCTACGATCCCGAGCAGTCCTGTCGCTGCGCCGGCGATGGCTATGGCCAGTACGATGTTGACGCCTTTGACGTCTAGCTGCCAGGCGATGTAGGCGCCGAACGTCATGAAGTCGCCGTAGGCGAAGTTGATGAAGTTGGTGACGCTGACCTGCAACGACACAGCTACCGCGGCCAACGCGAGAATAGCGGACGTAGCCAATCCGAAGCCCACCGCATGTAGGAATACGGTCATTCCTGGTCCTTCCGCCGAGCCGCGTTATGGAGATCTCTGTGTGCAGTTACCAGTGAGGGTCGTCCTGGCTGACCAAGGCCGACCCTCACCGATCGGTGATGTTGGCAATGGACGTGCGCGGCTAGCCGCTGAATGCGTTCTTCAGCTGGTCGGCCGTAATAGAGTCGACGGTCGTGACCGAGCCGTCGCTGTTGTAGTGCAGGATGTCGAATGTCCCGAACACGTTGTGGTATTTGTCGAAGTTGACGTCGCTTGAGGCGCCGCCCCAGTTGATCGCTTTGCCTGCCCTGAGCAGGGTCGAGCACGAGGGGTAGTCGTAGCAGGCGGTACCAGGGCCGTTCGCCGCGGCCAGGATGCCCTGGCTGACCTGTGGCTCGCTCGTCGTTCCCGCCTTCTCCGCGCCCAGCGCCCAGCTAATCGTGGCGTCCCACATGACCTGTTCGCCGTTGTTCGGCACCGTGCGGTTCTCAACCTTCTGGAGTTCTGCCTCGAAGGCCGCGTTGCCGGGGCCGGCAGCTGCGGGGTTCACGATGTTGATCGGCCCCGTCGCGATCTTCTCGCCGACCGAGCTGAAGAACTCGCCCGCGTACCACAGGTTGCTGGCCACCCATGGCGTCGATAGCAGGTTCTCCTGCTGAAGCTCGCCGAACAGCACACCCGCCGAGGGGATGTCGAATTGCGACAAGATGGCCTGCGGGTGGCCAGAGTAGAGCTTCTGGATCTCACTGCGGAACGATGTGGACCCGATGGCTATCGTGACGGTGCTCGTTATCGTGATGCCGAGTTTCTTGGCCGCGCTCTGCAGGGCGGGGAGAAGCGATTGGTCAGCGGATGCGTTCCCGATTGCGACCGCAACGCTGTTCCAGCCCTTTTGGTGGGCATACAAGACCATCGAGTCGGCCTGTTGGGTGTCTGAGGGCGACAACCGGAAGAAATGTGGGTCGGTGTCGTTGTCGAACGCGGCGCCACCACCCCACATCAGGACCGGGATGTTCGCCTTGTCAGCAAGCGGAAGGACCACGGACGCGGTCAGGGCAGTCGGCCCGACGATGGCGACCACGTGCTGAGACTGTATTTCCTCGTCGGCTGCGGGCACAGCGTCGCCAGGGTCGCCCGCGTCGTCTTGCACGACAAGGTTGACGTGGTGACCAAGCACGCCGCCGTGCGCGTTGATTACGTCGAGAGCGAGTGTCGCTCCCACGACCATGCCTTTGCCAACATCGGCGCGCACCCCCGTCATGGGGCCGATGAGGCCAAGGTTGATGGACCCACTGCTGGATGAGCCGGAGGAGCCGGAGGAGCCGGAGCTGGCGCAAGCGGTGAGTAGCACCGCTGATGTAGTGATGAGCGCGACTGTGATGCCGGTGTGAAGCAAGTGCCGGGATGAACGCCTCGGTGGTGCTGACATGGGTCTTGTCTCCCTATTCCCTTGTCGAGCGGGCTGGTGAAACGTGCGGCTGCCGGATCGAGACCGGCCGCGTAGAGCGCGTGACTCGCGTCATAGGCACCCGCCATCTCTAGTGGGGCGCCTTGCTCTCGCCCCGGGGGAGAGTAATAAGAGGCTAACGACATCCACTGGTAGCGTCAATGAAATATATCATATTGTTTCTATAAATCTGTGGCCTCCACCGTCGTGACCTGGGAGTAAGCGAGCAGAGCCTCTGCAAGCTGAGATGCGCGGCGCAGCAAACTCACGAAGATGCAGGGGCGGACACGCGGAGACGACGCCGGCGGGAAGGTATGGCCCGGAGGCGACAGGGCCAGGAGATTGTGCGGAACGATGTGGGCGGGACCCTGCTACGCGGACACGGCGCCCGTACTCCCCACCCGCGCGGCGAGGTCCGCTATCTCCTGATCGGTCAGGGCGCGGCGCCGAGCAGCGGACTCAGAGGTGATCGACTCCCATAGGTCAGGCAGCCGATCTCGGTCAACCTTGAGTCCGAGCTCGTCGAGCTTGTCTTGCACCGTCCACATGCCGCTGGTCCTGTTGATGACCCACGCCTTCTCGGCACCGACGAGGGAAGGCTCATAGGTCCAGTGCAGCAAGGGCTCTACCTTGAGCTCCTGGACCACGATCTCCGTGCCGCCCCAGTTGTGCACCCCGCGCCCGGTGACGGGGTGCGCGTCGGCCAGCCGCACGCCCGAGATGTCCTCGACCAGCCGGGCCAGCGAGGTCAGCCGGTTGAGCCGCACTCCGGTCGAGACACCGTAGAGCACTTCGAGGGCTACGGCCATCTGCGCGAGATCGACCTGGCCCGCCGTGGGCGCGATGCCGTTGACAGAGACCTCGGTGACATCGACGCCCGCGTGCACGGCTGCCAGCGCGTTGGCGACCGCCATGCCGTAGGTGTTGCGGATGTAGGTCCCGATGCGCTGGCGCGGAGCGAATTGCCGGACAAGGCCGACTACATGGTTCCAGCCCTCTGGCGTGATCCCGGCCGGACCATCCGACAGCCATATCTCGTCCACCCCCGCCTCGGCCATCGCGCTGCAGTAGCGCTCGATGTGGGCGTCGTTCACGAGCGTGAGCAGGTTGATGCCCGCGCTCGCGCGCAGGCCATGCTGCCTGATCCTGGCGATGAGCTGTCGACCGCGCGCGATCGCGTCGTCTAGCGACGTGGGGACCCCGAGCTGCCGCCAGTCACCCCCCTCCCACGCCACCCGGTAGGCCTCTGACCAGTAGATCGGCGTTATCTCTGGCAGTGCGGGCATCCAGAACTCGGCGAGCGTGACGCCGACCTCGGCTGCGAAATCGACCATCGCCTCCGTCTGCGTCGCTCCCATTTTCACGTCAAGCTCAGGGCACGCCGAACGCAGGTGGCTGACCTCGGTCCTCAGGTCCGAGGCGGACATGCCCCATCCGTGCGCCGACACCTCGATGTCGGTGAGTCCGGCGTCCACGATCGCCTCGCCCAGCAGCCTGCGCTGGTAGGCGGTGAGGAAGACCCCCGGCGTCTGCTCGATCACGCGTAGCGTGATGTCGCGCAGGGTCGTCCGCTCGGGATACTGGCTGGGGAAAGCCCTGCCGAGCACAGCAGGGTCGCGGTTGTACGGGCTGACCGCCCATTTGCCTGGCTCGTAGCTTCCTGGCACGCGCCTGGCCGCGAATGCTGCGCGCATCGAGGCGGCCTCGGCGTCGGTGAGGTGTGGGGGGATTGTCGTCATCGCTCCTGCCGTAGTCCTAGAGTGCGGAAATGATCGCCTCGGTCAGTTGTGCTGTTCCTGCTTTGCCACCCAGGTCCGGCGTCAGTTTGCCGCCCTCGGCAAGCGCCACGCCGACAGCGCGCTCGATGTCGCGCGCCGCTGCCGACAGGGCCTCGGGGCCGCGGGTCCGGCCCAGCCAGTCCAGCAGCATCGCACCTGAGAGGATCTCCGCCGTGGGGTTCGCGATCCCGCGACCGCTGATGTCGGGCGCCGAGCCGTGCACTGCCTGAGCCATCGCGTGGTCGTCGCCGGTATTGAGACCAGGCGCGAGGCCGAGCCCGCCGACCAGGCCGGCCGCCTCGTCCGACAGGATGTCCCCGAACATGTTGGTCGTCACCACGACGTCGTGGACATCGGGCCGGAGTATGAGCCGCATGGCGAAGGCGTCGACCAGGTAGTCATCGAAGTTCACATCGGGATAATCCGCCGCGACCTCGCGGCAGCAGGCCAGGAACAGGCCGTCACCGCGGCGCAGCACATTCGCCTTATGCACGGCAGTGACGGTCTTCTTCTTGTCACGTGAGCGCGCCAGCTCGAAGGCCTGGCGGGCGACGCGCACGCTTGCCCGGCGCGTGACAAGCCGGACCGATATGACCGTGTCTTCGTCAGGACGCAGCTCGCCGTTGCCGTCGAGCATATTTCTGTCGGCGTAGAAGCCCTCGGTGTTCTCACGGACAATGACCAGGTCGAGATCGGGATGGACCGCCGGTACCCCGGCCCAGCCGCGGCTGGGCCGCAGGTTGGCGTAAAGCTCAAAGTTCTTGCGCAGGTATCCGCTCGGGTTGCGGTACCGCTGGTCACCGAGGGGATAGTCGCGGTGCGAGACGGGCCCGAGTATCCACCCGGGGATCTCGCGCAGCCGCTCGATCGTCCGGTCCGGCAGGGTGCTGCCGTGTTCATCAACCGCGGCCAGGCCAACAGGCAGCCGCTCCCATGCGATGGGGATACCGCGGGCGCCGGCCGCCTGGTCAAGCACGGCGACGGTCGCATTCACCACCTCGGGTCCTATATCATCGCCGGCCAGGACTGCAATCGTGATGTCAGAGCTATTCATTGGCGTTTCCTCAGGTGTTGTGGATGGCCTCGCGGGTCACGTCAGCACCCGCGACGCGCCGCGGATTCGACACCGTCATCGTGTGCACGTCGGTCTCGGTGAAGCCGGCCGCGAGGAGCCGGTCGGCCATCAAGGCCAGTCCGTCCTCGACCGGAGGGTTGTGCACTTGGCCGAGGTCGCTGGTGATGATCGATGCGCCCACGCCTGCCGCGCGGATATTCGCGAACATCACCTCCCACGGCACCCGGCCCGCGTACGGCGTCCCGAAGCACCGCTCGAGCAGGCAGCCTTGATCGGCCAGGCGGACCTGCTCCTCCACCGGAACACTCTGGGACGGGAAGTCGGGATGGGTGATGATGATGGTCTCTACGCCTTCTTCCCGTGCGCCGCGGACAACCACCGGAATCTCCGTGGCGGACAGGTGCCCGGTGCAGAGCACAAGGCCATGATGGGCAACGATGCGCAGCACGGCGCGCACCTCAGGCAGCAGGTCGCCGGAGTCATCGATCACCCGGACGGGCTCGGCCGTCAGGCCCTTACGGGCGAACTCGGCTCGCAGCGCGGCCCAGGCAGGTGGACTGCCTGTGGGCCGAACGTTGTTCACAGAGCCCGCTTCGTTGACCGAATCGAAGGTGGGGAGCCATACGAACCGGCCGCCGGTTCTGGCGCAGATCTCCACGGCTGCCGGATTGATGCCGCCGACAACCGAGTTCAGCGTGATGCCGCCGAGCACGTCCACTCCCGTCGCGGCCCGGACCACCGCCGCCCGCTCGGCCGTCATCGTGTAGTGCGACTTCACCACGAAGCCGCCGAGTCTCAGCTCCCGGAACCGCTCGGCGAGTTGAAGGTCTGTAGTCTTGCGCTCGAACACATCGGGCAGGACGTGCACATGCAGGTCATAGGCGCCTTCGACAATCTGGCGGGCCGCGTCGGAGGGCACCGGATGCGTACCGCTCATCGGGGGGAGCCCGTCATGACCCGATCACCGGCGCGGAATCGTGAGGGCCATGAGACCGCCGACGTCCGGTGCTTCCCACGCGTCTTCGAGCCGCTCGAGAAGCAGGTCGGTCCGCGCAGGTCCGAGAGTAGGCAGCGCGTTGCCGCGGAACTTGCGGCGATGGTCGTCGGGAGAGAACGGATTCAGCGCATCGCCGCGCTGCGCCGGGACGTACTCGGTGAACGTCCGGCCGTCCGTGGTTGTCAACTCGGTCCGCGCCGGGAAGTGGTGTGGCTCCAGCGAGGGGTCGGGGTGGCAGTACACGCGTGCCGCCAGCCCGGCGATCGCCGGATCGGCGAGCACCTCGTCGTTGTAGTCATCGACGTCGACCCGGCCGCGCACCAGCAGCATCGCCACCGAATACTGCACGCCGAACTTCATGTGGTAAGCCGACGTGGGATGGAGCTTGGCCTCGCGCGGCTCGGCGATGATCGGGAGCGCCAGCGGGGGAAGGTATAGGTCTATTCGCTCGACGTCGGCGACGGTCAGGCCCTCGCGCTGGAAGATCGCGAAAGCACCGTCCATGGATGCGTGGTTCCAAACGCCGTTCGGCCAGGGCTTGAACGTCGTCTCGGGGAGTCGCCAGCGCTCGCCGAGGCCGTTGAGGATCTCATCGAACTGGAACGTTTCCTCGTCGCCGTGCAGCAGGGCATGGAAGAAGCCGAACGTGCCCTCGATGACCTCGGCAGGTCCGGTATAGTCCTTCTCGGCCAGCAACGCGCAGGTCAGGCCGCCTTGGACCGCCCAGCCCGGATGCAGCCGCTTGAGCCATGTGCCGTCGATGAGCGTTTGCATCAGTCCGGACGAGCGGCTGCCAGCCATGCCGAGGGCGTTGGCCGTCTGGCCGGGGGAGAGGCCGAGCACCTTAGACCCGATCGCGGCCGCCGCGAACGGCCCCGCGACCCCGGTCCCGTGCAGCCCTCTGTGGTGGAACTGGTGCGGCGGCGCGCCGGTGTTGATCCGCAGCGCGATCTCGCCGCCCACGATCATCGCTAGGAGACAGTCACTTCCGCTGCTGCCGGCCGCCTCCGCGGCGGCAAGCGCTGCGGGCACCATCACCGAGCTGATATGGACGGCGGCGCCGCCGTGCATGTCGTCGAAGTCGGCGCCATGACCCACAGCTCCGTTGACCCATCCGGCCAGCGGAGCAGGCAGGCGTGATCCGAATGCCATCGTTGTCGCCTGCGGACTGCCGCCGAAACCGTCGGCTACCTCCGCGACGGCGCGTGCGCTCTGTTCGCGTGAGCCTGCGATGCAGACTCCGACCTGGTCGACAAGGCGCCATCGCGCATCGTCGACGACGCTGGCAGGCAGGTCGCCGGCCGTCATCTTGGTGGCCCACTGTGCGAGTTGCTCGGAGATCGTAGTTCGGCTGGCGCTAGTCGACACCTGGCATCCTCCCGAGAGCCGCGCGGAGATATAGGCTACGTCATGAAAAATATTATATGTTAGAACTCGGTCGAGCAAGATCTACGGCGCGCCTGGTGGAGGAAGTTACATGTCGGTACCTGGCCTCACCTCGGAAGTCAGCGCGTTCGTGGCAGGCGTCTCGCTCGACAGCGTTCCCCTTGAGGTCACCGCGGCCGCCAAGCGGTCGGTGCTCGACGGTCTCGGGCTAGCGGTGGCCGGCTCACGCTCGCAGCCGTCGCGGGTGTGCCGGGAACAGATCGCGAGTTACCTGTGCACCGCGGGAGAGGCTGCGGCCCTCGGGACCAGCCTGCGAATCCCGGCCCGGTTCGCGGCGTTCCTCAACGGGCTGGCCATCCACGCCGACGACTATGACGACACCCAGCTCGCGGTCCGGTCCGATCGTGTCTATGGCTTGCTGACGCACCCCACCGCTCCAGTGCTGCCTGCCGCACTCGCCGTGACACAGCGCCGCGCTGGTTCAGGCGCCGACCTGCTGACTGGGTACCTGGTGGGCGTTGAGGTGGCGACGAAGGTCGCGGAGGCGATCGCACCCCGGCATTACGAGGACGGATTCCACTCCACCGGCACGGCGGGCGCCATCGGCGCCGCCGCAGCATCCGCGAGGCTGCTCGGGCTCGATCCCGCGCACGTCGCCACCGCACTGGGCATCGGCGCATCGACAGCCGCCGGACTGCGCGAGAACTTCGGCACCATGACCAAGCCTCTGCACGCCGGCCGGGCCGCGGAGAGCGGAGTGCTCGCCGCGGACCTGGCGGCCGCCGGGTTCAGCGCGGCCGGTGACATCCTGGAGGCGCGGCGCGGCTTCTTCGCTGCGGCCGGCGGCGGCTTCGACCCGGATTCGATCAGCGGCATTCTGGGCAGTCCCTGGACGTTCGCATCGCCGGGCATCTCGATCAAGCCGCATCCATCGGGCTCACTGACACACCCGGCCATGACTGCGCTCGCTGACCTGCTGAAGCGGCGCACGGTTCGGCCCGACGACGTCGAGAGCATCACGGTGGGTACAAACCGCCATATGCCCAACGCGCTGATTCACCACCGCCCGGCAGATCACTTGGCGGCAAAGTTCAGCATGGAGTTCTGCATGGCCATCCTGGTCATCGAGGGCCGAGCCGGGCTGACGCAGTTTACCGATGCGGTGGTTAGCAGGCCGGACGTGCAGGACCTCATGAAGCGGGTGGAACTCGTCGTGGATGCCGACGCCGAGGCTGCTGGATACAACTCCATGACTAGCATCGTGCGCCTCAGGCTGAGGACCGGGGAAGTACTCGCGGCATCGCGGGCCTTCGCCACGGGAAGTCCCAGCCTGCCGATGTCCGACGACGAGCTGATCGCGAAATTCACCGACTGTCTGCAGGTTGGTGGTATCAGCGAGGCAGCCGCACGTGCGGTCGCGGATCAGGTGCTGCGACTGGAGAACCTGGATTCGATCCTGCCGATCGTGTCAGCCCTCACCCCGGCTGACTGAGCCGACATGCGAACCGCTGGCTGATGATCGCCTAGCCGGGTGTCTGTCCGAACTTGCGTTCCCGCGGCCGGGGATTCAGGCTGGAGCAGCTAGCGCGCGCGGCGGGAGCAGGTCGGGCACGAACCTGGCGTCGCGAACCCGGTCGAGCCGAGTGAACGAACGCAGTTCTGCCAGTACGTCCTCACCGCGGGGCCCGAGTGCACCTGCTGTGTTGGCGCGGAACTTAGCGTCGATATCGGCCGATGCCAGGGGGTTGCCGACGCTGCCGCGCGGCGCGAGCACCTCGTGTGTCGCGTGCGTTCCGTTCTGTGTCATCAGCGCTATACGCGCGCCGATCTGCGGCATCCGCGCCTCACGGGTCACCTCGAACCTGTCGCTCCAGCTCGTCCACGCCAGCTGGTCTGCGCAGGCCTGGCGCCACTGCGCCTCGGCGAACGTAGCGACGGTCGGCGATCCGTCGCGCAGGGCCGCCAGCACGCAGTATCGGAGACTGAACTTCGCGTCGGCCGAGTCGACTAGGGCCGTCTTGTCGGCGATCGTTGCCGCTATCGGATGGACGGTAAGACTTACCTGCGTGACCGCCGACTCGTCGTGCAGGTCCAGGTCACGCCGCGCGGCCAGCACTCCGTCGATGACCGCGTGGGTGAGGAAGCATGAGGGATACGGCTTCAGCGCCACTTGCCGGCTCGCGTCCGCGTGTGCGCTGCCCCAGCCGGCCATCTGGGCCGCGTCCTCCCCGAGCCAGAGCGTGAAGATCCCGAACCTGCCGAAAAGCGCGTCTCGTGGTGCGCCGATCCCTTGCTCAGTGAACAGCGCTGCCCGCACGCCTACCTCTGCCGCGCGGCCGGCCTGGACGGGCTTGGTGTCGGTTCCGAACGCGGCGGCCAGGCCCGCGGCCATGACGGCGGCCATGTCTATTGCCGCCAGGCAGACGCGATCGTCGCGGCTCAGCAGCCAGGCGCAGGCCGCCGCGGCGCCCAAACTCCCGACAGCTCCCGTAGAATGCACGCCCATCTCATTGAGGCGCGATCCGATCGGTGCCAGGAAAGCCACGACGCGCAGTCCGAAGTCGAGCGCATGCAGGACCTCCAGCCCGCTTAGGTCACGTTCGATGGCCAGTGCCAGCAGGCCGGGCACGATGGCTGCCGCTGTGTGGCACAGCGACGGCTCGTGCGTGTCATCGAAGTCAAGTGAGTGGATCCGGATTCCGTGCAGCCAGGCCAGATCCCACGGCGTGCCGCTGTGACCCAAGACGGCCGCCGCGGCCTGCGCCGTCGAGGTCGTCTGGCCCGCCACGCCGACGCCGAGTGCGTCCACGAGCAGGTCCGATAGGCGCGGATCCGGCTCGCCAAGCGGCTGAGCTGGTGCCAGCAGCCGAATCTGATCAAGCAGTCTGTTGGCGCCCACGAATCACTCCAGACGCGTCCGTCTGGCGGGCCGCAGCGGCTGGACTTCGCCTGTATCGGCTGCGGTGCCCCGATCGTCGATTTCCTTGCGTTCTTTGCGCCCGCGCATGATGTGCTTTCGAATGAGCCTGGCGGCTCCGGCTGGGTCGTCGGCATCGATGCGCGCGAGTATCTGCCGATGTTCCTCGTTGGAGACCTCGCGGCGCGCGGCCCGCTCGGCGTAGAGGTTGTGGGACAGGAACGACCGGTTCCACAACGTGGTGATCAATTCGAGCAGGAGAGGCGAATCCGCGGCACTGTACAGCAGCAGATGCCACTCACGGTTTGCTTCGTTCCAGCTGGTAGCTGTCGGTGCGTCGCTCATCTGCGCCATCAAGTCCTGCAGCTGCGCGTGCTGTTTCTCGGTCAGCCTCGCCGTGGCCATCCGAATGGCCAGTTCCTCTAGCGGCACCCTGATCCGTGTGATCTCGTCAAGCTCACGCGTGGACAATTCCGTGACGAACGCGCCGCGCCGTGGGTGGATGCGCACCAGGCCCAGCGCTTCAAGATGCCGCAGGGCTTCCCTGACCGGGATCGTGCTGACGCCCATCTCGTCGGCCAGGACCTGCTGGTCAAGTCGCGACCCGAGCGGGAAAGCACCGCTCAAGATCCCGTCGCGGATCGCAGTCGTCACGTAGCCGCTGGCCGTGACCGGCGGGCCTGACGTCTCGCGGGCCACCCTCGCGCCAGCCGGAGCTGGGCTGCGTGCCTGCGAGTCATCGCTTCTGCTCACGCCTGCTCCAGTCTTGCCATCACTGACAGGTAGGTACGGTGCGGGGCCGCGCCGTCGCGGGCCAGGGTACGCAGCGGCACGGGCTATTCGTCCCAAGGGAACTCCTCGGCACTGACTCCGAGCCAGTCTGCGTAAACGTCGGCGCCGTCCGCTCCCAAGTGGTGGCCGGCATGCACGATCTTACCCGGAGTTCTGGAGAGCTTCGGGACGACATTCTGCATCCGGATAGTACCTAGATCCGGGTCAGGAACGGCGACAATGTTCTCCCTGGCCAAGAAATGCGGGTCGGCGAAAACCTCGCTTACGTCATATACCGGGGCTGCCGCGGCGCCGGCATCGTTCAATATCGCGAGCACTTTCTCCGCCGGGCGTGCCTCGATCCATTCTGCAAAGATCACATCGATCGCCTTATGGTTGCGCGTCCGCGCGGCATTATCGATGAATCTTTCGTCGGCAGGCAGGTCCGGTCGGCCGATTGCGTTGCACGCACGTTCGAAAACACTCTGGGAGCTGCACGACATCGCAATCCATTTGTCATCGCTTGTCTTGTATACATTTCTGGGCGAGGCGAACGGCAGTCGCGAGCCGAGCCGCTGCGCCACGACGCCGAGCTGGTCGTAATCCACGAAGTGGTGACCAAGCATTGTCAGCATCGGTTCGTAGATAGCCATGTCAATCCACTGGCCCTGGCCCCCGTTGGCGTCGCGCTCGTGAAGCGCGATCATGATCGCATACGCACCGCACAGCCCGGCCACGCTGTCGGCGAGCCCGAATGAGGGCAGCGTTGGCGGCCCGTCGGGCTGACCAGTGATGTAGGCATACCCACTCATGGACTCGGCTAGGGTACCGAAGCCGACCCGCGTGTGATACGGGCCACTTTGGCCAAAGGCGGTGACGCTCAGCATGACCAGCTGCGGATTGACTTTCGCTAGCGCTGGGTAGTCGAGCCCCCACGAGGCGAGGGTGCCCGGCCTGAAGTTTTCTACTACGACGTCGGCCTTGGCAGCCAGCTCTTTAAGGACCTGCTGATCCGTGACGCGGTGCAGGTCGAGCGCGATGCTCCGCTTGTTGCGTCCGACGACCTTCCAGAAGAGCGGAACGCCATCGCGGGTGGTGCTGCCCCACGAGCGCATCATGTCACCGCGCGGATGCTCGACCTTGACGACGTCCGCACCGAAGTCGGCCAGCCAAGTCGCTGCCATCGGGGCGGCCAGGAAGCTCGAGATGTCGAGCACCCGGACGTCGGCCAGCGGCCCTCGCGCTTGCGGCTGCGTCGTCGGCTTATCGTCGGGTCTCACGCTGACTCCATCTCCGTGCCATCAAGCTCCGTGCCATCGAGCAGGCCCAGCTCCCTGGCGCGAGACTGGGGCAGCAATCCCCAGGCGGTTGCGCGGCGCAGTAGCTGGCGTACATGGCGGTCGGTGCCGATGTCGAGAAGCTCGCTACTGCCCCCGACGGCCGCACCTGAGCCGGACGCCATGGCTTCGGAGAACCGGAGCAACTGGCCGACCTGCTGCTCGATCGCCTCGTCGGTGAAGGCGCTGCGGAACGCGAGCCTGGTGGCGAGAAGCTGCAGTGGGTGCCCGACCCAGCGGCCGCTCATTCCGCGGTCGATGGAGTGCAGTGCGTCACGGAAGTTCGATTGCATGCGCTCAAGCAGCAGAGCTCGATTCTGCTCGGCGTTAAGCTCCGCCTGCGCCACCGGGAAGTCCAGCGTCATTCCGTCGATCGCGGGCACGCCTACGCTGCCGGCCACGGCCACGATCATGTCTCTGGCCCACTCGCAGATCGGATGACGGTAACGGACCTCAGGCAGCAGCAGGTCGGCGGACAAGTCGACGGTGCCCAGGATAATGCCGGCCAGCCTGTCGATGCCGGCGGCGGCGAGCTGCGGCAGGTTTAGCAGTCCCCAGCCCGTCTCGACGAGGTAGCTGACGCGGATGCGACCGGCTTCCAGGCCCAGTTCGCTCTCGATCGTGGCCAGTTGGTCGTAGAGCCACTCCACTTCGTGCACGTGCCGGATCTTGGGCACTACGATCCCGTCGAGCGGGTAGTCCTCAGGGGCGAGCCCGCTGCCCGCCTGCACCAGCACTTCCCACAGATCCTCGGCGCAGCGCGGCTCCAGCACCCCGGCCGGGCGCAGGAAGCGCAGCGTCTCACCGCGGGGAGTCTCGCGCATCACGCGCGCCGCATTGGCACGCGCGTCCGACAGCATCTGGGGCGCGACCCCGTCCTCGAGATCGAGCATCACCAAGGGCGTTGGCGATCCGAGCTCCTCCGCGACGACCTGCGGGCTGACCCCGAGCTTGTCCGCCACCTGCGAGTGGTCGATGCCATAGCGGTCAAGCAGGCGAGCCGCGACTGCACCGGCATCCCGCAGTGCCTTCTCGGCCAGCCTGTAGTCCGCCGCGGGCGCCGTGAGATGCGCCTGCTGGCGCAGGTACCGAAGCGGCAGCCGGGTGCGGAGGGCTGCCGTCCTGCGTGACACCTCGGCTTGGCTCCGCGGCAGGCTGTCCACTCCCACCGTGGATTCCGCGGCGGACGCTCGAACGTTAGGCATAAGACTCCTCCGTGCTGTCGGAACGCACGGCAGCCTGGAGACCCGATCGGGCCAGCTGTCGCGCGGCCTCGAATGCGGGACCGTAATCACGTTGTGCCGATGGCCATGTGATGTATTCGGCATCCAGGTCTGCCGCGATCGAGCGGGGGCTGCGGTCCTCAGGCGGCCCCCATCCGCCGCCGCCACCGCCGACGAGCATGATCCTGGCACCGGGGTCGAGACTGATGTCAGCCGCCTTCAGCACGGGCTCCCAGCCAGAGTCGCGGTCCGCCTGGAAAAAGGCGCGGTTCGGACTGCCTGGCCGCCCGCCGGCCAAGCCCCACGGCAGGCAGGTATGCCTGTCGACGTTGATCTGCAGCGACGCGGACCTGGACAAGAGCCGGAATATCCGCCGATAGCCCAGACCGCCGCGGAACTTCCCGGCCCCCGCGCTATCTGTGTCGAGAGCGGACTCCTCAACCATGATGGGGAGCATCGACTCCTGGATCTCGACCGGCACATCTGGCGTGTCGCCCTCGTGGAAGCAGACGGTAGCGCTCACGCCGTCCTCGTGCGGTCTGCCGCCATGGCCGCCGGGCACCGGCTCGAAGAACACGAAGCGCTTGCCGGCCAGGTCATACCCGTCGATCAGGCACATCGGAATGTCGCCGAAGTGCGCAGCCGGGATGGCGTCAGGAATGACCGGGCTCAGGGACCGCAGGATCGTGTCCACCGTCGTGCTGGTGGTGCGGGCCCAGTAGCCGCAGGCGGCCGGCGGTTTCGCGCTAATGACCTTGCCCGGCGGCACGATTACGCTCAGGGGCCTGAAATGGCCCTCGTTTGCGGATTCGTGCGGGGTGGTCAGGCACTTGAACGCGTGCCGCGCGATCGCCATCGCTCCGGCGGGCCCGGTGTTGATGGAGCCTGTCGTCTGCTCAGCGAAGTCGGAGAAGTCAATCGTCATGCTGTCGGATTCAACGATGACACTCACCCGGATCGGGACCGGCGTGCCCTTGGTGATCCCGTCATCGTCGAGAAACGACTCGGCGTGATACGTGCCGTCGGGGATCGAGCGGACAGCCGCCCTCGTAATGCGCTCGCCGTGGTTCAGTATCTCGGTCACCGCCGCCTGGAACGTGGCCTGTCCGTACTTCGCGATGGTCGCGAGCACTCGGCGTTCGCCGGTGCGGCACGCAGCCACCTGGGCCCTGAGATCGCCGAGCACAGCCTCAGGCATCCGGGTGTTGTCGGCGATCAGCCGGACGATTCCTGGGTCGGCCACTCCGGCTGAGTAGAACCGCAGCTGCCGGACGCGCAGTCCTTCCTGGTAGATCTCGGTCAGCGTGGCTGAGCGCGACCCGGGTACGGCGCCGCCAACGTCGACCATGTGTCCGCGGGCGACGGCGAACCCGATGAGCTCAGGGCCGGAGAAGATAGGGGAGTACGTGGCGACGTTGTTGAGGTGGGTGCCGATCGTGTAGGGATCATTGCTGATGTACACATCGCCTGGCTGGAATGCCTCCCGGCCCAGCATCTCCAGGCCATCGCGTACCACCTCGCCCATGTCGGCGAGGAACATGGGCAGGCCAGGCGCGCAGGCGACTATGTCTCCGTCGGCATCGACCAGACCGACGCAGACATCCTGGATCTGGTGGATGCTTGGGCTGTAGGCGGCACGCTTGACATTGATCATCATCTCTCCGGCGGCCGCGATCAGCGCATGCCTGATGACCTCGATCGTCGCGGGGTCGGTGCCGAGCTTCTGTGTGGTCATGCCTGCTCCCCGACACTGATCAGGAGATGACCGCGGTCGCAGACGGTGACAGCGTCATGGCCGCCGAGCACGACGCTGGTCGCAGGATCACCTATAACTGCGGGTCCGACGATCGTTTCGTCGTGTACAAGGTCTGCGCGTGGGTAGACGCGGACGTCAGCCCACGAGCCGTCGTCGCAGAGCGCCCGGCGAGTCGTCTGGCCCGCGGCGGACCGGCCGAGCGGATCGGGGCTCTGCTCCGCGCCCGGCTTGGGCACCTCGCCGATGGCCGTGACACGCAAGGCTCCGACCTCGATCTCCTCGGCCGGGGCGCTGTGTCCGTAGCGCTCCGCGTGGGCGTGATGGAACAGGGCGGATACAGTGCCGCCGAAGTCACCATCGGCGTCTCGGGGGACGGTCATCGTCAGCGGATGGAACTGGCCCACATACCGCATGTCGAGTCTGCGCACGAATTTGATCTCAGCCGTGGACTGAGCATCGAGCTGGATCCGGAGGTAGGTCGCGGCATCCTGCTCGAGGGCGCGGAAGAGCTCCTCTGCTTCGCTGCCGTCGATGCTGCTGAGCCGTCGGCGGCCCACCGTCTTCGCCACGTCATGGCGCAGATCGGTGACGAGCATTCCGAAGGCGCCGAACGTTCCGGGTCCCGCGGGGATCAGGACTCGCGGGATCCCGAGATCGCGCGCCAGCGCCGTAGCGTGCAGTGGCCCGGCCCCGCCGTAAGCGACCATGGTGAAGTCGCGCGGGTCCCGGCCGCGCTCGACGGTCACGGCGCGAATAGCCTCGGCCATGATCGAGTTCGCGATCCGGATGATGGAGTGCGCGCATGACCCGATGTCCAGGCCGAGTTCCCCAGCGACCCGGCCTATCGCCGCCTTGGCCAAGTCTTCCTGCAGCTTCATCTCGCCGCCGTTGAAGTAGTCGGCATCGATCCGGCCGGCGACCAAGTTGGCGTCCGTAACTGTGGGCTCGATTCCGCCCAGCCCGTAGCACGCCGGGCCAGGCGCCGAGCCTGCGCTTCGGGGTCCGACCCGCAGTGCGCCGCCAGCATCCACATAAGCCACGCTGCCCCCGCCTGCCCCTACCTCGACGATATCCAGGAACGGAACCTGCACGGGAAGGCCGCGCGCCCGCCCGCCGATGTAGTACTCGGTGGACATCTCTGGCGCGCCGCGCTCGATGACACATGCCTTCGCGCTGGTCCCGCCCATGTCGAACGCGATGAGCTCTGCGGATCCCAGGAACTGCCCGAGCCACGCCGTGCCGGTGGCACCCGCAGCGGGACCCGACTCCATCGTCCGGACGGGCTCGCGGGCGGCCACCTTGGCGGTCATCACGCCTCCGTTGGACTGGGAGATCAGCAAGGGCGCCGTGCAGCCGCTCGCAGCCAACTCCGTCTCGAGTTTCGAGATATAGCCGGCCACTTGCGGACCGACATAGGCGTTGATGACCGCAGTGCACGTGCGCTCGTACTCGCCTGCCTCGCCCGACAGGTCGGTAGACGCGGATACGAAGATCTCCGGGCGCATGCGCCGGGCCAGATGGGCCGCGAGCTGCTCGTGGGCGGGATTCGCATACGAGTGCAGGAAGCAGACGGCCAGGGACTCGATATCGGCGGGCAGGGACGACACCGCTTCGGCGACCGCCGTCTCGGTCAGCGGTGTGAGTACTGCCCCCGTATACTCGAGGCGTTCGTCGATCTCTAGCCTGAACCTGCGCGGCACAGGGCAGATCCGCGGGCGGAAGAACAGGTTGTACATCTCGGGCCGGTTCTTGCGCCCCATCTCAAGGACGTCACGGAAGCCCTTGGTGGTAATGAGCGCGGTCTTGGCCCCCGTTTCTTGCAGCACCGCGTTGATGGCGACCGTCGAGCCGTGAATGAACTCCACCGCGTCGGCTAGGTCAAGCCCTGCCATGGCCACGGCCTGCATGACGCCGGCCTCGGGCCGTTCGGGCACGGTGAGCACCTTCGCCCGCACCATCGTGTGGTCGGATTGCCGCCACCCGACAAGGTCAGTGAATGTTCCGCCGATGTCGACCGCTATCCGCCAGCTCATAGGGCCGCCGCCGGGCCCGCGACGGCGTCGCGCCGAGTTCTGATTCCGGTGACTGACGCCTCGATAACGTCACCGATCGCCCGCCAGCGCCGCCGGATCCCGGATGTGCACACGCCTGACGACCTGCCATCTTGGAACTTGTACTGCATCGGAATCACGCATATAGAATATAGTCATCCATGGCACAGTCAAGCGACCATACGAATGCCGTGGCTGCCCGGGCCGCCCAGGTCTGTCACCTACTGGCGTGGTCGCCACGACGCGCGAACCACGCCACTACCTGGCCGCGGTCGCCGGGCAGCAGGGTGACTGGAGAGGAGCGATGTGCTTCCAATGGCTGGCGACGAGAATGTGGGCGTCTATGCGCCCCCGGTGGTCCGTCCGGCTGATTTCCCGCGCATCTCTAAGGCGCTGTTGCGCGACATCATGGACCTGCCGGGCGCGGCCACCACGACATCGGATGTGCTGGATGAGTACGGCATGTCGCTTGCGGTTCCGGCTGACGTCCTGCGCCCGCGGGCGGTAAGGAAGGTCGTGGCAGGCCAGGCACAGACGATTTCCTACCTCCCGGAGCGGCGCGCGCTGTCACACTCCGGCCTCCGCCAGTCGCCGAGTCATCTCGCGCACCACACGCTGTTTACGATGACATCCCCCGGAGACGTCGTGGTCGTTGATGCCCGCGGTTCGGACGGAATCTCGGTGCTGGGCGGCATGGCCGCGGCGAGCGCGAGCAACCTCGGCATATCCGCCTGTGTCGTCGACGGCGGGATCCGCGATCTGGACGAGATCGACAGGACTGGCCTCAGCGTCTGGTCGCGCTCGCTGACTCCGCGCACGGGAAAGTGGCGGTTGGAAGCATTCGGCCTCAATCTGCCGGTGAGTTGCGGCGGCGTACAGGTGGTTCCTGGTGATGTCGTTGTGGCGGATCACACCGGCGTCTGCTTCGTTCCGGTGGACATCGCGGATCAGGTCCTGACCAGGGTGCTGGAGATCAGCGCGCAGGAGGCGGCAGACAGAGTCCGGTAAGCGCCAGACTCCGGGTCAACCATAGACAATATAATATCTACAATCGTAAAATCTGCTACGAACGGTACGAATGGAGGGCAGATGGGTTCTCTGAGCGGTCGTGTGGCCATTGTGACAGGTGCGGGCTCTGTGGCCGCTGGGATCGGCAATGGCCGGGCCATTTCAATCTTGCTCGCCCGTGAAAGCGCCAAGCTCGGGCTCATCGATCTCCAGGAGGAATCCGCCACGCGGACTCAGGAGATGGTCGCGGCGGAAGGCGCCGAGTCGGTCGTCGTCGCGGCCGACGTGTCGGACCCGGCCTCGTGCCAGAAGGCAGTCGCGGAGATAACGGGCGCGCTCGGTAGCCCAAGCATCCTCGTCAACAATGTCGGCATAGTCGGCGCGCGCGGGGACGCCGTGGACGTCGACCCCGACGACTGGGACGAGGCGATGCGCGTGAACGTCAAGTCGGTCATGCTGATGTCTAAATACGCGGTGCCGCACATCAAGTCGGCTGGCGGCGGATCGATTGTCAACATCGCGTCGATCGCGGGGCTCCGCGGCGGCCATCCCAGCCTCGCTTACCCGACCTCCAAGGGCGCTGTCGTCAACATGACGAGGGCCATGGCGTACCACCATGGCCCCGACGGCATCAGGGTCAACTGCGTCGCACCGGGGCTCATATATACGCCGCGGGTTGAGGCCCGCAGCGTTGATCCCGCGATTCGTACGGCGCGCCGGATGCAGTCGCCTTTGCAGACAGAAGGCGACGCTTGGGATGTCGCGGCGGCCGTGCTGTATCTCGTCAGCGATGCGGCGCGTTGGGTGACAGGGCAGATCTTGACGGTGGACGCTGGCCTTACCGCCGGGACAGGGTCAGTCGGCGCGCACTGAGGCACGAGGATGAGCGCGATCGATGAGAAAGAGACCATGGCCGCAGATACTGTCGGCGGCCCGTACTTCGACGACCTTGCCGTTGGTGACAAGTTCGCAGACGCGCCCGCGGTGACCCTGACGGAGGGACTGGCAGCAGCTCACCAGGTGATTACCGGCGACCGGCTGCGCTTGTCGCTTGACCATGAGCTAGCACGAGAAGTCTGCGGCACGGCCCCGCCGGCGCACTGCGCCCTGGTATGGGACGTCGCGATCGGCCAATCGACTCTTGCGACGCAGCGCGTTCGGGCCAACTTGTTCTACCGAGGACTGTTCTTCCGGCGCTTCCCGGTGCTCGGGGACACCCTGCGGACGGTCACCGAAGTGACCGGCTTGCGGGAGAACACCCGTCGGCCGGATCGGCCGCCTACGGGCCTTGCCGCCCTGCGCATCACCACCACAGATCAGCATCGTCGGGTTGTATTGGACTTCTGCCGATGCGCGATGCTGCCGCTGCGCCGGGGTGACATAGGCACCGGCCATAGCGACGACATGAACACGGTCGGTCCGCCTGCCGGGGCCGTCGTGTCTAGCGCGGCAGCACTCGGCGGGTGGCGACTGGACAGGTACCGCGAACTTGTCCACGGTCGTCACTTTGACTCGTTCGAGGTTGGCCAGACGTGGCGGGTCGCGGGCGCCGACGTGGTGTCAAGCGCCCCGGAGCTCGCCCGGCTCACGCTCAACATCGCAGCCGTGCACCACGACGTGGCGGCCGCGGGCGGGCGGCGCTTGGTCTACGGCGGCCACACGATCGGCCTCGCTCTCGCACAGACATGCCGGATCATCCCGACCATCGTGACCGTCGCTGGCTGGCAGCGCTGCGATCACGTTGGACCGGTGCATGAGGGCGATGCGCTCGCCAGCGTGGTGACAGTTCGCGGAAAGGAGCCTTTCCCGGGCGGCGGCGGGCTACTCCATCTTCAGGTGTCCGTTGCCGCGCACGCCGATGATGCATCCAGTGACGTTCTGGACTGGCAGTTCGCGGCGGTTCTGGCCTAGCTCGGCCGGGCCAGCTCGGCGCTGGCTAAGTTGCGAGGAGACTCGTCAGTCGGTTCAGATCGGGCGCCGCCCAGATGTCTTCTATTGCGTCGGCGAGTTTGCCGGCTCGACCACGGCCGAGAGTAGGCGCGGCATTGGCGAGGAACTTGGCCCGATGATCATCGGCCGAGTTCGGGTTCCCAGGACCTCCCCGCTGGGCGGGTACGGCGCAGGTGTGGCGGCGGCCGTCTCGTGTCGTCACTTTCGCCCGAGCCGGGAAGTTCTCAGGTGCCATATCGGGGTCGCCATGGCAATGTATTCGCGCGGCCAGCTGAGCGATCTGAGGGTTCGCCAGTACGTCGGCCGTGTAATCATCTGCCCCCGCCTGCCCGAGCACGGCCACGATGGCCACCGAATAGGGGAGACTGAATTTCATATGGTAAGGACTGGCAGGATGGACCTTGGCCGCGCGCGGCTCGCATACTATCGGGATACATTCCATTGGCACCGTGATATCGATGCGCTGCACATCTTCATGGCTCAAGCCTTCGGATCGCATTATCGTCATCACGGCGTCCATTGACGAATGATTCCAGGCGCCGCAGCTGTACGGCTTGTACGTGGTGTCCGGCAGCAGCCACTGCCGTCCCAGGTCCTTGACCACATCAGCGGCATGCACGCCCTCGTCATCGCCTGCGAGCAGCACCGCGTACAGCCCCCAACTGCCTTCCAGGACCTCTGACGGCCCGGTGAATCCCCGCCCAGCCAGGAGGGCCGAGATAATGCCCGCCTGGACTGACCAGGCGGGGTGCAGGCGCTTGACCCAGCTACCATCGTGAAGGCCTTGCAACAAGCCGGAGGATTGGCTGCCGGCCAGACCTAGCGCATCGGTAACCTGTATCGGGCTAAGCCCCAGCAGGCAGCCTGCTGCAGCCGCCGCGGTGAACGGGCCCACCACACCGGTGGCATGGAACCCGCGGTTATGGAATCGATTGGGTGCGGCAGCTCCGATCCGCAGGCCCGTCTCAGCCGCGACGACAACGGCCGTCATCAAAGACGAGCCGGTAGCTCCGGCCCGCTCCGCGACGGCCAGGGCGGCAGGAACGGCCAGGCAGCTGATATGCACCATGGAGACGGAATGCGTGTCGTCGTAGTCTGGCCCGTGCGCCAGGGCCGCATTGACGAACGCCGCGGACGGTGCGGGCAACCGCTGTGCTGACCCGATGACGGTGGCCTCGGCCGGTCCTCCGCACTCTGCCATGACTTCGTTCACGGCCTGGGCGTAATCAAGACGGCTTCCCGCGAGAGCGACCCCGATGGTGTCCATAAGCCGCCATCGCGCATCGTCGATCACGGCGTCCGGCAAGTCCGCAGGCGTGGTCCCGGTAATAAATTCCGCAAGTTCCCCGGTGAGGCTGAAATTCTCCGGATGGGTGGCCATGCGTCCCTCCAACTGAGGCGGCACCGGAATGGCGGCCCAGGCGCGCTGCGGCGTGGACAGGTCCCCGGATGCGAGCCCGCCCGGTAGGCTGAGGTGTAGACAGCAGATATAACATATATTATCTTTGATCTGGACGCCACGGCCAACCATAGCGGTCGGAGTCATACACTCTGGAGGCGGCAATGGGACAACGCCACCGGACCCCAGAAGCGACCCAGTCGACGACGGAGCCGGGATCCGCGGTGCCTTTTGACCGGATTGACTGCGACGTCCATCCGAACTTCCGCGACGGCCTGGCGGACCTGATGCCGTACCTGTCGGAGGCGTGGCGACGGCGGGTGGGAGTCGGCAGCGATTCCGCCTGGTCCAGTCAGGTCACCGCATCTCACTTCACCGTGCCTGCCAACGTGCTCTACATGAACCCGGTGGGCGCGATGCGACGTGACACGATCTCGGACGGCGTGCATACCCCCGCCTCGGAGCCCAGCCTGGTTGCCGGGCAGCTATTGGACGCGCATGGTATAGACCGCGCGGTTCTGCTGAGCGGCAACCTGCTCGGACTCGGCGGCCTGCCAGATCCAGATCTGGCGAGCGCCCTCGCCGCCGCGCATAACCGTTGGCTCGCGGAGACCTGGCTAGCGGCCGATGTGCGGTACCGGGGCGTCATCCTCGTGGCGCCGCAGGATCCACCGCAGGCGGTCGCTGAGATCGAGCGGACCGCGGCGCTGCCTGGTTTCGTGCAAATCCACATACCCATGATTGACCGGCTGCTCGGGGATCGTCATTACTATCCGATCTATGAAGCGGCAAGCGGACTAGGCATACCCATAAGCGTGCACCCGAATGCGATAGACGGAATATTCCGTACAGGACCGGGCTATCCCGGCGGTAACCCGGTCTACTACACTGAATGGCACTCGGGCCTGACATCGATTTTCGCGGCAAATCTCATTAGCATCGTGTGCAACGGAGTGTTCGAGCGATTTCCGCAGCTGCGGCTTGTAATGACAGAGGGCGGTTTCGCCTGGCTGCCGGACGTCATGTGGCGGCTGGATAAGGATTGGCGCGGCCTCCGAGATGAGATTCCGTGGCTTTCCCGGCCGCCTAGCGAGTACATTCTAGAGCACGTCCGCTTCACCACCCAGCCTTTCATTGAGCCAAGTCGGCGGGAACACATTTCCGCAATATGCGACATGATCCACGCGGATCGGGTCCTCATGTTCAGTACTGATTATCCGCACTGGGATTTCGATGACCCCGTTCGAGCTCTTGCCTCCGTTCCCAAAGCTATACTGCCGCGAGTCCTGGCCGGTACGGCAGCCGAGTTCTACGGCGCGCGGCTGCTATGACCCGAA
>Ga0209624_10001037_pt1 | contig 23165 bp, 14 predicted proteins | sample JacPinW_OM2H0_O1_FD_188565 | JGI IMG/M metagenome (GOLD analysis project Ga0209624, IMG submission 188565) | Forest soil microbial communities from Algoma, Ontario, Canada - Jack Pine, Ontario site 1_JW_OM2H0_O1 (SPAdes) (version 2) | ecosystem: Environmental > Terrestrial > Soil > Boreal...
GTCGCTCCGAGGTTTCCATCTGTACGCATCTGGCCATCGCGATGATACGACTGGAATGGGCACTTCGGCGCATTCACGGGGATGTGATTGAAGTTAACACCGAGCCGGTATCGCTGGGTATCTCCATAAGAGAACAGGCGGCCCTGGAGCACCTTGTCAGGAGAGAAGCTGATTCCAGGAACGATATTCGCCGGAGAGAAGGCGGCTTGCTCCACCTCTGCGAAGTAGTTGTCCGGATAACGATTAAGCTCCATTACGCCGACTTCGATCAGCGGGTAGTCCGCCTTTGGCCAGACTTTGGTCAGATCAAAAGGACTGTGCTTGTGTGTCTTTGCCTGTTCCTCAGTCATCACCTGGATAAAGAGCGTCCAACGAGGAAAATCCTTACGTTCGATTGCCTCCAACAGATCCCGGCCATTGCTCTCCCGATCCTTTGCCACAAGAGCAGCAGCAGCTTCGTCCGTGAGATTTTCAATGCCTTGCTGCGTGCGGAAGTGGAACTTTACCCAAGTGCGCTTGTTCTCGGCGTTGATCATCGAGAATGTGTGGCTTCCGAAGAGATGCATATGCCGGAAAGACTTTGGAATTCCGCGTTCGGACATGACGATTGTGACTTGATGGAGCGCCTCTGGAAGAAGTGTCCAGAAGTCCCAGTTATTCTGTGCGCTGCGAAGACCGGTGCGGGGGTCGCGCTTGATGGCGTGGTTGAGGTCAGGGAAGCGCAGAGGATCGCGGAAGAAGAAGACTGGAGTATTGTTTCCGACGATGTCCCAATTTCCGTCCTCGGTGTAGAACTTGAGAGCAGTCCCACGGATATCGCGTTCGGCATCGGCAGCCCCGCGCTCTCCGGCGACAGTCGAAAAGCGCGCGAACATGGGCGTCTGATTTCCAATCTTTGAGAAAATCCTGGCCTTGGTGTACTTCGTGATGTCGTGAGTCGTCGTGAAAGTTCCATAAGCCCCCCAGCCCTTGGCATGCATCCTGCGCTCAGGAATGACCTCGCGATCAAAGTGTGCGAGCTTCTCGATCAGCCAAATGTCCTGGAGTAGAGCCGGGCCGCGACGACCGGCTGTCAAAATATTTGTGTTGTCAGGTACAGGAGAACCGGTTGCATTGGTAAAGCGTTCGGGTTTTGACATGATGAACTCTCACTTTCGGAAATTCTGCTTTGCAAGGTTGATAAGTTGAACGAATGCGGCGGACGTTCAACTGAGCGCCCGCTGAAGGATTTCTTAGCCCTTCCACTGCGAACCACGGATGACACTGCAGAAGTTAATGCGCTGAAACTTTGGATCCTTGTCCGCCAGTACATCTGCCTTCACGTTGCCGAATGTCGTCTCCGGCTTGCGCTTGATGCCGGCGTAAAAGGCCTGGATGATGTCTTCTTTGAAGTGTTCGGTGCGGGGATAAGCGGCGACGATTGCTTCGCGATCAGCGTCGGAGAATTCCGAGTAGGCGATACCGAGAACATCCATCTCTACACCGTTGGTCAATAGTGCAACCACCGGATGCATGTACTGAGGGATACCGGGCGTAGTGTGAAGTGCAATCGAGGTCCAAACTGTGTCGATGTCTTGTTGGGAGATCCTGTGCTGACGAAGAAATTCGCGAGCGGTGTTGGCGCCGTCTACCTCAAAACGATCTGCAGCGCTGCTGTGTTTGGGAGTGAGGCCCATATCATGGAACATTGCGCTCACATACAGCAGCTCAGGATCGAAGGTGAGACCCTTCCGCTTGCCGGTTGCAGCTGAGAAGTAGTAGACGCGGCTTGAATGGTTGAACAGTAATGAGTTCTCTGTGTCGCGAACCAATTCAGTGACTTCGCGAGCGATTTTGCTGTCGGGGATGGTTACACCGGACGCGAGAGTAAGTGAGGGTGTTTGAACGACTGACGAAGTGTTCATTGCAGTTTCTCCCAATGATCTGGCTTACGTTGGCAGCTTGATGACACCACGCTGCCACCGGATTGAGGTGTGTCGGAGGAATCGGCTAGATCCTCGTGTAGGTGTGTGTAAGGCGTGGTCGTTATCAATCTGTCTTCAACCGCTTCTCCATGGCATCCTCGATTTAGCGTCGCACCACATTCATTTCGCGCGACGGGCCCGAGCCTACCCCGCGTTGCTCAGTGCATTCGCAATACCAACTTTGGCGCACTTGCAGATTTATGCGATTTAGCGGAAGGACGAGGACTTCTTCCGCAGACGGCGCTACGCGATTTCCGAAAACCATCCGAAGTGTCAGTCAAAATGTCGACACGTGTCGTTACGACGACAGTCTGCCTGCGGATAAATAGTTGGCGTGATGATTCACAGGTTACGAGGCCGAGAATCGACCGGACACTACTAGTAATGACGCTTTTCACAGTCCGCGGCTTCTTCATGGATTTGGAATGAAGGACCAGATACCCGGGGGGCGGCAGCGTCCAGTGACCATTCGCAGGCCGCTAGTTCTTGCCGAAAAAAACCAATGCAACGCCGATTGAAATTAGCAAGACTCCCAGCCAACGTTGAGAGCTTACATTTTCGCGCAAAAAGACCACCCCTCCAAAAGCACCCGCGACGTAGCTAAGCGCCGTTACAGGAACGACGAAACTCACGTTGTAGATCGACAAGGCTCCCAGCAGAGAAAAAAAAGCTAACGCCATCATTCCAACCCCAAGCCACATCCAGGGAACACGTAGTGCTCTGAGGATAACTTTTGCGACCTCTATTGGCCGCAAACTCGGGGCCTCTCCAACGACCTTCATAGCGCGGGAGACGCATAACTCACCTCCGGTTCCGGCAACAACGATCAGGGTGAACAGAATGAAGTGCGGCAATCTAAACCTGCTCCGTCGTTCGAGGATTGGTGCGGCCGACCACGAAAACGCCCAAACAGATAATCGCTATACCGGTCCATCGCAAGGGAGAGACTGTTTCACCCAATAACAGATATCCGAGAAGCGCAACGACGCCGTAAGCAAGGGAGGTTGCGGGCTGCACAAAGCTGTAATCTGCCCACGACAGCACCAACATATAGGCTACGAAGAATATAATGAGCGAACAAATTCCTAACCAAATCGAGACGGATGTGAAGATATTCGATGCTGTGTGGAACAGTTGGGCGGGAGGCCAGATAGCCGGTTCACCAACATGCTTCATCCCCTTGCCGAGCAGGACGTTGCCCAGCGGACCGGCAATCACCATCACTGCAATTAACAGATAAGTTTTGAAATGCAGGGTCTTTTGCGGTGTCATCGGCCTTGATTCGCGACCTGCAGTTCGGCAGGCATTCTAATTATTCTATAGGCTATATCGATCAACTCGCTGCTCCACACTGAAGCTCCGCTTCTCCACTTCGCATCTGATTTGGATACCGTTGTATTAATCCACAAAACCAGCCTTAGGCCGTAGTGAAATTGACGCAGTAGAAGATGGTGGTAGCATTAATCGTGGTTAGGGGCTCTCTGAACATATCTTTCGGTTTCGCGTCCAATTATCAAACTATTCAGCATGTCGGGGCTTCGACAGCGGCATGCCTGGAAGAGGCATACAAACTTGTGCGGGATTGTTGGATTCACAACGAAGAATTGGCACCCTGATCAAGACCGCATCCGAAGGGCGACGGATACCCTGATTCATCGCGGGCCGGATCAGCAGGGAGTGTTTCGATCGAGAGCCTGCTCTCTCGGTGCAACCCGCCTCAAGATCGTTGACCTGTCCTCCGGTGATCAGCCGATTTTTTCCGAAGATCGCGACTCCGTGATCGTTTTCAATGGTGAAATTTACAATCACCTTGAGGTTCGGCGTGAGCTCGAATCACTCGGCCGCCGCTTTCAAACCCACTGTGATACGGAGACCGTTCTTCAGGCATTTCTTGAATGGGATACCGACTGTTTCGAGCGGCTCCGAGGCATGTTTGCGGTTGCGGTTTGGAGCAATTCGAAGCAGCGTCTTGTTCTGGCACGCGACCGCGTCGGCATCAAGCCACTTTATTTCTCCGAAAGAGGCGAGGATATTTTCTTTGCTTCGGAATTGAAGGGGATTCTCGTCCATCCCGAAATCGAACGCCGTCTCAGTCTTCAAGGACTTGATTGTTATCTCTCTCTGAATTACGTTCCATGTCCGTGGACCTTAGTAGATGGGATCGAAAAACTGCCACCCGGCCACTGGCTCGAATGGCAGGACGGCCGCACGAGGAAGCAGGCGTACTGGCGTATTCCCAATATCACACCGGTGCCGCAGTCGTTTGAAGACGCAAAAGCCGAGCTCGACCATCTCCTCGGGAATGCGGTTCGCGAGCATCTTATGTCCGATGTTCCACTCGGAGTCTGGCTTAGCGGCGGCGTGGATTCTTCGACCGTCCTCCACTATGCCGCCCAGGCATCCTACTCACGACTTTGGACCTTTTCCATCGGTTTTAATGGCCGAAGTTTCGATGAGTCCTCGTATATCCGCCAAGTGGTCGAACATTATGGGACCGATCATGAGCAACTAAATCTGGGCCCCGACGAGGACCTGGAAGGAATTATCGAAGATATCGCCTACTATTCCGATGAGCCCAGCGCGGACTCAGGAGCATTGCCGGTCTGGTTTCTTTCTAAACTCTGCAAGAAGCGATGTACTGTGGCGTTTAGTGGAGAAGGAGCCGATGAGATCTTTGGCGGTTACCTTACCTATCGCGCCAATCGTATCGCCGCCCCGCTTAGAAATCTGCCACCTGCAGCGATCGAGCTCTCTCTTCGCGCCCTACGCTTTTGGCCAGCGTCCAATGAAAAAATCAGCATTGAATACAAGCTTAAGCGCCTACTTCAAGGTGCTCTGATGCCACCGGAACGGGCGCATGTGTATTGGAACGGAACCTTTTCGGAAGCGGAAAAAGCCGCTTTACTTCGGATTCCGCTGCCTGGGGCCCTTACTAATATCCTCGATCGCTTGAGAGAAAATCTTCCGGGAGACGGGGTCGCGCCTTTCCTTGAGTTCGATCAGCAATACTATCTTCCGGACGATATCCTGGTGAAATCGGACCGCATCAGCATGGCCCACGCCGTTGAGGTTCGGCCTCCGTTCCTCGATCACCGCATCGTAGAGTTCGCCGCCGGGCTGCCGATAGACTTCAAAATCCGCGGTGCGCGCCAGAAATATATTCTCAAGGAAGTGATGAGATCCAAGCTGCCCGCCGCTATCGTCCAGCGTGAGAAGATAGGATTCGACATCCCAGCACACGATTGGTTTCGGGGACCACTTCGAGCTATGTTGATGGAGACGCTGGCATCCGCAGAAGCAGAGCACTCTGAGCTATTTCACTTCGAAACGATCCAGACGTACACGCAAATGCACTTGAACAGGCGCATAAACATCGGCTATCACTTGTGGGGGCTGATCATGTTATTTCAGTGGATGAAACGATGGAAAATCCAGTCAACACCCTCTCTGAAGTCCGGGAATCAAGTGCTCACGGCCGAGTTGTAAGCCTCAGGCAGTACTTTTGGATCGTTATATTTTTCGCAGCGGCAGTCTACCTCGGCTGCATTCTGTCTCCGCCGTCGCTGATGGACGACGTCGATGCGGTGCAGGCGCAGATCGCTCGGAATATGCTCAGTTCCGGTGATTGGGTTACGGCGCGCCTGGATGGAGTAGCCTACCTCGAAAAGCCTCCGCTTATCTATTGGATGATCGCGATCTCCTATAAGGTATTCGGTGTCCATGATTGGTCTGCGCGCATTCCCATTGCACTGTCCGCGATCGCGCTTTGCTTCACTACAGCGGCATTTGGAGCCTGGGCGTTCGGACGCCGCGCCGGCTTTTACGCGGGCCTTTGTATGTCAACCTGCGTTGGGCTCTTTCTCTTTACACGTATCCTCGTGCCGGATGTGATACTCACCCTGGTAATTGCCCTGGCCTTGTGGGCGTTTCTTCGAGTCCTTGAAGAAGATGAACCGCATCCGCGAGCATGGGCAGCGGTCTTCGCTGCGAGTCTCGGGACGGGGCTGCTTCTGAAGAGCCTTATTGCAATCGTCTTCCCAATTGGGGCGATCGTAGTCTATATGTCCGGTACGCGACAGATCTTCTCTGCCGGGGTGTGGAAACGACTTCGACCCCTTAGTGGTCTCGTCATCATCCTGTTGATTGCCGCACCCTGGCATCTTCTCGCCACGCTTCAGAATCCGCCATACTTCAGCTTCACGATGCGGAGTGCTCCGGGCGAGTATCACGGCTTTTTCTGGTTTTTCTTCATCAACGAACAGCTCCTTCGGTTTCTCAACCTTCGCTATCCGCGCGACTATAACACCGTGCCACGGCTTTATTTCTGGTTGCTCAACCTGGTGTGGCTCTTCCCCTGGAGCCTATATCTGCCGGCGGCGATGACGCTCTCCTACCGACCGATCAACCGCGCGGGCAGGGCCAGGTTGCTCGCTCTCTGCTGGATCGGTTTCGTGCTGGTATTTTTCACTTTTTCGACAACTCAGGAATATTATTCGATGCCGTGCTATCCGGCGCTTGCCCTCCTGATTGGTTCGGGCATCGCGATAAACGGGAGAATCCTCCGGCACGGAACGAGATTGCTGACTGTGATCTGCTCCATTGCCGCCGTGGTTGCCATCGCCATTCTCTTCGCGGTGCGCCATGTTCCAACTCCAGGGGACATTTCACAAGCTCTCAGCTCCAACCCGGAGGCCTACACGCTGTCGTTGGGGCACATGGAAGACCTGACCATTAAGTCATTTGCTTACTTGCGATTACCTCTTGCTCTTGCCGCCGCGGCGTTTCTCTTCGGGGCCATCGGCACGATCCGGACGGCAAGCAAAAATGTATATGTGACGGTTGCAATTATGATGGTCGTCTTTTTCCACGCTGCCCGTCTGGCGATGATCACTTTTGACCCCTACCTATCCTCTCGACCCCTGGTCAAAGAGCTGGAACAATCCCCACCTGGAAATTTAATTGTCGATCACCACTACTATTGGTTTTCTTCGGTGTTCTTTTACACGGATCGGACTGCCTTGCTGTTAAACGGGAGATTTAACAATCTGGTCTATGGGTCATACGCTCCAAAAGTTCCAAATGTCTTTATCGATGACGGTCAGTTTCAGGGGCTCTGGCAAAGACCCGAAAGATATTACCTCTTTGCCAGGGACACAGAGATCGACCATCTGGGATCGTTAGTGGGTCAGGGGCAATTGAATGTACTTGGCGAAAGTGGCGGTAAGGTTTTACTCACCAACCATCCAATATCATCTTCAACGCATCAAAGCGCCCGTTAGGGCGCAAGCTTCGACCTAATGAAGACACCGCGGACAGGTGTCTTTTTTTATACACAAATGAGTCCAAATGCTTCTTTTGCGCGTCGAAATAGTTTTGGGACCGCTAGCGAATCGGAGGAATTATGCGGATTGCTGTTCTCGGGGGCGATGGTTATTGTGGGTGGGCGACCGCTTTGTATCTCGCAAACAAAGGTCACTCGGTTGCGATTGTAGATAACTTTGTACGCCGGCAATGGGACTACGAACTCAGTGTCCAGACGCTAACGCCGATCCGTCCTCTCTCTGAGCGGTTGGCAGTTTGGTACCAGTTGACCGGGATACCAATCGAACTCTTCGTTGGTGATGTCGCCGACTACGAGTTTCTCGCTTCGACAATCAAAACCTTCGAGCCCGAAGTGGTCGTGCACTTCGCGGAACAGAGGTCGGCGCCCTACTCAATGATCGACCGAAAGCATGCGGTCTTCACCCAGACAAATAACGTCGTCGGGACATTGAATCTGCTCTTCGCCATCCGTGAACTGCAACCGGAGTGTCATATCGTCAAATTGGGGACGATGGGTGAATATGGCACGCCAAATATCGATATCGAGGAAGGGTTCCTCACCATAGAGCACAACGGCCGTAAGGATACGCTCCCCTTTCCCAAACAGCCTGGCTCCTTCTATCACCTCTCAAAAGTACATGACAGTCACAACATGATGTTCACGTGCAAAGCCTGGGGTTTACGCGCGACTGACCTCAATCAGGGCGTTGTGTATGGCACCGTCACTGATGAAGTGTCGATGGATGAGGCTTTGATCAACCGTTTTGATTACGATGAAGTGTTTGGGACGGTTCTCAATCGCTTCTGCGCCCAGGCGGCGATTGGTCATCCACTTACGGTATATGGAAAAGGCGGTCAAACCCGCGGATTTCTTGACATTCGCGATACAGTCCGCTGCGTAGAGCTGGCCTGCCTGAACCCCGCCAAGTCAGGCGAGTTCCGCGTCTTCAATCAGTTCACCGAGCAATTCTCGGTCCTCGACCTGGCTCGGACGGTGCAGGCGGTGGCTGGAGAGATGGGGCTCAAAATTGAAATCGATCATCTCCCTGATCCTCGCGTGGAAGCGGAATCGCACTATTACAACGCAAAGCATTCAAAGCTGGTTGATCTCGGACTCGAGCCTCATGTACTGTCCAGTTCACTCGTGGATTCGTTGATCAATATCGCGCTGCGTTACCGAGATCGTATCGATCCGTCATTGTTCGAGCCGCAAGTTAATTGGCGGAGCACGCAAAACGATCGGCGTATCGGAACCGAAGTCAGACAGCAGCAGCTTTTGGCAAGAAGTATTGTCTAAACCATCCTCGGCTCGACGTTCTGCGCAGACAACTCAGACGAGCGGGACAAGGTTGCCATCACGCATCAGATAGTCCCGTCCTCGCCAGCGAATTGTCTTGCGTGTAAAACTCGCCAACCAGATCACACTGGCCATTCCGTCCCACAGAGGAATAAAGGCCAGTTTCTTCCAGATGCCGCGCTGCTTCAGCCCCCAGGAGCCAACCAGTAGTGTCAGCATGGCGCGCACGATGAGATACCCGCCGAGATAACTCGCGGCGATGGCGGGCGTCGGAAGAAGTGCAATCGCCACGAGCGCCCAGGGCAGCCCCAGCGTAAAGATCAAGCCGAAATGTCCCCAGGGGCGCATGTGCCGCATGACGGTGATCCAACGCAGGCGTTTGTGAAACAGCTCCTTGAGAGACCCATAATCCGCAACCGTGGAGATGGTGTAGGGAAGAAGATCAACCTCGTAGCCTTGCTCAGCGATCAATCTACCAACCAGCAGATCATCCGCCGGACGATTCTCGAGTGACGCGTAGCCGCCAAAGGTCTGGAGTCGCGTGCGAGTTGTAGCAATCGTCGGGCCGAGGGCAAATTTCACTCCATCCAACTGCCATGCGACAAGAATTCCGGGATAGAAGTCTGACACCATCCCGACATCCTGGAGACGCTCCACCCAGGTCGACTCTTCGATGGGAACATAAAAGCAGGTAGTTGCCCCTATTTTTGGATTCGCCAGAGGCGCTATCACGTTCCTCAAATAATCCGGCCCGACACGCACATCGCTATCGCTGATGACGAGGTATTCATGTGAGGCTTCCTCTACAAGGCGCGCAAGCTTGGCCACCTTGTCGTTGGTCGCAATACGACCCGACCCAATCACAATGCGGATTTTACATTTCGGAAAATCACGGACGAGTTGTTCCAGGACCGGGAAGACAGGGTCACTCGTATCGCCAACGCAGAATAAGATCTCATAGTCCGGATAGTCCTGTCGGCAGAAGCTTGCGAAGTTCTCATAAGCGTCCGGATCAAGTCCGCGCACTGGCTTCAGGTTGCTTATCGGCGGCAGAAACTCGCCTGTTCTATCCACCTTCCCTCGGGTTGTCAGAAAAAACCGTAAAGAACTAAAGATCGCGAGAGCATAGTAGATAAAGGGGATCGCAGCGATCCCGAGGAACACATCTCGCAATAGGAGAATTGTCATAGGCACGAGGCAGACTCTTGTTTAGTGTAGCGTAGCCTGAAGAGACACTTTGCCTGCGCGTCACTTTTGGGGTGCAGAAAAAAGGATGATGCTTTAAGTACGCAACCAAGTCATCCCGGTGATTCGCCGCATTGATGGTGCGAAAATCAGGTGAACCTTACTGAGCGGATGCTTAGTCTAATCAGATAGGTTCTGCGGCGCCATTGTCTCTATCGGCTCGGCGTCTTCTTGTTCCAGCGAGCTGCGTACGGAAACGTATGATCATTCGTTTCAGGTTTGCGAACTCGCAAGCGCTTCGTTCGACCCGATGCGTCCGCCGGGTCCGCAGATGGAGCTTGCGATATGAACTGCTGGTCTGCGCGGTTATGATTGGATGCCTTGTTTTCGTTCAACGATCATCGGCGCAATCCGGGGCTCCCGCTATAATTCTCATCTCAGTAATGGATGGCGATAGGCATCCATTAGCAGGAGTAATGATTGAAGGCAGGTCTAATGCGGATTTGCTTTGCAAGGCCGTCACGGACGCTAAGGGTCTCGCCTCGCTTATTGATTGCGGTCCCACTGCAGCACTTCATCTTACCGCGAGCCTTGCCGGTTACATTCCTGCCACCACCGGTCGTCCTTTGCAGGATCGAGCGGCGATTGAGATCACACTCTCAAAGACAATACTCGTACGAGAGACCACCACCGTCCAGGCTGATTCACCAGATGTGTTGTCAGAGAGCGCAAGCAGCGAGGCGAAGCTTCCGATGGAGAGTGCCACGTCCAGCCCCCTGCGCCCCAGTACAGTGGTCGACGCGCTCCCTCTCGTGCCTGGCGTTATACGAACCCCGGATGGCCGCGTTCAGATCGCTGGCCAGGACGAAGAACACAGCTCCCTGCTCGTCAATTCGGTCAATGTGAATGACCCTTCCACAGGCAGCTTTGGCCTAAGTATTCCCATAGACAGCGTGGATATTCTCAAGGTGATGCAGTCGCCTTACCTGGCGCAATATGGCGACTTTACTGCCGGGATTGTGAGTGCTGAGACCCGTCGCGGCGGCGACAAGTTTAACCAGAGCCTCAACGATCCTCTGCCGGAGTCTCGGATCCGCAGCGGGCATCTCGTAGGGATCGCGGACGCGTCGCCCCGTCTGAACCTAAGTGGTCCTCTGATAGAGAACCGCCTTTACTACCTTGTCGGCCTTGAATACCTGATGAGCAAGACCGAAGTACGTACATTGCCTTTCCCTGAGAATGTGATCCGCTCAGATGCAGTTAATTCGTTTACCCAGATCGATGGACTCATGGGCGCGCGGAACAGCATCACTGCGACCCTTCACTTCGCACCTCACTCAGTGCAGTACGTCAATTTGAATTACTTTGACCCGCAACCGGTGACGCCCAACGCCGACTACCAGGAAGATACGGGAACCATCAGCGAGCACTTTGGCCTTGGCGGTGGAGTGGTCACCTCCACTTTCGCGGGGTCGCGGTTTGCTACCAACGTCACTGCTCAAGCGCCGGGGGATATGCTTCTCACGCCAATCGGCAATTCTGGCAACTATTTCGGCCAGCAAAATCGCGAGGCGAAGCGCTTCCAATGGATGGAAACGTGGAAACCTTCAAGCATTGATTTGCTCGGACAACATCTCCTGCAATTCGGAACAGTGCTTGCCCATGCCGACGACGAGGGGCAAGTCATCAATCGCAATGTAAGCCTTGAAGGTTCGTCAGGCCAGTTGTTGCGGACGATCGCATACGACGGCAATGGGAGGTTTAGCCTCTCAGATATTGAATCGGCCGTCTATGCTCAGGACCACTGGATTTTGAATTCTCATGTCGCCTTAGACGCTGGCTTGCGCTGGGAGACTCAGTCTCTGACTCATACAAACCGGTTCGCGCCGCGCGCCGGCTTTACCTGGACGCCCCGCGCAAATAATGCCACTGTTATTCGCGGTGGTATCGGTGTCTTTTATGACACCCTTCCCCTTAACACCTATGCGTTCAGCAGTTATCCGGAGCAGAGCGTCACAACATACGATGGTTACGGCAATGTTATAGACGGGCCCCGGCGCTATTTGAATTTGACCAGCACTGCGCCTAAATCTGGATTTCCGTTAATCCATCAACAAATCACGAGCGGAAACTTCGCACCGTATAGTGTGGCCTGGAATGTAGAGGCTGAACATCAGGTGAACGAATTCCTCCTCTTCAGAATCCGCTATATCTATGCGGACGGACAGAATCAGCTGACCCTTGCTCCTGAGGTCACGCCTGCCTTGAGCGCCTTGGTGCTTGGCAGCTCGGGCACTCTGCAAAGCAGGCAGATGGAAGTCACTGCGCGAATTGGAGCCAGCAAGGAGCGCCAATTCTTCTTTTCTTATGTCCGCCAGTCCGCTCGTGGCGATCAAACAGATGTATCAAGTTCCCTGGGCGACTTTCCCTTTCCAGTGGTGAGTACGCCGATCACTGCCAGCACGATCGGCGAGGTCCCGAACCGCTTCCTACTGTGGGGAATGTCAGAGTTACCGTGGCGAATGCGAATCTCACCGCACGTTGAGTATCGCGACGGATTTACCTGGCAATCGATGGACGTCTTCCAGGATTACATTCAGTCCGCTTACCAGCCACGCTACCCCCGCTACTTCTCCGCCGACTTGCGAACCTCAAAAGATATCAACGTAGGCCCAAAGCATGCGGTGCGGTTTTCATTTACCGTGCGCAACCTGACGAACCATACCAACCCATTGCAGATTCACAATAATGTTGCCGACCCTCAGTACGGCATGTTCTTCGGCGGTTATGGAAGACATTATTTGGTAGATTTTGATTTTCTCTACTGAACCGGGAAACAGCCCGGGGTGCACTATGGCAATTCCCGGTAATTCAGAAGAATAACGCCGACCAATGCAAGAGCGAGCGGCCAGATATAGCTGCCGATAGCGGCAATGCTGCCCTTCGGTAAACGCAGTTCCAGCCAACGACTGCAACCCGCCGTGACACCAAGGAGCGCAATAGGGGTGTGGCTCATCTCCGCGAGCATCGATTCTTTCAAGTCCTTGGCGGAATGCTCGTGGGTGAGCAGCAGCGCAGCCCCGAGCGCACACATCGCAGGAAAAACGTAACTAGCCCATCGTGTCCTCAATTTGCCTGCCTGCACTGCACATTCGAATGCCGCAAAGACCACGATTAAAAGTGCCCCGACCCGATGTTGCAGGACATCGGGGGAAGCAAAACTCTGCCAAAACGGACGTGGCCCAAGAGGCCAATTCTCCGGATCAGCGCGCAGTATGATGAAGACTGCTAGTCCAGCAAAGGTCAACGGCCAAAAGCGCGCCCACCGCATGGTGCGATGTCGGCTGAGCAGCGCCAGCATCCCCGCAACGAGTACGATTAACCCGGCCCAGTGGTGGTTGTACTCGGACCATGCTCTATCGATATCATCGCTTCCAACAGTAGGAACGAATTCGCTGTCTCTGACGGCCTCTGCGAGCGAACTCGGAGCGGCCAGCGCGGCCAACGGAGGGCTGCTCATGCGCGGCGGTTCCGGGTGCAAGCGCACGTAAATCTCGTGAGATGTCAGCCTGTCCTGAGCGGCAACATCCACCGCGGGCGCTTGTGCAGTCAGCGAAGCCGCTGTCAACACTGCAAGAAATCCGAAACAAATTTCTGCCTCGACGACCCGGCGCAACCGCGCAAGCAAAGGTGCGGGATCGCTGGCAAGGCGCCGCACGAGGAACCAATTGCCTGCGCCGAGTGTAAGCATCGCCAGCAGAAGGTAGATCTTGGCAACCAGCATGATGCCGTACGCAGTCGTATATAGTTCACTCCACGATCCCACGTAGAACCACGCCATTCCGACACCGGCCAACACGAGCGTTGCTGCTCCCGTCATCGCCATCCTGGAATAACGCTGGGCCAACCGCCGAGCCTCGTCGTGGTCTGCTACGCGGCCCAAAGAGACCAACAGATAGGCCATCGCGCCAATCCAAACGGCCATACCAAGGTGATGCGCGGCGGTCAAAATTGCCAGCAACACGCGATGCTCGATGCGTGCCGCCGAATGGCTGGTGAAGACAGTGGCAGCTAGCAGGAGCAGGCCCAAGAGAACCATCGCTGCCGTCGTTTTGTTGTTTTTGATTCGAGCGCAGACCCAGAGTCCAATCGCAAAGAGAATTGCGAAGGAGTCCGCACGGAAGAAGCTGGTGGTCGCTACATCCTTCAGCGTTAGCTCAGAGCCGCTCATCAGAAGGGCACTGGACAAGCAAAGCAGGACAAGCTCGCCAGCGATCAAAGCGAGTGCCGATATTCTGATTCCCCGGCGGCAAAACTCTTCGACCGCGGCGCTCGCCCTCGCCGGGCGTACGACAAACAGAAGAAAGGCAACGCCGCCCAGCAGCAACGCTTCGAAAGCAAGCGTTGCCGCCCGTGTCAGCACACTCATCAGCTCGAAATCGCGCAAGAACCAGATCAAGAGATTAGGTCTCTACTCTACTTGGAAGGGAACTTTGTCGCGAGTGATGTGTCCATCAGTAGCCAGAACCTGCCAGCGCAACACATATGCTCCTTTGACGAGCCCCGTCAACTTGGCGGACAGCACACCTGGCTCGGGCTCCCCCTCGATGACGACCTTCTCTACTCTTCCGTCAGGGGTGAGCAGCGTCAAGGTCGAGTGTTTCGAATCCACCCGTGAATTGAATTTCAGGAGGACGGCGACCTCCGGTCCTGAAACCTTTCCGTTCACTTCCGGCTGAGAACTCACCAACTTGGCGTGCGCAAAGGCCGCCCTGGGAGCACTAAGCGCAATACAGCAAGCGACTACGATTGCTGCCACAAACCAAGGCCTGAACATCCGAGTATTCCTGCGCATATCCAATCGGCTTCTCCTTCAGCAATAGGTTAGCATCGCGAACCGTCTCGGGTTCGCAGCGGCGAGTGCCCTATTATCGCGTAAGTGGGTCGGGTGCACCCACCGCGTATAGGTTTTCTTGTTGCGGAATAGGCACGAAGCCCCCTTTCGCGCCGATTTTGATCGGCAATCAGCTTGATTCTAGATGAGATTGTGCGGTCGCGTTCGAGCGGTCCTGCAGTAGGGTCGGATGGTTCAGGAGTTGTTTCAGTGGCTGCTCCGCTATTGCGCCGGGTGGCCTTTCCCCTCGGTCAGCTCCATCAGGCGATTGATCTCTTCCGGAGTGTCGAAGAGTTCCGTCTTGCCGTTCGGCCACCGAATTTCAATTTTTGTGAGATGCGTTTCGGCACCGAGGCCGAAATGGAGGCGGAGATCGCTTGAGGAGTTGTAGCTGGAACCACTGCGGACTTCGTCGACCCAGAGACGCTTCGCCGAGTGGAGAGTCACGCGTGCTCCTATGGCATCTCGGTTGGACGATGTGCCGATGAGGCGCAGTTCGAGCCAGTGGTTCTGATTCTTTGCGAGGTTGACGAGGAGCATGGGCCGGTCGCTCAGGTTGTTGATCACGCCTTCGAGGCGCCCGTCGTTGAAGAGATCGGCGATGGCGAGTCCCCGGCTGGAACGCGGGTCGGCAAGCGCGGGGCCGGATGCCTTACTGATATCGCGGAACTTGCCGTTGCCGAGGTTGTGGTAAAGGAAGCGAGGTTCGCGATAGAAGGACCCTAGTTTTGCTGAATCCACTTCAGGGTAGACGTGACCGTTGACGACGAGCAGGTCAGGCCATCCGTCGTTATCGACATCGGCAAACATTGCTCCCCAACCGAGGGCGTCGGAATTGATGCCAAGTCCAGCGGGAAAGGTCGTATCCGTGAAGGAGCCATCGCCATTGTTGTGGTAGAGGGTAGAGGTATCGTCGGAGAAGTTGGTCTTGAACAGGTCGAATTTGCCGTCGCCGTCGTAGTCGGCTGAGGTTGAGCCCATGCCAGCCTGCTCACGTCCATCTTCGTTGAAGGCTACGCCGGCGTCGGCTGCAGTGTCGGTGAAGGTCCCATCGTGGTTGTTCCTATAGAGGATGGAGGGAGTAGAGTCACAGGCAAAGTAGAGATCGGGCCATCCGTCGTCGTCGTAGTCAAGCGTTGTGATTGAGAAACAGTAGTGGCCGTTCGTGTGCTCGAATCCGCTGGGCTTGCTGACGTCTTCAAACTTTCCGCCGCCGAGGTTGTGGTAGAGAATGTTCGGCGCGCTCTCGAGGCCGCGGGGTCCGCACATGACAGGAACTCCCTTCCAGATGCATGTCGCCGACTGGCCGGGCGCGGGCGCGTGGGCGAGGTCGAAGTGCACGTAGTTGGCAACGGCGAGATCCAGTTTTCCATCGCGGTCATAATCAATGAATGCGCAGCCGGTGCCCCATTCTTTGCCTGATCCGGCGACGCCTGCCTGCTCGGCTACCTCTTTGAAGGTGCCATCGCCCTGATTGTGGAAAAGGCGATTTTTGCCGTAAGCAGTGACGTAGAGGTCATCAAATCCGTCGTTGTCATAGTCTCCGACGCAGACGCCCTGGCCCCATCCAGTGGAGACGAGGCCGGCCTTGACCGTGACGTCAGTGAAGGTGCCGTCGTGATTGTTGTGGAAGAGGTGGTTGGTGGGCTTGTCCTGTTTGTCCCCGGCGTCTGTGCCTGGCAGGGAAGTCCCGTTGACGAGGAAGATGTCCGGCCAGCCGTCGCGGTCGTAGTCGAGAATGGCGACGCCGGAGCCGGTGGCTTCAATTATGTAATGTTTTGCCTCGACGCTGCCGTTAACGTTGCGAACGGTGATGCCGGCCTTCGATGCGACATCGACGAACCATGCGGCTGCAGCGTGATCGGCGGTGGGGGGGTAGGGTTGCTGGGCGAAGGAGATTGCCGACACGAGAACGACCTCGCCTATGAGAACGTGGAGTTGCCGCTTCATGGTTTCGGCGCCGGGGAGGAGGTAGGCGGAGTGGAGCCGGATGGCGTCGAGGAGCCCATGGCTAAGGTCTTCAGGATCTTTCCGCCTTCCTGAATAACATAGAGATGATTGGCTGCGAGGTCTGTCAGCTTGTCGGTTGTGCCAGAGGGCCACCTGATCTCGACCGAGTCTGCTTTCGCACAGTGGTCGAGGCCGAAATGAACCCGGAGATCGTTTTGTGAGAAGTAACTGCCTCCGCTGCGGACTTCGTCGATCTGAACAAAGGGTTTGCCGCCGTCCGGCGCAGAAGTTGTGATGCTTATCTTTGCGCCGATGCCGGTGCGGTTGGATTTTGTGCCGACAGTTCGAATCTTGATCCAGTTGCGGCCAGTGGTTGAATCACAACGGAGCAGTTGAGGGAGGTTATTGATGCAATTGACAGCCACATCCACGTCGCCATCGTTATCGTAGTCGCCGAAGGCGCAGCCGCGACCGGTTGCAGGCGTTGTGATGCCGGGACCACCCTGTGCGCTCATATCTTCAAATTGTCCGTTGCGAAGATTGCGATAGAGATACTTGTGCTGGGCGTATGGCGCGTCCACGTCGGTTCCATCAACCTCCGGGTAAACATGTCCGTTCGACATAAGGATGTCGAGCCAGCCATCGTTGTCCATATCGAAGAAGCCGACGCCCCAACCCAGAAAACGGGTATTGACGCCAAGCCCGGAGAAATAGGTGTGGTCGTCGAAGTCTCCGTTTCCAAGGTTCACATAAAGTGAATCGGTATCACCGCCAAAGTTCGTTTTAACGATATCGAACCGGCCGTCGCGATTGAAGTCGCCGATGGAGACGCCCATGCCTGCCTGGGGCTTGCCGTCGGGGGAGTAAGCGATGCCTGCTTCGGTTGCTACATCTTTGAACGTGCCATCTTTCTGGTTTTGGTAGAAGGTGGCTGCGGTGGAGTCGTTGGCAACGTAGATGTCGGGCCAACCATCGTCGTCGATGTCGGAGACCGCAACGGAGAGGGCATACGTTCCGATGGTGTCCCACATACCGCTCTTTTGCGAGACGTCGGTGAAGGTGCCGTCACCATTGTTGTGATAGAGGATGTTCTTGCCGCCTTGCAGGCCGGGTGGACCACATGCCACTTGAATGCCTTTATAGGCGCAGCCGGCGGCCTCTGGAAGCGGTGCAGTCTTGATGTCGAAGTCGATGTAGTTGGCGACAAACAGATCGAGCTGGCCATCGCGGTCATAGTCTAGAAAGGCGCAGCCGGAGTTCCAACGCGTCTTGGATTGAAGAAGGCCCGCCTTCTCCGTAACGTCGGTGAAGGTGCCATTGCCGTTGTTGCGATAGAGAACGTTCTGGCCATAGTAGCTGACAAAGAGATCGTTCCAGCCGTCATTGTTGTAATCGCCAACACAGCAGCCCTGGCCCCATCCTCCGCGGGCGAGTCCGGCTTTGACGGTCACATCGGTGAACGTGCCATCGCGATTGTTCTTGAAGAGGTGAGAGACGGGTTCCTGTCCTTTGGCGAAGCCTTCCAGGCGGGTACCGTTGACTAGGAAGATATCGATCCAATCGTCGTGATCGTAGTCATAGAAAGCCACGCCGCAGCCGGTTGTCTCAAGGAGGTATTTGTTCTTATGCTCGCCGCCGTAGATCGTCTTTGCGTTCAAGCCCGCCTGACGCGCTACATCGACAAAACTGACTCCGAGAGGAGTGCCGACGACCGGAGAGGGAGGGCCTTTAGGTGCAGGCCGGGGTGCAGCATTGTAGGCTGGACGCGATCCTACCTGTGGGGGCGACTGGGGATTTTGCGAAGCCGCCAGAGCCAGAACGTCATCGAGCGTGAGAACCAGTGCAGTGGCTGAAAGCGATGTGAGAAAGTTACGGCGGGACCACGTCAAACGGACACCCCCTCAGGCAGACTGCTCGCCAGCACCAACGTTTCAATGGCCGTATCTCCCGAGGCAATGTTGATGCAAACCTACTTCGAATTGACAAAGCCTCGAAGGCGTTGACTGAGTATAGAGAAGCTTGCAGATCGAGGCAACGCTTTCAGTCGCGCGAGCTCTTAGGGGTGAGTAGGGGCAACGGTGCGAGGAGACTTTGCAAGAGACTCGGCTTTCTGTCGCTCGAGTGCGGCGTCGGCGCTTCGGCCCTGTCGATCCAGTGCGTCGGCCAGAGCGAAATAGGCCTCCGCATAACTTGGATCTGCGTCGACTGCTGATTGGAGTTGGACGAGAGCTTCAGCGACCTGACCTCGCTTCAACAGTGTTCTACCCGAATCGAGGGCGAAGTTGGCGCGCTGACGACTTACTGCAATGCGGCTCAGGTCGGCAGCCTGTTTGCGTTCCGCGGCTGCACCTGCGGTATCGCCCAGTTGAATGAGAATTGCGGCGAGACTGATATGGGGACTAGGTTGATTTGGCAGCAATTCGATAGCGCGACGCAGCGCGGCAACTCCCTTCTGCGGTTCGTTCGTTTCCTTATAGACATTGCCTAGGATAGCCCAGGCGTCGGCATTATCTGGTCGTAGCGCAGTGGCCTTCTCCAGTTCACCGCGAGCCTCGGCAAAGCGGCCAAGCTGCATGTAAAGAACGCCGAGCGTGTAGGGTGGGTCGGGGAGATTCGGATCCAGCTTTTCGGCGCGTTCGAGTTCCACAGCAGACGCGGCCGGATCATCTTTCAGCTTGAGAGCGAGACCGAGATCGTAGTGGAGCTGAGGATTCTCGGGTTCGATAACGACGCCTGCGCGAAACTGTTCGATAGCATGGTTGAGATCGTTCTGCTGTAAATAAGCAACGCCGAGATCCTGGTGGAGCGTTGCGCTTTTCGCGTTCAATGCGAGGGCGCGCAGGTAGAAAGGAATTGCGCCTTTTGCATCGCCCGTTTGGACGAAAGCGAGACCGAGGTTTGTTAGTGCCGCAGAGTCGTTGGTCCTTGCCGCGACGACCTGCTGGAAGAGAGGCAGTGCTTCGCGGGCATTATCGTTTGCCTGTAGAGTGAGGGCGAGCTCGTATTTCGCGTCGACCGATATGGGGTCCAGCGTCAGTGCTTGACGCAACACGGTGAGAGCCTTCTCGTCTTGATGGTCTGCTCGAAGAGCCCGGCCCAGCTGAAGGGCATACTCGATGTTGTCATTGGCGAGAGTGTAGGCCTGGCTGAGTTCTGTGACGGCGGCGGCTGGCTCGTTTTGGCTTAGGAAGACAGAGCCGAGGTGATAGTGCGCGGACGCCAGGGCGGGATCAAGTGAGATGGCGAGTCGGAACTGGTTTGCAGCCTCGCCGTAGTTTTCCTGCTGTGCGAGGAGCGTTCCGAGAGCGTCGTGCAGTGGCGCGCTATTCGGGGATGTCGTGAGAGCGGCCTCCAACTGCTTACGCGCGGTTGCGGGTTCCGCGGTTGCGGTGAGAGCGACTGCATAGGCGATCGCCTCTGGTGGCGTGAGCGGCTGCGATGGGCTGCTCTTCATCTGGTCACGAAGCTGAAACATCTTCACTGATTTCGCATAGTCGTGAAGCTGGGAATAGGCAACTGCGAGATTGAGAATCGCGCCTGTGTCCTGAGGGTCGAGGTTGTGCGCCAATTGAAATTGAATTGCGGCGGAACGGGCGTCCCCTTCAGCAAGCAACACGGTTCCGAATGCGGTATGGCCGGCGGCTACTTTCGGGGCAAGCTGCACCAGCTTTGCAAACTGAATGTGCGCGGTGTGGAGATCGTTCCGAAGATACGCAGCGGAGCCGGCGCGAAACGCTTCATCGGCCGACCTCAGCCTGGTTTCTGAGGGAGCCTTTTGACTGGCAGGTGCGGCGGAAGTCTGTGCCCGCGCCAGTGGCAGCATGATCGCGATGGCGCCGTACAGGAATAGCGATCGTGCGGGGAAGAATCGCATCTCGACGCTATTGTAATTATGGTAGGTAATTTTATTGATCGCATCGTCCCGCGCCTCCGGAGGACGCCGCGGCATGTAGACTGGTGGTCTTTTGAGGATGAGATGGAGGCAACATGCAGGCGGCGTTTTTTCCCGTGATCGTGATGCTTTGCGGAATAGCGGCTGCGCAGACTGCGCAGTTCATGCCTGTGGATGCGTTCTCAATGAAAGAGGATGGGCTGGCGATCATGCGGCACGTTGAGGCGGGTAAACCTTTTACCGTTGCTGGTTCGCGCGGCGTGCTGCTGGGCCAGCAGGAAGGGAGTCTTGAGGCATGGGTGTTGCCTGTCAAGCTGCTCAGCCATTTCACCATACATGCGAATGTCGAAGGCTACTCGGTGCCAATCGATCTGCATGCTGCCGCGGCGGAGATCGAGGTGTTTCCCGATCACACAGTGATCACTTATTCGCACATTGCGTTCACGGTGCGACAGGTCATGTTCGCTCCGGATGACGCAGAGGATGGCACAGGCGCTCTGGTCCTGTTTCAGATCGATTCAACGCGCCCAATCGATCTGACCTTCAGTTTTACGCCTGAGATGCGACCGATGTGGCCACAGCGTAGTCAGGGACTGCCATCAGCGGAGTGGGTAAAGCAGGAGGCCGGAGGATTTTATGTGCTGCATACTGATTTTCCTGACCTCGCAGGCGCCGTGGCTATGCCGAATGCGCAGCCGGGAATCATGGCTCCATACCAGGAGAAGCCGCATTTTTATCCGTTAGAACTGATTCTCCATTACGATCCAAAGCGCGACGTGAACCGTTATTTCCCATTATTGATGGCAGTGGGAACCACAGTGGAGACGGCGACGACAGCGACACTGCAGGACAAGATGCATCGACTAGGCGCTATGCTGCCCCAGATATACGCGAAACATGCGGCGCGATACGAACAGATGAAGAAGGAGTTGACTGCGATTCACACTCCTGACACTCGATTGAACGATGACTTTGCATGGGCGGAGATTTCGATCGAACAACTGAAGGCAAAGGAACAGCCCAGCGGGGAGATGGGACTGGTGGCGGGATACTACTCTTCCGGCGACTCGGCGAGACCCGGATTCGGTTGGTACTTCGGCCGCGATACCCTGTACACGGTCTATGCGGTGAATGGCTTTGGCGACTTTGGTTTGACGCGTAACGCGCTGGAGTTCTTAATGAGGCGTCAGCGCGATGACGGAAAGATCATGCACGAGTACCCGCAGACCGCGGCGTTCTTTGATTGGAAGGAATTTTCGTATGCGTATGCTGCGGCTGATTCGACACCCCTTTTTCTAACCGCGATGCTGGACTATGTGCGGATCAGCGGGGATGTTGAGTTTCTTAGGCAGCACCGCGAAATTGTCGAAAGAGCGTGGCGTTTCGAGACGACGCACGACAGCGACGGAGACGGTATCTACGATAATTCGCAGGGAACAGGGTGGGTGGAGAGTTGGCCCGCTGGAATGCCGCACCAGGAGGTGTATCTTGCGTTGCTTGACCAGCAGGCGTCCGCGGCCATGTCGAAACTCGCTGGCCTGCTGGGCGACAAGGCAACAGCCGATGCTGCGGGCGCACGCGCTGCTGATCTGAAGAAGAAGATTGAGAATGAATATTACGATTCCGTGCGACAGGAGTATGCGTTCAGCCGAAGCGTGAATGGAACGCTCGACAACACCTCAAGCATCTTTCCTGTTATCGCGTGGTGGAATGACGGGGAGGGTCTGGAACATTCGGCGGCGAGCTTTCGACGGTGGGCTTCGCATGATTTCTCGACTGATTGGGGGCTGCGAGATGTGGCCGAGAGCGATCCTGTATACGACCCCATCAGCTATCACCAGGGATCAGTTTGGCCGTTGTTTACAGGCTGGACTTCGATTGCAGAGTACCGCGCGGGTCATACACTCTCTGGCTACGCGCATCTGATGCAAAACGCAGACCAGACTACGACTCAGGATTTGGGCGCGGTGACTGAGTTATTATCGGGTGCCTTCTTTCAGCCTTTTGGCCGAAGCACGAGTCACCAGCTCTGGTCTTCCGCTATGGTGATTACACCTGCGCTGCGAGGGATGTTTGGTGTGGACGTTGATGGGCTTTCGGGATCGGTTCATCTCGATCCGCATCTTCCTGCGGATTGGGATAAAGCTGAGGTGGAGAAACTCCATGTAGGGCGGTCGGTGTGCTCGCTGGATTATCAGCGCCAGGGTCAGAGCCTCATCGTGAAGATCGTAACCATTTCCGGTCCGGTTGTTCGGCTGGAGACCGCGGTGAAGGACGCCCGAGCTGCAGCTGATGCATTGTCGATTGCGTTTTCATTGCCGCCGGTAGAAGTAGCCGTACCACACGAGTTGCCGTTGCCTGGCGCGCGCACATCGCAGATGAAGGTACTGACCGAGACTGTGACGACTCACTCGATGAAGCTTGAGCTGGAATCGGATGCGGGATCGGTTGTTGAGCTTCAGCTTCGCCGCAATGCTCCTAAACTGAGTGTCCGTGCAGACGGCGCAAAAATTTCACCGAAAAAAAGTAAGTCTGGCCTGGATACGCTCATCGTCGAGTTTCCGCCAGGTGGAGGGTACAAGCAGCAGACAGTTACTTTGCAGTGGTAGATGCTCCGCCAGGCCGGAGTGGCTGTTGCCGGAAAGATGCTGCAACCTTCTC
>Ga0209624_10001038_pt1 | contig 23162 bp, 20 predicted proteins | sample JacPinW_OM2H0_O1_FD_188565 | JGI IMG/M metagenome (GOLD analysis project Ga0209624, IMG submission 188565) | Forest soil microbial communities from Algoma, Ontario, Canada - Jack Pine, Ontario site 1_JW_OM2H0_O1 (SPAdes) (version 2) | ecosystem: Environmental > Terrestrial > Soil > Boreal...
GCCAAACCCGCCGCGCCGCCCCCAATGATGGTCACGGACTTTGGTTTTGCGTCAACGGAAGGCATTGCTCGAGGAGGCGCTTCAGGAATTCGCTCGCGCACGAAGATCTTCTCGCCGATGCGTTCGACCCGCCAGCAGGCGATCGGGTCCAACGCCGGGGCCCGCAGCGCCGCACCCGTGCGCAGACTGAAGCAGGCGTGGTGCAAGGGGCATCGAACTGTGTCCTCGACAACGAGTCCCGAGGCGAGTGCTCCGTGGTAATGCGTGCATTGGGCGCCCACAGCGAAATACGCGTTGCCACGTCTGATTAGAATCGCCTCTTCGGAATCGACCCGCCCAGAAACGATCGAGCCGTCCGCGACGTCCTGAATGTCAATGCCGGCGCGAAAGTCTGGAAGTCTGGAGGTGTCCATTTTTCCTGGCCGCTCTGATATAAGTCGATCACCATACTAGTCAATACGATGGTGCGCGGCCACCGGAAGTGCGCCCAAGGGGCTGCGGTATCGGTATAGAATTCGGGCTATCATGTCACGACGGGGAAGACCAACATGAAACTTAAGCAGGTTTTTAGCGTTGTATTGGCGATGTTTGCCGCCGCAGGCATGGCGAACGCCGGCACGTATTCCGACACCATTTCGCTGTTCAAAAATGCCGGGGAAAGCGCCGCGTTTTTTAAGAACAGCTATGGCTATGCGGTGTTTCCCAACATAGGCGAGGGCGGGTTCATTGTGGGCGGAGCCTTCGGCAAGGGCCATGTTTACGTCCATGGACAGCTCGTGGGCGATGCGACGATGAAGCAACTCAGCGTCGGCTTTCAGGCCGGCGGCAAAGACTATAGCCAAATCATTTTCTTCCAGGACAAACGTGCGCTCGATCAATTCGAGTCCGGCAGCTTCGAGTTTTCGGCCGGGGCGAGCGCGATCGCAGTTACTGCCTCCGCCAATGCGAGTGCGGGGACCAATGGCGTCACGTCGGGAGCGAGCGGCGGTAAGCGAGACGCGACCACTGACGGCGTTTACAATGGAGGCATGGCGGTATTCACGATCGCCAAGGGCGGCTTGATGTATGCGGCTGCTCTTGCGGGCCAGAAGTTTACTTATAACGCTCGCGGCACCGACTGACGGATTTCAGCAACGCTGTTTGGGGAGATAGGATGAGAACGCGCCGCGAAAGCGCACGAGAAAGTGCGCTCGTCAATATGCCTTTGGCTTTGCTGCTGCTGGGCTTGGCGTGCGCTTCCGCACGCTCCGCCGAGCCCGGTGACAAACCGGTCGACGGGGCCAGAATTGCCCATGCCGATGCCGAACCCGGCAACTGGCTTACCTATGGCCGCACTTACGATGAGCAACGCTTCAGCCCGCTGGCGCGCATCAACGACAAGAATGCACAGAAGCTGGGCCTTGCTTGGTTCGCGGATCTCGATACCAACCGGGCTCAGGAAGCGACGCCCTTGATCGTCGACGGCGTGATGTATGTGTCGACGGCGTGGAGTCTGGTCAAAGCCTACGACGCGCGAACCGGCCGGCCGCTCTGGGCCTATGATCCGCAGGTGCATCGCGAACTCGGCGTCAATGCCTGCTGCGATGTGGGGAATCGCGGAGTAGCCGCGTGGAACCATAAGATTTTCGTCGGCGCCTATGATGGACGTCTGGTGGCGCTGGATGCAGCGACCGGGACGCCGGTCTGGAGCACGCAGACGGTCGATACCACCAAGCCCTACACGATCACGCAGGCACCCCGGGTCATCAACGGCCGAGTGATTATCGGCAACAGCGGCGGCGAATACGGCACGCGAGGCTACATCTCCGCCTATGACGCGGAAACCGGCAAACTTGCATGGCGCTTCTTCACCGTTCCCGGTGATCCATCAAAGCCCTTTGAAAATGCGGCGATGGCGCGTGCAGCCAAGACCTGGTCCGGGGAATGGTGGAAGCTCGGCGGCGGCGGTCCGGTGTGGGATGCGATCTCATACGATCCGCAGTTGAACTTGCTCTACTTTGGTGTGGGAAACGGCGTGCAGTGGGCACGCTCCGCACGAAGCGCGGGCAAGGGCGATAATCTATATCTTGCCTCGATCGTGGCGTTGCATGCCGATACCGGCGAATACGCCTGGCACTACCAAGCCACGCCCGGCGAGGAGTGGGATTTTGACGCCGTTCAGCAATTGATCCTCGCCGACTTGATCGTCGGCGGGAAGACTCGGCATGTGCTGATGCAGGCCAATAAGAATGGATTCTTCTACGTGCTGGATCGAAAGTCCGGTGCGCTGATCTCCGCAAAAGCCATCGTGCCCATGACTTGGGCAAGCGGTGTGGATTTAAAGAGCGGACGCCCAATTGAAAACAAAGACGCTCGCTACAGCGAAACCGGCAAGCCCTTTGACGTCAAGCCCGGCCCCTTGGGCGCGCACAACTGGCAACCCATGGCCTTCAATCCAAAAACCGGTCTTGTCTACATTCCCGCACAACAGGTACCGCTCACGTACCTGCCGTTGCCGAGCCTGCCCATCGCTCCGATCGGCTGGAATCTCGGCGTCGCGTTGGCGTCGTTGACGGCGCAGGATGAAGGATTCTTGCTCGCTTGGGATCCCGCGCATCAGCGTGAGGCGTGGCGTGTGGCGTACAAAGGTCCCTGGAACGGCGGCGTCGTGACAACCGCGGGCAACATCGTGGCGCAGGGAGATGCGGCTGGAAATTTCAATGTGTACCGCGCGGACAGCGGCGTGAAGCTGTGGTCCATGTTTGCCCAGTCGGGGATCATTGCCGCGCCCAGTACGTTCGAGGTGGGCGGCGAACAATACATTGCAGTATTGAGCGGCTGGGGCGGCAGCTACGCGTTGAGCGGCGGCAAGGCCGCTGCCATGTCCGGCAATTTGCGCAATGTCAGCCGCCTGCTGGTCTTCAAACTCGGCGGCGCCGCAGTGCTGCCGCCCCTGGAACCACGTGCATTCGTCATCAATCCTCCGCCAGAGCCCACCAATGCAGCGTCCATCGCGCGCGGAGAACCCTTATACGATCAGTACTGCAGTGCATGCCACGGCGAGCATGCGGTGGGGGGCGGCGTGGTCGCCGATTTGCGCGCCTCGAATTTTCTGGCGATAGATTTCTTCTACAATATCGTCCTCGACGGTGCGCTCAAGGATGCGGGGATGGCTTCCTTCAAGAGCGCACTCAGCCGCGATGATGCAACCGCGATTCGCAACTTCGTGATTCACCGGGCAAACCAAGACGGCAAGGCCACCGCGGCGGCATCCCACTGAAACTGCAAGGCATCGTAAGAAAGACCTGACACGCATTCGGTCGTTGTCAGGGATACCGCGGCCGCGCGAATCCTTTCAGTATTCCCCAAGAATCCACCGGGAGCGACGGCGCTCCGTCCATAAGCTTAACTGTCTTAGGGAGACATAGCATGGGTCGCGGAATACTACTGTGGCTGCTTGGCGTTCCTCTGCCGATCATTCTCCTGCTCGCGATGTGTTCGCACAGCTGAGGAGAGTATCGTGGAACAAATAATAACTGCGGGCACCGCCGCTACAGCTGACCCATCGCTAGTTCATGGCAAATCCGCGGCGTCCTGGCCGTCCATCATTGCAGGTGCCTTTGTAGCCGCATCGGCAACATTGATTCTCATTACGCTGGGCTCGGGCATCGGGTTGGCGTCGATTTCGCCTTGGCACAATCATGGGGTAACCGTAACCACCTTCGCGGTTAGCAGCGCGATTTGGGTGATCGTGACACAGTGGATTTCAGCGGGACTGGGTGGTTACATTGCCGGAAGGCTGCGTACGCGATGGGTTGGAACTCATACTCATGAGGTTTTCTTTAGGGACACCGCGCACGGATTCATTACTTGGGCTGTTGCAACCGTCCTGCTTGCCGCGGTGTTGTCGGGTTCTCTCATGACCGGCGCAGGTACTGCGGGCCATGCTGTCGCCGATGTCGCGGCCGCGGAGGCGCAAGGCGCCATGCAATCATCGGGAGCCCCTGGTTCACCGCTATCGGCGTATAGCGTCGATAAGCTTTTTCGGACAACAGGTTCTGCCGGAGGCACGCCGGCGACGGATCCGCGCATGGAAACAGGGCATATCGTTGCCAACGCTCTTGTCGGCGGAAATGTTCCCGACGCGGATCGTGCCTACATGGTCGATCAAGTCGCGGCGCGCACAGGCGTGTCCAAAGAGGAAGCGCAAACTCGGGTCGATGGTTTCATCGCTACAGTGATGCAGGCACAGGCGAAGCTAAAAGCGGATGCGGACGCAGCCAGAAAGGCCACCGCGCAAACATCCATTTATCTTGCATTGTCGATGTTGGTAGGTGCATTTATCGCAAGCGTTGGCGCGGCCCTCGGCGGCCGGCTGCGAGACGAGCATATTTAGTTTTCGCGGTCGAAAGGAGTGAAAAGATGGACTCAGCGCATAAGTTAAATGAGTTGTTCGACCAAACTGAAAAATTACTGGCCAAGCTCGCCGATGAGCGCGGTCCGGAGATACAGGAGGCGCGGGATAGACTGGGAAAGTCGATGGCGCAGACGCGGGAAGCTCTCGATAATAACGGGCAGCATAACGGCGGCCAGTCAGATCATGTGAAGGTTCGCCACGTCGCGGCTTCGCTTAACGACTACGTTCGGAATTATCCTTGGGTCGCGTTGGTAACCGGCGTGTTGGTTGCCTCCACGATCGGCATTCTGTCCACGAAAGCTACGCGGCGTTCAATGCATCATTGAAGGAGAACCGGCTGCGGGGGAAGCCCCGCACCGGAACCGCGCCGGCGCAATCGAAGCAGCGAGATGTTTACGCGAACCTAGTCGCGGTCGGGCGCTCCGGGCGGAAACAATTTTCGATATGGTCTCGCCTCGTCGATCGTACGCGCGACTGATGGACGCTCCAGCAACCGTCGGCGGTAGGTGCGCACATTGCTGAACCTTTCGCCAATTTCGTGCACCCAGTCGGCATAGAACAACGACGCCGCCGCAGCGCAATCGGCCATGCTGAATTCTGCTCCACCTGCCCACAGTCGCTTCTGCATCACGCCGTCAAGCCAAACATAAGCTGAATCGAGACTGGACCTCGCTTCCTTGATACCGAGCGGGTCGCGATCCGCTGTGGCGCGGATGAAGTCCGCAACGATCCTTTGCATCGGCGTCATGATGTAGTTGTCGAAGAAGCGATCCATGATCCGCACTTCGAGCGCCGCTTCCGCATCCGCGGGGATGAGCCGAACCGGGCCCGGATGACGGATCATCAAATACTCGATGATGACGCTTGATTCGAGAACGACCCGGCCGTTGTCGACGAGAACCGGGAATTTCCTCAACGGCCAGTGTTTTTCGAGTTCACTCATCGCCGACGGATCTTCGGGCACGAGCTTGCGGTAGATGAAGGGCGTGTCGTTCTCGTAAAGCGCGATCAGGACTTTCTGGCAATAGGAAGCGAAGGGATGTGCGTACAGCGATGGTTTCACGAGTATCTCCGGTTTGCATAAAGATACACGAGCTTGGCGCTTGACGGGACAACTTGAAGTCGATGGATTAAGATTCTTCAACATGAAAAATGCAATGCCCCCTTTGGACGGTCTGACGGTCCTCGACTTCTCCCACGCGCTGGCGGGGCCCTACTGCACCATGCTGATGGCGGCGTACGGCGCCAAGGTGATCAAGGTTGAAAGCCCGGAGGGAGACATCGGACGCACGTGGGGACCGCCGTTTCACGGTGCCGACGCCTCTTATTTTGTGGGCCTCAACAGCGGCAAACAAAGCCTCGCGATCGACCTGAAGACTTCGGAGGGCCTCGATGCCTGTCGCAGGCTGGCCGCGAAGGCGGATATCTTGATTGAGAATTTCAGACCGGGCACGATGAACCGTCTCGGGCTGGACTATGTCTCATTGTCCACGGCTAACCCGCGCCTGATCTATATTTCGATATCCGGCTACGGTCAGACCGGCCCGCGTCGTCTCGAGCCTGCGATGGATCTGATCATCCAATCTGCATCCGGGCTCATGAGCATTACGGGCACGGCCGCCGGCGAGACGGTCAAGACGGGGCATTCGATCGCAGACATCACGGCGGGCTTGTTTTCCCTCATCGGCGCCATGATGGCGATCGAAGCGCGTCACCGCACGGGCCGCGGTCAATTTGTCGATGTCTCGATGATGGATACCGTGATGTCGAGCATGCTTCCCAGCTTTGCCCGCTATCTCGCATCGGGCATTGTTCCGAAACCCATGGGAACCTTGTTCGACGGCATCGTTCCTTACCGTAACTTCGTGTGCGCGGATCGAGAAATCACGCTTGCCGTGGCTAGCGACAAGCTTTGGAAGAGCTTCTGCGAAGCGATCGGCCGAACCGATCTTGCCGAACACGCCGATTACAGGACAAACCCGCTGCGGGTCAAGAATCGCGGCGTCCTGGAGCCGATTCTCGAAGCCCTGTTTCGTTCCCGCCAGGCCGAGTATTGGGTCGAGCTGCTTGCGCGCCATGGCGTCCCTGCCACCGTGGTGCGAAATCTCAAGGAAGTCATCGACGATGAGCAAACTACGGCGCGCAATATGACACCTACGGTACAACATCCCGTCGCCGGATCCATACGCGTACTCGGCGTTCCGGTCCAGCTGTCCGAGACGCCGGGGCGAATCGGCAGCGCCTCCCCGCTGTTGGGCGCAGACACAGCCGCAATTCTCAATAGCCTACAGAGCGACTGATTCCGTCTGGCAGAATCCAGGCGCCAGTCGCCCACTGGTGAAACACAGTAGTACAATCAGCGCCAAGTACGACGGGGAGTATTCATGCATGCGTATCTGCGGTATTGGCGCTTCAGCTTCATGGCGCTCTGCGGCCTCGCGGGACCGGTACTCGCGCTCAATTCCGGCGATGTCGTGGATGACTTCCGTCTCAACGACCAGAAAGGGCAGTCGCACGAACTTTACTATTTGTCTGATATGAAAGCGGTCGTGCTGATGGCTGACGGCAATGGGTGCGCTGTTTCCCGTTCCACCGCCAAGTCCTTAAATCAGTTGCGGGCGAAGTATCAGGCTCGAGGGGTCGAATTTCTGGCGATTGACTCCAATCTGAAAGATACGCCTGAGTCGATCGCCCAAGAAATCAAGGCCGATGGAATCGACATACCGATTCTGTCCGATGAGCTACAACTGATCGGTGAGTCGTTGGGCTTCACGCGCAATGGCGAAGTGCTGATCGTGAACCCGCAAAACTGGAAAGTCCTTTATAGGGGTGCCTACGCCAAAGGCTCGAGCAACTATGTCGCCGATGCGCTCGATGCAGCGTTAAGCGGTACGCCGGTGAAGGTCGCCGAGACCGAAGTCCGCGGCTGCAACATCGTAATGCCGGAACGGGAGCGCCGCAGTGCTCACGCACAGATCTCGTACGAGAAGTCGATTGCTCCCATGCTGAGCGAGCATTGCGTGGCTTGTCATCGGGAGGGCGGCATCGCTCCTTGGCAGATGTCGAGCTATGACATGGTGCGCGGGTTTTCGCCGATGATCCGGGAAGTCGTCAGAACCAAGCGCATGCCGCCTTGGCACGCGGATCCGCACTACGGCGTATTCAGCAACGATCGTTCACTGACTGCCGAGGAGACGAAAACGCTGGTGCACTGGATCGAGGCCGGTTCGCCGCGAGGCGGCGGGATCGATCCACTGACGCTGGTCAAGAAGGATTGGCCGGTCTGGGCGCTGGGCAAGCCGGATCTGGTGGTCAATTTGCCGAAATTCGATGTGCCCGCGACAGGCGTGATTCCCTACCAAATGTGGACGGTCGACAATCCGCTCGATCACGATGTATGGGTGCGTGCAGTGGACTTCTTGCCCGGCGCTCGCTCGAATCTGCACCACATCATCGCCACCATCGGCGGTGAGATGGCGCCCGGTGAAAAGAGGGATACCGATGGCAGCCTCGCCGATTTCGTCCCCGGCTCCGAGCCGCTGCAGATCCCGCCGGAAAGCGGAATTTTACTGAAGAAGGGCGCCAAATTCGGCTTCCAAGCCCATTACACGGTGAATGGTAAAGAGGTGACGGACGCGACCCAAATGGGCTTGTACTTCATGGATAAGCCGCCCCAGTATCGCTATCGCGCAGCGATCATGGCGAATCCGCGCATCAAGATTCCCGCCAACACCAAGGCTTACACGAACGATGCGACCTATAAATTTGACCGTGAGGTGCTGGTATACAGCCTGCATCCGCACGCCCATTTCCGCGGAGCGGCAGCGGAATTCGTGGCGCAATATCCCGACGGTCACGAAGCCGTTTTGCTCAACGTGCCCCGGTATGAATTCAACTGGCAAACCACTTACGAATTAAAAACGCCCATTGTCCTGCCGGCCGGAACTGCGGTGAAGTACAGCATGACCTACGACAATTCCACGCAGAACAAGGCCAACCCCGACCCCAATCGCGAGGTCCCGTGGGGCCAGCAAACCTGGGATGAAATGTTGTTCGGCGTGATCCGCTTCCGCTACCTTTCCTTGGATGCGAATCCTGCGAGAACCGCGCAAGCGACGCAGTGACGATTGTACGATCAACATGAATTTTGTTAAGCGCACGATGCTTTGTGGTTGGTGGGTTGCCTGCGCCGCCGCATCGGCCGCCGTGCTCGTCCCCGGGGGCCACGTTGCTGATTTCACGCTGGCGGACCAGACCGGTGCAACGCACGAGCTCTACACCCTGTCGAGCAAAAAGGCTATTGTCATTATGACGGTCAGCAACGGCTGCCCGATTGTGCGTCTGGCGATCCCGGTGATGCGCGAAATCCGTGCTCGATATGAATCGCGGGACGTCGAATTCCTATTGCTGAATCCAACGCTGCAGGATACGCGCGAAGCGGTGATGCAGGAGGCCGCGGAATTCGGATTCGGCATGACTATCTTGATGGATGATAAGCAGACGGTCGGCGAAGCGTGGGGGGTGAATCGCACCGCCGAAGTGTTTGTCATCGATCCTAAAACCTGGATGATGGTGTATCACGGGCCGATCGATGATCGCTTGAACTACGAGACGCAGAGGCCGGTGCATCATCCCTATTTGACCGAAGCGCTGGATGCGGTATTGGCCAACAAACCGGTCGCGGTATCCTCCGTTGTTTCGCCCGGCTGCCTGATCAATTTTCCCGATCGCAAGCATCGCTACTAGATCGAAAGCGAATGCCTAGTCGTGCATCGATTGTGGCCGCAGTGATGTGTGCGTTGCCACAGTCCATCGTCCACGCGCAGACTCCAACAGCAAACGGCGAGGCGCTGTTTCAGGATCGCTGCAGCCGCTGCCACGACGGCGCGCCCGAGACGCGCGCGCCTGCGCCGGATGCGCTTCGGCGGCGTTCGCCGCAGGCAATTCTTGAGGTGCTGGCGAATGGCTCGATGCGAGCTCAGGGAGCGAGTTTAAGCGGTGCACAACGCCGTGCCATCGCCGAATATCTCGCAGGCGCCCCGGTAGGCGGAGATCCAATCGGTGCGGCGAGCGGGCGCTGCGAGAAACCCTCCAACTTCACGCTCGCTCAGGACTCGGCGTGGAATGGCTGGGGCGGGACGCTCGCGAATACTCGAACTCAATCTGCCTCAGCCGCGGGCCTGACGGCGCAGCAGTTGCCACAGCTGAAGTTGAAGTGGGCTTTCGGTTTTCCCGATGCGACTTCCGCGTGGGCGCAACCGACGGTCGTCGGCGGTTGGGTATTCGTGGGCAGCCAGAATGGCACTGTGTATGCGCTGGATGCGACGAGCGGGTGCATTCGCTGGTTCTTCAGCGCCGATGGAGGAGTGCGGACTGCGATCAGTGTGGGCGCCCGCGCCGGCGGCGCCACGGTTTATTTCGGTGATACGGGAGCGAAGGCCTACGCGCTGGATGCGACCAGCGGTCAATTACTGTGGAAGACCCAAGTCGAGGGCCATCCGCTGGCACGGGTCACCGGATCTCCTGCGCTCTATCGCGACCGGCTGTATGTGCCGATGTCTTCCTATGAGGAGTCGCAGGGCGCGCAGCCCGATTATGGTTGTTGTACGTTTCGCGGCAGCCTGTCGTCGCTCGACATTTCCACAGGCAAGGTCGTCTGGCGCACTTACATGATCCCCGCTGAGCCTAAGCCGCGCGGCAAGAGCTCGATGGGAGTAACGCTATACGGTCCGGCCGGCGTGTCCATTTGGTCCGCGCCGACGATCGACGCGCAACGTGGGCTTATTTACGTGGCAACCGGCAATACGTATGCGGGCGCAGCGGCTCCGTCCAGTGACGCGGTGGTCGCGCTCACGCTGTCGGGAAAGATCGAGTGGGTGAAGCAACTCTTCCCCAAGGACGTCTTCATCAGCGGCTGCCGTGCAGCCAGCGCGAACCCAAACTGCGCGGATCAGAGCGGCCCGGACTATGATTTCGGCAACGCCCCGATCTTGGCGCGGTTGCCGAGCGGCCGCCGGGCCATCGTAATTGGCCAGAAATCCGGAATCGGGTGGGCGCTTGATCCGGACAAGCGGGGAGAAGTCATTTGGCAGTATCGCGCCGGCGTCGGCGGCGCGCTCGGCGGCATCGAATGGGGTTCGGCTGTCGATGCCGAACAAGCCTACTTCGCGGTGTCGGATATCTTTACGCCCGCACCGGGCGGGCTGCACGCCGTCAACCTGCAGACCGGACAACGAGCGTGGTACTCACCGCCGCTGCCGCCCAGCTGCGCCGCAGGGCCGCGTTGCAATGCGGCGCAAGCGGCGGCCATCAGCGTGATTCCCGGGATCGTATTTTCCGGTGCGAACGATGGAACCCTGCGCGCCTACTCGAGCCAAAATGGCGCAATTCTGTGGGAAGCCAACACGGATCGCGAATTTCAAACCGTGAATGGTGTCCCGGCGAAGGGAGCCTCGATGCTGGGTCCGGGGCCGACAATTGCGGGCGGGATGGTTTATGTGGCTTCCGGTTACGGCGCGTTTGGCGGTCGTCCGGGAAACGTGTTGCTCGCCTACGGCCTGTGATGCGACGAATCCGGAATCCGCCTAAGCCTACGCTCGACTCCACGTCAGCCGCTTCGTAACCATATAATTCCATACCGCGCCCACGGTGATTCCCGCCAGGGCAGCGAGGTAGCGTGCTCCCGTGGCTTGGTTGAGATAGGTTGCAAGGCCGACGTTCATGCAAGCACCAAGGCTGCAAGCAATATTGAACGACAGCCAGCCGCGCAGCCAGCGTATTCCGCGCAATCGCTTGTCGCGGTAGGTAAGCACATTGTTGAGCGCAAAATTAAACGTCATTGTGACCACGGTGGCGGTGGCCTGACCTTGCAGGAAACCTGCGTGTTCGAGTTGAAGCAGCAGCGTGAGTATCGAGAAATGAACGGCGACGCCGAGCGCGCCGACAATGCAAAACGCGACAAATCGCACGGGCACGATGTGCCCGAACAATTTATCGAGCAACAGCATGGCGTATTCCCACTTGGTGGCTGAGTCGAGCTTGCTGTCGCCGGCCTGACGCAGCCGGAAGCTGTACGGCAATTCCTTGAAGCGCAATGGTTGCGGAGAAGACGCAAATAAATCCATCAGGATCTTGGTACCGATGGCCGAAAGCTTTCGCACAGATGCCTCGAAGCTCTGGCGGCGCACCATAAAAAAGCCGCTCATCGGGTCGGTCAATGTATCCGGTACCAGCGTGCGGCTGAGACGCGTTCCAATTTTGCTCAAGCGAATGCGTGCAGCGCCCCAATTACCGGTTCCACCACCCCGCGTGTAGCGGCTGCCGACGACCATGTCAACATCGCCGTGTTTTAGTTCCGACAGCATTTGCGGGAGCAGGCGCTCATCATGCTGCAGGTCACCGTCGATCACTGCCAAGTAGGGCGCCGAACTCGCCAGCATTCCCTCCACACAGGCGGAAGATAATCCGCGGCGGTTCATTCTTTGTATGCAGCGAATCCGAGAATCCTTGGCGGCCAGTTGCCGCACCAGTTCAGCAGTCCCGTCTGGAGAGTCATCGTCGACATAGATGACTTCCCATGCGAAAGCGTGCAGGGAGGCACCAATTCTCTCGGTCAGCTCAACCACGTTTTCGCGTTCGTTGAACGTAGGAACGATGACCGATATTTCGGGTCCTCGAAGCGGGAGCAGCGGGTCCAACTCAATGACTCATGGGAATGTGGCGTAGCGCGCGGCGGTCAAGTCGTAGAATGTCTGTGTTTGCGGTGATTGTGCAAGAGGCGGGCGCCTTTAGCCCGGCTATAGTATAAATTCGCTGCGATGTTCACAAGGACGAGAGGCAACTTAGGGCCCGACCTGCTACGATTGCCGCCCCGCCGAGACCCAAAGATTCCCGGGGTGTAGCTCAGACTGGTAGAGCGCTACGTTTGGGACGTAGATGTCGCAGGTTCGAATCCTGTCACCCCGACCACTGATCAACTTGAAGCCTTACTAGCTCGCATGAGCCACCAGGCGCCGACGGCACTCGACGCACTCAGTATCACGAGGATCCAGAGAGCGTCATGAAGATTCGATCGCTGCGCAGCGAAGCCAATCAACGGTGGACCCGCGAGAAAGCCGAAATATCCGGCGCCCGTGATCACGGCAAGGCTGGCACCGGGGGCGCTATCTTTGATGTTTCCTGCAGCCGCGAAGGTATTTGGAATAATCGTTGCGAGACCGGCACCTGTCAGGGCAAATCCCAATAGTGCAAAGCGAGCATCACTGAACAGCAACGCGATGGAAAGTCCCGCCGCGCTGACAAGTGCTCCATAACTGGCGAGGTGGAAACGCCCCAACTTCGCGGTGAGGTGGTCACCCGTGACACGTCCCAGAGCCATTGCCGCGGAGAAGGCACCGTAACCTAGAGCGGCAAACCCCGGCCCTGTGTGCCTGGAAGACCGAAGATAAATCGCGCTCCAATCGGCCAGCGCACCTTCGATGAGCATGATGGAGAATGCCAGGAGAGCCAATGAACCTAAGGTGACTGACCACCTGACCGCGCCTCGAGCCGCGGCTTGTCCTGAGTCCGAGTCCAACATCGGAAGCCGAATCCACTTGAAGGCAACCAGTGACATTACAGCCAATGTGATACCGCTCAGCCAAAAGTGCATTGCGGAGGTTACTTGGAATGAGGCAACAAGCCCGCCGAGCGCTGAGCCAGCCATACCACCCAAACTGAAGAGCGCGTGGAATGAGGACATGATATGTCGTCGGAATTGCCGTTCCAGCAGCACAGCGTGAGTATTCATAGCCACGTCCATCGATCCAGCCATGAACCCAAAAAATAGTAGCGCCATTGATAAAGTTACGACACTGCTGGATTCCGCAAGCAACGGCAATGCCAGACAAAACCCCAGGCTGCTCGCGATGACCAGCCGCGTGCTGCCGAACACGCTGATAAGCCGTCCGGCAACCGTCATTGCGACGACCGAACCGATTGCCGCCATCATCAACGACCGGCCGAGGATTGCAGGACTGAGTTGAAGGCGCGCCTGAAAGTCAGGAATGCGCGAAGCCCAAGTTGCAAAGATGAGACCGTGGATCAAGAAAATCAACGAGACGCTGAAGCGCGCCCACGGAAGGCGCGGGAAATCGACTAGCGCATTCCGATTCTGGCATGAACTCATCGGTTCGCACCGCAAAAACGGAACGACGTCAGCGGCCTCACGGCGGGACGGGGATGTCAAAACGACCGCGGACTCTTTCGGTTGCCCGATCGACGGTGTCAAATAGAATGCTATGAATTCCAAACTGGGACGCGGCCTCAATATTCTCGCGCCGATCATCCAAGAATAAAACCTCTGCGGGATCGAGTCGCAACGCTTCGAGGCACTTGCCATAGATCGTCGGCTCCGGCTTTATCGAACCGTGATCGCAGGAGAAAATTAGTTGGTCGAATGCGAGCAGCCACTTACATTTTCCCTTCACGTAACGACTGAGTTCTCGCGGCATGTTCGACAGTAGCGCTAGCGGTACTCTTGCGGCCTGCAATAACTGCACCCAGCGGACCGCGCCTTCATTCGGGTGCGCGATACTCGCGCTATCGAGTCCAATCAGTTTGGCAATTAACTCGCTCGGTAGAGTTCGACCTTGCTTGCGGACCACGGAATTCCAGTAAGCAGTGCCATTTACATCTCCCCGGTCGTATGAGGGTCGCAGCGCCCAGTACAGTTCGCAGAAAGGCTCCGTGGGAATGCCGCAGACGCGGGCCATGTCCGCCATGTCCTCTGAACTCTGTTCAAGGCAAAGAACATTGCCGAAGTCGAAAACGACCGCCCGGACGGAGATTTCGCCGTGAGACTGTTCTGGCGCGCAGTTCCATGTAAGTTCGTGCATAGACATGATAATATACGCACGTAGTCGCTTAAACAATCAATAACATGCAGAACGGTGCATAATGACGCAAATTATTGAAGACCAAGGCTATTTAGCTCTGAAGCAAGAGCGCCAGCGGCATCTCCTTGAGATCCTAGACCGCGAGGGCCGAGTCCTTTCATCGGAACTCAGCGTCCGATGGGGCCTGTCGGAGGACACCATTCGGCGTGACTTGCGAGAAATGGAACAGGGCGGAATGATTCAACGAGTTCACGGCGGTGCGCTTCCCCGCTCCCCTGGCGCTCTACCCTATGACGCGCGGCGGCGCTTGGATGTGGCGAGCAAGTCCGCAATTGCCCGCAGAGCGGCCGACCTAATTAGCGAAGGTCAAACCGTCTTTATCGACGGCGGCACAACGAACGTGGAGATTGCCTCGCACCTGTTACGCGACCGCCGCGCGACAATCATCACCAATAGCCCGCCCCTTGCCCTCGCGCTAGCCGATCATTCCAAATTGGAAGTGCTGCTGCTGGGCGGTAGTCTTCTCAAGGATGCTCGTGTGACGGTTGGCGCGGACACCGTTCGAGAAATAGCGTCGATTCGCGCGGATTTGTGTCTGCTCGGAATGTGCAGCTTGCATCCAGACATCGGTATAACTGTCGGCAGCGTGGAAGAGGCGTGCGTCAAGCGCGCGATGATCGCGTCGTCCGCCGAAGTTGTCGGTCTGATTTCACGTGCAAAAATGGGGACGATCCTACCTTACGTGATCGGCCCTGCCTCAGCGTTGACTCAATTGATCACGGATGTTTCGGATGAGGTTGTTTTAGAACCTTACCGCACGCAGGGAATATGCATCACGGCGCTGAATTCAAGACAGTGATTGGCCGAGAATCTAGTTCCCCGCGGTACGTTCGCGCGGCCACGGTGGTCAGAGCGTGTAGTCGCAATTTCGAGATAGCCTTTCCCCAATTGGCGTCCCTAGCGTGGGCAAGTAATGACGCAGTTTCTCGCGGGCGTGAAACATCCGCGTTTTCACGGTGCCAATCGGCGAGCAAGTTATTGCGGCAATCTCCTCGATGGAGTGGCCAAGGCCGTAAGCGAGTTCCAGGATTAGTCGTTGCTCTAGAGGCAATCGATCCAGCCCTTTCTTGACCCAATCCTTTTGCTCGCATTCGACGGCGTGATTAGAGCGATCCTCGGTTAGGTTCTCGATGTTTTTCGACACTATTTGATACTCGGTACCGCGTATCGATTTGAGGGCAGTACGATATCCGATGCCTATAATCCACGTAGAAAGACGGGACTCGTGACGAAAGTGACTTGCGTTACGCCAGACAACCATAAACGTGTCATCGATAATCTCCTCGAGGTTTTCTCGATTCCGAATAAATCGCGCTAAAAAGCCGGAGATCCGATTGTGATGCGCCAAATAGAGTTTTTCAAACGCCGCCCTATCTCCAGAAGCAACAAGAGCTATCAGCGCAGTATCCTCAAGATCGCTCGGCGAAAGGGGTCGATTGGTACCTGCATGCTCGAACATTGGAATGCTTCCTGATTGGCTGTCTCTGCGGACGACGCTACGCCTCGTCTTCCCTATCTGAGCTCACACGGGAGCACAATATTCCACACGCACTGCACGTTGCCTATGATGTTTTCCCACTACACGAAAATCGCGCAGCATGCGCGCCAGATTGTGGTTATCACGTAAAGCTGTGACTTGCGGGCGACGGCACAAGTCGTAAGATCCGTGACTCTTGAATTGGGAGCGGCGCCGACAATAGTTTTGCATCGAGGGGGTCCGATGGACGATCAACAAATGCCATGCGAGCGAGCCGACATGTCGGAACGACGGATCGTCGCGATCCAAGCCAGCGATAAGGAGAGCGGGGATTTACTCCGCGTCGGGCATCACGCTGAGACGCAGGATCAACATCTGACAAACCAGCTGCTTACCGTAGTGTCCGAATTAATTGCGACCATGGTAGACGCACTTTACAAGGATCGTGAGGCGGCGCGTGAATGCGTGCGTCATGCGAGCGCGGCGCTGCTGTCCTGTGCCCGCGATGCCGAGGAGTCTGTGGACGCCGCGTTGGTCGAGACGGATGAGCGGCGCATGTATCGTGGTGGCCTGGCGCCGTGGCAGGTGCGCAGCGTGACCACGTATATCGATGCGAATTTGAGTGCATCGTTATCGTGCGAGGCGCTGGCTGGATTGGCGAGGTTGAGCGTTTCGTACTTTGCGCGGGCGTTCAAGTGCACGTTTGGTTGCTCGCCTCACGTATTTCTGATGAGGCGGCGGATGGAACGCGCGCAAGGTCTGATGCTGAAAACCAATGCTCCGCTGGCGCAAATCGCGCTTGATTGCGGATTCGCGGATCAGGCACACCTGTCGCGGCTCTTCCTGCAATTTACGGGCGAGAGGCCGGCATCGTGGCGCCGTGCTCGAGCGAGCGGGTGGGATTAGGGATTCCGGCTCAACCCGCCAGTCGGGGGACCCCGTGCGGTCTATAAAGAGGGTCGATGGAGGCATGGCGATCGGTCCGAGGCCCAGGGGCTTTCGCGCACAATCAATGAGTTGCGCGCGCCGCCCGGCGCTTTAAAAATACTTTTATGCTCTGGGGGGTCTGACGGCCCTGCTTTTCGCTCTACAGTACTAGGGAATCCACACTACGCACGGGGACGCTTACCGCATGCCGAATGGGTCGATGCTCGCGGGGTGGCAGCAGCGCTGGAATCGGAGCCTTCTGCAGTTCTTGGGTAGGCGCGTGCGCTCGGCCGTGGATATCGAAGATCTGGCGCAGGAGACCTATTTGCGGTTGCTGCGAGCGCGAGATTTGGGCGAAGTGCGCAATCCGCAGGCCTATCTGCTGCGCGTAGCCAGTCATGTCCTCATCGAGTGGCGCGGTCATCAGCCTCGGCCAGAATCTCTGGTGGAAATAGATGACGATCTGCTGATCGACGATTGCCCGCCGGATTTCGAGCTCGAGGCAAGCATTTCACAGGAGCGCTTGAACCATACGTTGGCTGCAGTATCGCCCAGGATGCGCGCGGTATTGCTGCTGCGATTGCGCGACGAGCGCTCCTGCAAAGACATTGCACAGGAACTCGATATCTCGTTAAGACAGGTGAGGCGCTATCTGGCCCGTGGCTACGAACGATTGCGCACTGCGCTGGAGAACTGAAGTGGCGAGCGATATGGAATCTGCAACGTCAGTTCTCGAGCAGGCCTCTCACTGGTGGGAACTGCTCCACAGCGACAGCGCTTCGAGCTCTGATCATCGCGAATTTGGAGAATGGGTAGCTCGATCGCCCGAGCGCGTGGAGGCGTATTTAGAAACTGCGCGACTCGTTAAAGCTATCAAGTCATCCCGATTGATTTGGCCGAGCACTGCGGCAGAGGTGCTGATTCGCGAGGCCAAGTCTTCGCCTGAAACCGTGCTCCCATTCTCGACTGCACGAGTCGCCGCGTCTGTGGATCGCCGCGGAGCTCGGCAATCTCATGGCCGACTCGCGTGGGCCGCCGCCGCGGTTCTGCTTATAGGGGTCGGACTGGTTCTGTTCATGATGGAAACGCCGCAGGAATTTAGAACAGCGCTCGGTGAACAACGCTCTGTGCTTTTGGCCGATGGCTCGCGGGTGACGCTCAATACGGCCTCAACGATCGAAGTCAATTTGCACAACGGTCGCCGCGAAGTGCGTCTGGTGCAGGGGGAAGCGCTGTTCGAAGTGGCGCACGACGCGGCGCGGCCCTTCGTGGTGCGCGCCGGTAATGCGCTGCTTAATGATGTGGGCACACAATTCAATGTCGATATGCATTCGAACGGTACCACGGTGACCGTGGTGGAAGGCCGAGTGGCCGTCGACTCGCCGGGAGCGAGAGAGATTGCCGGCGCACAAGCGGAAAACAGCGGCCGTGGCACGGTCGAACCTTTGATTCTGGCAGCCAACGATCGCGTCCTCGTTACGCCTGCAGGCGTCGGCGCCCCCCAGCGCGGCGTCAATGTTGCGGCATCCGTGGCCTGGACTCAGCGTCAGTTGATGTTCGAGCATCGACCGTTGAGCGAAGTTGCCGAGGAATTCAATCGCTACAACAGGGATCGTATTGACATTGAAAGCGCAGAACTCAAGCGTCAAGAGGTGACCGGAGTTTTCGAGGCCAAGGATCCGGCATCTTTTGTGGCATTTCTATCGAGCATCCCCGGCGTGGAGATTCGAGAGGGAGCGAACGGCACTCACATCGTGTTGCTTCGAAGTCCGACGGTCCATCCGGACACACGGCGTGCGCCGTAATGAGAGGCGCTGAAGTGCCAAAGTTCGCAATGAAACCCACGGTCTATGTCGTGGATGATGACGCGGGTATCCGCGAGGCATTGGATGAAGTGTTGACGTTGGCGGGCATGGGCGTGGTGACCTGCGCGTCGGCCAGCGACTATTTTCGCGTGCCAAAGCCAGATCTGCCCTCGTGCCTGATTCTGGATGTAGCGCTTCCGGACGGTAGCGGCATCGACCTGCAACGGCAGCTGAGCACGGGGGATCACCCACCCATCATTTTTCTCACCGGCGCCAGCGATATACCGACCTCCGTGCGCGCGATCAAGGCGGGCGCCATCGATTTCTTGACCAAGCCCTGGCGTCAAGCGGACTTATTGGCCGCGATCGAGACCGCCATCGCGCAGGACTGTCACGTTCGCGCCGAGAGAGTGGAGTGTATGCGGCTCAAGTATCGCCACTCCTGCCTCACGCCGCGTGAGCGGGAGGTCCTACCGCTAGTTGTTGGTGGCCTGCTCAACAAACAGGCCGCCGCCAAGCTCGGCATCAGCGAAACCACGCTACAGATTCACCGCAGCCGCGTCATGCGCAAGATGGAGGCCGAATCGCTCGCTCAGTTGGTCCGGATGGCGGGCAAACTAGCGGTCCCACTGCCGCGCACCAAATCCCACTAGACGACATGAGAAATCCACCCGCATGGCTGGCTGGCGCATGGGGTTCCCTGGAGGTACCGACCGGCTCGCTGCACGATTCGCAAGCCACCGCGTCTCAGGCGCCGCGCGCCATGACGATGAGCGAGCTGATCGCATCGATCGCCCACGAAGTTAACCAGCCTTTGGCCGCCATCGTGGCGAATGCCGATGCCTGTTTGAGCTGCCTTGGTACGGATCAGCCGGATTTGGTACGAGTGCGTAAGGCCGCGGAACGCATCCTCAGGGACGGATACCGCGCGAGTGCCGTGCTCAGCAGCATACGCGCCGTACTCAAGACTCCCGTGCCGGCGATGTCGGAGCTCAATCTCAACGAGGTCATCTGGGACATTCTTGACCTCATGCATGACGAGTTAAGCCGGTACGACGTCGTTCTTCAGATCGACCTGTGCAAACAGCTTGGCTGCATCCGGGGGAATCGGATCCAGTTGCAGCAGGTCTTGGTCAATCTCATCAAGAATGCGATTGAGTCCATGATCGACTCGGTCGTGCGGCCTCTATTGGTGCGGGTGAGCACGGCGATCCAGGGCGAATTAGCCGTGGTCACCGTCGAAGATTCTGGCAGCGGATTTGATGCCGCGGCGGCAGAGCATATGTTCGAGCCCTTTTTTACCACCAAGCGCGAGGGCACCGGTGTTGGTCTGTCGATTTGCCGCTCCATCGTGGAAGCTCATGGCGGAGTCCTGTGTGCAACCCGCAAGGAGTCTCCAGGAAGCGTGTTTCAATTTACTGTGCCCCGCCGATATCGATACAAATTTAGGGAGGTCTCTGGTTTCTCCGTTTGGCAGCGGCGGCGGACTCTGAAGAAAGCTTCGGTACCTGCCGCGACGATTTATAAGAACAATCAAAGGGGGCTCTTGCAGGTGCGCCGTAACGTTTTACTGTGTCTTTGCATCGTTGCCATCGCTTGGATCTCGCGTCTGGCGGCAGCTCCGAGCAGCGAGCCCGTCAAGTACCATTTCAAGATTGACAGTCAACCGCTAGGGACCGCGCTGCAGCAGTTTGCAGAGCAGAGCGGCATACAAATCATCTTTTTCTCCCGGGTGACGGAAGGACTTCAAGCGCCTGCCTTGAACGGCTCTTACACCATTTCCGACGCGCTGGGAAAGCTGCTCTTCGGTTCACATTTGATTTTTCGGGTGATCAATCCGAAGACCATCGAGATATGCCAGGATCGAACGGTGACTGAGGGCAGCCGCGCATCGTGAAACTCAAGGCACCTGCTACGATATTGTGGGGTTTTTTCATTGCAGCCGCGTGCGCGCCTGGATTGATCGGCGCGGCCCCGAGTAGCGAACCTGCAAAATACGATATCAAGATCGACAGTCAGCCCCTCGGCACTGCTTTGCAAGCGTTGGCCAAGCAGAGCGGGGTGCAGATCATCTTTTTCTCGCAGATCACTGAAGGCCTTCGGGCGCCGGCCCTTGAGGGTCAATTTACGCTCAGCGCGGCACTGGAGCTCCTTCTCGCGCATTCTCGATTGACTTTCCGAGTCATCAATCCCAAGACAATCGAAATACGCGCACTCGGTGCCGACAGTTCTCAAAGTCAACCGGATGCTTCTACTGCAAAAGGCGGAAAGGCAAGGACTCGCGCCGATCCTCGCCGCAACGCGGGGGAGGGGACGGCTGCCGAGAATTCGCCTGCTTTGGACGAAATCGTGGTGAACAGCACCGCCGAGGGATTGGTCGCCACGCGCACCGAAACGCCCTTGCGCGAGATTCCGCAGACCGTTTCGCTCGTTTCCCAGGAACAGATGCGCCAGCAAAATGACACGGATCTTACGGATGTGCTCAAGAATGCCGTGGGCATCACGGTTGTCCAGAATAATTCGCTGAGCAGTACGTTTGTCTCTCGGGGATTTACGATTACTACATTCCACGTCGACGGTGGAGCTGCCTTGAATTCCTTCAGCAATACGCCCATTTATGGAACACCTGATTTAGGCGAATACGACCATGTCGAAGTGCTGCGCGGTTCTGACGCCCTGTTTGGCGGCCTAGGAAATCCGGGTGGCAGCCTGAATATTGTCCGCAAGCGTCCGCTGGCCAGCTACGAAGCAATGTTCAATGCCTCTGTAGGATCCTGGAACAACACCCGTGCCGAAGCGGATGTCACAGGGCCGCTTGGCTTCGACGGGGCGTTGCGCGCAAGGCTCGACGTCGTCTTCGGCGACAGGGATTACTTCTTCAAACCTGCAAGCCTCGAGCGAAAAAAGGTCTTCGGCGTGCTCGAATACGATCTGACTGCTCGAACATTGTTGACGGTAGGTGGTAGCTACCAATGGGACAACGCGTTGCCCTTGGTCGACGGTTGGCCGTTCTACGCGGATGGCAGCGATGCGCATTTGCCGCGCAGCATGGCGCTCGCCTTTAATTGGTCGCGTTACGACACACAGACTCGCGAGTATTACGCACAGCTGCAGCAGGCATTTGGCGGTGAATGGAAATTGAAGTTGAACGCCACGTCGTTGGACACCGCGGCCAGCTACGGCTACGGCGCATTTGATTCTCCCGTCGATCCGATCACGAAGGCACTCCCGGTGCTTCCCTTTGCCTTATTCAGTCCTAGCCCCAACACCCAGGATCAATTCGTCTTCGACGGCACCTTGACGGGTAGTTTTGAACTGTTCGGCCGCCGCCTCGATGTGGCCGTCGGCGGCGACTACACTCATTTTAAAGGGGATGTGACCCTTCAACCGATTTTCGCGTTTGGGCCTGCGGTCAACAATGTGTTTGCGTACAATGCCGCGGCGTACCCAAGCCCGCCGGTACCGAATCCCGCGTATCTTCAATCGCTGGCCACGACCAATCAGAGCGGGGAATTTGCCTCTGCAAGAGTGTACTTGACCGGCGCTCTGTCTGTGGTGGGTGGTGCGCGCCTGAGCTCGAATCGACTGTCAAACGCCATATCCTCAGGTGTCGGCGGTGTGACCTCGCCTGGCCTCACCGAAGAGACGAAGGATCACAATAAAGTAACGCCCTTTGTCGGCGCGACTTATGATTTGAACCCACATTACTCCTTGTACGCGAGCTACGCCGATATCTACCAAACTAATAACGGCCAGAGCGAAGTCGGTGGCGCCTTTGTGCCGCCGGCCGATGGTATCGACCGGGAAGTGGGGATCAAGGCTTCGTGGCGCAATGGCGCGCTCAACGGATTAGTCGTGCTCTATGACATTGAGCAGCGCGGGCTTGCCGTACGCGACCCCAGCACATCGTTTGTTGATCAGCAAGGGCTTTCAACATGCTGCTTTTTTCCGAGTGGCACCAACAAGAGCAGCGGTGTCGATGCGGAACTCAATGGCGAATTGGCGCCCGGATGGCTGATCGGCAGCGGCTATACGTTTGACGTCAATCATGCTCTCGCTGGTGGCGAATTATCCAGCGCGACACCACGGCACCTCTTCAAAATCTGGAGCAGCTGGCAACTGCCAGGAGAATATCAGCGTTGGACAATCGGCGGCAGCGTTCAAGCCCAGAGCAGCAACTTTGAAGCCGGTTCTCTTTGCGCTCAACTGGACTCATTTGGAAATTGCTTAGTGTCTCAGCAATATTTTAGGGAGGTGCAAGGCTCCTTCGGTGTGATCGACTTCCGCGCCGGTTATCAAATCGATCCTCACTGGCGCGCGGCGTTGAGCGTCAACAATGTTTTTGACCGCATCTATTATCAAACCATCGGAATTCCGGCGGGCGACAATTGGTACGGAGAACCGCGCGGATTCGTGCTGCGAGTCGATGGTAGGTACTGACCGCACAAATTCATGTCAAACGACGTCGAGGACACTAGATGCGGAAATCCAGGTACTCACTCGCTCGACTGCCTGCGCCGATTTCAAGCTGCTCCAGCCGCAGCCGCGCACGCAAAAGGCCCGCTGTGGAAATGAAGGTGGATTCCAGCGAAGGGATCTCAGCACATGCTTTGGAGATCGGA
>Ga0209624_10001039_pt1 | contig 23145 bp, 20 predicted proteins | sample JacPinW_OM2H0_O1_FD_188565 | JGI IMG/M metagenome (GOLD analysis project Ga0209624, IMG submission 188565) | Forest soil microbial communities from Algoma, Ontario, Canada - Jack Pine, Ontario site 1_JW_OM2H0_O1 (SPAdes) (version 2) | ecosystem: Environmental > Terrestrial > Soil > Boreal...
ACCGCCCACCGTCGCCGCGGCATTTGCGCCAGAGGATCAGCCGCCCGCCCGCGTGATGCCGCGCGAGGTGCTGCCCGAGCTGCCGCAGGCGCCGCCGCTCACGGTGCAGTGGCCGGCCGACCAGGAGCGCCGCATCCTCGCCCTGCGGCTGGTCGCGCCGCTCCCGGACCGCTTCGCCGGACGCTCGCTGCGCCAGGCGCTGGCGGCGGAAGGGTTCGAACTCGGCCAGTTTGCCATCTTCCACAAACCCGACGACGAGCGGCGCGCGGTGTTAAGCGCGGCGAGCCTGACGCGCCCGGGTACCTTCGATGTCGACACCATGGACTTCCAGCACTATGGCGGCCTGTCGCTGTTCGCCGTGCTGCCGGGACCAAAGTCCCCGCCGCAGGCCTTCGATGAGCTGGTGTTTACCGCGCGCAATCTCAACGAGCGCCTGCACGGGGTGCTGCAGGACGAGCAGGGCAGTCTCCTCACCCCTGCACGCATCGCGCTGCTGCGCGAACAGCTGCGCGGCGGGGCAGCCTCGTGACAGGCCGCGCGGCGGCGCGCGCAGCGCAGCTGCGCGCGCAGATCGCGCAGCACGACTACCGTTACTACGTGCTCGACGATCCCAAGGTTCCGGACGGCGAGTACGACCGGCTGATGCGGGAGCTGCGCACGCTCGAGGCGGCGGATCCTGCGCTGATCACCCCGGACTCCCCGACGCAGCGCGTGGCGGGGGCGCCGAGCGCCGCGTTCGGCGAAGTCGTGCATCAGGTGCCGATGCTCTCGCTCGACAATGCCTTCACCGAGGAGGAGCTGCAGGCTTTCGACCGGCGCATCCACGAGCGCCTGGGAGTGTCGGGCGATCTTGACTACGTCGCAGAGCCCAAGCTCGACGGACTGGCGGTGAGCGTCAGCTACCGCGACGGAGTGCTGGAGCGTGCGGCCACCCGCGGGGACGGCGTCACGGGCGAGGAGGTCACCGCCAACGTGCGCACCATCCGTGCCGTGCCGCAGCGCCTGCGCGGGCACGCGCCGCCGCTCCTGGAAGCCCGCGGCGAGGTGTTCATGATGATCGCAGGCTTTGAGCGCATGAACGCCCAGGCCCGCGAGCGCGGCGAGAAGGTGTTTGTGAACCCGCGCAACGCGGCGGCCGGAAGCCTGCGCCAGCTTGACCCGCGCATCACCGCGACGCGCCCCTTGAGCGCGCTCTTCTACGGGCTCGGTGTGCTCGAGGGAGAAAGCCTGCCGCAACGCCAGAGCGAGCTGCTGAGGATGCTGCGTGAGCGCGGGCTGCCGGTGAGTCCGCAGGCGCAGTCGGTGCGCGGCGTGGCCGGCTGCCTCGCTTACTACCAGGACATGGGCGAGCGGCGCGCCTCGCTGCCTTATCAGATCGATGGGGTGGTCTACAAACTCGACTCGCGTGCGGACCAGGAGCGGATGGGCTTCCTGTCACGCGCCCCGCGCTGGGCGATCGCCCATAAATTCCCGGCCGACGAGGCGCTGACGATCGTGCGCGATATCGGCTTCCAGGTCGGCCGTACCGGGGCGCTCACGCCGGTCGCGCGCCTGGAGCCGGTGTTCGTGAGCGGGGTGACGGTGAGCAACGTCACCCTGCACAACATCGACGAGGCGCAGCGCAAGGATGTGCGCGTGGGAGATACGGTGGTGGTGCGCCGCGCCGGAGATGTCATTCCCGAACTGGTGAGTGTCGTGCTCGAGCGCCGGCCGCCCGGCACCCACAAGCTTGAGTTGCCGGCGTGTTGTCCGGTGTGCGGCTCGACGGTGCTGCGCGTCGAGGGGGAGGCGATCGCCCGCTGCACCGGCGGCTTTACCTGCCGCGCCCAGCGCCAGGAAGCCTTGCGGCACTTCGCCAGCCGCCGCGCGCTCGACATCGAGGGCCTGGGCGACAAGCTCGTGGCCCAGCTCGTCGAGCATGACGTGCTGCGCTCACCGGCGGACATCTACGGGCTCACTCTGGCGCAGCTCGCGCCGCTTGAGCGGATGGGCGAGAAGTCTGCCGCGAACCTGCTCGCCGCGATCGACCGCAGTCGCCGCACGAGCTTGCCGCGACTGCTCTACGGGCTCGGCATCCGCGAGGTCGGCGAGGCCACCGCTCTGGCACTCGCCCGCCACTTCGGAACGCTCGAAAATCTCATGCGAGCCGACGAGCGGGCGATCCAGCAGGTGCCCGACGTGGGACCGGTGGTGGCGGCGCAGGTGGCGGCCTTCTTTGCCTCCGAAGATCACCGCTGCGTTATCAAGGCCTTGCGAGATAAAGGTGTGAGCTGGCCTGACATCACCGTCGAGGCGAGTGCGCAGCGGCCGCTGGCCGGGCGCGCCTTCGTCATTACCGGGACCCTTGCGGGCATGACGCGCGAGGCGGCGCAGGAGGCGCTCATTGCGCGCGGCGCCAAGGTCTCGGCCAGCGTATCGAAGAAGACCAGCTTCCTGGTCGCGGGCGCTGAGGCGGGCTCCAAGCTCGCCAGGGCGCAGGAGCTCGGCGTACCCGTCATCGATGAGGCCGAGCTGCTGAGGCTGCTCAGCGGCGGCGGGTCCTCATGAGGACCCGCCGCCTCAGATCGCCTGGTTACTTAGTGGGCGGCGGCGTGGGCGAAGTCGCCGGTGCCGGGGTGCTGGTCGCGGGGGCCGTGGCCGGCGCGGCCGCCGGTGCTGCGGCGGGTGCTGCGGCGGGTGCCGCGGCGGGCGCCGCTGCGCCGGTCTCCTCGTTGTTGGGGAATTTCTCCACCTTCGCGTTGTGCATCAGCTCATCGGTGTAGGCGCGGAACTTCTTCGCCTGCACGATCTGCTCGAGGCGCTGGCGCACCTGGTCGAACGGCGGCGGAGTGACCTCGCGGGTCTCCATCAGCTGTATGACGTGAAAGCCGAACTGCGTCTGCACGGGCTTGTGGGTGTACTCGCCGGGTTTGAGCGCAACGACCGCGCCGGAGAATGCCGGCACCATGCGGTTGGGCGGGAACCAGCCCAGATCGCCACCGTTATTCTTGGTGGAGTCCATCGAGAGCTCCTTGGCGAGCGCATCGAACTTCTCGCCCTTGTCGAGCCGGTCGATGGCCTTCTGCGCGTCGGCCTCGTTGGCGGTCAGGATGTGACGCGCGTGGTATTCGGTCTTGGGCATGCCCGCCAGCTGCGTCTCATATTCGGCGCGCAGCTCCTGGTCGGTGGCCTTGCGGTCCTTCAGGTAATGCTCCTGCATGGCCTGCTCCAGCACGTTCAAGCGCGACAGCTCAAGCAGGTAGATCGCATCGCCGGTCTTGTCGAGTCCTTCCTTGGTGGCCTCCTCGCCGACCACGTGGGCGCGAATGAGGTTGTCGAGCGCGGTGGAGCGCTGCTGTTCGGTCAGGTCCGCGGGGCTTTTCCCCTGCGTGATGCCCTTGATGTAGAAGTCGTAGAAACCCCGGCTGAGGGGGGCGCCGTCGACGGTGGCAACCGGCGGGGTGTTGTCGCCAGCGGTGGCGGCGGTCTTGGGCTGGCAGGCAGCGAGCGCCGCAAGCGCAACGACTAGGATCAGGATACGCGAATGGTTCATACGGATTTTCCGGTTTGGCCTCGGGCGGTTACAGGGTGACACGTTGACGTGGGTTCGCTCAGGCGCCTTCATCAGGCGCACGCGCGTCAATGTTGAGAGCATGCACCGCACCGCTCATGAGCGGTGCGACTGCGGCATAGACGAGTCGGTGACGTTCCAGCTGCGAGCGGCCGCGGAAGGCATCCGCCACCAGCCTCACGCGCAGGTGGGCGCCGCCGCGTGCACCGGCGTGTCCGGCGTGCCGCGCGCTGTCGTCGAAGATCTCGAGTGAACTTGGCGAGAGTGCCTGCTCGAGCGCGGTGCGCAGCTGCGTCATGACTGGCGCGTTCATCGTGGCGAATCCGCCGTGGGCACTGACGGCTCGGGCGGCGCGCTGGCGCGGCTGTACAGCCACAGCAGCTGCAGCGCCACGAATACGAAGGTCAGGATCGCCAGCCCGAACAACTTGAAATACACCCAGGCGCGTTCGCTCGCGCCGTAGGCGACGGCGAGATTCAGCGCGCCGAGCAGCGCGTAGAAGCCCACCGACCAGCCGTTGAGGACGCGCCACTGCGCCGCGCTCACCTGCAGCTGGCCCTCGAGGGCGGGGCCGAGGAAGCGCTGCGCGAGCGTTCGTGCGCCGATCCAGAAGCTGGCGAGGAACGCCGCACTCAACAGCCAGAACAGGATCGTCGGTTTCCATTGGATGAACAGGCGGTTGTGCAACAACAGCGTTGCCGAGCCGAATATCACGACCAGAACCGTCGACAATGCGTGCAGCGGCGGTATGCGGCGCAGCCGCAGCCAGTCGAAGGCGAGCAGCGCCAGCATGGCAACGATCAGCACCGCGGTGGCCGGGTAGAGCCCGCGCAGCGAGTAAGTCACGAAGAACGCCACTAACGGCGCAAACGCGGTGAAAGCCTGCATGGCAGAGTTGAGGGCGGGTCCCTAAAGAGGGGCGACATGGCCTCCGGACGGCCGCGTATATTGTCACGGGGCGCGCCCGACTTCCATGACGGCGGCATTTTTGCACAAAACGACAGGCGATGGCGGAGTACTTCGAGCTGCATCCGGTTGACCCGCAGGCGCGCCTCATCCGGCGAGCCGCCGCGGTGGTGCGTCGGGGCGGCCTCATCGCCTACCCGACCGACTCGTGTTACGCGTTCGGCTGGCATATCGGCGACAAGCACGCCCTGGAGCGCGTGCGTCGTATCCGCCAGGCCGACCGTCATCATCATTTCACGCTGGTGTGCGCGAACCTCACCGAGGTGGGGCGCTTCGCCCGGCTCGATACCTGGCAGTTCCGCATGCTGCGCAGCTGCCTGCCCGGCCCCTACACCTTTCTGCTGCGCGCCACGCGCGAAACGCCGCGCCGACTGCAACACGAGCGGCGGCGCACCATCGGCGTGCGCATTCCCGACCATCCTGTGGTGCGTCTGCTGCTCGCCGAGCTCGGCGAACCGCTGATGAGCTCGACGTTGCTGCTGCCGCCGGACTCCGAGCCGCTCACCTCGGGCGCTCAGATCCAGGCGCGCCTGGAGCACGACATCGACGCCATACTCGATGGCGGGGACTGTGGCATCGAGCCCACCACGGTCGTCGACCTGTCGGTCAGCCCGCCCGCGATCGTCCGTCGCGGCAAGGGCGAGCTCGGACCGATCATGGGGCGTGCGCTATAATTGCGCCCGTGACCCATCGACCTGTCGCACGCCCGTGAGTTCCCCCGCGCCGGCGCGGCGCGTCCTGTCCGGCATGCGGCCCACCGGGCGGCTGCACCTCGGCAACTATCACGGCGCACTGCGCAACTGGGTGGAGCTTCAGTACCAGTACGAGTGTTTCTTTTTCGTTGCCGACTGGCACATGCTCACGACCGGCTACGAGGACACCTCCCAGCTGCAGGAGCACGTGCGCGACGTGCTGGTCGACTGGCTCGCTGCGGGCCTGAATCCGGGCGTCGCGACACTGTTCGTGCAGTCGCACGTGCCCGAGCACGCGGAATTGCATCTGCTGTTGTCCATGATCACCCCGCTCGGCTGGCTCGAGCGCGTGCCGAGCTACAAGGACCAACAGGAGCAGCTCAAGGAGAAGGACCTGGCCACCTATGGCTTCCTCGGTTACCCGCTGCTGCAGAGCGCCGACATCCTGGTGTACCGGGCCGCCTACGTGCCGGTGGGCGAGGACCAGGTGGCGCACGTGGAGCTGACGCGCGAGACCGCGCGGCGCTTCAATCACCTGTACGGGCGCGAGCCGGACTTCGAGGCGAAGGCTGAGCGTGCGGTCAAGAGCCTGGGCGGACGCAACACCACCAACTACCGGCAGCTGCGCCGCAAGTTCCAGGAAAGCGGCGACACGGAAGCGCTGCAGCGTGCGCAGGCGCTGGTGCAGAGTAACAACCGCATCACGGTCGCCGATCGCGAGCGCCTGCTCGGCTTCCTCGAGGGCACCGGGGTGAGCATCCTGCCCGAACCGCAGGTGCTGCTCACCGCCACACCGAAGGTGCCGGGACTGGACGGCCGCAAGATGTCCAAGTCCTACGGCAACACGATCGGGCTGCGCGAGGAGCCGGATGCGGTGGCGCAGAAACTGCGCGCCATGAAGACCGATCCGGCACGCGCGCGGCGCAACGACCCGGGCGATCCGGAGAAGTGCCCGGTGTGGGACCTGCACAAGATCTATTCCGATGATGCCACCCGCAAGTGGGTCAACGAGGGTTGCCGCAGCGCCGCCATCGGCTGTCTGGACTGCAAGCAGCCGCTGATCGATAAGATCGTGGAGGAGGTCGGCGGCATGCGCCGCCGCGCGCAGGAGTACGAGGACAACCCGGAACTGGTGCGCAACATCGTCGCCGAGGGCGCCGACAAGGCGCGCGAGGTGGCGCGGCAGACGCTCGATGAGGTCCGCCGCAGCATGCACCTGCGGCCCGACTGATGAAGCCAAGACCGGACCTGAAGATCGTAGTCTCCAATGCGCCCGAGGCGGCCCCGGCTGCCGTCTTGCCCGAGCAGGTGGAGATGCCATTCGCGATGGTCAACGGCGAGCCGTTCTCACACCTGCCGCACGACCTTTATATTCCGCCGCAGGCACTCGAGGTGTTTCTCGAGGCCTTCGAAGGCCCGCTCGATCTACTGCTGTATCTGATCCGGCGCCAGAACCTCGATATCCTCGATATCCCGCTGGCGGAGATCACCCGCCAGTACGTGCAGTACATCGAGCTGATGCAGGACCTGCAGCTGGAACTTGCCGGAGAATACCTGGTCATGGCGGCGACGCTGGCGGAGATCAAGTCACGCATGCTGTTGCCACGGGCCAAGCCCGAGGAGCAGGGCGACGAAGACCCGCGCGCGGAGCTGGTGCGCCGGCTGCAGGAGTACGAGCGCTTCAAGCGCGCCGCGCAGGGCATCGATGCCTTGCCGCGGCTGGAGCGCGACGTGTGGAGCGCGAGCGCCGAGCTCAAAGAGCGCCAGCTGGTGCGCACGCTGCCGCACATCGCGCTGCAGGAGATGCTGGTCGCGTTCAAGGACGTGGTGGCGCGCTCGGAAATGTTCGCCCATCATCACATCCAGCGCGAGCGGCTGTCGGTGGGTGAGCGCATGAGTGACATCCTCGCGGCGCTCAAGAGCGATGCATTCGTTTCGTTCACGCAATTGTTCCGGCCGCAGGAGGGGCGCATGGGGGTCACCGTCACCTTCGTGGCGATACTCGAGCTGATGCGCGAGGGACTGATCGACATCGTGCAGGCGCAGCCGTATGCGCCGCTGCACGTGCGCGCGGCCAACGCCGGGCGCGCCCTGCACATCGTGACTGACAACCCCGAGCCGCACGGCGTGAGCGCCGACGAGAAGCCGCAATGAGTGACTCTTACGTCCGTAACCTCATCGAGGCGGCGCTGCTCGCCGCGGGCGCTCCCCTGCCGGTGGCAGAACTCCTGCGGCTGTTCGACGACAACCGGCGCCCGAGCGCGCAGCAGCTACGGCAGGCGCTTGACTCGCTGGCGGCCGACTACGCCGGCCGCGGCATCGAGCTGAAGGAGACCGCCGGGGGATTTCGCGTCCAGGTGCGCCGTGAACTGGCCCCCGAGATCTCGCGGATCTGGCCGGAACGTGCGGCGCGCTACTCGCGCGCGCTGCTCGAGACGCTGGCGCTGATCGCGTATCGGCAGCCGATCACGCGTGCCGAGATCGAGGCGGTACGCGGCGTTGCGGTCAATCCCAACATCATCCGTACCGTGATCGAGCGCAACTGGGTGCGTGTGGTCGGTCACCGCGACGTCCCGGGCCACCCGGAGTTGCTCGGCACGACACGCGAGTTTCTCGACTACTTCAGTCTCAAGAGCCTGGATGAATTGCCGCCGCTGGCAGAGCTCAAGGCGCTGAGCGACGTCAATTTGCACCTGGCGCTCGGGGGCGATGAGGACGCGAGCCTGGCGGCTGCGCCAGCCGCCCCGCCGCACGAGGCGCTGGCCTCGCCCGAGGACGCTGCCGAGGAGGATGAGCTGTCAGCCGAGGGCCACGGTTCTGCGGAACTGGTGGCAGGCCCCGCCGAACGGGACAGTTGATGCGCCGCACGGCCGAGCGGGGCCGGGCCGCAGGCGGGCGCCGCGTGCCTGCCGCTCGCGCCCGCGCGGCAACTCGCGCGGCAGCGCCAGACAGCGCCCCCGCCGAGCGGCTGCAGAAAGTGCTGGCGCGCGCCGGATTTGCCTCCCGGCGTGAGGCGGAAGCGTGGATCCGCGCTGGCCGTCTCACCATCAACGGCACCCCGGCAGCGCTTGGCGCCAAGGTCTCGCCCGGGGACTCGGTGCGACTCGACGGGCGACTGGTGCGTGCGCGCGAGGTCAGCGATGCGCACGTGTACCTGTGTCACCGCTCTCCGGGAGAGCCCCTGACTGGGGGCACGAGCACCGGCGCTACCGCGCAGCAAGCTCGTACCGGCCTGCTGGAACGGCTGCCGCGGCGCGCCGGCCGACGCTTCATCGCCGTCAGTCCCATGCCGCGTGTGGACGGCGGGCTTGAGCTGGTGACCTCCGATGGTGAGCTGGCGGTGCGCCTGCAGCGCGCCGCGCACACTCTGGCGAGCGTGTTCGGCGTGCGGGTGCGCGGGGAGCTGAACCCCACGCAGCGCCAGGGCATCCTGGGCGGCGTGCTCGACAGCGGTGCGCAGCTTGAGGTGCACAGCTTGGAGGGCGCCGGGGGCGAGGGGCTCAACCGCTGGTACACGCTCAGCGCGCGCGGGGCGAGCGGCAAAGAGGTGCGTCAGCTGTTCGAGCGCCAGGGCGCGCTCGTCAGCCGCCTCATGCGCACGCACTTCGGCCCGGTCACGCTTGAGCGCTCGCTCGGGCGCGGGCGCTTTCGCGAGCTGACTCAGGAGGAGCTCGGCGCACTGCTGGCGCTTTGAGCCTCGAACGCCCCGCCGGTGATGCCGCGGCTGGCCGGCCCGAGCAGCGCGATATAGGGCGCTGTCAGTGTCTCAGGCAGCGGCACGGTCTGAAAATCCTCGGCGGGGTAAGCCTGGCGGCGCATGGCGGTACGCGCGCGGCCGGGATTGAGGGTGTTCACGCGCACGTGGCTGATGCCCTCGAGCTCCTGGGCGAGCACCTGCGAGAGACCCTCGAGCGCGAACTTGGACACCGCGTAGGCACCCCAGTACGCGCGTCCCACGCGCCCGACGCTGCTCGCGGTGAACACTACTGAGGCATCCTGCGATTGCTTCAGCGCCGGCAGCAGTACCTGAGTCAGACAGAACGCTGCAGTCAGGTTCACGTGCATCACCCGGCACCAGGTGGGCACGTCGTAATGCTCGATCGGCGTGAGCGGGCCGAGCAGTCCCGCATTGTGCAGCAGGCCATCGAGTCGGCCGTGGCGCGCGAGCAGCGCGTCCGCCAGCTGATCGTAATCGCCCGCCAGCGCCTTCTCCAGGTCGAGCACCGCGATGCTGGCCGCCGGCGAGCCGCCCGCGGCAATCTCCTGGTGAACGGCTTCGAGCGCTGCGCTGTTTCGGCCGATCAGCACGAGCGTGGCCTGGTAACGCGCACAGGCGGTGGCGACCGCACGCCCGATACCTGAACCTGCGCCGGTGATGGCGATGATGCGGCCGGCCAGTTCGCCGTCGGCCGGCTGGTGATGGCGCGGATCAAACGCGGCACTCACCAAAGGCCCCTGCCGCTTGCGGCGCGGCGCGCGGCGCGCCAGGCGCGCCAGCCATCCGCAAGGGCGTGCGGGACGCCTTCGAGGTTCGCGCGCGGCAGCAGCGCTTGCGCACGGCGCGAGTGGGCGCAGTCGATCGAGGCCCACACGATCAGGCCGCGCAGCGCCGCCTGTGTCGTCGGCGCGAGTTCGGCCACGCCGGCAGTGAGTGCGGCGCGCAGTGCGCGGTGTCGATCCTCGAGGAGTGCGGTGAGGCCCGGCTGCCAGGGCGGTCGAGCCAGCTGCTCGGCAGCTGCGCCGGCGCGCGCGAGCTCATCGAGCGGTAGCCGCAGCCGTCCGCGGCGCGCCTCGCCCGCCAGCGCGAGCAGCAATTCGAGCTCGCGCAGCCTTGCACCGAGGCTGCGTGCCTGGCCGGGTGCGAGCGTCGGCTCGGCCAGGCGCGCCAGCGGCTCAATCATGGCCGCGCTCCAGCGCTCGCAGTATCCGCTAAGTTCGCGGCGCGTAGCGAAGCTCGCCGCCGCCAGATCCCAGCTCGCGGTGTCGACGAACCCGCACAGTCCCTCGAGCGAGTGCGCATCGATGGGGGCGAGCAGCCCGGCAAGCTCACGCGTGATGGGATGCGAGGGGCGCCCCTGTGCGCAGCGCGCGCATTCCTCGCGCCACCAGGCGAGGCGCGTGTGCGCCAGCTGGTGATCGAGGCCGGCCGCAAGGCTCGCGCCGATCTGCCCTTCGAGCGCGCACAACGCCGCCAACAGCCGGCGCTGCGGAGGTGGGCAGTACAGCCAGGCCAGGGCACGGTTCGCCGGGAAGTCAGGTGGCCCGGGCATTGCTCGTGCCGGTCGCGCCGGCCGGCGCGTCCGCGGCACTCGCTTGCGGCCCGCGCGGGTCGGCTGGCTCGGCGCTGAGCGCAGCGCTGCTACTGCGCACCAGCTGCTCGATCGGTTCCAGAATCGCCAGCGGCGCATCCGCTGTCACGCCGAGATCGCCGAACCGGCGTGCCTGCGGCAGCACCTGCCGCTCGAGCGAGCCGACCGCAGCGTTGTAGGCCTCCACGGCGCCGGACAGGCGCGATCCCATGCGACCCAGATGAGCGTTGAAGGTGCTGAGCCGCCGGTACAGCTCCTGGCCGAGGTCGCGGATCTGAGCCGCGTTGTGTGCGACGGCCGACTGGCGCCAGCCGTAGGCCACCGCCTTCAGCAGCGCGATCAGCGTGGAGGGCGTGGCGATGATCACGCTCAGGCCCAGGGCATTCTCCAGCAGCTCCGGGCGCTCGGCGAGCGCTGCGGACAGAAACTGATCCCCGGGCAGGAACAGCACCGCAAACTCCGGACTGCGCTGGAACTGAGTCCAGTAGGCCTTGGAGGCAAGCTCGCGCACGCGGGTCTCGACCTGCTGCGCATGACGCTTGAGCGCCACGGCCCGCTCCTCCTCGGTGCTCGCATCGAGAGCGGCGAGATAGGCCTCGAGCGGGGTCTTCGCGTCGATGACGAGGTCGCGCTCCTCGGGCATGTGCACGACCAGGTCCGGGCGCAGTGCGCCTTCATCCCCGCTCACCTGCAGCTGCTCGGTGAAATCGCAGTGCTCGCTTAAGCCGGCCAGCTCCACCAGCCGGCGCAGGGTGAGCTCGCCCCAGCGACCGCGCACCTCCGGCCGGCGCAGCGCGGTCACCAGGTTGCGCGTCTCGCGCTGCAGCTGCGCCTGCCCGCCGGCCAGCGTCTCGATCTGGGTGCGCAACGTGGTGAAGGCCTCGCGACGCTCGCGCTCGAGCGATTGCACCTGCGCTTCGGTGCGCTCGAGCGCGGCGCGCAGCGGCTCGACCAGCTGTGCGATGGCGACTTCACGTTCCTTGAGTGCGCCTTGCGCGACGGCCTGGTCGCGGCCGAGCGCCTCGCGCGCCAGACGCAGGAACAGCTCGCTGTTGGTGCGCAGTGTCTGCCCGGCGAGCGAGTCGAACGCGCTGCGCAAGCGCATCTCGGATTGCTCGAGAAGATTCAGCCGGTCGGCGTCCTGCAGGGTGAGGGCTTCCAGGCGCGCTTGCGCACCGGCGAGCTCGACACGCAGCGACTCGATGCGCCGCACGCCGCGCAACTGGGTGAGCAGCGCCCCCAGCAGTGCACCGACCATGAGCGCGGCGAGCACGGCCAGCCCGATGGAGACAGCGCTCACCGCTGCAGGTGCGCCAGGTAATTCACGGACACGTCCTCGCTCAATGCCACACGTCCGGTGAAGGGATTGAAGTCAACGCCGGCGAGCTCGCGCAAGGTGAGTCCGGCCGCGCGGGCGAAGCGTGCCAGCTCCGCCGGACGAATGAGCCGCTCGTATTCATGCGTGCCGGCCGGGATCAGCCTGAACAGGTACTCCGCGCCGAGGATGGCGAGCAGGAAGGATTTGAGGTTGCGGTTGAGCGTCGAGACGAACGCCGCGCCGCCCGGGCGCAGCAGCTGTGCAAGCGTTGCGGTCATCGCGCACGGGTCGGGCACGTGCTCGAGCATCTCCATGCAGGTCACAACGTCAAAGGCGTGCGGAGTCTCGGCGAGCAGCACCTCCGCTGCGGCCACCCGATAATCGATGTCGAGCCGCGCCTCCAGGGCGTGCAGTCGGGCGACCTCGATCATGCCCTGCGCCAGGTCGATGGCGGTGACCCGGGCGCCGGCGCGCGCGAGGCCTTCCGCCAGCAGGCCCCCGCCGCAGCCCACGTCGAGCACGCGCGCGCCAACAAGCGCCGCGCGTGCGCCGATGAACTGCGTGCGCAGCGGGTTGAGCAGGTGCAGCGGACGAAACTCTCCCTCAGGATCCCAGAAGCCTGCGGCGATGGCGTCGAACTTGGCAAGCTCCGCCGCGTCGGCGTTGGGTGCGGCGCGAGTCACGCGGCAGCCTCCAGCGCCAGGCGCTGGGCCCATTCGGCCGGCAGAGCCGCCAGCTCCGCCTCATCGAAGCTCATGAGCCGCCCGCCCTGCACGGCCGCGCGTCCGGCGCTCCATACATCGCTCACCTGGGCGCGGGTGGCGCCAAAGACGATCGAGTCGGCAATGTCCATGCCGGGGTGATGCGCCAAGGCGCCGAGGTCGAGGCAGGCAAGATCGGCCGCCTTGCCCGGCTCGATCGAGCCGATCTGTGCGGCCAGGCCGAGTGCGGTTGCCCCGCCGAGGGTCGCCAGCTGCAGCGCCTGCGCGCCCGAGAGCCCCGACAGCAGTGCCGCGGTGCGCGCTTCCGCCAGAAGATCGAGCGCACCGGCGGCAGCGGGACTATCCGTTCCGAGCGCCGTGCGATCGCCGCTGAGCAGGGCGAGCGCGGCGGGCGCCGCCCCCAGGCGCAGTTCCGCCTGCGGGCAGGCGATGAGACAGGCGCCATGGCGCTCGAGCAGTTCCAGTTGCACCTCATCGCAGCCGAGCGCGCCGATGGCGCTGAATCCCGGACGCAGCAGACCGAGCGCCTGAAGTCGCTGCACGGCCGAAGCCACGGCGGCAGAACGCGGCACGCCGTCCTCGATGCCTGGCGCGGCGTGCGTGGCGGGGCCGCGGTAGGCCGCCTCGATGGCCGGCGCCTGCAGTTCACCCAGATGCAGGGCGAGGCGGGCATCGAGTTCGTCCGCGATGCGCCGCACGCGCCTCAGCGTCGCATCGCTCAGCCCGCAGGCGGCGAGCGGCGCGAAATACAGCCCGATGCGCGGATCGCCGCGGTACTCATCCCACAGCCGTTCAGCCTTGGCCAGGTGCGCGGTGGCGTCCTCGGCCCAGGCGGTGGCCGCATCGGCCACCGGCAGGCCGATGAGCGCGCGCATCTGGTGGGCGGCGGCGGCGCGCGCCGCCTCCTCGGGCAGCGGACTTAAGTCCGCAAAGCAGGTCATCCCGGCGCGCAGCATCTCGGCGATCCCGGCGCGGGTGCCGTCGCGCACGAAGTCGGCGCTCAGGCCCGCTCGTTCCAGCGGCGCCACCCGCTCGGTGAGCCAGCGTAGCCGCGGACCGTGCACCGGCAGACCCCGCAGCAGTGTGTGACAGGCGCGCGTATGCGCATTCACCAAGCCCGGCAGCAGCGCATGGCGCTCGCGAACCACGCGCTCGCGCGGGGCGAAGCGCTGGCGCAGCTCCGTCGCCGGTCCCAGCGCTGCGATGCGTCCGCCGGACACCGCGATGGCGTGGCCTTCGAGCGCCACGTTGCCCGGGGCGATCGGCAGCAGCCAGCGCGGCTCGATCAGAAGGTCGACAGGTTCGCGGTCGGACATCGGCAAACGAGCGCAGGAAAAGACTGCGGGCAGTATATCGGTGCGCCGGCCGCTGCGCAGTGGCTGAGCCGGCGGCGGCCGCCAGCGCTGAGCGGCCGGTAACTTTGCGCGCGCTTAGCTTTCGCGGCGCCGTTGCGATGGGAGCGCTTTTCGCTGCCGACAGGGATGAGGGCGTACCGGCCTGACACAGGACGGCGAGCGCGCGTCGTGTCAAGCCGCCTGCGCCGGGCGAGCGCGCCGATCGCGTGGCTTGCCTGTGAGCGAAGCCGCGGCGGCGGATCGTGATAGAATTAGTGTTTTATTCGGCGCCCACCCGGGCGTGGGCGTAGCTCGATTAATGGCTGAAATCGCACGCGAAGTCCTGCTGGTCAGTCTCGAAGACGAGATGCGGCAGTCCTATCTTGACTACGCCATGAGCGTCATCGTCGGACGCGCGCTGCCCGACGTGCGTGATGGCTTAAAACCGGTGCACCGCCGCGTCCTGCACGCGATGCGCGAGCTCGGCAACGAGTGGAACAAGGCCTACAAGAAGTCCGCGCGCGTCGTCGGCGATGTGATCGGCAAGTACCACCCGCACGGGGATACCGCGGTGTACGACACCATCGTGCGCATGGCGCAGCCGTTTTCCATGCGCTACCTCTTGGTGGACGGGCAGGGCAACTTCGGTTCGGTCGACGGGGACCTGCCGGCGGCCATGCGCTACACGGAAGTGCGCATGTCGCGCATTGCCGGGGAACTGCTGGCCGATATCGATAAGCAAACGGTCGATTTCACGCCCAACTACGATGAGTCCGAGACCGAGCCCTCGGTGCTGCCGACCCGCATCCCGAACCTTTTGGTCAACGGGCAGACCGGCATCGCGGTCGGCATGGCGACCAACATCCCGCCGCACAATCTCACCGAGACCGTCAATGCCTGTCTTGCGCTGCTCGAGGATGCGAGCCTGCCGCTGGCGGCGCTGATGCAGCACATGCCGGGGCCGGATTTCCCGACTGGCGGCATCATCAACGGCGCACTCGAGATCGCCACCGCCTACCGCACCGGGCGCGGCCGGCTGTCGGTGCGCGCCCGCGTCTCCATCGAGGACCTCGGCAAGGGCGATCGCCAGGCGATCGTCGTGACCGAGCTTCCGTTCCAGGTCAACAAGGCGCGCCTCATCGAGCGCATCGCGGATCTGGTGCGCGAGAAGCTTCTCGACGGCATCGCCAGCGACGGGCTGCGCGATGAGTCGGACAAGGACGGCATGCGCATCGTCATCGAGCTCAAGCGCGGTGAGGTGACCGAGATCGTCCTGAACAACCTGTACGCCCAAACCCCGATGGAGACGGTGTTTGGCATCAACATGGTGGCGCTGCAGGACGGCCAGCCCAAGCTGATGTCGCTCAAGGAGATGCTCGAGGCCTTCATCCGCCACCGTCGCGAGGTGGTGACGCGACGCACCATCCATGATCTCGCCAAGGCACGCGAGCGCGCCCACCTGCTGGAGGGCCTGGCAGTGGCGCTGGCCAACATCGATGCAGTGATCGCGCTCATCAAGGCGGCCGCCTCGCCGACGGATGCGCGCGCGGCACTCATGGCGCGCGTCTGGCCACCGGGCGTCGTCACGCAGCTGCTCGAGCGCACCGACTCCATTTCTACCCGTCCGCTCGGCCTGGCTGCGGACTTCGGACTTAGCGCAGGCAGCTACCGCCTCTCGGAGACTCAGGCGCAGGCGATCCTCGACATGCGCCTGCATCGGCTGACCGGCCTTGAGCAGGACAAGATCATCACCGAGTACCGCGAACTGCTCGCCGCCATCACCGATCTGACCGACATCCTCGCCCGTCCCGAGCGGCTGACCGAGGTGGTGCGCGCCGAGCTGATCGAAGTGCGCGATGCCTACGGGGATGCGCGCCGCACCGAGATCAACCGCGATCATCTCGACCTCACCACCGAGGATCTCATCGAGCCGCAGGACGTGGTGGTGACGCTCTCGCACGCCGGCTACGCGAAGTGCCAGCCGCTCACCGAATACCAGACCCAGCGCCGTGGCGGGCGCGGCAAGACCGCCACCGCCGTCAAGGACGAGGATTTCGTCGAGAAACTGTTCGTCGCGCACACCCACGACACGGTGCTGTGCTTCTCCAACCGCGGCAAGGTGTACTGGCTGAAGGTCTACGAGCTGCCGCAGGCCGGACGCGGTGCGCGCGGCAAGCCGATGGTGAACCTGCTGCCGCTCGAGGAGGGCGAGAAGATCAACGCCCTGCTGCCGGTCAAGCAATACGACGAGCAGCACTTTGTTTTCATGGCGACGCGCGCCGGGACCGTCAAGAAGACCCCGCTCGCCTCGTTCTCGCGGCCGCGCACCAGCGGCATCATCGCCGTCGACCTGCACGACAACGACCAGCTGGTCGGTGTGGCGCTCACCGACGGGGAGCGCGAGATCATCCTGGTGTCGAGTGGCGGCAAGGCCATCCGCTTTCACGAGAGCGAAGTGCGTCACATGGGTCGCGAAGCGGCCGGTGTGCGCGGCATACGGCTGGGGCCGGGCCAGGACCTGATCGCGCTGATCGTGGTCGGCGAAGGCCACGTGCTCACCGCCTCTGCGGCCGGCTACGGCAAGCTCACCCCGCTGTCGGAGTTTCCCGGCCACGGCCGCGGCGGCCAGGGCGTCATTGCCCTGCAGACCTCCGATCGCAACGGCTTTACGGTGGCGGCGCTGCAGGTCATGCCCGGCCAGGAGATCATGCTCATCAGCTCCACCGGCACCCTGGTGCGCACCGCGGTGGATGAGATCTCCGTGCAGGGTCGCAACACCCAGGGCGTGCGGCTGATCCGCTTGGGCGACGCCGAGCGACTGGTCGGCATCGAGCGTATCGAGGGCCTGGATGCCGGTGATGAGAGCGCGGAGGCTGAATCCGCGCCGGCCGCGGAGCCGGCCTCGCCTGCTGCCGATACGCCATCAGAGCCGGGCTGAAAGTTCTTACCGCGCGCGCGTAAGCCGCTAAGATCGGTCCCTTCCCTATGCGTGTATTCAATTTCGCTGCGGGGCCGGCCACGCTGCCGCTGGCAGTCCTCGAACAGGTGCGCGACGAGCTGACCGACTGGCGCGGCACGGGCGCCTCGGTCATGGAGGTCAGCCATCGCAGCAAGGCCTTCGTCGCCGCCGCCCAGGAAGCCGAGGCGCTGCTGCGCGAGCTGCTCGCCGTGCCGGCAGGCTACCAGGTGCTGTTCATGCAGGGCGGCGCACGCGCCCAGTTTGCCGCCATCCCGCTGAACCTGGCGCGCGCCGATTCGACGGTCGACTATCTGAACACCGGCATCTGGTCGAAGCTTGCGCTCGCCGAAGCGCGCCGCTTCGTCGCCACGGTGAACATAGCGGCCGATGAGGCCGCTTCAAATTACACCAGCGTGCCCGCCGCCGGCGCGCTCGCGCTGTCCACCGGCGCCGCCTATGTGCACTACACGCCGAACGAGACCATCGGCGGGGTCGAGTTCCCTTACGTCCCCGACAGCGCCGGCGCGCCGCTGGTGGCCGACATGTCCTCGACCCTGCTGTCGCGTCCGCTCGCGGTGTCCTCGTTCGGGCTGATCTACGCGGGGGCGCAGAAGAACCTGGGGCCGGCCGGCCTCACGCTCGTCATCGTGCGCGCGGACCTCACCGGCAAGGCGCGCCCCGGCACGCCGGCCGTGTGGGACTACCAGGCGGTGGCGGATGATCACTCGATGCTCAATACGCCGCCGACCTTCGCCTGGTACGTCGCGGGCCTGGTGCTGCGCTGGCTGAAGGCGCAGGGCGGACTGAGCGTGATGGGCGAGCGCAATCGCGCCAAGGCGCAGCTTCTGTACGCCGCCATCGACGCCTCCGGCTTCTACGCCAACCCGGTCGCGGAGAAGTGCCGCTCGTGGATGAATGTGCCTTTCACGCTCGCCGATCCGGCACTCGATGCGCCCTTCCTGGCCGAGGCGCGCGCGGCGGGACTGGCCAACCTCGAGGGCCATCGCTCCGTCGGCGGCATGCGTGCCAGCCTGTATAACGCGATGCCGCTCGCAGGCGTGGCGGCGCTGGTCGGCTTCATGAAGGAATTCGAGCGGCGCCGTGGCTGAGCCTGTCATGACCTACCGCATCCTGACCCTGAATGCCATCAGCCCGCGCGGCCTTGAGCGGCTGCCGCCCGAGCGCTACCAGGTCGGGCCCGACGTGACGCGGCCGGATGCGATCCTGCTGCGCTCAGCGGACCTGCACGGCGCTCCGATCGCCCGCGAAGTGCGCGCGATCGGCCGGGCCGGTGCCGGGGTCAACAACATCCCGGTTGCGCTGATGAGCCAGCGCGGCATTCCGGTGTTCAACGCGCCCGGCGCCAATGCCAACGCCGTCAAGGAGCTGGTGCTGGCGGGCCTGTTCCTCGCCGCGCGCAACATCGGCCCGGCGTGGCTGTTCGCGCGCGGGCTCGAGGGCGAGGATGAGGCGATCGAGGCGGCGGTGGAAGCCGGCAAGAAGGCCTTCGTCGGTTTTGAGCTGCCGGGGCGCACGCTCGGGGTGGTGGGACTGGGCGCCGTCGGTGTGGAAGTGGCAAATTCCGCGCTGGCGCTGGGTATGAAGGTTCTCGGCTATGATCCCAAGATCACCGTGCAGCGCGCCTGGCAGCTGTCCGCAAGCGTCGCGCAGGCAGTCTCGCTCGAGGATCTGTTTGCGCGCTGCGATGTCGTCACGGTGCACGTGCCCCTGAACGAGGCGACCTTAGGACTGGTGAACGCCGCGCGGCTGGCGCTCATGAAGAAGGAGGGCACCATCCTCAATTTCGCGCGCGCCGCCATCGTCGACGAGCCGGCCGTGCTCGCCGCCCTCGATGCCGGGCGACTGCATTCCTATATCTGCGATTTCCCCAGGCGCTCGCTGCGCGATCACCCGCGGGTGATCGCGCTGCCGCACCTGGGAGCCTCGACCGGGGAGGCCGAAGAGAACTGCGCGGTCATGGTGGCCGAGCAGCTGCGCGACTACCTCGAAAACGGCAACATCAGAAACAGCGTCAATTACCCGGAGGCCGTGCTGCCGCGCGTGCCGAACACCACGCGCCTGGGGGTCGCCAATCGCAACGTCCCCAACATGGTCGGGCAGATCTCCACCTGTCTTGCCGCCGCGCGTATCAACATCGCGGACCTCTTGAACAAGTCGCGCGGCGAGTACGCCTATACCCTCATCGACGCGGAAGGGGCGGTGAGCGATGAGCTGCTGGCCGAGATTTGTGCCATCGACGGCGTGCTCGCGGCGCGCATCCTGTAAAGCCAACACATCGAGCCATGGCCCGCAAGAAATCAGCGCCCGCAAAATTGCCGCCGCCACGGCTGGACCTCGAGGGCGTGCGCGAGCGCATCGACAAGGTGGACGAGCAGATCCAGCGCCTCATCAACGAGCGCGCGCATCTCGCCCAACAGGTCGGGCTGTCCAAGGCACGCGACGGACACACCGTCGATTTCTACCGCCCGGAGCGCGAGGCGCAGGTGCTGCGCATGGCGCGCGCACGCAATGCCGGGCCGCTGCGTGATGCGGAAGTGCTGCGGCTGTTCCGCGAGATCATGTCCGCCTGTCTTGCCCAGCAGGAGCCGCTCAAGGTGGCCTTCCTCGGACCCGAGGGCACCTTCAGCCAGACCGCCGTGCTCAATCACTTCGGGCATTCGGTGCGCGCGCTGCCGCTGAGCTCCATCGACGAGGTGTTCCACGAGGTCGAGGCCGCCAATGCCGACTTTGGCGTCGTGCCGATCGAGAATTCAACCGAAGGCAGCGTCAACCACACGCTGGACCGCTTCCTCAGCTCGCCGCTGAAGATCTGCGGGGAGGTGGAACTGCGCATCTGCCACCACCTCATGGGCGCGATGGGGGCGCTGTCGCGCATCGAACGCGTGTGCTCGCACCCGCAGTCCCTCGCCCAGTGCCGCCAGTGGCTCGAGGAGCACCTGCCGGAGGTCGAACAGGTGCCGGTGAGCAGCAACGCCGAAGGGGCGCGGCGCGCGCGCGATGAGAAGGGCAGCGCGGCCATCGCCGGGGAGACCGCCGCGGAGATTTATGGGCTGAAGGTGCTGGCGGCGGAGATCGAGGACCGCGCCGATAACAGCACGCGCTTCCTGGTGCTCGGCCGCAAACTCTTCACGCCCAGCGGCGAGGATCGCACGACGCTGCTGGTGTCGGTGGGCCACACCGATGCGCCCGGGGCGCTGCATCGGCTGCTGGAGCCGCTGGCGCGCCACCGCGTGAGTCTGACCCGGATCGAGTCACGGCCCTCGCGCCGGCGCAAGTGGGACTACGTTTTCTTCATCGACCTTGAGGGGCATGCGCACGAGCCGCACGTGGCCCGCGCGCTCGCCGCGCTGAAGAAGCGCGCTTCGCTGTTTCGGGTGCTCGGCTCCTATCCGCGGGCCGTGCAATGAACGCTGCAGCGCGGCCCGCGTGGCGCGTCGCTGCCGGCGGTGGCGTCGGCGGCACTCTCAGCGTGCCGGGGGACAAGTCGATCTCGCACCGTGCGCTCATGCTCGGCGCGCTCGCCGAAGGCGACACTCACATCAGCGGCTTTCTCGCCGGTGAGGACTGCCTCGCCACCGCGCACGCCCTGGAGGCGCTCGGCGTTAGCATCGAGCGATCGGCCGACACCGAGCTCGTGGTGCACGGCCTCGGCGAGGCGGGCTTGCGCGCCGCCGCCGGCGCCTTGGATATGGGCAACGCCGGCACCGCCATGCGCCTCATGATGGGCCTGCTCGCGGGGCAGAAATTCGATTCCACCCTGGTGGGCGATGAGTCGCTCATGCGCCGGCCGATGGAACGCGTCGCGGTGCCGCTGCAGATGATGGGTGCGCGCATCCACACCCGGCAGGGGCGCCCGCCGGTTGAGATCCGCGGCACGCCGCACCTGCGCGCCATTCACTACACCCTGCCGGTGGCGAGCGCGCAGGTGAAATCCGCGCTGCTGCTGGCGGGGCTCAGCGCCGAAGGCCGCACGCGCCTCACCGAGCCTGCCGCCTCGCGCGATCACACCGAGCGCATGCTGCGCGCTTTCGGGGTGGAGCTGCTGCACGAAGGAGGCACCATCGCCATGGAGGGCGGCCAGGTCCTGCGCGGTACCGAGGTTGCGGTGCCGGCGGATTTCTCCTCGGCGGCTTTCTTTATCGTGGCCGCGGTGCTTGCCGCCACCAAGCCGCTCGTGCTCACCAACATCGGCGTTAATCCCACCCGCACCGGGCTGCTCGAGCTGCTGCAGCGCATGGGCGCGGACATCCGGGTGCGCGCGCGCTCACCGGCCGATGCGCCCGAGCCGGTCGCCGATATCGAGGTGCACCGAAGCAAGCTGCACGGCATCAGCGTGCCCGAGGCCATCATTCCGCTTTGCATCGATGAGCTGCCGGTGTTCTTCGTGGCCGCCGCCTGCGCAAGCGGGGAGACCGTGGTGCGCGGGGCGCTGGAACTGCGCGTGAAGGAGAGCGATCGGCTGGCCGCCATGGCGGCAGGCCTGGCGCGCCTCGGCGTCGAGCATCAGCTGCTGGCCGATGGACTGTGGATCCGCGGGGCGGAGAGCCTGGGCGGGGGTACGGTCGAGAGCCTCGGCGACCACCGGGTGGCCATGGCGTTCGCCGTGGCGGCGCTCAAGGCGCGCGCGCCGATCGAGATCGCCGATGTGGCCAATGTGGCGACGAGCTTTCCGGGCTTCCTCGATGCGGCCCGCGCTGCGGGCCTGAGGATCGCGCCCCGATGAGCGACTGTCCGATCGTCACCATTGACGGACCGAGCGGCTCGGGCAAGGGCACCATCAGCCGCGCCATCGCGCGCCAGGCCGGCTGGCACCTGCTCGACAGCGGAGCGCTCTATCGGCTGGTGGCGCTCGCCGGGACTTTGGCGGGCCTCGCCGAGGATGACGCGCAGCGTCATGCCGCCCTGGCCGCACACATGAACGTGGCCTTCAGTGTCACCGCCGATGGCGGGGAGCGCGTCTGGCTCGATGGCCACGATGTGAGCGCCCGGATCCGCTCTGAAACGGCCGGACAGGAGGCCTCGCGCGTGGCGGCGTGGCCGGCAGTGCGGGGGGCGCTCCTGGAGCGGCAAAGGGCCTTCGCCATGCCCCCGGGACTGGTGGCCGACGGGCGCGATATGGGCACCGTGGTCTTCCCGGGGGCGAGCCTGAAGATATTCCTCACGGCCACCCCCGAAGAAAGGGCCCTGCGCCGCCATAAGCAGTTGAAAGACAAGGGGTCCGATGTTAGCCTTCCCGCCCTTTCGCGCGAGATAGCCGAGCGGGATTTCAGGGATCAGACCCGTGAGGTCGCCCCGCTCAAGGCCGCACCCGATGCCTGCGTGATCGATTCGACCGGCCTTCCGGTCGAGGGGGTAGTCGGGCGGGTGCTCGAGCTCATGGCAGCGCGTGCACTTTGGCCATAGGGCCCTCGAAGCGATAGGAAGGAATTTGAGGCCGGCATGCGCAGGAGGCGCGTGCCCGTAACGGTTACCTGGGCCGCAGGAAGCGGATCCAGTCCAGGCACGCCATCGCGCGTGCGAAGTGAAGGTATGACAGAAAGTTTCGCCCAGCTCTTCGAGCAGAGTCTCGCCAATCAGCGCATCCGCCCGGGCATGATCCTTACCGGGCTCATCATCGATGTCACCGACGATGTCGTCATCGTCAACGTGGGTCTGAAGTCCGAGGCCGTCATCCCGCTTGAGCAGTTCAAGAACGAACGCGGGGAGGTCGAGGTCAAGGCCGGGGATGAGGTGGAAGTTGCCCTCGACTCGGTCGAGGACGGCACCGGTGAGACGCGCCTGTCGCGCGAGAAGGCCAAGCGTGCCCGCACCTGGACGCGCCTCGAGGAGGCGTTCAACAAGTCCGAGATCGTGACCGGGGTAATCACCGGCCGCGTCAAGGGCGGATTCACGGTCGAGATCGAAAACGTGCGCGCGTTCCTGCCCGGCTCGCTGGTCGACGTGCGCCCGGTGCGCGATACCTCGTACCTCGAGGGCAAGCCGCTCGAATTCAAGGTCATCAAGCTCGACCAGAAACGTAACAACGTGGTGGTGTCGCGCCGCGCGGTGGTGGAGCAGGAATTCTCCGCCGAACGCAGCGCACTCATGGACAACCTGCAGGAAGGCGCCGTGGTGCGCGGCTCGGTCAAGAACCTGACCGACTACGGGGCGTTCGTCGACCTCGGCGGCATCGACGGCCTGCTGCACATCACCGACATGGCGTGGAAGCGCGTCAAGCACCCCTCCGAGGTCGTCAAGGTGGGCGATGAGGTCGAGGTGCGGATTCTGAAGTTCG
>Ga0209624_10001041_pt1 | contig 23129 bp, 15 predicted proteins | sample JacPinW_OM2H0_O1_FD_188565 | JGI IMG/M metagenome (GOLD analysis project Ga0209624, IMG submission 188565) | Forest soil microbial communities from Algoma, Ontario, Canada - Jack Pine, Ontario site 1_JW_OM2H0_O1 (SPAdes) (version 2) | ecosystem: Environmental > Terrestrial > Soil > Boreal...
CGGCTAATGGGTGCTTGATGAACTTACTGCCCTCACCATAGGAGCGCACGTCATTGTTGCGCCACATCGCGTCGAATTCGGGACTCAACCGGGAGAGCTCGTCAACAAAGGCTTGCACGTTCCTCGAAGCGCCAGCGCGTGCAGCATCTGCGCGAAATGCCGCCACGACGAACTGCGCCACGCTTTCCCAGTCCGGCTGCGCGGCTCGAACCTGAGCATCAAGGAACATGAGACGCAGGATATTGCGCTGCTCGACCGGGAGGGATTCGTAATCTCTCAGCGTGACACGGGCAGCGTGGTTCCAGGCGACCACGTCCCATGTTGTGTTCTTAACCAACGCGGGACTGAACTGCAGCGAGTCAAGCACACGCTGCAGTCGCGGGCTTACGCCCTCGGGTTTGCGATAACGCACCTCGGGCGGACGCCCCAGCCCGAGGAGAAAGAGGTGTTCGCGCTCGACGTGGGTCAGCATCAGCGCATGGGAGATCCGGTCGAGCACGTCGGCTGAAGGAGCCCCACCCCGCCCCTGCTCGAGCCATGTGTACCAGGTGGCACTCACGTTCGCACGCTGAGCGACCTCCTCGCGTCGCAGTCCGGGCGTGCGCCGCCGGGTCAGTGAAAAGCCAAACGCCGCCGGATCAAGCCTCGTGCGTCGATCGCGCAAGTAAGTACCCAGCTCGCTCGCGTCCGTCATAGCTGCCTATTAATTCTTATACCAGTATAAGGTCACTACTTTACCTGCATAGTATCACGAGCGATAGTTCGCACCGACAACACTTAAGGAGACATCCCATGCGCGTTTTTGTGACCGGCGCGACCGGATTCATCGGCTCCGCCATCGTTCAAGAATTGATCGCCGCAGGGCATAAGGTTCTCGGCCTTGCGCGCTCGGATTCAGCGGCCAAATCCCTAACGGCGGTTGGTGCGGACGTACATCGCGGCTCGCTCGAAACTCCTGAGAGTCTGCGAAGCGGCGCGGCCGTCGCCGATGGCGTGATTCATACCGCTTTCATCCATGACTTCTCGAAGTGGAAGGAGAATTGCGAGATTGACCGCCGCGCCATCGAGGCTCTCGGTGCCGCACTCGCTGGCTCGCATCGTCCCCTAGTCGTGAGTTCGGGGACTGCGCTTGTCGCTCCAGGACAGCTCGCGCTCGAGGAATATCGGCACGTATCCGGTCCCGACGCGGTTCCGCGAGTCGCTTCCGAGGAGGCAGCCGATGCGGTGGCAGCGCGTGGCGTCAGTGTCTCGGTGATACGGCTCGCCCCTTCGGTCCACGGCGATGGGGATCACGGCTTCGTGCCTACTCTGATCGGCATCGCCCGTGAGAAGGGCGTCTCGGCATACGTTGGAGAGGGACGCAACCGCTGGCCTGCCGTTCACCGGCTCGATGCGGCGCGTCTTTTCCGACTCGCGCTCGAGAAAAATGACGCCAGTGCGCGATATCACGGAGTGGCTGACGAGGGCGTGCCGTTTCGCGATATCGTCGGCGTGATTGCTTGTCGGTTGAACGTGCCGGCGGTGAGCAAAACACCCGAGGAGGCAGTCAAGCACTTCGGCTGGCTCGCACACTTCGCAATGATTGACGCACCGGCTTCGAGTCGGCGAACGCGCGAATTGCTCGGATGGCAGCCGAGCCAGCCAGGCTTGATTGCGGATCTGGAGAAAGGTCACTATTTCGAAACGCACACAGGGCGGGCAAGCGCCGCATAGAGATCTCCGGCGTCAATTAAACCGCAGTCTCAAGGCATCGCATTGGATGCGAGCTTCGCCTCGAGGACGTTCGAGGCCGCGGAATAAGCTCGCGCTCAGGACGCGTACCGCAGGAAACCGTGAATTTCGTCCGGCAGGACGAGTTCCTCGTATTCCATTGCGTGTCCTCGAAGCGCCACAGTAAGGCGCGCGGCGAGAATGCAATGTTTGTGATCGTCATCGCCCAGGAGGACGAGCGAGCGCTAACTCGTCACCACCCGCCGACAGGATCGCCGCGTGAGGTCCTCGTCTCTTAGCTAGTCCCCGTCGCCCGTGAGTGTTACGTCGACCCGCCTCGTTCCGAGGATCCACGGCAGCAGACGCGCTGTGTTCGCAGCGTCATCCAAGGCACGGTGGTAGTTTCCCTCGATCCCGATGTTCGTGAGTTTGCAGGCGCCCGCCAGATCAATGGGTTTGCCTAAAAGCTGCCGCTTTGCGAAGAGCTGCTTGGCGTTTTGGTGAGGAAGCCGGAGTGGATTGCCAATTCGGTGGCGTACGCATTCGCGCTCGATCTGCTTGAGGTCATAGGCGCCCCAGCTCATCCAGACCGCCCCGGGCTGCGCGCCACGATCCGCAAATTCACTCAGGGCCCGTAAAGCAAGCGGAAACGTTGCCGCTACCGAAACATCAGCCTGGCGAATTCCGGTAAGCGATATGCAGAAGGCAGTGAGCGTCGGCTGCACGAGCGGACGCACAAACACTTGGAACCGATCGAGCACACTGCCTTCGGAGGTGGCCCACACGGCTCCAATTTCAATGATCTCCATCGCCTCAGGCGGCACACTGCCATCATCGGCGCACGTAGCTTCGAGATCGATAACGAGAGTCTGTGCGTCGACGGTCACACTCCTGCACCTCTCAGTATTCGCCCATCCGTTCAGCTCAGTGAGATTGTGTTGAAAAAGCAACACAATTGCTCCGAACATTGTCTGAGTTTCGCACCCTTGCCTGCATAAGGTCGCCGATCCATGGTTCCAATGCCTTTTTTCGATAGTGCTATTCGATTTGTCGCCTTTGACGAATGTCACAAAGTATGAAAGCCTGTGTCGGCGTCGATACAAGTGGCGGTCCGGCTGACATACAGACGCGCGGGGGAAACCCTTGGCAAGGCACGCTTACAAGTGCCGCCAGGGATTCTTAACATGGTCGCGTTTCGGCCCAATCGCGGTTTGAAAGCGGGTCTGTCACTTCTAAATTGGTCTTTCAGACGGGGAGCAAAAGATGAGGTACAACGCCAGAGTATCCGCTGCTGTTGCGGCGATCCTGGGAGCGCCGGCAGCTGCCTGGGCGCAAACCGCGGCCACTTCTGACACTGGTGCCACAGCCAGTGAAGGGATTCAGGAGATTACGGTTACCGCGCAGCGACGTGTCGAAAACATCCAAAACGTTCCGATCACGATCCAGGCCCTCACCGCCGAGACGTTGAGCCAACTCAACGTCACGACCTTTGACGATTACATCAAGTATTTGCCAAACGTCACGGCCGCCGGCTACGGACCGGGGCAGAGCAATATCTACATGCGTGGATTGAGCAGCGGCACGCTTGGCACTCAGGGGGCCGGCACTGATGCCGAGTTTCCCAACGTCGCTGTCTACCTCGATGACTTGTCGGCGCAGATGCCCTACCGCAATCTGGATATCTACGCGGTCGATATCGAGCGCATCGAGGTTCTTGAGGGTCCGCAGGGCACGCTGTTCGGAGCAGGCGCCGAAGCCGGCGCAATCCGCTACATCACAAATAAGCCGAAGCTCGACACTTGGGAAGGCAACTTTAACGGCGGTTACGGCACTACCGCTCACGGCGATCCGAATTCGAACTTTGATGCCACGCTTAATGTGCCTCTGGTCCAGAACACCTTGGCTGTGCGCACGGTCGTTTATGACGACGCCCGGGGTGGCTACATTAACAACGTGCCGCAGACCTTTACGCGCTCGAACGCCGACCTGGGAATCGGCTACGCCGGTGGCAAGGTGCCGGCGGGCAGTCCGGTAATCAACAACGAGGCTCAGTTGGGAAATGCCATCAACCCAACCACTTACACCGGCATCCGTGGCGAATTGCTCTGGAAGGTCAACGACGACTGGAATGCCCTGCTCTCGCAGTCCTACCAGGACATGAACTCGCAGGGCGTGTTCTTTCAGATGCCGCAAGGGTCGGACTATCAGATCAATCATCAACAGCTGCCCGACCTGTCGGTCACCCTCTTCAATCCGTCTTACAACAAAGACCGGTTTGAGGCGACTTCGCTCACCGTCGATGGCCGCATCTCAGATCTGAAAGTCGTCTACACGGGCGCCTATCTGGACCGCCATGTCGATTCGCAGGAGGACTACACGAACTACACGCGCGGTTACTTCGCGGACTTCTACCAGTGCACGACCAATACCCATTACGGCGTACCTGGCCCCGATAAGTGCTACTCGCCGAGCGCATTCTGGCGCGAAGATCAGCGCATCGTTCACGAAAGCCATGAGATGAGACTGAGTACCCCGGACGACTGGCGGATACGTGGGCTCATTGGAGGGTTCTGGGAAAACTTCACCCTGTACGACAACACGGACTGGTTCTACAAGACGCTGCCCGCGTGTACGGCTACGCTCGATACCGGTTGCTTGAGCGACATTGCGCCCGCGGTCGGGGCCACGGCCAACGTCCCTGGCGCACGTCCGGACAACGAGTCCTTCTTCGATGACATTCAGCGCAGCTATCGGCAGTATGCAGTCTTTGGGTCGATCGATTTCGACCTTATTCCGAAGATCCTTACCCTTACAGGCGGGACGCGCTATTACCACTTCACCAATACGCAGACTGGAAGCGACGCCAGCAGCTTCGGATGCCAAGATGCGGGTCCAGCTCCATGCACGAATGGCGCTACCAACGAGAATGTGAAGCACCTGGACAACATTTATACGGGCTCGAGAAGCCGCGGCAATCTCACTTGGCACGTCACGCCAGACGTGATGCTCTACTACACGTGGTCACAGGGCTTTAGACCCGGCGGCTTCAACCGGGTCTCAGCCTTGCATGCGGACGGGCAGTTCTACACGCCGCAAGGTTTCTCGCCCGACTCGCTCACCAACAATGAGCTGGGCTTTAAGACCGAATGGCTCGATCATCGCGTCCAGTTCAACGGCACGCTGTACCAGGAACAGTGGGATAATGTGCAGCTGCAATTCTTCAATCCGGCGGCACTCGGTAACCTGAGCTTCGTGACAAACGGGGCCGACTATCGCGTCCGAGGCTTGGAGCTGCAGGCGGTCGTGCGGCCGGTCCATGGACTGATGATTCAGGCCTCGACGGCTTGGAATCGCACCGAGCAGACCAATTCTCCCGAGCTGATCGACAATAACCCGGCGAGCGCGAACTTCGGCAACCCGGTCACGGGGATCACCAATCCCTACGGTCTCATCGGAAGCCCGCTCGCGAATTCACCGCCGTTCCAGGGCAATATCCGCGTGCGTTATGAGTGGAATATGGCGAACAACTATCTGGCGTTCGTCCAGGTGGGCGCCACGCGCCAGGGGAGTTCTCAGTCTGCGGTGGGCACAGTGCCGCCGATCGCCGTTACAGGCTCCATTAACCAGCGATACCTTCAGCCGGGGTTCACGACGTACGATGCGTCTTTAGGTGTATCGCGAGACAATTGGAATGCAGCGCTCTTCGGAGAAAACATCACCGACACGCGCGGTATCACCTTTATCTCGCAGTCCGAGGCGATCGAGACTGAAACCGTCATCCGGCCGAGAGTCCTTGGTCTGAGGGTGGGTTATAAGTTTTAGGACGGTGACCCCAAGCAACGGCCATCTTCAGTAGAATCTAGGCGGGCACTTGTGCCCGCCTTTTTTTGAGGTCTATGGTAGCTGCGGCAGCCGATCGCCCAATGTCAGCCGTCGAAGCCGAGGTGCGGCGCATCCGTGCGCTGCTGGACCGGAGCGAATTCGAGCCGGCCCGCGCAGCAGCGGATGCCCTGCTCACGCAGGTGCCCGAGAACCGCGATGTGCTCTACATGCTCGCGGTCAGCCAACGCTATCTGCAGCTCATCCCTGACGCGCTCGGCACGCTCGCCCACTTGGAGAAACTACACCCGGCCTACAGCCGCCTCTTCCAGGAGCGCGGTCATTGCTACGTGTCATTGCGTTCCGCAGAACCCGCTATCGAGGCTTTCATGCGCGCCGTAAACCTGAACCCTGCCTTGCCCGCCAGCTGGAATTCCTTGAAGGCTCTCTTTCATATGACAGGTCAGGCGGCAAATGAGGAAATGGCTGCCAGACACATCAATACGCTTGCTGGCCTGCCTGTCGAGGTAATTACTGCCTCGAGCATGTTTTCGGACGGGGATATCCACGAGGCGGAACGGCTCATCCGCCGATTTCTGCTTACAAACGGCAATCATGTGGAAGCGATGCGGCTGCTGGCCAAGATCGGCGCAAAGCTCGACGTGCTGGATGACGCCGAACTGCTCCTCGAGTCGGTATTGGTGCTGGCACCGGATTACAACGCCGCGCGCTACGACTATGCGTATGTTCTCATGGAGAGGCATAAGCACGCCAAGGCGCTCGAGGAGCTCAATAAGCTCCTCAAGATCGAGCCCCGCAATCGCTCGTACCGCACTGCCTTTGCGACTGCTTGGATCGGGCTTGGCGAATATGAGAAGGGGATCGAGCTTTATCGAGAACTGCTCCTCGAGACACCCAAGGCCGACGAGATTCATCTCTCCATCGCGCATGCGCTCAAGACGATGGGGCGCCGCGATGAGGCGATCGTATCCTACCGGACTGCGGCTGCCATAAGACCAAACTACGGCGATGCCTATTGGAGCCTGGCAAATCTCAAGACGTACCGCTTCTCGGATGAAGAAATCGCGCGCATGCGCGCCGAGGAATCTTCGAGGAGCACCCAGCTCGCCGACCGGTACCATCTGTGCTTCGCGCTCGGCAAGGCGCTCGAGGACCGCGGTGACTACGAAGGCTCATTCAAGTACTACGAGCGCGGAAACGCGCTGAAAAAGAGCCAAAGCCGCTATAAGCCGGAGTTCATCGAACGTAACGCGCGGTTACAGGCTTCCGTCTGCACGGAAGAGTTTTTCAGAGTGCGGCGCGGCGTCGGCTGCCCAAGCGCCGAGCCCATCTTCATCGTTGGGCTGCCACGCTCCGGATCCACCTTGCTTGAGCAGATTCTCGCCTCCCACTCGCATGTGGAGGGTACTTTGGAATTGCCGGAGATTCCCCGTCTCAGCCAGGAGTTGCAGGGCCGAGACTCGAGCGATGCCAATCCGCGCTACCCGGGCGTTCTGCGGGAGTTGCCGGCCTCGGATTTTCAGCGCTTCGGGGAGAAGTACCTGGCCGACACTCGCGTCTATCGCCAGGGCAAGCCGCGCTTCATCGACAAGATGCCAAACAATTTCCGCCATCTTGGCCTGATACACCTCGTCTTGCCGAATGCCAAGATTATCGATGCCCGGCGCGAGCCCCTCGCCTGCTGCTTCTCGAATTTCAAACAGCTCTTTGCTCACGGCCAGGAATTCACCTACAGCCTGGAGGACATCGCGCGCTATTACCGCAGCTACCTAGAGCTGATGCAGCACTGGGATCGGGTACTGCCAGGCAAGGTCTTGCGTGTGCAATACGAGGATGTGGTCGCGGACCTCGAGGGACACGTGCGCCGGATCCTCGAGTTCTGCGACCTTCCCTATGAATCGCAGTGCGTTGAGTTTTACAAGACCGAACGCAACGTGCGCACAGCAAGCTCCGAACAGGTGCGTCAGCCGATCTTTAGAGAAGGACTCGATCAATGGCGGCACTTCGAGCCCTGGCTCGGGCCTTTGAAAGAGGCGCTGGGTGCTTTGCCGACCGACGCATCCTGATTGGGGCGACTGTCGATGCTTTCTGACGGCATGAACGCCATTCGTTCAAGCGCAAGTTAGTGTTTTGAAACTCACTCTGCGCGCTCCGTCGCGCCATGCTGCCGACGTTCGCTGGCGGTGCCGTCGTCACAAGACTTGAGGCGCACGGCGGATTGTCGCCGCGCAGGAGCATATCGTCGCATGTGGACACGCGGCGCCTCGTTCACCAAGCAAGTCGTGCGTAGACTGCGGTTACAAACGAAAGACGAGGGAGGCAGTAACCTATGATAGCTCAGGCCGGCGAAGTACCGGTTCGCCCCAAAGCTCGGCTTGCGGGCGCTTTCTATTTGGCGGTGTTCTTGGCGGGTGCAATTGCCGTGCTCGCTACCGGCGGCCTTTTCACATTGAGCAACGCTGCGGCAACCGCGACCAACATTCTGCTGCACGAACAGCGGTTTTGGTTTGGCTTCACATTCAACCTCATCGTAATCGTGAGCTACCTCGTTGTAACGGCACTGTTCTACGACCTGTTCAGGCACGTGAGTAGACCCTTGTCGCTGAACGCAGCGCTCTTCAGCGTAGTCGGGTGTGCAGTGCAGGCTGCGGCGCTGGTATTTTATGCCGCACCCTGGATCATACTGTCGGGCGCCAAGTACGGGGTGTCGCTTTCGACCGGTCAATCGCAGACGTTGGCGCTATTGGGACTTCAACTGTATGTACAGGCCTATAACATCGGCCTGGCCTTTTTCGGATGTTATTGTCTCCTCATCGGCTATCTCATTTTCCAATCCGGTTTCCTCCCCCGGGTTCTCGGCGTGCTCATGATGTTTGGCGGTCTGAGTTGGCTCACCTTTCTGTCGCCGCCTCTTGCAAGCTATCTGCGTCCCTACAATATTGCTCCGGGTGTCCTTGGCGAAGGATCACTCACCCTGTGGCTCCTGCTAGTCGGTGTTAACGCTCAAAAGTGGGTCGAGAAAGCCAGTGCTCGCTGATAGCGCGGGATGCGACCCGTTACGTGGCCGCAAATGCGGGGTTCGCTTTCCTGGCAGATTGCTTCTTCTCAGTTCACCCTAGATAATAGTTAGTTATCGTGGAACAACAATAAAACCTCCGTCACGATGCAGAACACACCCGGTAAGCGGCTACTCAGCATCGGAATTTCCCAGAATGAATTCCCGAGTAACTTTGACTTCACTGGTTGGCCATAAGCGCTTTGGGGTGGCGTGGGTGCCAGTTACTGGTGGCCCCCGATATGAGCTGAAGGCTCGCCCACCGCAAAGATGCGTTGATGCTATAGACGATTGCACGAGGAGGATGAACTGATGAGCATTTACCTCACCCAGTGTCGACACCCCGCCCTCATCGGTGCTCTGGTGATGTTTAGCAGTTTCCTCCTAGACGGCTGTGCGTCGTCGCGCCTGATCAAGCACCCGCTGCCACCCACCGATGCGGACGTGGGTTGGGCCGGATCGGCACCTGAGGGGCTTGCTGTCGAGGTGCATCAGCTTATATTCCGCAACACCGGCGGCAGTTGGGTGCGGAATGCGAACTGGGACGAATACGTGCTAACAATCAAGAATGATTCTCAGTACACATTGGAGCTTCAGGAGATCAACCTGTACAGCGACAAACTCCCAGCACCCGTGCAGAGCAGCACCTCACGGGAACAGCTCGATGCGCGATCAAATAGCACTCTGCGGGCGATGAAGGACGTGGGTATCGTCGCCGGCGTTGGGATAGTGGCCCCCTCTGCGATGATTGTCGGAGCGGTCGGAACAAGCGGCGGCATCCTCTCAGCGTCAGCCGCTGGGGCAACCGCAGCGACCATCGGAGTCATCGCGATACCCGTCGGTCTGATTGGCGGCACCGTTTACGTCATCAATCGTCACCATCGCGATAAAGAAGACAACGTGCTGATCCAAGGCATCCTCAACGAGCGCGGATTATCGCTTCCATTGCAAATTCCTCCAGGAATGCAAGTCCAAAAGAGCGCCTTCTTTCCAGTCACCCCGGCCCCGACCCGTCTCGTCGTAAGTGAGACAATAGACGGCAACGCCAGCGATATCTCGATCGAGCTACCGGCGCTCACGCAGCTGCATCTAAAACCGCTACGCTCCGCGATAACGCCAGACAGTGTTCCCAGAGTTTGAGAAGATTGTTGAATCTCACAAACTGAGTAAATACGGATGTCCGCGACCCGCAAAAGCGGGTGAGCTCCCAAGTAACCGTCCTTCGCTCATACCCTTTCATTCCGCAGGGCCGCGCGTCACGCAGCTCAGTCGGGATTCTTCAACCGCCGCGATACGCCTGCCGCTGTGCCCCCGGATTGCAGTCATCTGTGGGGAGCGTGAGCCGTTGAGCCGTCGCCCGTAACGCGGTGCGACGCTAGCGACGACTGAGACGATCTGTGCTTCGGCCTATTCGCCTGGGGAAACTCGCGCGCCATGCGAACTTCGCCAATGCGCACCAGCCTAGCCACAAATAAGTGTCAGCGTTAATCGCCTTCCTCAGCTTCAATAAGCGCGGCGCCTCTTTCCGCCACCATTATCGTCGGAGCGTTCGTGTTACCCGAGGTGATAGTAGGAAAAGCGGACGCGTCGATGACCCGCAGCCCTTCAACACCGTAGACCTTCAGGGAGCTGTCCACCACCGCGCTTCGCGGATCGGGCCCCATGCGGCAGGTACTCACCGGATGAAACACCGTGCTGGCACGCTCCCGAAAGTCCTGCAACAGCTCATCGTCAGTTTTCTTTGACGCTCCCGGCAAAATCTCCGACTCGATGAACTGCGCCAGAGGCGCCTCAGCGGCGATCGAGCGCAGGAGGCGCGCGCCGACCAGCGCATCGCGTACATCCTCTTCGGTTGAAAGTGAGTTCGGATAGATTGCCGGCGGGTCGAATGGACTCGCCGAGCGAATCTCAACGTGGCCGCGGCTCGTCGGGCGACACGAGTTAAAGGACAGCAGGAACGCCGGAAAGGGATCCGGCTCCAATACACGGCGCTCGACGCTGCTGATCGTATAACTGATCGGATTGAAATAGAGCTGAAGGTCCGGCCGTGATCGCGCGGGGTTGCTGCGGATGAAACCACCCGCCTGATTGACGCTCATGGCGAGCGGCCCGCGCCGGCTTGCTAAGTAGCGTAGCGCCGCGCGTGCCTTTCCGGAGAACGAGCGGTAGGCGTTATTAAGAGTCGGGACCTTCGAGCGGTAAAAGTAAGACACCGCGAGGTGATCCTGAAGGTTACGCCCAACGGCAGGATTCGCGGCAACGACTTCGATCCCGTAGCGAGTGAGAAGCGCCGGATCGCCGATGCCCGAGAGCTGCAGGAGCTGCGGAGAGTTGATGGCGCCGGCGCATAGGATGACGCCCTTGCTGGCAAGGCCCATGCGCGTGCGGCCATCGCGCTCATAGATCACACCGACCGCACGGCGCTCCTCGAAGAGGATGCGCAGCACCTGTGCGTCCTGCAGCAACGTGAGCTGCCGGCGTAGCAGCGCCGGATGTAGGTAAGCGCGTGCGGTGGAATCTCGCCGGCCACCGCGAGTCGTGATCTGGTAGATACCAATCCCCTCCCCTTGCGGGCCATTGAAGTCCTGCGGGGCAAGGCCAAGGGAGCGGCAGCTGTCGATGAAGCTTGCGCACAACGGGTGCACGTCAGCGGAAACATCGCTGATGTGGATCACCGGCTTGCGTGGGGTGCTGCGCACGTCCGAGTGTGCCTCGAAGCCCTCAAATATGGGCAGGACGTCCTCAGAGCCCCACCCGACATTTCCAAGGTCGCGCCAGGCGTCAAAATCGGAAGGCAGACCCCGGTAGTACACCAGGGCGTTGATGGAGCCTGAGCCGCCGACCACCTTGCCGCGGGGCCAGAACGATGCTCGGCTGGCCAGTGCAGGATCGGGCTCCGAGTGATACATCCAGTTGACGCGGGGATCGTTGAACGTGCGCCCATAGCCGATCGGCAACTGCACCCACAAACGCCGATCGGTTCCGCCGGCTTCGAGCAGGAGCACCCGGCGGCGACCCCCTGCAGCAAGGCGCGTCGCGACCACGCAGCCCGCGGTGCCGGCGCCAACGACGATGTAGTCGAACAGGTTCATTCAGCCCAGACCCAAGGGGTATGCGGCCTCGCGCTCAAGTACGTCGCTAAGACAATGGGTCATTCAACATTTCAAGCTGCAGCTTTGTGCCCGTGTACGGGTGCTTTGCGATGAAGTCCTCATTCAGCTCCACTCCGAGTCCCGGTTCAGTCGGCGGGATGACGTAGCCCTCCTGCCATTGGATAGGCTTTTTGAGCACAGCGGCGTGAAAGCCGTCCCATCTCTCGATGCCCTCGAGAATCAGAAAGTTCGGGCTACAGGTTGCGAGCTGAATGTTGGCTGCGCCGACCACGGGCCCACAGTACAGATGCGGCGCGATCTGCACGTGGCGCACTTCGGCCATGGCTGCGATCTTCTTTGCCTCGAGAATGCCGCCGACGCGCCCCAAATTCATCTGCAGGATGGCCGCCGCCTGGGCATCGAGCAGTCGGCCGAAGTCATACTTCGTCGCCAGACGCTCACCGGTGGCGATCGGTATGCTGGTGGCACGCGCCACCTTCGCCATCTCCTCCGGCGCATCCGGCGGAACGGGCTCTTCGAACCAGAGCGGGTCGTACGGTTCGAGGCGTCGTGCGAGCCGGATTGCTCCTGCCGCCGTCATCTGTCCGTGAGTGCCGAACAGAAGGTCGGCACGGTTGCCGACCGCAGCGCGCAGCTGCCGCACGAAGAGCTCGCAACGCTCCAGATCCGCCAATGCCAGCTGCCGGCCATCAAACGCGCTGTAAGGGCCTGCGGGATCAAATTTGAGTGCCGTGAAGCCCTGCGCAAGGTATTGCACCGCACGTTCTGCGGCGAGGTCCGGATCGCTATAGACGTCCGTGCGGTCACCTTCACGCGCATAGATGTATGTGTAGGAGCGCAGTCTCTCGTGCACGCGCCCGCCGAGAAGCTTGTAGACGGGCTGGCCGGCCTCCTTGCCGACGATATCCCAGCAGGCCATCTCCAGCGCGCTCAATATCGCCATCAGCGTAAGATCGGGGTGCTGCGAGTAGCCAGCCGAGTAAACGCGCCGCCACAACGCCTCAATGTCATGCGGATCCGAGCCGCGCGCGAAGCGCTCGAAGACGTCTTCAATCAGCTTCACCACGAGATGCGGCTCGAAGGGCACGCAGTAGGCCTCACCGACGCCTTCGACGCGACCGTCGGTAATGAGCTTAATGAACACAAAGTACCGGCTGCCGTTGTGAGGCGGAGGGTTGCCCACGACGAAGGTCTTGATATCCGCTAGCTTCATGGTGGAGTTTTCCCTTTATCGCTTCTCGACCCACCGAACCTGATGCGCTTATGCGCGCGCAGCGCCAGAACCCTGCTTCCTCGATCCGCCGCGCAAAAGCGTCAACGCCAGAAGCGCCGAGGCCAGCATCAGAAAGAGACTCACGGCATTCAGCACCGGTGTCGCACCCTCGCGCATGCGACCGTACATCATGACGGTGAGCGGCGCATCCGAACCGACCAGCATCAAGGTAGTGTTGAAATTCTCAAATGACATCAGAAACGAGATGGCCGCGGAGCCGATGAGCGCCGGACGCAGATAGGGGAAGGTGATCGTGCGCAGCACCGCCGCATGCGACGCCCCAAGATTGAGCGCCGCTTCCTCGAGCGTGCGGTCGAAGCGCTTCAGACGAGCGCTGATCATCAAGGTTGTGATTGTTGCGATGTAGGAGAATTGTCCGAGCGCGACGAGCGGCAGTCCCGGGCGCAGAAAATCCGCCTCGGTGTCAAAAAAGTACAACGCGAGGTCCGCAAGGCGGCTCGAGAACGACAGGATCGAGATGCCCAGGATGACCCCCGGAATAACGAGCGGCACGAGCATCAGCACGGAGAGCGAATTCTTGCCCGGGAAGCGGTAGCGTTCCATCAGGAAGGCATTCGCGGTGCCGATGGTGACAGAAAGCACGGTCACCCAGGTTGCGACGACGATACTCGTCCAGATGCTGCCGAGTAGCGCCGCATCGTGGAAGAGGCCGACCCGGCCTTTGGCGGAATTGCCGATGAACCAATCAAGCGTGAAGCCATGCCAGGGTGGCGCGGGATAGGGTGCATCGTTGAATGCGAATACCGCAACGATAGTGAGAGGCAGAAACAGGAAGATGAGAAACGCCGCGACGTACCCGGCGGTTGCGATCCGCAGCGTCGCCGAACGTGGCAGAGTAGCGATCATGAGCGACGCATCACATCAACGAAACGCTGGCCGCTCACGCGCAGACCGAGCGCCACCATGGCGGTGGAGAGTGCCAGCAGCAGGAAGCCAAACGCGGCGCCCTGCTCCCAGTTAAAACGCACGATGAACTGCGTGTAGATGAGCTCGGTGAACCACTGCGAGTTCTTGCCGCCGAGCAGGGTGGGCGTCAGGTAATTTCCGAGCGTGAGCATGAAGACGACGATACAGCCCGCGGTGATCCCTGGCGCCGCGTGCGGTATCACGATCTTTCTCAGGATGGCAGCGCCGCTCGCTCCAAGGTCGTATGCCGCCTCGATGAGCGAGTTGTCCAAACTCTCAAGACTGCTCACGAGCGGCACGACCATGAAGAGGAGCGAGGTGTAGACAAGCCCGGTGAGAATCGTCGCATCGTGATAGAGCAGCTCCACCGGCTGTGCGGTGATCCCCAGCCGCACGAGTAGCGCCGGCAGCACCCCCGATTCGCGCAGCAGAATGAGCCATCCCAGTGCGCGCACCGTCTCGCTCACCCAGAATGGGATCAGGCACACGACGAAGAGCAGCGCGCTCGTCCTGCCCTGCGCGACCTTGGTGATCACCCAGGCAATCGGGAAGGCAATGAGAAGCGTAATCGCGGTAGCTATGGCCGAGAGAATCGCGGTGCGCACGAAGATGTGCCAGTAGAGCGGCTCGGCAAAGAATGTTTTGTACTGCGCAAGGCTCACATGATGCAGGCGCGGCGCCACGCGCGCGCGCAGCGACAGGAGCGCCAGATCAACGTGTGGCAGCACGATGAGGAGGAAGAGCCAAAGAAGCGCGGGCGCAAGGAGCAGCGTCAGGACGAGCCGGTGTCGCCAGATACGTTGCGCGGAGGGGTCCATGCGTGTTACCCGCTCACGCCGGCAAAGCAGATGGCGCGCAGCGGATCAAAACCAAAGAATACGCGCTCGCCGACTTTCAGGTCCGCGAAGCGCCCCGTTTGCGGCAGCGCCACGCGAAACTCGAAGCGACTTGTCTCCTCGGTGAGGAGCACGGCGGAGTTCGCGCCATCAAAGAGCAGGCTCTGGACGGTGCCGCTGTGACGCGGCAGCGCCGGCGGCAGGAGCGCCGCGTCGCGCTCGAGCATTGCGACCTCGGGCCGCACGAACGCCTCGACCGCAGCACCCGATGGGAGGGCACCGCTCAGGCGCGCGCGCACCTGCCAGCCCTGGGTGCTGGCGACCTCGGCGATGTCGCGGTCAAGGGCCGTGAGGCGGCCGACGATGCGATTGTTGGCGCCTACGAAACCTGCAACAAAGGCGCTCGCTGGCGTGTAGTAGAGCTCCTGAGGGGTGCCGAGCTGCTCGAAGCGGCCTCGATTCATCACCGCGACGCGATCGGAGAGCACGAGCGCCTCGGACTGATCGTGCGTGATGTAAACAAAGGTCGTGCCGAAAGATGCCTGCAGCTGCTTCAACTCAATTTTCATGTGCTCGCGCAGCTTCAGGTCGAGCGCCCCGAGGGGCTCATCGAGCAGCAGCAGGGTCGGTTCGAGCACGAGGCTTCTTGCGATGGCGACCCTCTGGCGCTGACCGCCGGAGAGCTCATCCACTTTTTTATGCGAAGCGCCCGCAAGCCCGACGCGCTCGAGCATGGCAGCCGCGCGCCGCGCCCGTTCGGCCCGTGCCACGCCGCGGCGCGCGAGGCCGAACGCAACGTTCTCGCCCACCGACATCATGGGAAAGAGCGCAAGCTGCTGGAACACCATGTTGACCGGACGGCGGTTAGGCTCAACGCCGCGCATGCTCTGCCCGCCGATGCGGATATCACCGCTGTCGGGGGCAATGAAACCGGCAATCATCCGCAGCAGCGTTGTCTTGCCGCACCCCGAGGGCCCCAGAATGGAGAAGAAGCTGCCGCGCTCAACGCTGAAGGAGAGGTTGTCGACCGCGCTATGGTCGGCAAAGCGCTTCACGAGCGCATCGACGGCAAGATCTGGCTGACTCACTCGGCGGCCTTGATACGGTCGAGGATGCGCCCTTCGAATTCTTCCAGGCCCGACGGAATCGCCGGGTACCAGCGGATGTTCTTGAAGGCTCCCTCGGGGAAGCTCGCATTGTATTGTGCCCGGAACGCGGGGTCGACGAGCTCTTCGGTGCCGCGGGCAGCGGTCCAGTTACCGACGCTGCGCGTGATGCGCGCGGCGATCTCGGGGCGCATGGTGAAATTGATCCAGGCATAGGCCGCAGCCTCGTGGCGCCCTTTGGCGGGCAGCGCGAAGCTCTCGAGGTATCCGAGAGCGCCCGAGCGCGGCACGATGTAGTGAATGTCCGGATTTTCGCGGTTCAGCACCCAGGCGCCCGTATCCCACATCATGGCCGCGACGATCTCCCCCGAGCGCATGGCGTTCAAGAGCTGATCGCGGTTGTCGAAGAAGAAGCGCAGATTGGCTTTGCAGGCCGAAAGCTCGCGCCCGATCTTCTCAACGAGCGCATCGTAGGCGGGCGGATCGTTGTAGAGGGCAAAGGGGTCCTGGCCCGAGGCGAATGCAAACGCCACGAGCGTCGGTCGGCGCAGGCGCAATGACGTCTTGCCCTTCAGATCCGGCCGGCAAAGATCCGGATAATCGCTGACCTGTGCCCGCTTGGCGTTGACGACCAGCCCTTCGGTGCCCCAGAGATAAGGCAGCCCATAGAGCTTGCCGTCGAGCGTGGTGTTACGGCGGATGAGCTCGAGCATATCGGGGCGGAACTGCTCGAGCTTGACGCGGCTTAGGTCAAAGGGCCGGTAAATGCCGAACTCGCGCTGCACGCCCGTGATCCGATCCTGTGTCGGCTGCGCAAGGTCATAACCTGCGCCGCCAGTGGCGCGCAGCTTCGAGATCATCTCCTCGTTGTTGGACAAGGTCACGAGCACACGGATGCCGGTTTCCTTCCTGAAGAGCTCGATCACATCGGGTGGCGCATAGTCCGACCAGGTGAGCAGGCGCAGCGTTGCTTCATCGGAAGCCGACCGGCAGCCGAGAAGTGCTGCCAGCAGCAGTGCGATGATGCCGATGCGTTTCATGCCCGCGGCAACTCAATGCGCATGAGCAAGCGCGCGCTCCTGGTCCTCACGCACGGTGCGCGCACAGGCGAAGTAGTGATAGGCCGACCAGAAACCGGAGGGCGCGAGGCACAGCAATGCCCAGCGCAGCGAGGCGGCACTGACGTTCGCGCCCGGGTCGAGCGGCAGAAGAGTCACCGCGCCGAAGTGCAGATTATGGAATCGGCCGAACAGATCGCTCAAGAAGCCGACGAACTGCGGTGCCACCACCAGATTGCCGACATTGGCGATGAAGAGCGTTACCGCACAAAACTGTGCGCGCATGGGCGCCGGAGAAAGATTGTTGAGCAATCCGAAACAGGGTCCGAGATAGAAGTAAATGGTGGGAATGAAGATCCACAGCATCACCTTCGCAACCTCAAGCGAATGCGTCCAGAAGATCAAGATCGACGGAACTGTGGCAGCGCCGATGATACAGCCCATGAAGAGCACCACACGGCGCGGGTCGGTCATGAACGGCCGGCCCATGAGCCAGCCGGTAAAGACGGTTGCGGCTATGCCTGCGACGAGATGCATCGGACCGGTGATACCGCCCGCCTGCCCGGCGCTGAGGTGGTAAGTGCGCATCAGATACGCCGGCGTCCACCACGTCAGTCCCCAGCCCCAGAGCGCCGTCAAAGCACTGCCGACCATCAGGTGACAGGCGGCGCGCTGCCGCCACAGGAACTCGAGCGTCTGCAGGAAAGAGGTTTTGCTTCCGCAGCCGGCGGTGTCGAGCTGCCCGCGCTGCGGCTCGCGCACGGTGAGATATACCATGGCGCCGAAGAGGATTCCGGGCACGCCAAGCGCCAGAAACACGGCGCGCCACCCGAACACATCCGCGATGCGTCCGGCGAGACTCGCTCCGACCCACGCGCCGATCGGCGCGCCAAGTGCAAAAACAGTCAGGGCCATCGGCCGGCGGTCGCAAGGAAAGTAGTCAGAGATGATCGAGTTGGCGGCGGGAGTGCCACCCGCCTCACCAATGCCGACCCCGATGCGCGCCAGGAGCAGCTGCCAGTAGTTGGCGGCGAGCCCGGTGAAGGTCGTCATGGCCGACCATGCGATCACGGAAATCGCGATGAGGTTGCGCCGGTTCAAGCGATCGGCAAGCAGTGAGAGAGGGATGCCGACGGTGACGTAGAAGATTGCGATCGAGGTACCGCTCAGAAACGCGATCCCCGAATCGGTGAGATGCAGCTCGAGGCGGATGGGCTCGAGCACGGTCGAGATGACGTAGCGGTCTGCTATGCTGAGTGTGTAAACCATGCACATCGAGAGCAGTACGTACCAGCGCAGCAGCAACGATGCGCTCGTCTGTGCCGGCGTCGTGGTAAGTACCGCCGCTTTGACCGAGATGTGCACAATTCCCCCCTGGTGATTGCCCTGTCGGAAGCCACCGCCTGCGCTCACGCGCCAACGCCGGCACCGTGCGCCAGGCTCCCCGCCTTCTGATGGATCATGCCATGAGGATCGGGCTTGGCATACGCGATCATCAGGCGGCGAGCGCCACCGGGCTCTCGCGCATGCGCCGCTGTCATTTGCAGTGATTTTCAGGAAACGTAAATATGAGTGCGCTCAAGGTCGGTTTCATCGGTCTCGGCAATGTCGGCGGCAAGCTCGCAGGCTCGCTCGCCCGACATCGCGTGCCCCTCGTGGTGCGCGACCTGGACGCGGACCTGGAGGCGCCGTTCATCATGGGCGGCGCTGAGCGCGCCACATCACCCCAAGCGATGGCCGAGAGGGTCGATGTCATCATCACTTGCCTGCCCTCGCCCGCCGCCTCGGCGGATGTGATGGAGCGCGCCGACGGTATCCTCGCAAGTCTCACACCCGGCAAGGTGTGGCTGGAGATGAGCACGACTGACTCAGCCGAAGTGAAGCGTCTTGGCGCGCTGGTCGCCGCGCGCGGCGCAATCGCGCTCGATTGTCCGGTGTCGGGTGGCTGCCATCGTGCCGCTACCGGCAACATTTCAATTTTTGTTGGCGGCAGCCGCGCGGCATTCGAGCGCGTGCTGCCGCTGCTGAGCATTCTCGGGCGGCGCATTTTGCACACCGGAGAGCTTGGCTCGGCTTCGGTACTGAAGATCGTTACCAATTACCTCTGCACGGTGCATCTGGCGGCGCTTGCCGAAGCCCTCACGGTGTGCAAGGTCGCCGGCATGGACATGAATACCGCCTACGAGGCGATTCGGATCTCGTCCGGCAACTCCTTCGTTCATGAGACGGAGTCACAAGTTATACTGAACGGCAGTCGCGATATCAGCTTCACCATGGACCTGGTAATCAAGGACGTCGGTCTCTTTGATGCGCTCGCGGCAGAGCTGCACGTGCCGCTGGAGATCTCACCGCTCGTCCTCAAAATCTTCAAGGAGGGCGCCAAGCGCTACGGCCCGCGCGAGCTCTCGCCGAACATCATCAAGCGACTGGAAGAGGCGTGCCGCGTTCGCGTGCTGGGTGAGGGGTTTCCTGCGCAGATGGTGGACGATGAGCCCGAAGCGCCCGGGTACGAAGTGCACCCGCGCGCGCGAGGTGGCTGATGGGTTTGAGGAATTACATCATTAGATTGTTTTAACTGACTGATTTCTTTAATTAAAAACATCAAATAAACTATGATAAAAGCGCATTGTTCTGAGCGTGGCGGCGTGAGCGCCGCGCGCACCGCGGTGCTGGGGCTGCTGCTGTCGTGTGCGTTGCCCGCTTGGGCTGAGGCGCCCTTCAACTTTGCGGGCACTCCGGGTCAGCTGCCGAAGAATGTCGTTCCAACGGCGTACCGCATCGAACTGGTACCGGATCTTGAGCACCGCGCCTTCAGTGGATCCGAAGAGATCGAGGTGGATGTCGCGCAGCCGAGCGCCACGGTAACGCTGAATGCCGTGAAACTCACGATCACGCGCGCCGCGATCGCCGGCACCGGCGGTGCCACCGCGAAGGTGACGTTCGATGAAAAGAAGGAGACGGCGACGCTGCATTTTGCGAATGCGCTCTCCGTCGGGCATCACACGCTCGCGCTCAACTTCTCGGGGCCCATCCCGGAAACCCCGGCGGGCATCTACTACAACGACTATCCGACGAGCGCGGGGGAGCGGCGCATGCTCGTCACGCAGTTCGAGGCAATCGATGCGCGGCGCATGTTCCCGTGCTGGGACGAGCCGCTGTTCAAGGCCACCTTTCAACTCACCGTGACGCTGCCCGCGGATCTGGCAGTGGTCTCGAATACACCGGCGGCGCACGCTGAACGGATCGCCGCGGGCGGCGGCGTCGCGCTGCAGAAAACCGTCTTTGAGAAGACGCCGCGCATGTCGACCTATCTTCTCGTGCTATGCGCCGGCCACCTCGAGCGCATCCACGACCGCTCCGCCGGCGCCGACATTGGCGTGTGGGCGGTCGCAGGCAAGGCCGAGCAAGGCCGCTATGCCCTGCAAGCCGCCGCCAAGATCCTGCCGTACTACAACAGCTACTTTGGCGTGCCCTATCCCTTGCCGAAGCTGGATCTCATCGCAGTACCGGGCAATTTCGCGGCCGGCGCCATGGAGAACTGGGGCGGCATTACCTTTATCGACAATGACCTCCTCATGACGCCAAGCTCCTCCTCCGAGGGCACGCGACAGGACATTTTCTCCGTCGTGGCGCATGAGATGGCGCATCAGTGGTCCGGCGACCTCGTGACGATGGCGTGGTGGAACAACACCTGGCTCAACGAGGGCTTCGCCTCCTGGATGGCGACCAAGGTGACCGATGCGCTCAACCCCGACTGGCAGTACTGGCTGCGGGCGCACGCCGACAAAGAGCGAGCAATGACGCTTGATGCGCGGCCGACGACGCATCCCGTGCAGATCAGCATCACGGATGAAAGCCAGATCGGTAGCGCCTTCGACTCGATCAGCTACCTGAAGGGTCAGGCGTTCCTGCGCATGCTCGAGACTTACCTCGGCGAAGACGCGTTCCGCGATGGCATGCGCCACTACATGAAGGCACATGCCTACTCAAGCACCACAACGGCGGATCTGTGGGCCGCTCTGCAGGAGGCCTCCGGAAAACCCGTCGCCGATATTGCGGCGGCCTTTACCGAACAGCCGGGCATACCGCTCATGCGCGTCGATGTGGCCTGCCGCGCCAACGAGACTGTTGCGACGCTCGGCCAGCAGCGCTTCACCATCAATGACCCGAAGGCGGCGGCGTTGACGTGGAACGTTCCGGTGCAGATTGGCGTCATCGGTAGTTCCACGCCCCAGACACTCCTCGTTAAGGGCGCAGGCACCTTCAGCGCGCCGGGATGCGGCAAGGCCGTAAAGGCCAACTGGAATGACACGGGCTATTACCGCGTCGTGTACGACGCCAAGAACTTGGCGGCGCTCACGGCCGCCTACCCTACCCTGCCCGCCGCGGATCGCGTCAACCTGCTCTCGGATGAGTGGTCACTCGTTGCGGCAAATCGCGCCAAGCTTGCCGAGTACCTCGGTCTCACGAAGCATCTTGGCACGGAGTCCACGTACGTCGTGTGGTCGGATGTGATCACACGGCTGCACGAGCTCGATGATCTCGCGCGTGACCTCTCCGTGCGCAGTGCTTTCCGCCATTACGCGATTAAGGTTTTGCGACCCGTTTTTGCGCGCACGGGCTGGGACGCTAAAACTGGCGAGGGCAATGAGACGGCACTGCTGCGCGCCTCGCTCATCAGTGCGCTCGGCACGTTTGGCGATGAGGCAGTCATTGCCGAGTCGCGGCGCCGCTTTGCAGCCTTCGTCAAGGACCCCGCGACGCTGCCCGCGAATCTGCGCACGCCCGTCATCGAGATTGTAGCCCGCTATGCGGACAAGGCGACCTTCGAGGAGCTGCGCCGGATGGGCCAGGCCGCGTCCGGCACCGAGGACAAGCTGCGCTACTACGGAGCGCTTGCCGGCGCGCAGGACCCGGCCTTCATCGGTGAGGACCTAGCGATTGCCCGCACGGGTGAGATCTCAAACGGCCGCGTGCCGTTTTTTCTGATTCAGCTGGCGCAACGCTCAGCGACGCCCGATGCGGTGTGGAAGGCCGTGGTGGCGCAGCGCGAGCCGATTGTCGCGAAGATGCCGGAGGAATTCAGGCACGCTTTACTGCCCAACGTCGCCGCGCAATCCATGAATGCCGCCGTCGGCCAGGAGCTTCTGGCGATGCCGGAGATGCAGGCCACACCCGGCGCGCGCTATGAGGCGGCACGGGCCGTGTCGCGCATCGCGGAACAGGCGGAGCTGCGCAAGCGCCTGATGCCGCAGCTCAGCGCGTGGCTTGCTAAAAGGTAGGCCTTAGCTGCCGCAGGCACGCTGGCAACTGTCGTACTCGACCTGCAGCGTCGTGTGGCGAATGCCAAAACGGCTGCGCAGCTCATCGACGATCGAATTTCTGAACTGATCGTCGTTCGGACTCACGTTGGGGGCCACAAGGTGCACGGTGAGCGCCGCCTCGCTGGTACTCATGCCCCACACATGCAGGTCATGCACCTCCGCAACGCCGCTGCAGGTGGACAGGTAGGCGTGCACCTCCTGCAGATCGATGCGCCGTGGCACCGCGTCCATCGACAAATGCAGCGCATCGCGCAGCAGGCCCCAGGTGGCCGCGAGGATCACGGATACGACGATCAAACTCACGAGCGGGTCTACCCAGGTCCAGCCGGTGCGCAGGATGATGAGACCTGAAAGGACGACGCCGGCGGAGACCACAGCGTCGCCCACCATGTGCAAGAACGCGCTGCGAATATTGAGGTCATGCGCGTGCCCGGCGGCACCGAGAAGCCAGGCGCTGGCGCCGCTTGCGACCATCCCGAGCCCCGCCACGATCATGACGATGAGGCCGCCCACGGGTTGCGGCTCAAGCAGCCTCTGCACGGCCTCCCAAGCAATCGCCCCGCTTGTAAAGAGCAGGAGCACCGCGTTGCCGAGCGCGGCGAGCACCGTGGCGCGGCGCATGCCATAGGTAAAGCGGCCGCGTGCGGGGCGCGTGGCGAGCACCGCGGCGACCAGGGTCGCTACAAGCCCGAGGACATCGCTCAGGTTATGGCCCGCATCCGCGATCAGGGCGACCGAGTTTGCGATGAATCCGTAGACCACCTCGACACCGACGAAGATGAGATTGAGCGCGATCGCAACTGCGAGGCGCCCTTGCATCGAAGCTGCCGCTGCGTGTTCGGGAGCATGATGGTGGCCATGGCCATGGCCATGGCCGTGTCCATGAC
>Ga0209624_10001042_pt1 | contig 23128 bp, 23 predicted proteins | sample JacPinW_OM2H0_O1_FD_188565 | JGI IMG/M metagenome (GOLD analysis project Ga0209624, IMG submission 188565) | Forest soil microbial communities from Algoma, Ontario, Canada - Jack Pine, Ontario site 1_JW_OM2H0_O1 (SPAdes) (version 2) | ecosystem: Environmental > Terrestrial > Soil > Boreal...
CGCTCATGCCGCGATCTCCGCCGGCTGGCTCTGAAGGCTCCAGAGATAGGCGTAGAGGCCGCCTGGCCGGCGCACGAGCTCGGCATGGGAGTCGACCTCGACAATGCGGCCATCCGCCATGCCGATGATGCGGTCGCAACCCCGCACTGCGGCCAGACGATGTGCGATGATGATGACCGTGCGGTCCTTGACGATGCGGCGCATGTTGCGCTGAACGATGCGCTCGCTCTCGTAGTCGAGCGACGAAGTGGCTTCGTCGAAAATGAGAATGCGCGGATTGGTCGCCAGCGCGCGCGCAATGGCGATGCGCTGCCTTTGCCCGCCGGAAAGGTTGGCGCCGCGCTCCTCGATCACTGTGTCGTAACCTTCAGCGAGCTTGTCGATAAACTCGTCCGCGCCGGCGAGACGGGCGATCTCAATGACGGGCGCGCGGGGCATCGCCGGATTGGCGAAAGCGATGTTCTCGTGAACGGTACGATTGAAAAGCAGGTTCTCCTGCAGCACCACGCCGATGTGGGTCCTGAGCCATGCGGGATCGACATGGCTCAGGTCCGCGCCGTCAAGCAGCACCTGCCCCTCGTTTGGCAGGTAAAGGCGCTGGACGAGCTTGGTCAGGGTCGATTTGCCCGAGCCCGACGGCCCGACGATGCCTATTGTTTCGCCCGGCCGGATGGAGAGCGAAATGTCTTTCAAGACTTCCGGCGCGCCCGGACGATAGCGGAAGCTCACGCGGCGAAATTCGATCGCGCCACGCGGCGTCTGCGGCATGAGGCGCACAACCGGCGAGGATTCGGGGGGAGCATTGAGGATATCGCCGAGGCGATCGATCGAGATCTGCACCTGCTGGAAGTCCTGCCAGATCTGCGACAGGCGCAGGATCGGCTGGATCGCCTGCGAGGCGATCATGTTGAAGGCCACGAGCGCGCCGACGGTAAGCTCGCCGTCGATCACCGCCTTGGCGCCGAACAGAAGGAGCGCCGCGGTGGTCAGCTTGCTGATGTACTGAATGGCAAGCTGTCCGCCCGAGCCCAGCATCGCGGCGGCGAAACTCGTCTTGACATAGGCCGCGAGCTTCTCCTCCCACTGCGCGCGCATGATCGGCTCGACCGCGGCGCTCTTCACCGTGTTCACGCCGACGATCGTCTCGACCAGGAACTGCTGGCTCGCCGCGCCGCGATTGAATTTCTCCTTGACCAGATCGCGTAACGGCGGCCTGACGGAAAAGCCGATCACCACATAGAACGGAATCCCGGCGAGCACGATCATCGTCAGCGACCAAGAATAGGCGAACAGAACGCCGACGAACACGAAGGCGAACAGGAGATCGAGCGCCGAAAACAAAGCCTGTCCGGTGAGGAAATTGCGGATCGTCTCCAGTTCCCGAACCCGGGCGACGGTTTGCCCGGTCGACCGCGTCTCGAAATAGGAAATCGGCAGGCGGAGAAGATGGGCGAACAGGCGTTGGCCGAGCTCGACATCGATCCGATTGGTGGTGTGCGACAGCGCGTAGGTGCGCAGGTACTGAAGTGCGACGTCGAACAAGCCAATGGCTACCAGCCCGCCGACAAGCACGAACAAGGTCTCGTAACCGCGATGGGTCAGCACCTTGTCGACCACCACCTGGAAGAACAGAGGCGTCGTCAGGGCGAAAATCTGCACGAACAGGGACGCCGCAAGCACATGCCCGAGCGGACGGCGATAACGCCAGATGGTGGGCAAGAACCAGCGCATGCCGAACTGGCGGGGATCGACGCCGGCGCCGCCGATCTTGCGGGCGATGAGAAGCGCCTGTCCGCCGATGTCGCGCGCAACGTCTTCGAGCGGCGCTTCATGGGCCGCGTGGCTGATTGGATCAACGAGCCGGTAAAGCCCGGACGGATTCCGCCCCCCAAACACCATCAGCGCGCCGCTGGTCATGCGGATGATCGCCGGAGCGGGCAGCGTCGCCAGCCGTTCGGCGGTGACCTTCTCGACCAGGCGCGCTTTCAGTCCGATGAGTTTGGCGGCGCGGATGAGATCGCCCTCGTCGGCTTGGCGGGCCCCCAGCGCCAGCTCGCGCGCGAGCTGCACCGGGTCGGCGCCGATGCGATAATAAGCCGCGATCCCGCACAGAGCGCGCAAGCCCGGATCGAGCGGCGTCCCTTCGCTGGGCGGCGGCGCGGTCTCCATCATTGACGCTCAAGCCTTTCTCGTCCGGGCTTGGCCCGGCGAATGACGATTTTGCATGCGCCCCGATGCGTGGGCAGCAAGCCGAGCCGCAATCGTACCGGCTGACCAACGGTCAGCGGCAAGCTGAACCACAGGACAGACTTAGCGAATGCTTGAGGGGTGCTTCTTTTTGGGATTGCCCGCCGGGTTGGATCCGCAAGTCGACCGAAGACCGTTCTCATTCGACGGTCTTCGGACGGCGCAACGCCGTTGAAGCGCCTCGGCCTTGGACAAAAATTTGAACGCCATGCGAAGCTCTAACAGCGCTAAATCTTGCGTTGCCGCGCCGTCTTGCGCTTACGGCCTCGAGGCGCCGCTAGGGAGACGATAATGGAAACGATCACGTTGCCTTCGATGAAGGCGCTTGGGCTGCCGTTCTGCTCAGCGGCGCGCGCCGGCGACTTCCTTTTTCTTTCGGGCGCGATCGGCAACCGGGCCGGCACGATGACGCTGGTCGACGGCGGGCTCTCGGCTCAGGCCAGCCAGGCGATGGAGAATATCGGCGAGATCTTGCGCGCCTGCGGCCTTGGATTCGGCGATGCCGTCAAATTCACGATCATGCTCGCCGACATGGGCCGGTGGGCCGAGTTCAATGCCGTTTACTTGACTTACTTCGATCCCGCCCGCCTGCCGGCGCGTTCGGCGTTTGGGGCGAACGGACTCGCGCTCGGAGGCGAGGTCGAGATCGAGTGCGTCGCTTACTGGCCGCGCGAACGATAGGCGAGCCGCCGTCACGCCCCGTGGGCGACGAGCTTGACGTCGACGTTGCCGCGCGTCGCGTGGCTATAGGGGCAGATCTTCTCGTGAGCCTCTTCCGCTAGCGACTGGAGCTCCGCCTGCGGCAGGCTGGTGTCGGTCACGTCGAGCACGACGGCTAGGCCGAAGCCGCCTTTTTCGCGCGGACCGATGCTGACGGCGCATTTCACCGTTGCTTTCGAGGCGTCCTTCTTGTGCTGCTTGGCGATGAAGTCCAGCGCGCCGCCGAAGCAGGCGGCATAGCCGGCGGAGAACAGGTGCTCGGGGGTCCCGGTGTTCGGCTTGCCGGGCCCACCCATCTCCTTCGGCACCGACAGATCGAGGTTCACGATTCCGTCGTCGGAGCGGGTATGGCCGTTGCGGCCGCCGATTGCGGTCCCATGAGCGGTGTAAAGCGGCTTGATCGCGTCGACCATGTGCATTTCTCCTCAGGACCGTTCCCGGTGAACAGCGCAAATAGGATCACGCCTTCGTTCCCCAGGCAACTGCGCAGGCCGGCTCAGTCGCGGCTGGTCTCGCGCACAATCTCAGCCATTGCATGCGCGTCGTCATCGCCCATCGCCTCGAGCCCGGAGACGACGCCAGCGCGGTCAGCGGCGTTGCGGTTCTGGCTCGTCTTCCATTTGCCGCGGATGTCGAGGATTTCGATCTCGAGGCCGACAATCGCCCGGCGCTGCATGGCGATGAAATCAGCAGGCGCGTCGCCGACCGCCCAGGGCTGCTCGCGACGCTGCTCGAGCGCCTGGGTCAGCTCCTCGATCTGCTGGCCAAGCCAGGCGTCGTCCATCACTTTGGCCCGGCCCTTCGCCTGGACCATCGTATAATTCCAGGTCGGCACGACTTTGCCGGTCTCCCGCTTGGTCTCGTACCAGGAGGGGGTGATGTAATGGTCATGGCCCTGGAACACGACAAGCGCGTCCGGCGAAGTTTGAAGATCGCGCCACTGGGGGTTCGCGCGGGCCAGATGGACTTTCAGCGTGCCAAGCTTCGAACCGGCCGAGTCGAGAACGAACGGAACCGAGCTGGCGGCCAGACCCTCGTCGCCGTTGCTGATCAGCAACCCGAACACGCGCTCTTTGATTAGCGCGTGCAGTTCTGGCAGATGTTCATTTCGATGAAAGATAGGTTCGTACATCGCGGCCTCGTCGCCCGCTTATGTGGGCGACGTCAAAGCAAATGTGAAGAGAAGGCGCGTTCGCCTCAAAGCCCGAGGTCGCTCAAGCTAGGATGATCGTCCGGACGACGGCCGAGCGGCCAGTGATAGAGGCGGTCCTGCTCGCGGATCGGCAGATCGTTGATGCTCGCGAGGCGCACCCGCATCAGCCCTTCCTCGTCAAACTCCCAGTTCTCGTTGCCGTAACTGCGGAACCAGCTTCTCGAATCGTCGCGCCATTCGTAGGCGAAGCGAACGGCGATGCGGTTCTCTTGAAAGGCCCAAAGTTCCTTGATCAGCCGATAGTCGAGCTCGCGGTTCCACTTGCGGGTCAGAAACGCCTCGATCGCAGGCCGGCCCTGAAAAAATTCGGCGCGATTTCGCCACCGGCTGTTTTCGGTATAGGCGAGCGCCACGCGCGCCGGATCGCGGGTGTTCCAGGCGTCCTCCGCCATGCGCGCCTTCTGCGCTGCGGTTTCGTGGGTAAAAGGGGGTAGAGGCGGTCGGGCCACGCCGGCGCTCCTTATTCCGCAGCCTGCTGGTTCGACCCGTACCGCTTCACGATATAATCGTTGACCAGCGCCTTGAATTCCTCGGCGATGCGCGGCCCGCGCAGAGTGACGGTCTTGACCCCGTCGACGAACACCGGCGCGGCCGGCGCTTCGCCGGTTCCGGGTAGCGAGATGCCGATATTGGCGTGCTTGCTCTCGCCCGGTCCGTTGACGATGCAGCCCATCACCGCGACGTTCAGCCGCTCGACGCCCGGATAGACTGCGCGCCATTCCGGCATGGACTTCGCGAGATAGGTCTCAATGTCGCGCGCCAGCTCCTGGAACACGGTCGAGGTCGTGCGCCCGCACCCGGGACAGGCGGCGACCTGCGGCGCGAAACTGCGGAACCCCATGGTCTGCAGCAATTCCTGCGCGACCTTGACTTCCTGCGTCCGGTCGCCGCCGGGTTCGGGGGTGAGCGAAATGCGGATCGTGTCGCCAAGCCCTTCCTGCAGCAGGATACCCAGCGCCGCAGACGAGGCGACAATGCCCTTCGAGCCCATGCCCGCTTCGGTGAGGCCGAGATGCAGGGCGTAATCGGACCGCTCGCCGAGCATGCGATAAACGGTGATGAGATCCTGAACCGACGAGACCTTCGCCGAAAGAATGATGCGCTCGCGCTTGAGCCCGATCTCCTCCGCCCGCGCGGCCGACAGCAGCGCCGACCGGACCATCGCCTCGCGCGTCACTGCGCCCGCCTCGAGCGGCTCAGCGCTCGCTGCATTCTCGTCCATGAGGGTCGTCAGGAGCTCCTGATCGAGCGAACCCCAGTTGGCGCCGATGCGCACCGTCTTGCCGTTGCGGATGGCGATTTCGACGATCTTGCCGAACTGCAGGTCACGCTTGTTCTTGAAGCCGACATTGCCGGGATTGATGCGATATTTGTCGAGCGCTTCGGCGCAGGCGGGATGTTCGGCCAGCAGCTTGTGGCCGATATAGTGGAAGTCGCCGATCAGCGGCGCCTTGATCCCTCTGGCGCGCAGGCGGTCGCGGATGTGGGGCACGGCCGCGGCGGCCTCGTCGCGATCGACGGTCAGGCGCACCAGTTCGGAGCCTGCCCGCGCCAAGGCCGCGATCTGGCGCGTGGTCGCCTCGATCTCGGCGGTGTCGGTATTGGTCATCGACTGGACAACGATCGGCGCGCCCCCGCCGACGGTGACCGCGGCATCGCCTTCGCCGACCCGAACCCCGACGGTCGCGTGGCGGGAGAGCGGCCCGCAGGGTTTTTCCGACATCGCAAGGCTCATCGCCATCACCTTTCCAGCCGCGCGCCGGCCGAAGTATTCCCACGGGCTTCTAAGCGTTCAGCGCCAATTTGTCATCCAACAGGTTTGCAGCGCAATGAATCCCTCGAAAGCTTGACTGCAATGCAATATGACCGCTCCCGCGCGGGCGGCGCCCGCGGTCCCACAAGGAGAAACATCGATGTCGCTCGCCAAACGCCACGCCCTCATCACTGGTTCGACGAGCGGCATTGGGCTTGCGATCGCTCGCGCCCTCGCCAAGGAAGGCGCGGACGTCGTCATCAACGGGTTCGGCGACAAGGCGGCGATCGAGGCCGAGCGCGCCAGAATCGAGAAGGAGTTCGGCGTCAAGGCTTTCTACAACGGGGCCGACATGGCCAAGGGGCCGGAGATCGCGGCGATGATCGCCGACGCCCAGCACAAGATGGGATCGCTCGACATTCTGGTCAATAACGCCGGCATCCAGCATGTCTCGCCGGTTGAGGACTTTCCGCCCGAGACGTGGGACTTGATCATCGCCATCAATCTCACGGCGGCGTTCCACGCGATCCGGGCTGCGGTTCCGGGCATGAAGTGGCAAAAATGGGGCCGCATCATCTCGACCGCCTCGGCCCACTCGCTGGTCGCCTCGCCGTTCAAGTCGGCCTATGTGGCGGCCAAGCATGGCCTGGCCGGCCTCACGAAAACGGTGGCGCTCGAGCTCGCGACCTTTGGCGTGACGGCAAACTGCATTTCGCCGGGCTACGTCTCGACTCCGCTGGTCGAGCGCCAGATCCCCGACACGATGAAGGCGCGCAACATGACGCGCGAGCAGGTGATCAACGACGTGATGCTCGCCGCTCAGCCGACCAAGCAATTCGTCAGCGTCGATCAGGTCGCGGCGCTTGCGGTTTTCCTCTGCTCGGACGCAGCGTCCCAGATCACCGGCGCGAACCTCTCGATCGACGGCGGATGGACCGCCGGGTGAGCCCCGCCCATCGGGCGAATGCGGCGAGGCCAGCGTGGCGCGAGGCCTGCGTTATTTGCTGACCGACGCAGGCGTACGGTTCTGGACGCCACAGCGACTTTCCAACGACTTAAGTGTCTTTTTCTGTCACGGACGCCCGATTGAACTGGCCGGTGGTCTGCGCTCATTGCATGGATAATATTACATATATTATACGTGTATTAGCGCCTACCGGTGCTTGAAGGCGGCCGTTCGCTTCTCGGAAAAGGCGCGCATGCCCTCCTTCTGGTCCTCGGTCGCGAACAGCGAATGGAAGATGCGGCGCTCAAACCGGATCCCTTCGGCGAGCGTCGTCTCCTGTGCGCGGTTGACGGCCTCCTTGGCGGCGTAGACCGCCGGCCGCGACAAAGCGGCGATAGAGGCCGCGACCTTGAGCGCCTCCTCGACCAGCGAGGCGGCGGGCACGACGCGCGAGACGAGGCCCGAGCGCTCGGCTTCGGCGGCGTCCATCATGCGGCTGGTCAGGATCATCTCCATCGCCTTCGATTTGCCGACCGCGCGGGTGAGGCGCTGGGTGCCGCCGGCGCCGGGGATCACGCCAAGCTTGATTTCGGGCTGACCGAATTTGGCGGTGTCCGCGGCGAGAATGAAATCGCACATCATCGCGACCTCGCATCCTCCGCCGAGCGCAAAGCCGGCGACGGCCGCGATGATTGGTTTCCGCGCCTTCGCCACATTCTCCCAGCGACCGATGAAGTCGCCGACGAAAGCCTCGGCGAAGGTCTTGTCCTGCATCTCCTTGATGTCGGCGCCGGCGGCGAACGCCCTCTCGGAACCGGTCAGCACGATCGCGCCAATTGCGGGGTCGGACTCGAAAACCTCGAGCGCCGCGTTGAGGTCCTCCATCAAGGCCGCCGACAGCGCGTTCAGGGCCTGCGGCCTGTTGAGCCTGATGAGGCCGACCGCGCCGTGCGTTTCGACAAGGATGTTGGCGTAGGTCATGGGCGGCAGTTCCTTCGACGAGCTTGGCGAGAACTAGCGAAAGCGCGCGGGCGTGGAAAGGGATTGGACGTTGAAGGTGCGCGAACTACTTCCGCGCCGCTTTGTCGAGGGCGCTTTCGATCGCCATGCGGATGAAGCGCTGGTAGGGTACGCCCTGGCGCTTAGCGGCTCCACGGACCGCCTCCAGCAGCCTCTCGGGCAGCCTAAGGCTCACCGCTTTGTCCTTCGGCCGCATCTCGAAGCGCACGATCTGTCCGCCTGAGAGATCGTAGTCGGTGAGGTCCGCGTTGGCGACGAATTCCTCCGCCTCGCTATCTGTTTTGAAGGTCGGGATTGGCTTTTTCATAAGCTTCGACTTCACTTTTGTGCATGTAGCGCGCGCTAATCGGCCGTAGCAACGCGCTGCCAGCGCGCTCGGCTCGCCAGGTAAAGACGATGAACGCATGCCGTCCCGCAGGCGTTCTTCCGATCGCTTTCAGCCGGCGCTCGCCGGACGCGTTCTCCCGATCAGGTAAGATGACGACGGGCCGGGTAAAGACGGCCTCGATTTCCCCAATCGACATGCCGTGCTTTTGGCATTTGTCACGGTTGCCGTGGTCCCAATCAAATCCCCCGATCGCAGGCAGGTTCATGCGCTTAGTATATACAAATGTCAATACCTGTTGCTTCAAATATGCAGCGGATGTCCCAGCGCCGCAAGCGCCGACTCGTGAAACGCTTCGCTCAGCGTTGGATGGGCGTGGATGGTGAGCGCAATATCTTCGAGGCGCGCGCCCATTTCCAGGGCGAGCGAAAAGGCGGCTGAGAGTTCCGATACGCCTTGACCAACAGCTTGGACGCCGAGCACGACATGGTTGTCGGCGCGCGCGACGATGCGCACGAAGCCTTCATCGTCCTGCAGCGTCATGGCGCGGCCATTGGCGCGGAACGGAAAATGGCCGACGCGAATTTCTCCATGCGCGGCCTTGGCGGCGTCGGGCGAGAGTCCCACGGCCACGATCTCAGGATCGGTGAAGCAAATCGCAGGGATAGCGACATGGTCGAAGGCGCGCTTCTGGCCAGCGATGATCTCCGCGACCATCGCGCCTTGCGCCATCGCGCGATGGGCGAGCATCGGTTCGCCGGTCACGTCGCCGATCGCCCAGACGTTGCGCATCGAGGTCGCGCATTGGGAGTCGATACGCACGAAGGGGCCGCTCATCATGAGGTCCAGCGTCTCGAGGCCGAAGCCGGTCGTATGCGCGCGCCGGCCAACCGCGACCAGCACCTTGTCGGCAGGGATGGCGCGCTCCTTGCTGTCCGCCGCCGCTACCGTGAGCGCGCCGTTAGCGAAGCCAAGAGCGCGCGCGCCGACGAGCGTCTCGACGCCAAGCTCCGCCAGGCGCCGCACGATCGGCTGCGTCAGCTCCGCATCGTAAAGCGGCAGGATCTTGGGCAGCGCCTCGACGATTGTCACCTTGGCGCCGAGCTTGGCGAAAGCTAGCCCGAGCTCCATTCCGATATAGCCCGCGCCGACCACGGCGAGCGATTCTGGAACCTCAGTCAACGCCAACGCATCGGTCGAAGACAGGGTGTCGCCGCCGAACTTGAGCGCCGGCAATTCCACTGGCCCCGAACCGGTTGCGATGACGAGATGCTCGGCTGCGATGCGGCTTTCCCCAGTGTCGGCGGTGACGGTCACCGTCTTGCCGTCGACGATCGTCGCCGCGCCAAGGAGCGTGCGCACCTTGGCCCTCTTCAGGAGAACGCCGACGCCGGCGGTGAGCCGCGTGACGATCGAATCCTTCCAGGCGATCGTGCGGGCGAAGTCGAGCTTTGGGGGGCCGATCGAAAGCCCGATGGCGTTCAGCGCGCGGTGCTCGCGCAGGCCATGCGCGGCGCCCGCGGCGTGGATCAGCGCCTTCGAGGGAATACAGCCGACGTTGAGGCACGTTCCGCCGAGTCGGTCGGCCTCGACGAGAATCGTGTCGAGACCGAGCTGGCCGGCGCGGATCGCGGCGACATAGCCGCCGGGGCCGCCGCCGATGACGAGAACCTTGCAGCGAAGCTCGTTCATTTCGTCCCTGCCGCCTCGCGATTCCGCATGTTGTCACCCCCGCGAAAGCGGGGGTCCAGTCGCTGCCAGCAGAGAGAACGTCGCACACCGCGCGGGCGCTGCTGGATACCCGCTTTCGCGGGTATGACACTCTCCACCTTGTCACTCCTCGATGAACAGCGTGGCCGGGGCCTCGATCAGCGCCCGCAGACGCTGGATGAAGGTCGCGGCGTCATAGCCGTCGACCACGCGATGATCGAACGACGACGACAGGTTCATGACTTTTCGCGGAACGAATGCGCCGTCGCGCCAGACGGGCCTGACGACGATCTTGTTGACGCCGACGATCGCCACTTCCGGCCGGTTGATGATCGGCGTCGAGACGATGCCGCCGAGGGCTCCTAGCGAAGTCAGCGTAATGGTCGAGCCCGAGAGTTCATCGCGCGCCGCGACACCCTGGCGCGCCGCCTCGCTCACCCGGCGCATTTCGCGCGCGCATTCATGCAAGCCGAGCGTCTCGGCGTGGCGGACGACGGGAACCATGAGGCCGTTCGGCGTTTGCGCCGCCACGCCCATATGCACGGCGCCAAAGCGCGTGATGACGTTGTCTTCGTCATCATAATGGGCATTGATTTGCGGAAATTCTCCGACCGCCTTGACGATCCCAAGGATGAGAAAGGGCAGCAGGGTCAGCTTGGGCCGCTCTTCAGTGGCGCGGGCGTTGAGCGCGGCGCGCAATTCCTCGAGCGCCGTGACGTCGGCCTCCTCGACATAAGAGAAATGCGCGATGCGGCGGGCCGACTCGGCCATGTTCTCGGCGATGCGCCGGCGCATGCCGACGACCTTGATCGTCTCGACGGCTTCGTTGGGCGCTCGACTCGACGGTTTCGACGGCCCCGGCGGGCGGGCGATATGGGCGTCGAGATCGAGGTGCGTGATGCGTCCGGCAGGGCCCGAGCCGTGCACGAATCTCAAATCGACGCCCGCCTCGCGCGCCTTCAGGCGCACGGCAGGCGCAGCGAGCGGCTTCTCGCCAACCGGGCGCGGCGCGCCGGTGTGTATCTCAAATTGGCGAGTCGCAGCCTTCTGCGGCTCGCGCGGACGCGGAGGCGCATCCGCTGCCGCGCGCGGCGCTGGCTCGGCGGCCTCGGATTTAACAGTCGGCGGTGGCGCTGGCTCCGGCTGCTGCCGGGTCGGTTTCGGCGCGGGGGCGGCCGAATCCGGCAGGCCGGGCGCATCAATGCGAATGAGCTCAGAGCCGACAGCCAGCACGTCCCCAACCGCGCCGCCAAGCGCCAGCACGCTGCCCGCAACGGGCGTTGGAATGTCGACGGTCGCCTTGTCGGTCATGACGGCGGCGACGACCTGATCCTCCCTGACGAGATCGCCGACCTTGACCGACCATTCGACGATCTCGGCTTCCGCCACGCCCTCGCCGACGTCGGGCATCTTGATCGAGCGTATGCCCATCTCAGGCCTCCATGGCCTTCACGAGCGCGCGCCCGACGCGCGCGGGACCGGGGAAATAGTCCCATTCCTCCGCATGCGGATAGGGCGTATCCCAGCCGGCGACGCGCTGGACCGGCGCCTCCAGCGCATAGAAGCAGCGCTCCGTCACCTGCGCGGCAAGCTCGGCGCCAAAGCCCGAGGTCAGCGTCGCCTCATGCACGATGACGCAGCGGCCGGTCTTGTTCACCGAAGCCTCGATGGCGTCGATGTCGAGGGGCAGCAGCGTGCGCAGATCGATGATCTCCGCATCGACGCCAGTCTCCTCGGCTGCCGCCTCCGAGACATGGACCATCGTGCCATAGCAGAGCACCGTAACCCCCTTCCCCTCGCGCCGGATCGCCGCCTTGCCGAGCGGCACGACGTAGCGCCCCGCTGGCGCCTCGCTTAAGGGGTGCTTTGCCCAAGGCACGGTGGGCTGCTCAGGATGGCCGGTGAACGGACCGTTGTAGAGCCGTTTCGGCTCGAGAAAGATGACCGGGTCGTCGTCCTCGATCGAGGCGATCAGAAGACCTTTGGCGTCGTAAGGATTGGAAGGAATGACGGTCTTGAGGCCGGAGACATGGGTGAACAAAGCCTCGGGACTCTGGCTATGCGTCTGCCCGCCGTAAATGCCGCCGCCGCATGGCATGCGGATCACGATCGGAGCCGAGAATTCGCCGCCCGAGCGGTAACGCAGCCGCGCCGCCTCCGACACGATCTGGTCGTAGCCGGGATAGACATAGTCGGCGAACTGGATCTCGGCGACCGCTCTTAAGCCATAGGCGCCCATGCCGATCGCCACGGCGACGATGCCCGATTCGTTGATCGGCGCGTCGAAGCAGCGCGACTTGCCGTACTTGCGCTGCAGCCCGTCGGTGCAACGGAAAACGCCGCCGAAATAGCCCACGTCCTCGCCGAACACGACCACGCTCTTGTCCTCGGCCATTTTGCAATCCATCGCGTCGCGGATCGCCTCGACCATCGACATGCGTGGCATGGCGCTAAACTCCGAGCTGCTGGCGCTGCTCGCGCAAATGACGCGGCATCTCCTTGTAGACCTGCTCGAACATCGTCGCCGCGCTCGGCTTCGGGCCGTCGTGCAAGGTGCCGTGGCTCTCGGCCTCCTTCGCGGCGTCGAGAATTTCTGCGTCGACCTCCGCCTGCATCTGTCGGTGGCGCTCCTCGCTCCAGGCGCCGATGCGGATGAGATGGACTTTCAGCCGCTCGACCGGATCGCCCAGAGGCCACGCGGTCCACTCGTCCTTGGGGCGATATTTCGACGGATCGTCCGAGGTCGAATGCGCGCCCGCGCGGTAGGTTACCCATTCGATCAGCGTCGGGCCCAGATTGGCGCGCGCCCTTTCGGCCGCCCAGACAGAGACCGCATGGACGGCAAGATAGTCGTTGCCGTCGACGCGCAGCGAAGGAATGCCGAAGCCGTGAGCGCGAGCAGCGAATCTGGCGCTCTCGCCCCCCGCGATGCCCTGATAGGACGAGATCGCCCACTGGTTGTTGACGACATTGAGAATGACCGGCGGCCGATAGACAGAGGCGAACACCAGCGCCGCATGGAAATCGCTTTCCGCTGTCGACCCTTCGCCGATCCAGCCTGAAGCGATCCGCGTATCCCCCGAAATGGCCGACGCCATCGCCCAACCGACGGCTTGCGGATACTGGGTTCCAAGGTTGCCCGAAACGGTGAAGAAGCCGGCCTTCTTGAACGAATAGAGCCCAGGAAGCTGGCGGCCTTTGAGGTGATCCTTCTCGTTCGAGAAGATCTCGCACATCATGTCGACGATCGGCCAGCCCTGGGCGATGAGCAGGCCCTGCTGGCGGTAGGTCGGAAAACACATGTCGCCGTCCGCGAGCGCCTTGCGATGCGCGGTCGCGATCGCCTCCTCGCCGAGACTGGTGATGTAGAAGGACGTCTTGCCCTGGCGCTGCGACAAGAGCATGCGCGCATCGAAAGCGCGGGTCAGCATCATGTCGCGCAGACCCTTGCGCAGTTCGTCGACTGTGAGCTCCCCCGCCCAGTCGCCAACCGCCTCCCCTTGATCGTCAAGCGCGCGGATCATCGTATAGGCGAAATTGCGGATGTCGGACGGGCTGACGTCGATCGGCGGACGGGGAACCTCGCCCGCCTCCGCAATGCCGACATGGCTGAAGTCAGGCATGCCGCCGGGGCGGACGGTCGGCTCGGGCACATGCAGCGAAAGGCGAGCGGCGCTGGTCATCAGGAATCCTCCGGCGGCGCTGCGATGACGCGCCTCGCGCTGTCTCCAGCGACTGTAGCGCCGCGGCGAGGCGCTTGTCATCGGGCGCCCAGATGTCCCGCGCGCCGTTGACAGCCGCCCGCCCGCCCTCTTAAGAAGCGGCCCATGCCCAGGTGGCGGAATTGGTAGACGCACTGGTTTCAGGTACCAGCGGTGCAAGCCGTGAAGGTTCGAGTCCTTTCCTGGGCACCACTGCATTATGGTTCTTCAAATATTTATGAGGGGTCTTGATTATCGGCCCCACAGTTAGCCCCACACTCTAAATCGGCTGGGGCGGCGAGGCGATCTCGTTTCGCATGGGCGCGAGCAGACGGCCATCCGCTAGACGCGACGTTTGCAGGGATTGCGCTAGCAACAATTTGGCGCGCATGAGCAAGACCGCGCCTGGGGACGCGCCCAGCAGTCGGGGGGGCAAATGATGCCGGGCGCGCCCAGCGGCCTCCGTTGAGGGGTCAGCAGCGTCCGCCATCATCTTAATTGGCGGCCGAGCGGCGCTAGCGGAAGAGCGTGCGGGCCGTGGTGGCGACGGCTGGTGGACTAAGCCAAGATGGGCGCCGCCGCCGCTCTCCTCTGGCGGCGGCTAGCCATGAGCGGCAACGTGGCGCTCCACAAGCACTGGGCTTGCCCCGCTTGGCCCTCATGGATGGGAACAGCGGCCGCCGTTAGGAGGACAGACGGCGGCCGCCGGCCTGAGGCGACACGCAGCGTAACCGCCATTCGCCTCGAACTCGGAGACCGACATTTACCCGACAAAGCACGCCGAGCATTTGTGTTTGAAGGCCATTCTTATGCTTTCGCGCGCCAAAGTGGCGTTCACGGAAGCAGCTGGCGGACGAACGGCGCGCGTTCGTACACTTGCGGCCTTCGTTATTTTGGAACGCCTACGTCGCTTGGTCCGCCGACAGCGCCAGCGCCTCGGCTCATCCTGGGTCTTGTCTTTGCGCGCCAATCGGTTGCTAGATCGCACCAAGCTTTCGCAAAGGGACCGTGGACGTGATCGACGAGAAGGTTCGGCGGCCTCTCCCAACCGTAACAGGTATAGCGGCGAGGCTCGCAATTACCGCATTAAAGACGCACAATGTGACTATAGCGCCGTTGCTGCAACGCGCCGGTCTTTCGGCGCACGACTTTGATATCCGGCAGCAGCGCATCTCAGCTGCATCGGAGGGCAAGTTTCTTGAGTATGCAGCGGAAGCGATGGATGACGGCGCTTTCGGACTGCACTTGGCGAAGGAGGCGAATCCGCGCGAGACGGGGTTGTTGTTTTATGTCACGTCAGCCGCGATTAACGTCGAGGAGGCGCTGGCGCTCTTTGCGCGCTATAGCCGGATCGTCAACGAAGCGGTGCGCATCAAACGTGCACCCGCGCGGGAGGGGCTCATTGCGGAGATCAGTTTCATAGGCCTCTCCAGACACGCGGCGAAACACGTTACTGAATTTGGCGTCGGCGTCACGATTAAGGCTTTGCGAGAGATCGCGGGTCGGAAGATCCGTCCCACGCACTTAAGCTTCCTCCATGCCCGCAACTCCAATCTGAGGGAGTTCGAGGATTTCTTTGGTTGCCCCGTTGAGTTTGGCGCATCAGGCGATCAAGTCGCATTCTCGAACGAGACACTGGCTCTCCCGCTGGTCACCGAAGATCCGCACTTGCTTGAGACGCTTCGGCCCATTTGCGATGAGGCTGCAAAAGAGCGCGGCACGGCGGTCGGGTCGCTACGAGCTGCGGTCGAGAACGAGGCGCAAAAGCTGCTGTCCCACGGCAAGGCCAAGCGACACAGGGTCGCCAAGACATTGGGCCATAGCGAGCGAACCCTCACGCGCAGATTGGCTGACGAAAACACGACCTACGAGGAGGTCGTAGATCAATTGCGGCGAAGCCTCGCGCTTCAATACGTCAAGGAGCCGAGCCTATCGGTTTCGCAGATTGCGTGGTTGCTCGGTTACGAAGGGTCGAGTTCGTTCAACCACGCTTTCGTGCGTTGGACCGGCCGTTCGCCATCCGCCACGCGCAACGAGAAGCAGCTTCCCGCGCCGGACTAAAGCCTTCTCCCGCGCAAACCTGCGCAGGCCTCAAAAGGCAGAAGATTGGCCTACGTGATCAGGTCCGGCTGTTCATTCGCTCCTATTTTGGGTTTACAACCCAGCGGTTGCGCAGGCGCGGAAGGTCGGTTTGAACATCGAACTGGACAATCTGGATCATCGAGTGATTGGCGAGGCTCTTGTCCAGCGCGTGGGGCATTTGATTGAGCTTGTCGAGGATACAACCCGAACGACCTCGGCACGCCGGGCCGCATCGCGTGAACTTAGGCTCTTAATGTCGGTCTTGTGCAAATTGATTGACCGACCGACGGGGCCGCCTAACTGATAGAGCCTGGGACATACCGCCCTACTGCACCAAGGGTTGTGCCGGGCGGCCACATGTTTGGGTTGCTGAACGCTCCTGGCCCCGGGCCATCATCAAGCCGGGAACGCTGACCACGCAACTCTCGCGCTAGAGTATCCGTTTTGATCAAGCGGGTTTTAGCGACGTGCGGCGGAAGATACTGTAATCCTGCGAAGCCGCGCCCCGCCCGTGGACAAGTCCGCCCTATCCGACTTGAGGCATTCTGTTGACCCCCGACTCGCGTATACTCTCCTGCGCTGGCGGGAACCAAGGATGGCAGATGGAATGGATCATCGAAAGCTACGACCGCAGAACGGATCGAGACGGCGAGAACCGCTTCACTACGGAGGCTGCCTTTATCAAGGCGAGTGAGGACCTACTCCGCAACGGCGGGAGGGGGTTCGTATCCGCAACCCTTCCCGACGGCACAAGCGTCCGAGACGAACAGGCGCTGCGGGGTCTGATCGCCACGAGCGCGGTCGGGCGTTGAGGCGACCGGTGCACGGGTAGACTCGAGAAAACCCCCAGTCCCTTCCTGGGGGCCGATTGGCATCCAAAGCCCTGATATCGCGCAGATCTGCGGTCACCGGGTTTCGGCGCGCTCGCTGCCGCCTGAGCCGATGATCGCGGCCGTCGATTGGTTCGAATGGGACCTCAGCAAGCCGGTGATCTCGGCCGCCTGCGAGATGATGGGGCATACACTCAAGCGTCGAGACGGAAGCGTCGCTCGCAATTCTTCTTCCTGAGCGAATAGCCCGCCAAAGCTTTTTTCCCGTTGACCCTAAAACCTTCGAACACGAGAGCGATCATGACCAAGACTTGGCTTATTACCGGCTGCTCCACAGGCTTCGGCCGCTTGCTCGCTCAAGCGGCGCTCGAGCGCGGCGATCAGGTCGCCGCCACGGCGCGCGATCCGGCGACGCTCTCGGATATCGCCAAGGCTTTTCCCAAGGCGGCGCGAACGACGGCGCTCGATGTGACCAAGCCCGGAGCCGCCGAGAAGGCCGTGGCGTTGACGATGGACACCTTCGGCAGGCTCGACGTCCTGGTCAACAACGCCGGCTTTGGCTTCATCGGCGCGATCGAGGAGGCGACCCCAGACGAATACAGGCCAATGTTTGAGACCAACATCATTGGCCTGCTCGAAACAACGCGCGCGGCCTTGCCGGCGCTGCGTAAGACGGGCGCTGGCGGCCGCATTGTCAACATGTCGTCAGGCGCGGGCATCAAGGGCCTGCAAGGCTCGGGACACTATAACGCGACCAAGTTCGCCGTCGAAGGCATTTCCGAGGCCCTGGCTCAGGAAGTTGCGCCTTTCGGCATCGCGGTCATCATTGTGGAGCCAGGTCCATTCCGAACGGACTTCCTCGGGCGGTCGATCTCGCTCGCCAAGAAGGAGATGCCGGAATATGCGAAAACGGCCGGCGTGTTCCGCACCTTCCGCGCCAACAACGACGGCAAGCAGGTCGGCGACCCAGATAAGGGCGTTCAGGTCATCCTGAAAGCTGTGGATTCAGAGAAGCCGCCGCTGCACATGCCGCTCGGAGCGCGCGCTTTTGCGTTGGCGCGCACGAAGATTGCGGAGTTCACGCAGGACCTCGACGCCTGGGAGGCGGTGGCGAAGGTGACCGATTACGAATGAGGCGGCCTCAGCGACCTATTTGTCCCACGTAGTATCCCAGTCGATTTTCAACATCGCCCGGCTTGTGCAAGCCACGCGCCAACAACGCGTTAATTCTTCTCTGGGCCGCGGGGCGCTGAACAGAGGCGAAACAGGCATCCCACTCGGGCGCAATTTCTGCGTCGGGCGGTAGGCTTGCAATATTGACGAAATTCTTGGTCTCAACGATGGCCTGTTTGTCGAACGAAGCAATGCGCATGGCCAGCGCCTCGACAAAAGCATCGAGTTCCGCATCCGGCAGGGCACGATTCACGTAGCCGTAACGCTCAGCAAGATCGCCAGAAATGTCGTCGGCGCCGAGCAGCACTTCCAAGGCCCGTCCTCGGCCGATGAGGCGAGGCAATCGGGCCATCGGCCCGCCGCCTGGCACAAAGCCAGCGCCAACCTCAAATTGCGACAAGATGGCCCTTTCGAGACTGGCGAAGCGCATATCGCATGCGAGCGCAAGCTCGCTTCCGACGCCGGTCGCGCGTCCGCGGATTGAGGCGATCGACACGACCGGAGCGCGGCTGAGCCGCACCAGCGTGTCGGGAAGCGGCGACAATCCCGCCGCGTTGGGCAACAGACGCGTCGTGTCTTCGAGCTTGGCGAGAAAATTGTAGTGCGTCAGAAAAAAGCCATCGACCGCGCTGTCGAAGACAACGACCTTTACGTCACTGTCGGTTTCCAGCGCGATGACGATCTCGTTCAACTGCGGGATCGTCTCGGGTCCGAAGATGTTCAGAGGAGGGTGGTCAAACGTCACTCGCCAATACAATGACGTCCGTCGCTCGAGACGGATCTGCTTGCCATTTTTCGCGCTAGCCATGTTTGTCTCCAAAATCGGGACCAGGTCTCCAGTGGCTCCGCCTGGCGCCGATCTTTGGCTGCGAGCGCCTGATCAGATTCTGCCAGGATGCCGCGTCGTGACCTCCTGGACAATCCACGCATTGCCGTCCGGATCGTTGAAGGCGAAGAAAGACCCGTAGCTCGTACGCTTGGGGTCGGGGCCATTGACCCGCGCCTCCGGGGGAAATGGAGCGCCATGCCACATGTCGCTCGCCTCAATACCACGCCCGACCAGATCTTGGTGGGCCGATAAGATGTCGGAGACAACGAGCGCGCCCGCGGCCGATCCCGGCGCGGCTGCGGTTATTCCCTTGCCGAACGTGACCGAGCACCCCGAGCCCGGAGGCGTGAACTGGACGATCCGAACGCCGTCTGCCGGGGCGACGTCGTCGTCGAGCCGCCAACCCAGGCGCCCGTAGAATTGCTTGGATCGCTCGACGTCGGACACCGGGATGACGTCGACCTCTAGGCGCATATCAACGATATTTGCCTCCCTAAGCGGCTTTCTGAATCGATTACTCGTCAACTTTTGCCGCGGTTTCGATCACCCGAGCGACCGCGTCGGGCTGAGAAACAAAGACAGCGTGGCTTGCGCCCACTTCGGTGACCTTGGAGCCCGAACGCTGATACATCCAGCGCTGAAGCTCAGGGCTTATGACGTGATCCTCGGTGGTCAGGATCGCGTAGCTCGGCTTGGTGCGCCATGCCGCCGCGGAGACAGGGGCGCCTAGCGCTTTCTCGGCGAGCTGTTGCTGCGAGTCCGCCAGGAACTGAGCGTCCGGCGCCGGGATATCGGCCGCATAGGTTTCACGGAATTTCGCTGGCGGGATAAAGAAATACTTGTCCGGAGTGGCCCGATTCTTGGCCGACCGCATGGCGTCGTTTGGCGGGGCGAACTTCGACAGGAGCTTGCCGCTGGCCTCGCCGACATCAGGTTGGAGCGCGGCCACATAGACGAGCGCGCTGACCTTCGGGTCGGCGCCCGCGTCGGTGATCACAGAGCCGGCATAGCTGTGCCCGACGAGCACAACAGGGCCCGTCTGCTGGTCGATGGCGCGCTTGGTGGCCTCGACGTCCTCCGCGAGGCCGGTGAGCGGCTCTTGGACGATCGTCACGTGGAAGCCATCCTTGGACAGGATGTCGTAGACCGCGCGCCAGCCTGAGGCATCCACCAGTGCGCCGTGGACAATGACAATATCCTTCGCGGCCGGCTTGGTGTCTGCGTGGGCGGTCGCGCCGCCGATGGCGATCATGAGGGCGATCGTCGACGTCTTTGTTATTATGGACATATGAGTCTCCAGATGTTTCACGGTGCCCGCCGCTTCGCTCAACCATCCCGTTTGCGGGCTATCGTTGGTCGGTGATGGCTAATCAGGGTTGATGCGCGAAAGGGACGAAGGGGAGTGCGATGTCGAACTCCCTCGGCCGCTGCCCCGCGCTGACTTGCGCGCTCACCCGGGTCACCATCTTCCCAGATGTGCGCCGCCATCGACGTGCAGCGCCTCCCCGGTTATGCGCGGCGCTTCCGTCAGAAACAGCACGGCGTCGACGATTTCCTGGACTGTGGACACGCCTTGCAGGGGCGACAGCGTCTTCAGAAAGTCCTTTGGGTTATCCTTGTGCAGCGGCGTGTCGACAACGCCGGGCGCGACCGTGTTGGCGCGGATTTGCTCCTTCGCATATTCCATGGCGATGTTCTTCGACATGGCTTCGACGCCGGCCTTGGTCAGCATGGCGACCGAGGCGTTCACGCCGGCGATCGGGTGATCCACCATCGGCGTCGTAATGCTTACAATGCTGCCGCCTCGCTTTTGCGCCAGCATCTGCCGCACGACGCGCTGCGTGAGATGCAGAAACCCTTCGAGATTCGTCGCCGCGAGACGACGGTAGTCCTCGATCGTGTAGTCGATGAACGGCTTGGTGAAGAAGATCCCGGCGTTGTTGACCAGAGCGTCGATCGAGCCGAACCGCGCAAGCGCGGTTTCGACGACAGCCTTGGCCGTCTCCGGCTCGGCGATGTCGCCATCGACGCGGGCCAAGCGGTCGGATGCGCCGATCTCCGCTGACTTGGTCACCCGCCGCGAGGTCGCGACGACGTTGTAGCCCCTCTCGAGAAAGCGGTTAGCGAGGCCGGCGCCGATGCCCTGAGAAGCGCCCGTAATGATAACGGTCTTGTCGGCCACTTGATCTCTCCATGGGCTCGATTGCCCTTGTCGGGGTCATTTGGCACAGACGTGATTTCTCGATTAGGCGGAAATATCTGGAATGTCTTTTGCGCCCATGCAAAAGTCTGGGCGTGGCCGATCTCAACGACATCGCCGTCTTCGTAAGGGTGGCGCAGTTCGAAAGCTTCAGCCGCGCCGCGCACGCGCTTGGCATGCCCGTCTCCACCGTCAGCCGCAAAGTGACGGCGCTGGAGGAAAGGCTCGGCGTGACCCTCCTGCAGCGGACGACACGCAAGCTCAGCCTGACGGCGCAGGGCCGCGCCTATTACAATCAGTGCAGCGAGCCGCTGAGCCACCTCTTCGACGCTGAGCGAGTGCTCAGCCAGACCCAGAAGAAGCCAGAGGGTCTCCTTCGGATCTCCGCGCCGGTCATCCTTGGCCAGGAGACCTTCTATGCATTCCTGTCCTCATTTCTGAAGACCTATCCGGGGATCCAGGTCGACCTGTTCGTCACCAACCTGTTCCTGGATCTGATCGTCGAAAACATCGACGTCGCCATCCGTTTTGGCGAACTGCCGGATTCGAGCCTGATCGCCCGGCGCATCGGAAAGAGCGTGCGCTATGTCGTCGCCGCGCCGGCATATCTGGAGGGTCGTCTTCCGCCATCGCGGCCGGAGGACCTTCGCCAACATCAATGCGTCCTCCTGCACGCGCGTAACAACGAGGCGGAATGGCATCTGGTCAGCGGCAAGAAATCCATCAAGCTTCACGTCTCGGGGCCGGCAGCGGCGAGAGATTTTCACGCAGTGAGCGCTTTCACCTATCGGGGCCACGGCGTCGGACTACTGCCATCGACTTATTGCGACGCGCAGATCGCGAGTGGAGAACTCGTCCGGCTTCTTCCCGATTGGTCGTCGCCGGAGATCTTCGTGCATGCCGTCTATCCGACGCGGCGATTTCTGCCGGCGAAACTGCAGGTATTCCTCGAGCATCTGAAGGCCTGGAAGAGCCCCTTATGGATTCCGCTGCGATGACCACAGCGGCCGCCGCAGCAGTGGAAGGCACCGCTCCGGCGACGGAGGGCCGGATTCCTCGACGTCCACCGGCGAGTTACTCTGCGCACTCGCGCAGATTGCGGCAATTCGCGGCGGTTTGGCGAGTAGGTCAATCGATCCAACGGGCCCGTGACCAAGTTTTTGCAACAAAAGACGGTTATCAGGTCTTAACCCCAGGTCGCCTCAAATGCCGTCGTCGCACATGTTTGCAGGCTCGAAAGGAGAAACAGACATTGGTCGGCTCTCATGGCCGTTTCGTCTGGTACGAGTTGATCACGACGGACACAAAAATCGCCAAAGCCTTCTACGCCAGTGTCACGGGGTGGGGCACGCGGGGCGCCTCGACGCCCGGTTCGACTTATAGCTTATTTACCATTGTAGATTCCCCCGTCGCCGCACTGGTGAGCCTGCCGGAGGACGCGCAGAGAACCGGCGCGACGTCGCGCTGGATCGGCTATGTCGGAGTCGATGACGTTGACGCCGCTGTCGAGCGAATCAAGCAGCTTGGCGGAGCGGTGTATGTTCCACCGACAAATGTTCCCAACATCAGCCGCTTTTCGGTCGTCGCCGACCCGCAAATGGCGACGCTTGCGCTGGTCAAGGGACTGAAAACCGGCCAGGCTCGGTCCGCCGCACCCGGCGCGTCGGGGCGCGTGGGCTGGCACGAGTTGCTCGCGGCCGACTGGGAGAAGGCGCTCGCTTTCTACAGCGAGTTATTTGGCTGGCAAAAAGCCGACAGCCATGTCGGCGTGATGGGCACGTATCAGGAGTTCTCCGCCGGCGGAGAGACGATCGGCGGCATGTTCACCAAGCCTGCGACATTGCCGCTTCCTTTCTGGCTTTACTATTTCAACATCGACGACATCCAGGCGGCGGCGAAGCGCGTGGAAGCCGGCGGCGGCCAAATCGTCTATGGCCCGACTGCAGTGCCGGGCGGCGCTTGGATCGTCCATTGCACGGACCCCCAGGGCGCCATATTCGCTTTGCTGGACAGGCGCGGCCGGAAAACTATTGGATCTGTTCATTTCGAGCGCGTCCCCGCGCCTGATCCGTCGATGCGCTGAGCGGCCGACGGGCCTCGATAAACTCGAGTACCCCCAATTAGTCGGTATTGCTCTCCGCCGACTTTCGCCGTTCCATCGCTAAAGCGCGATCTGGTTAGGCTGAAGCGTATCCTGCGTTTGTGAAGTAGTTTGCGCATTCTGTCGGGGTGAAGCAATCGAGCAACGCACCGATGGTTCGCCAGGTCTGTTCGATTGTTCGGGCGTCGGCCTTGCGCAGCAAGGTCTTCATTTTGGCGAAGGCCTGCTCGATTGGATTGAGGTCTGGCGAGTAGGCTGGCAGGAAGAAGAGCTTGGCT